>Ga0193696_1000239_pt1 | contig 21176 bp, 15 predicted proteins | sample L3m1metaG_FD_145074 | JGI IMG/M metagenome (GOLD analysis project Ga0193696, IMG submission 145074) | Soil microbial communities from a riparian zone of the East river system, Colorado, United States - L3m1 | ecosystem: Environmental > Terrestrial > Soil > Riparian zone | place: USA: East River... | reverse complement strand
ACACGCACGACGGCCGAATCGCCATCGGGATGCTGGCGGCGGTCATCGTCGTGATGGTCCTGATGAACGAGGCGCCGTACCGGACGTTTCACCATCGCGACCTGGAGCGCGTCGACTTCGCCGGCGCGCACTGCTATGTCAACGGTGAGAGCGGCGCCGAGCTCCTGGTGCTGTGCCCCGGGCGCGAGCCGCCGCGCAACCGCGTGGTCAGCCGCGGCGATCCGCAGGTGCGCCGGCTCGGAATCAAAGAGAACGTGTTCAAGGGCGTCAATCCGGTTCGCTAGTGGCCTGTCCACGTTGAACAAGGACCAGATCGCGGAGCGCGGCGCCCGGCTGGCAAGGCGCGCCGACTGAGAATACCGGGAGTATTTGAGGGAGGCGCAACGCCGCCAGCCGGGATGCCCCGCCGGCGAGGTGGTCCTTGATCAGCGTGGACAGGCCAATTGAGGTGCGCATGAAGAAGATGGCGTTGCTCCTCGCGGTGTCCGTGTGCGTTCTGACGCCGTCCACCGCCCGCGCCAATGACGGCGGGTTCTGGGACATGCTGTTTCGATGGGATCCAAAGTTCATCGGATTCGGCACCGACTTTCACATCCTCTGTCTCGACAAGTCGGGGCAGCGCATCAAAGGCTGCGAGGAATGGTTCACGCAGATGCCGCATCTGTTTCGTCCGCTGCAGATCGAGCACGACTTCGACTTCAAGGAGATCCGGCATGAAGTCGACTTTCGCGTGTCCGTGATGTGGTCGTACGGGGACGTCGTCTCCGACCTTCGAGTTGGTGAAGAGTCCCGGCGGATCTGGGCGATGAAGCTGCTCGGTGTCTACCACTACCACTTCAACGAACGGTGGGAGCTGGGCGTGGCAGCCGGCGCCATTCCGGTATTTGGCGGAGGAATCGACCCGTTCTGGCGGGGCGTCGTGACGCCGTTCAGTCTCATCTACTCGCCGCCGGGTGCGCGCGCGATGTTCCTTAGGGTCGAGGAGAGCTACATCACGAACAAGATCACGGGCGCATCGCTGGGGCATCCGTTGTCCGCGTTCGCGAACAACGGCGAGTGGAATCTTTCGGGAACCGTCGGGTTCGATCTCCGCCGGATCGGCAAGAAGCGGGTGGCGGCTCCCTAGGCTCGTAGGATCCGCCGGCTAAGGCGCGGCCTTCGATTGTTCGCAGGCCGAGCCGACGAGCGTGGAGAGGACGACCAGCGGGTTCTTGCCGCGACGTTCGAAGGCGTGACCGCTGCCGTGCGGGAGGACAATCAGCGAACCGGCGCGAAGCGCGACCGACTCGTCGCCAATCTTCACCGCGCCTTCGCCCGCCACCACATAGACGACTTCGTCCAGACGTTCGTGCACGTGCATAGCGACCGACTCGCGCATCTGCAGCAGCCGAACGGTCTCGAGCGGCTTGCAGGCGAGAATCGATTCCTTCATCGGCTCGCGGCCGATGTAGTTCCGGTCGACGAAATCAGGAATCGAAACCGAGATCGCCGGGCCGCCTGGCGCCATCGCGGGCGCGGGCGGCGCCACGGGCGCCGGCGGTGGTGGTGGCGGAGGCGGAGGTGGCGCCGGATCGAGCACGATGTCGATCGGGTTCCACGTCGCACCGTGCAGCGTGAATTCGCGCTCGAGGGTGATGAAGCCGACGCGCTCGCACCGCACGCGGTACAGGCCGTCCTTCAGATCTGGAACGATGGCGGTTCCGGCGGTTCCGGTGGTGAACTCCCCGGTTGAGGCGCCTGACAGGATGAGGCGTACGCCGCTGATGCCCGCGCCGTCCGGATCCTTGACAAGAAGGCGCGCCGACGTCGTTTTCGTGGCGACTGCCGGTCGCTTGGGTGCAGGCCCTCTACCGGTTGTCCCTTGCGCCTGCGCCGGAGGGTGTGCGGCAACGACCAGACCGACCGCTGCTATCGCGATGAACGTTCGTATCATCGACAGACTCCCGTCCCCGAGTGAATAAGCAAAGAGCGTGCGCCCTCGCAGGTCGAAAAGCTTCCCAAAACAACGATGACCGGAATCCACCTCGTCCGTGGGTCAACAGTCAGCGTGTAACGGTATTGCCTCATGCCGATCGGGCGCAGTATATCGCTCGGCGGGGCAGTACCTGGAGCATACCCCGCGGAATTAGTTGGATGGCCAAACTCAGCCACAGATCCACTATAGTGAAGACTTCCAATCGCTCACAGGAGGTCTGAATGAACGCATCAAGCACGACCCATCGTCGCGGGTTCCTCGGACGCGTGTTAGGTGCGGCGGCAGCCGCAGGCTTTTCGATCGGCAGAACGGAATCGGCCTTCGCGCAGGCGTCGGGTCCCGACGACTGGATCAAGGAAGTCAAGGGCACGCATCGCACGCTGTTCGACTTCCCGCAGCACAAGTACTTCTTCCCTCAGCTGCACATTCTCAACTACATCAACACCTACACGCAGGGCTACAAAGCCGCCGCTGGGACGGTGGGCACCGTCGGGACCTTCTACGGGATTGGAAACCAGGCGAGCATTTCTCTCGGCTTCAACGATGCCATGTGGGCCAAGTACGGGCTGGGCGAGTATCTCGGGTTGAAGGACGCGTCGGGCAAGTTCTACACCCGGAACGTGTTCAACAAGGCGACGAAAGACGATGCGCATCTCGTGTTCCAGGCGCTGCAGGTGCCGGCGATTCCGGCATTCGCGGATTTCATGCCTCTGATGGGCATCGAGAGCCTGCAGAAGATGGGAACGAAGTTCATTCTGTGCAACAACGCGCTCGAGGCGTGGTGTCTGGAACTGGAGGCCCGCCGCAAGGGGAAGATGGCCGAGATTCTCGCGGACCTGAAGGCCAACACGCTGCCCGGCGTCACGATCGTGCCCGCGATGGTCATCGCGATCGAAAAGGCCCAGGTCGCCGGCATCAAATACAACCGTCAATGATCATGAAGTCGATCACCTTCGCTTCAGTGGCGGTTGTGCTGTGCGCTCCTCTGATGGCGTCCGCGCAACAGTCATCGTCTACGGCGCGGCAGATTGCCGAGGCCGTGCAGATTCTGCCGGAGGACCTGCGCGACGGCGCGACCGTCGTCACCTACGACGCGACTGGCGCGCGGAAGGTGCTGCGTCAGGGCACGAACTTCCTGGAGTGCCAGCCGCGGATGGCGGATGGCTTCTCACGCTGCTACAGCAAGACGCTGGGCTCGCGTCGCGATCTGGAGGCGAAGCTTCGCGCCGAGAAGAAGACCGACGAGGAAATCCAGAGCGCGGTCGCGGCGGCGGTGAAAGCGGGCACGCTGCCGGCGCCGTCGAAGGGGATGATGTCGTATCGCGAGTACGACAAGCGCGATCGAATCCAGCACCTCTGGGTGATGTCGCTCCCCAACGCCACGCCCGAATCGGTCGGCGTGTCGACGACGAGCCAGCGCGACGCGGCGCTCGAAGGCAAGGGGCTTCCGTGGATGATGCTGCCGGGCACGCCGGGCGCGCACATCATGATCCCGATCAATCCGCCGACGAAACAGTCGACCATCACCGATCAGGCCGCGGACGAGATCGCGCAGGCGGTCCTGCCGCTTCCCGAGGATCTGCGTCCGGGCGCGACCGTCTACAAGTACGACCCGAAGACCGGCGACCGCATCGTCCTGCGCAAAGGGACGAACTTCGCGGAGTGCATGCCGCGCGGCGCGGACGGGTTCACCTGGTGCTACAACGCGGTCGGCGGCGCGCGCCGCGATTTCAGCGCGAAGCTGCGAGCCCAGGGGAAGAGCGATAAGGAAATCCAGGAGGCCGTGGCGGCGGCCACCCAGGCCGGCACGCTCAAGCCAACACCATTCGGCACGATGATGTACCGGCTCTATGGGAAGAAGGATCGGATTCAGTTGCTGTGGGTGCTCTCAGTGCCGGGTGCCACGCCGGAGTCGATTGGCGTGTCCGACGACAGCCGGCGCGACGAATCGATCAGCGGCGACGGACGGCCGTGGCTGATGCTCGCGGGCACGCCCGGCGCGCACATCATGATCCCAATCAACAAGTAACGGAATCTCTACACACCGCTTCGAGAACGCTTCACAGGGTCCGCCAACTGGCGGACCCTTTTTTTGAGCAAGTCCGTAACCGGCCGTCGAAAGGTGTCAGCGACGCTGACGCCTTCGCTCGTCCGTTCCCTGTCTTCCCGTGATTCCCGCGCGGTATACCTCTTGCGATCCTGCGACGGCGCAGGTGTCCGCCTGCAGGAGTCATCGATGAATCGAGCCACGATCGAGCGACGGTCCGCGTGTGCGACATCTCTGCTGTTGGTCATCGGTCTGTTGTGCGCGAACGACACATACGCGCAGCAGCGCATTGGCGGTTGCGCGGTGCTGCCGCCGGACAACATCTGGAACACGCCGGTCGATCAGTTGCCGGTTCTCACAAACTCCTCGTCGATGGTGACAACGATTGGCGCCGGCACCGGCTTCCACGCCGACTTCGGTTCGGGGACGTGGGACGGCGGGCCGATCGGCATCCCGTTCGTCACGGTAGGCGGAACGCAGACGAAGTATCCCGCGACCTTTCTCTACGCCGACGAGAGCGATCGCGGACCGTACGCCGTACCGTTGACCGCGCCCATCGAAGGCGGCAGCAACTCCACCGGCGATCGGCACGCGATCGCCATCGACACCACCAACTGCATCCTCTACGAGCTGTACAACGCCTGGCCGCAGGCGGCGAGCTGGAACGCGGACTCGGGCGCGATCTTCGATCTCAACTCGAACGCGCTCCGGCCGTCGACGTGGACGTCGGGAGACGCCGCCGGCTTGCCGATCCTGCCGGGTCTTGTCACCTACGATGAAGTGTTGAGCGGCGAAATCAAGCACGCGATTCGTTTCACGGCGCCGCGCACGCGACGCGAGTTCGTCTGGCCGGCGCGTCACTACGCCTCGTCGCTGACCGGCAGTCAGTACCCGCGGATGGGCGAGCGCTTCCGCCTGAAGGCCAGCTTCGATATCTCGCCTTATCCGGCCGACGTGCAGGTCATCCTTCGCGCGATGAAGAAGTACGGCATCATGCTCGCCGACAACGGGTCGGCGTGGTACATCTCAGGTCAGCCCGACGCGCGCTGGAACAACGACCACCTGCACACGCTCGGACAGCTGCTCGGTTCGAACTTCGAGGCTGTCGATGCGACGCTCTTGCGCATCGATCCCAACTCGGGCGCGGCAGCCCAGAGCGGCGTGACCGTTGCGGTCAGCCCGTCGTCCGCTTCCGTCCGAGCCGGGCGTTCGAAGACCTTCACCGCGACGGTGACCGGCGCGCCCAACACGGTCACCTGGAGCGTGAATGGACTTGCCGGCGGAGACACGGTCGTCGGTAGTGTTGATGGCAGCGGGCAGTATCTGGCGCCGACCGCTGTTCCGAATCCTGCGACGGTCACTCTGCGCGCCGCCAGCTCGGCGTCGCCGACCTCCACGGCCAGCGCCGCGATCACGATTCTTCCGTTGCCGGCCGTCTCGTCGGTCAGCCCGTCGCCTGTTGCTACCGGCAACTTCACGCTCACGGTGAACGGCGTCGGCTTCACCGCCGGGTCGGTGGTGTCGTTCGACGGTTCTGCGCTCCCGACCACTTTCGTCTCGGCCTCGCAGCTGCGGGCGAACGGCACCGCACCGTCCGCGAAACAGTCGGTCGCGATCTTCGTGACGACACCTGACGGCGAAGCCTCTCCGACTTTCTACGTGAATGTCGTCGCGCCGGCCCAGGCGGTGAGCATCACGATTTCGCCGACGGCGACCACCCTCCGCGTGTCCCGCACCAGGCAGTTCACCGCAACCGTCCAGAACAGCTCGAACAAGTCGGCGATCTGGAAAGTGAATGGCGTCACCGGCGGCAACAGCGTGGTCGGCACGATCACGGCGTCCGGTGCCTATCGGGCGCCGAACGTGGTCCCGAAGCCTGCTGTCGTGACCGTGAGCGCGACAGCGGTCGCGGATCCGACTCAGACGGCGCTCGCGTCCGTGACGATTGTGAGGAAGTGATGACTGCTGCGGCCTAATCTGTTCCCAGCAGTTGTGCGGGTCGCGCGTCGCGACGATAATGCGAAGGCGCACGCGAAGGAGGCCATGCAGGCCGAGCAAAGCACACCACAAGCCGCTCCGGCGGCGGGCGGCAGCACTTGGACGCCACAGGTCGAGGCGCTGCTCGAGGACTGGCACCACCGAGTCTATGCTGCCCAGACGGCGCACTACGCGTCGGCCGATCGCTTTCGCACGCTGAACTACATCGTCGGCGTCCCGGCGGTCATCTTTTCGAGCGTGGTGGGGACATCGCTCTTCGCCGGCCTCGACAAAGATTCGCCGCGCACGATGCTCGTCGCCTCCATAAGCATCCTGGCGGCCATTCTCGGCGCGCTCCAGACCTTTCTGCGCTTCGCCGAACGGGCCACGCTTCATGCATCGGCCGCCGACTGGTATTCGGCGATCCGGCGTGACATCGAGGAGATCCTGCATCTTCCGGTTGCGGACCGCGGGACTCCGAAAGACTGCCTCGACGAGGTGCGCAAGGAGATGAACCGCGCGGCCCAGGACTCGCCCGAGCTGAGCGCTCGTGTGTGGGAGCGGCAGGCCAAGCGGTTCGGGGTCAAGGAACCGACCGTTCGGCCCTGACGGCGCGCTAGTCCTGCAGCAGCGCGGCATCAGATCGATTTGCGGGGGTCGGTTATTTCCTGGATCGGGTGCGGGGCGGCCGGTCGTCGGCCGTCGCTCTGATGTGGGCCAAACGCACGCCGCGCACGATGTGCTCGATCACGTCGAGGTCGCTCTTGCGACGATCGAGGTGGACTTCGCGTCGCTCTCTCCGCCGGTCAGCTCGTGTGTTGTGTGCCACAGCGCCCGTAGATATCCATCACGGGTCATGCCAACACCTCCAGCCCAGCAGGCGCGGCGTCGGCGCCCGGCAACCGATGAGTGTGGTCGCACGGCCACGGGCACCGCGCCGGAGCGAATGTCATTGGTACCAGCCTGGGCCTCAAGCTGAGATGACGGCACAACCGTTGCTGGATTTAGCTCAAATGGGCGTCGTGCACCTGTTTTTCAGGCAGCGAACCAGAAAAAGCCGACACAACCCCTTCATGCCGACGTCAAAATTGTACGGCGCGTCGACGCGCCGTCCCGCCGAACGTTAGTCGAGATGGAACGCGTGTGCAGGTTCGGCTGACCAAGAAGCTGGCCGAGGCCATCGACGGTATCGACTTGTCAGATCGTCGCGTCGGCGATGTGGTGGACCTGTCGAAGCACGACGCTGAGATGTTGCTGGCCGAAGGCTGGGCATCGCCCGTCGATCCGGCATTTGGCGCCAGGACCCGGCTTGTCGCCGACGACCGGCCGCGACGTCCGACCAAAAACCGTCATCGGTGAACCGCTCAAGCCCCAGTCCTCGGCGAGCCTGCGGGACTCGACGCGCATCAGTGCTCGGTGAGGAAGCGCTTCTCCATGAAGATGGTGTGGTGCGAGATCGTCCGGTACCCCATGCGTTCGTAGACGGGACGGCCGGCCTCCGTCGCGTGCAGCACGGTCGGACGTTCGCCGTGCACGGCCGCGGAGAGCTCCAGCGCGCGGCGCATCGCGGCGTCGGCGAGACCGCGGCGCTGCCAGGCGGGATCGGTTGCGACCAGGCACACATAGCGGCAGCTATCGGTCATCAGCACGCCGGCGGTCGCCGCGGGTGTGCCGTCGACGGCGCCGACGACCGGGAAATGATTCGCCCAGAAAGACGACGTTCCGATCAGGTCCTTCGCCGCACCGAAATCCATTCCGTACGCGGCCGCATTGATATCCAGGATCGTCGAACATGCGGCGTCATCCCGTGGCACGGACAGCTCGACGCCCGACGGCGCCTGCGCCGAAGGCGTCACGCGTTCCGTCAGCATGCCGGTCAGTGCCATCTGCGGCTTCAGTTCGCAGTCATCGAGCAGGGCAGCCGCGTCCAGGTCAGGGCCGAGCCCTTCATGCGTCAGCAGAAACAGCCATGGGACCCCCTTGTCAGACGCCCAGGCGCAGGCCTCGTGCGCGCGCGCCCTCAAGTCGTCCGCTGAGATGCCTCGCGCGGTGAGGAGCGCGATGTTGAAGAACGGGATCGGGCTGCCGCTGAACACGTACTCGACACTCTCACCACGTGCGAGGCTGCTCCCGGGAGCGCCACCGCACATCAATCTCCAGGCTTGAGCGAACTGCCGGATGCTGAGATCCACGTCGTCATGCATGATCGGACTGATTATCATCGATCCGGTGTCACGAGCCGAGCCACCGGATAGTCCAGATCGTGTGAGTCGTTCGGTTTTCCGATGGTGCGGCACATTGCGAGTACCTGTCCCTGGTGGTTGAAGATGTGGGTCACGACACGCATGATCACGTCCGCCGGCCGGAGCAGCCGGGTCTGGCCCGGGTCGCTGATCATCACGCGCGGCGAATTCAATTCGGCTTCGCTTGCGCCGTCGAGATATGAGCGAGTCGCGGCTGCCGTCTGCTGCCGGAACGCCTCGATGGCGGCGACATCCAACAGAGTCGGCAGGCTTGCTTCCTCGGTATAGCCCCTCATCACCACTGTTTGCCAGTAGACCTCCGCGCCGATCGTGTGTTCGAGCTGGCCCAGGACGGTGGGGAAGCCGAACCCGGGTAAGGGCCGGCGCAACTCGTCAGCCGTGAGGCTGCCGCAGAAAACAATCAGGCGACGCAGGCTCTCGTGTGCGCGCGCATGTATGTCCAGCAGCATCTCTGCGTTGTACATCGTCGGATAATAGACGATGCGTGTCGCCCGTCGCCTCGATCGACCGACGCCGGACTGACAGCGAATGGTGGGCGCGCTCCTCGAGGCGCGGGATGGATAAGAGGAACCGACCGGTGTCGGCTCCTCTCACCGATGCGGAGTAAGTGTTCAGTCCACGCTGCCGGCGCTAACGCACCCCGGCGCTGGTCGAGCTCGCCGTCAGCACCTTTCGGAATACCTGTACGGCCTGCCGCATTTCGTCCATGGTCCCGAGCGTGATGCGGCTGTGCGTCTTTTCGAACGGCGGGAAATCCCGTCCGACCGACACCTTGAGCGCGGCGCACGCGTCACGGAAGTCTTTCGCGGGCCGCTTCAAGTCCACGAAGATGCAGTTGGTGTGGCAATCGGCAGCCTCATACCCCATGCTCTTGAACGCCTCGCGCGTGAAGTCGCGCACGCGGGCGTTTTCGGCGCGCTCTTCTTCGATGTGCTTCGGATCCCTGAGCGACGCGATTCCGGCTGCTGCGGTCAGGGTGTTGACGCTGCCCAGATTCCAGGCACTGGCAATCGTCTTCATGGTCTCTGGTTGGCCAATCGCGTAGCCGAGACGCAGACCCGCCATCCCATGCGCCTTCGAGAACGACCGGCTGACCAGGACGCCGGATAGCTCCTTCGCCAGCGGCACCGCGGTCTTGACGGCGGCGTCGTGCGTGTAATCGATGTACGCCTCGTCGATGAGGATTCGCGTCTCCGGCGAGCTCTGTTTGACGCGGCGGACGAATTTCTCCACGGCGGCCGCGTTGTGGACGGTGCCGGTCGGGTTGTTCGGGTTGCAGAAGAAGATCATCCCGGCGCCCTTGGCCGCCTCGGCCATCGCGTCGGTATCGAGTCCCAGTGATTTGTCGACGGTGATCATCTTGACCGGAGCGCCAATACGGCGCGCTGCCTGGTCGCAGGTTCCATACGTCGGTGCCGCAGTGACGAGCGGCTTCTGGGCCGAGCAGAACGCCCGCGTCGCCGCCTCGAGAATTGGACCGGACCCGGTGCCGACGATGACGTGGTCGCGGCCGACCCCGTAGATGTCGGCAATCGTGGCGGCCAGATCGCCGGTGTAGTCCGGCGGATATCCTCGGCCGACCCGCGGCGAGATCGCGTTCCGAAGTGCGTCAATCGTCTTCTTGCCGGGACCTCTCGCGTTCTCGTTCGAGCTGATTCTGATGAAGCCGCCGTCATCCGGTGGCTGCACGGTAGCGGCCTCGAAGGCCATGGCCTCGCGCCCTCGGCCGATGATGAACGGCGCGGACAGCAACCCGACGCTGCCCACCCCGAGATTCCCGAAGAAACGGCGACGGGACAGTGACATGAAGTCCTCCTCTTCTCAGCGCGTGATCGATAGGACGAGGTCCGGCGGCTCGGGCCCGCCAGCGCACAAGGCACGCGTAGTATACGGCCACGCGGCTCGGAGCAGGTCGCTGTTTCTTGAAGCAGTTTCCGGCTGATCAGTGCCTGGCGTGAGGCTGCGATGGAGCATTCGCTCCGGGTTCCATCCCAAGCTTCCGGGTCGTCCCCGTGCGCGGTCCGAACAGCTCTTCCAGGTGAGCATCGAGTTTCCTCAGGAGCGCCCGCTCGCCGGGATACCAGTACTCGAGATGGCAGCTCTCGCACGCCTGATCGAGATTTTCGCCGGCATCCCATAGCTCGTTGACGTCTTTACGCTTGACGATCTCCATGACCTCCAGTCCAACGTTCCGCAGTGCTTCAATCTTTGCATTCCACAGCACGGGGTCGGCCAGGAGCTTCGCCGTGATCTGCGACGGCGAGAGTTCGGCGGGCTCGGGACCCGCGCTGTTGTTCTCGTCTCCCGCGGGCGCAAATGGTCTGGGGATCTTGAGCAAGTACGCTCCCTCGGCCATGGTGACGGCGCCGATGCGAATCCGGTCCCAGTCAGCGTCGGTCTTCGGTATCTTGTCGATCCGCTTGCCCCTCGTGAGCACCGTACCGACGGCGTCGAAGACGAAGTCGGAGGCAGGATCGATCATGTCGCGCATGAGCTCTTTGACGGAGACGACCGGCTTGAGATCGCCCCACAACTCTTGCGAATGAGACGCCATGGGCGTCACCTCCTGACGTTGGCGAGGCGTCGCTTTGGTTGACGAACACGCAGACACCACTAGTGCGAGAACCAGTGGACCGCTCGAAGCGAGAATTCTGCCGTTGCAACGTCCGAGCATGTATCCCTCCAGGACGTCACCGATCGCATTCGAGCGGCGGCGTCACCGGGAAGATTGTTGCTTGGGAAAGTGTCGCGCGTCCACGCGTGCGCTGCCCTTATTGGTTTCTTACGAGACAGTCGCGGGTGTAGCATGGCGCAGGGGCATGCGGAGATGAAGGACGAGATGACAGAGCACGCGCCGGTGGGTCGTGTCGATTGGAGGCGCGACGTCAGCGAGCGCGAGCTGACCGAGTTGGCCTTACGCGCGTCTGAAGAACGATTTCAAACCGCGTTCTATTCCAGCCCGATGGCCATGGCGATTACGACCCTGGCCGAAGGGCGGTACGTCGACGTGAACGAAGCCTTCGAACGGCAAATGGGCTACGGTCGCGCCGAACTCATCGGGCGTACTACGCTGGAGCTCAACGTGTGGCCCTCTGCCGCCGATCGCGCCGCGATGATCGCCAGATTGCAGCACGAGAGGACACTCCGGGATCAAAACACTCAGTTTCGTACGAAATCGGGCAGGCTGATCACGACACTGTACACGGTCGCCCTCATCAGCATTGCCGGGCAGCCGTGCGTGCTGGCCGCCATCGACGACATCACCGCGCAAAAACAGGCGGAAGACGCTCTTCGAGCCAGCGAGTCGAAGTTCCGTTTGTTGGCGGAGACGACTCTTTGCGGCATCTTCATCTATCGGCGCGATGGAACGTTCTGTTATGTCAATCCGCAGGTGGAAGCTTTCACCGGATACTCCTCCCAGGAACTCCGTTCCAGGACGGTCTGGGACCTGATCCACCCGGATTTCAGGGATCTCGCGCGGACGCGCACCGAAGCGCGGTGGCGAGGCGAAGCGGTGCCCGTTCGAAGTCAGTTCAAGCTCGTGACCAAAGACGGTGAGGCGCGTTGGGTCGACTATACGGCGACGCCCACCGCGTTCGATGGCGAGCCGGCCATTCTGGGAACGGCCTTCGACATCACGGCCAGCAAGCGTCACGAGCAGGAAGCCAAGGAGCACACGGCGTTCCTGCAGGCTCTGATCGCGAATAGCCCGTTTGGTATTCTCGTGGGTGGCAGGGACCACCGCGCGCGGTTCTGCAACCCGGCGTTTGAACACATCTTTCTCTATTCAGAAGACGAAGTGGTGGGGAAGGAACCCGACGAGCTCGTTGGCGTTCCGGACGACGCGGACGCCGCGGAATACAGCCGACGCGTGATGAGCGGCCAGACGGTTCATGCCACTGCGCTGAGACGCCGAAAGGACGGAAGCAAGGTCCACGTCGATTTCCACGCCATGCCTCTGATCGTTGGCGACGCGTTCGTTGGCTGCGTCGGCATCTATCAGGACATCACGGAGCGGGTGGAGTCCGAGGCCAAGCTGGAGGCTCTTCGGGATCGGCTGACTCGGGTTCAAGATGACGAACGGGCTCGCATCGCGCGCGAACTGCACGATGACCTCGGTCAACGACTCGCTCTGCTCACCATCCAATTGTCTGAACTGCAGCAAGCGTCTCTGGATGTGGCTCCCGCGCTGGCCGAACAACTGGAAACGTCGAGAAGGCTCAGTGAGGAAGTCTGCATCGAGGCGAACCTCCTGTCCCACCGTCTGCATCCGTCGCGACTGGCCCACATCGGGTTGGCCAACGCTCTCTCCACTCTCTGCGATGAATTCGCACGGCAGGGCAGCATGGACATTGATTTCCACCACGATGAGATTCCGGACCTGCCCTCCGAAGTCACGACATGCCTCTATCGCGTCGCGCAGGAGGCCATCCGAAACGCCGAAAAACACAGTGGCAGCCGCCGGGTGCGCGTGGAATTGGCCGCCAGGCCGGATGCCATCATGTTGTGCGTGTCGGATTCAGGCCTGGGTTTTGCCACAACCTCTCTCGAATGCAGCACTGGGTTGGGACTTGTGAGCATGGCGGAGCGGGTCCGGAGCATGGGAGGGGCGTTATCCGTCCAGTCAGAGGTCAATCGCGGAACCCGCATCGAGGCGTCGATTCCTCTGCCATCACACGTGCAAGCGAAGTCGAAGACGTTCACAATGGGCGGCCTCTCAGGCATCAGCACACCACGTCAACCCGCCGAATCGTGATTGCTCAAAAAACGATCGGATAGCGGCACCTGTTCAAACCGATTCATCAGACTCACCCTGGCCATTTCGAACGTATCGCGGCGCCGGCAGGTCTGCCTGCGTCCGGCCTGTGCGTCGAGGGCCTTGCTAACGATTGCGTTTGATGGCATGGTGTCCGAAGACGACAGCAGGCGACAGTAGGCGACAGCAGGCACGATGACCGCCTTTGAACGCTCGACTCGCTCACCCCGACCCTTGGTGCTCACGCGGAGGGCGATCCGTTCCGATGCGCGATAACGCCTTTATCTCCGTTCAGAAGATGCGCTCCTATCCGACGAGAAGGCGCGCACACGCTTGAGCCCCCGCCTGCCAGAAGCTGGTCGCGGCAACACGTTCTTTGTGGTGGGAATCGGAGCTTCGGCCGGCGGGCTCGAGGCAGTGACCGAACTTCTGGGCGCCGTTCCGGCCGACACGGGCATGGCCTTTATCCTGGTCCAGCATCTGGACCCGTCGCACAAGAGCCTGCTCTCGGAAATCCTCGCGAAAAAGACGGCGATCCCTCTGTCGGAGGCACGTGCCGGCGAGGTCGTCCGTCCCGGTCATGTGTACGTCATCCCCTCGGATGCGATCCTCTCCGTGCGCGATGGTCACATCGATCTGGCACGGCGTCGGAGTACCGGCGAACGGCCTTCTCCGGTTGACATCCTCTTCACGTCGCTCGCCGCCATGTATTCCGACCACGCGATTGGCGTCGTGCTCTCTGGTGGCGATTCGGACGGGTCTCTCGGCGTTCGTCAGATCAAGCACGCCGGCGGCCTCACATTCGCGCAGCAGCCCGCGTCGGCACGGTTCCCCAACATGCCCCGGCACGCCATCGAAACAGGCTGTGTTGATTTCGTGTTGCGCCCACACGACATCGCCGACGAGATCGTGCGTCTCAGGCGCGGGTTGCCACGAGCGGCTTCGGTTCTCCAATCGGGATCGAAGAGCGCACCCGACGTCAGGATTGAACTCGAGGGCCGGCGACTCGTTCATATTTTCGAGCGCCTCCGCTCGGCGAACGGTGTGGACTTCACCCACTACAAGCGAACCACGATCGCGCGGCGCCTCGAGCGACGAATGATGCTCCGAGGGATCGAGAGTGTTGAAGAGTATCAAGCCTTGCTCGACAGCGATCCTGAGGAGATGGCGGCGCTCTACCAGGATTTCCTGATTCGAGTCACCGAGTTCTTTCGGGATCGCGATTCGTTCGACGCGCTGGGCCGATACGTGTTTCCCGCGATCTGTGAAGGCCGGCCCACGAAAGAGGCGGTCCGGATCTGGGTGCCCGGATGCGCGACTGGCGAGGAGGCCTACTCCGTGGCCATCGCGCTTCTGGAATATCTCGGCGATCGCCTGCCGGCGTTCCGGATCCAAATCTTCGGCACCGATGTCAGTGAAGCGGCGCTGCAGAAGGCCCGGGCGGGTGTGTACCCCGCGAACGTCCTGCATGATGTCTCGGCTGAGCGCCTCGAGCGATTCTTCGTCGAGGACAACGGCCAGTACCGCATTGCCAAGGAGGTTCGCGATCTGTGTCTGTTCGCGCGGCAGGACGTGACGCGTGATCCTCCGTTCTCGCGGCTGGACCTGATCAGCTGCCGCAACCTCCTGATCTACCTGGACGATTTCGCTCAACGTAGAATCCTGCGAACCTTCCACTTCGCACTGCGTGCGCAAGGCATGCTCTTCCTGGGGCCCGCCGAGAGCGTCGGCCAATGGTCTGAGCTGTTCGAGCAGGCCGACAAGCGCTTTCGAGTCTTTCGTCGTGTGGCCAATACCGGTGCGGGGACGATCGCGGAGCAGGCACCGGCACCGGATTCGCAGACCTTCGATTTGGAGGACAACGGCGCGCCGCCTCGCGTCGAGCGAGGCTCGCTGCCGCGTGAAGCGGACCGGCTGCTGCTCGCGCGCTTTGCGCCTGCCTGCCTCGTCGTCAACCAGGCCCTCACCATCCTGCAGTTTCGCGGCGACATGGGCCCGTATCTCCAGCCGGCGGGCGGCCCGCCCAGCTTCGACCTGCGCCGCGTTGTTCGTCCGGAGTTGCTGATCGAGACCCTTTCCGCGCTCCGCGAGACCAACACGACCGGCGTGTCGTCCCGCCGCGACATGCGGCTGGGCGATCGACGCCAAGTCAGCGTCGAAGTCATCGCGTTAGGCGGTTCGACCGACGCGCGGTCCTTCCTGATCCTGTTCGATGACGGATCGCGCTCTGCGACGAGCGGCCGTGTGTCTGCTGCCGGCGTCAGCGCGCTGCCCGAATCTGAGAAGGACCGACGCCTCGTCCAGTTGGAGCGCGAGGTTGACGGCCTGCGCGACTATCTGCGGGCCGCCGTCGAAGATCACGGCACCATCCAGGAGGAGCTCAAATCCGCACACGAGGAGGTGCTATCGGCGAACGAGGAGTTTCAGAGCACGAACGAAGAACTCGAGACATCGAAAGAGGAACTGCAGTCGACCAATGAGGAGCTCACGACCGCCATCGAGGAGCTGCGGACGCGAAACCAGGAACTCGCTGCCCTCAATGCGGAGCTGGACTGCACGCGGATCGCGTCCGATCGGGCTCGTTCGTATGCGGACATCATCATCGAAACTGTACGCGAGCCTCTCGCGGTGCTCGATGGAGCGCAGCGAATTCTGCGGGTCAATTCGGCATTTGGCGCGAACCTTGAAGTTCCGCGCGAGAAGGCTGAAGGGCGGCTCCTGCACGAAATCGACGATGGCCGGTGGAACATTCCGGAATTGTCGGAGAGACTGCAAGCGCTTCTCAGTGAGGCCCAGCCGTTTGAAGACTGGGAAGTGACCGTCGACCTTGCTCGTCACGGTCGCCGCACGATGGCGTTGAGCGCCAGGAGGATCCCTGGGGACGCGGACCGCACCGATCTGCTGCTGCTGGCGTTCGAAGATACCACCGCTCGCACGAACGTGACGGCGGGTCTCCTCGCGGATGGCGAGCGAAAAGATCAATTCATCGCCATGCTGAGCCATGAGCTGCGACACCCGCTGACCCCGATCACGCATGCGATCTATTTGCTGAAGCGAAGTCACCTGGATCCGGCAGCAGCCCAACTGCTTCAAGTTATCGATACAGAAGCACAGAGACTGTTGAGGTTCGTGAACGAACTTCTCGATGTCGAGCGCATCGGCCGGGGGCTGGTGCAGATTCAGCAGGAGCGGCTCGATTTCGTCGCTCTGGTACGTGAGGCCGCTGACGCGCTCCAGCCGTTCATCGACGAGCAACGGCACGCGCTGTCGCTGGTGCTTCCGGCGGCCTCGATATACATCGATGGGGACTCGGACCGCTTACATCAGGTCATCACGAATCTGGTGGAGAACGGGGCCAAGTACACCGAGCCGGGCGGCCAGATCACCGTCGCCGTGGAACAGCTCGGCGACGAAGTTGTGCTCCGCGTGCGCGACAGTGGTATCGGTATCGCTGCCGAAGATCTAGAGCGGGTGTTCGAACCATTCACCAAATCACGCAATCCGCTGGCGAACGCCAGCAACGGACTGGGATTGGGACTCAGTCTGGTACGGCGAATCCTGGAGCTGCATCGTGGTGACATCAAGGCCACCAGCGGCGGTCTCGGGAACGGGAGCGAATTTGTCGTCACGCTACCGGTGTGGGCGGCAAACCAGCACGATGCTCCGAGCCCCGCGAGCCCGATGGGAGCGCCGATTTCGCCCGCAACACGGCGTTCGCGGAGAGTACTCATCGTCGACGATCACAAGGAGATCGCAGAGGCCATCGCGCGTCTCGTCCGCACGTGGGGTCACGAAGTCGCCATCGCCCGGGACGGCCCGAGCGGCCTCGCGCTGGCGGAAGCCTTCCAACCGGAATGCGCCATCGTCGATCTTTCATTGCCGGGGATGAATGGATTCGACGTCGCTCATCGTCTGCGTGAACGATTTCCTCGGGGGCAGCTGTACCTGATCGCTCTCACCGGCTACGCGGGCGCGGAGATCGGCGAGGCGTGCCTCGCCGCGGGTTTCGATGTTCACCTCGTCAAACCGGGAGAGATACCGGTGTTGGAGAAGCTGCTCGGCGACGAGCGCCCGGATTCTGCAACCGTCAATTAGTTCCGTTGGCACGAAAGTCCGCGGACACGTGTCTGGTCCGGAACGCCTGTCGGGCGCATCGTCACGATTTGATGACGATGAACCACGCCGCAACGATCGGGCCCTGCGGCCCTCGGCCACGTCCACCAGGTCCGGTCGCCGGTGGCGGCGTGCCAGGGGGAGGCGCCGGAACCGGACCGCGCTCGGGCTGGAACAGGTACGCGTTGTGGGTCTTCGGATCGACGGCGATCGTCTTTGCGCCTGCGAATGTCGCGACCGTCGCCACGACCGTGTACTTGTCCGCTGAATCCTGATGGACGACCGTGACGTTGCCTTCGCCCCCGTTCGGAATGTAAATCAGCTTCCGGGACGGATCCCAGCCCAGCGCGTCGACGCGAGTGCCGTTCGGGATGGACGCCACGACTGTGCCGGTGCTCGCATCCAGGACGACGGATGTCTTGCTGCAGCCGGAGAAAATGCGGTTCGACGCCTTGTCATACGCGATGCCGGTCGGCCCTTCGCACGGCGCGAGCGGCCACGAGGCGGTCGCCTTCCACGTCTTGACGTCGATCACCTGGATGGTGTTCTTGCTTTCGTTGTTCACGAAGATGTGTCCCTTGCCGTCGGCCGCCGCGCCCTCTGGCGCGGTATCTTCGAGCTCGACGGTGGCGACGATGTCGCCGGTCTTCGGGTCGATCGCAGTGAGCGTCCCGATCGGGCGGCTGTGATTCGTGAGGATGATCTTGTCGTCGGGCTCGTCGTACATGATGCCGTCGAGGCCGGGGCCGACCTTGATCTGCTTGAGCACTTCCAGCGTCTTCAGATCGAACATCGTGACGTTCTGGTCGCCGCTGTTCGTCGTGAAGCCGTGACCGGCCTTGGTGGAAAAGCCGGCGCCGTGCACGCCCGGGGTGTTCGGGATGTCGCCGAGCACCTTGCCGGTCGCGCCATCGACCACCATCATGTGGGTGCCACGCGATACGAAGACGCGGCCGGTGGTCGATTCGACGGCGACGTAGTCCGTGCCGCCTTCACCTTTGATATCGAACTTCTCGACCCTGAACGATTGCGCGCTCGCAACGTGAGGCGCCAGAAGGCCGGCCGCGTAGAACACTCCGCACGCGATGAACAACGACTTCGTCATACCAATTGCCCCTCAGATCCTTGTGAACGCCCTCCTGCAGCAGGTCTGCACGGGTGGCGATTGTAGCGTTCCCAAGATGACTGGATGATGACAGGAGATCAGTTCATCGTGGCGTCACGAGACGAACGCCAGGGGCTTAGAACGCGGAGAGCCTCAGATCGAGCCCGTGCGTCTCGCCCTCCGAGAGCGTGAAGAGCGTCCCACGTGGCCGCCACTTCTCGAGCACATCCGGATCGCGTTCCTCGCCAGGCTCCAGGTATCCGACGGCAATCGCCACATACCGCCCGGGCGGCAGGCTCCGGATCGTGAATCGGCCCTGCTGATCGGGACGTGCGCTCTCGATGAAACGCGAGTGCGGCCCCCACTTCTCTGGCTCGTCGGCAAACACGATCACGGTGGTGTCGAGCGCCACGCCGCCACGATCATCGGAAACACCGCCCGAGACGGTGGTCAGCCGCTCGGTCAACTCAATCTCGATGCCATCGATGTCCGTCGCGAAGTCCAATGGCGTGTCGGTGACGTCGACGCCTTCTCGCCGGACGCGCTTCATCTGCCAGTCGCTCGTGGTGCCGGCGCGGAGGAAGCCACGGCCCGTGAGTCCGTGCAGTTCGAAGGTCCAGTCGTCGTGGGTGACCGGCGGACCGCCGCTCGTGTCCGCCATCTGACGATAGAGGACGGGATCCAGGAACCTGGGAACCACGAAGACCTGAGACGCGCGAAGGCCCTGCGGAGGGTTGCCCGTGTCGAAACGGATCCGGCCGCGCGCCGTCGCGCCTTTCGACAGCATCAGGCTGACGCCGGCCACGTCGGGGCCCTCGACGACGACCTCCCGCGATGCGAACTCCGACCCTGACGGTGATCGCGCCTCCACGAAGTAGGTGCCCGGAAGGAGCCCGCCTATCGCGAACGATCCGTCCGCAGCAGCGAGGGCCGTCGCCGGCTGGCCATACGCCTGCGGGCCGCCGATCTCTCGAGCGACCACGAATGTGAATGGGCCAAACGGCGCGTGGCCTGAGGAACGGATGATGCCCCGCATGGTGGCCGTTGCCGCGCGGGCGAGTGCGAAGGTGATCCCAGGCACCTCCTGTCCTGCGCCGACGGTGACGCGTTGCGCCTCGCTCGCGACGGGTGTCCCAGGGTAGTAGGTTGGCACGTACCGCACGCGATCTCTCGAGCCCAGGTCCGACGCGTCGAACTTGGCGACAATCACGTAGTCGCCTGGCGGCACGCCGAAGATCCTGAACTCGCCGCGGTCGTCCGTGGAACTCCCGCTCTCCGCCACCAATCGCCTGGCGCTGTCGATGTACCGGCGGCGCTCGAGTGAGACGGACACGTGGGCGACTGCCTCGCCGGTTTCGTCGACGATTCGGCCCGTGACCACTGCGCCCGGCGGGAGCGCGAAGTCAATGTTCTGGAGCACGGCGCCTTCACCGACCTCCAGGGGTCGTCCTCGTTCGAATGGTCGCCTCTGTCCATACGCGACCTCGACGTAGCCGCCGCGCGTCGCCTTGAGCTGGTAGCGTCCGGCGGGAAGCTGTGTCAGCTCATACCGGCCCTCGGCATCTGTCATGGTCGCAGCGGGTCCGCTGCCATCCCTCGTGTTCCATTCATCCACGCGGACTTGCACGCGTCGCAGCGGTTCAGCCGTATCGGCGCGAACGACGCGGCCGCGGATCACGCCCGTTCCCGTGCGTGGCGTGGGAGGCTGATCACGGGCAGGCAACTGTGCCGTCACCACCGTCCCCACGAAGAACAGGCCGAGCAGGATGATGAAAGGTGGTGGAGTTTCACAAAGCACTGATCGTCGGATCATCGAAATCGCCTCGCGCGTCGCCGGCGGGAACCGTGCGATCGTCGATTCTCAATGCCGAAGGGCGCGGGGACAGCCGCGGCCTCGTGGAGGCATTGTAGACTCGACGCGGCACCGACGGAATTGAGCCGCACGTGTCTATGCTCGAGGTGGTCATGGACCAGGAACCCTCGTCACAAGCTCCGATGTTCGAGCGCTACACCGAACGAGCCCGGCGCGTTCTTTTTCTCGCCCGTTACGAGGCCGGCCGGGCCGGAAGCCCGGCGGTCGAGCCCGAACACCTGCTGCTGGCCTTGATGCGCGAGGGGAAAGGTCTTTCGGCCCGGATCTTCGAGCGCGCGCGCGTCGCGCCGGACGACACGCGGAGGGCGATCGAAAGCCGGACGACTCGCCAGGAGGCGGCCTCGAGCGGCGACGACCTACCGCTCAGCGCGTCGACGGAACAGGTTCTCGAGTTCGCCGCGCAGGAATCGGATCGCCTGCTGCACAACTACGTGGGCACCGAACATTTGCTCCTCGGCATCCTCCGCGAAGAGCGATCGCTCGCCGCGTCAATCCTTACCGAGCGCGGTCTGCAGATCAAACAGGTCCGCGACGACATCGTCATGCTGCTGTGCGCGCCTCCGATGCCGCCCGCGCGGCAGACCAAGCCGGACATCCCGCCGTCCACCGAGGTGACCATCAAGCCGACCGACCGGCGGCCGCACGAAGGCGTGTCCGCTCGCAGAGCGTCTGACTACTGGGTCGTCGAAGGCACCCAGTTGAAGGATATGTTGTCGAGGCTTCACGACATTCAAAAGGAACGCATCGAGCTGCCGCTGTCGCTGGACGACGACCGGCGGTACGACTTCCTGTTGGTTCTACCGCAGCGCGAGAGCCGCGAAACGATCGACCGCCTGATGCGCGAGGGCATCGACCAGTACTTTCGCATTCGCGTCGCGGCCGAAGTCCGGGACATGGACGTCTACGTGCTCACGGCGCCGAATGGCGCCATCAGCGCGACGCGAACATCGCTTGACGAACCGGGGAGCTTTGGCTGGGTGGACATCCAGACGCCGTCGTCCGCGCCGGACAACTTCATCGGCTTCAGCGATCCGCCGTGGCGTCGTGACGAGAACGAGGCGCCGAT
>Ga0193696_1000238_pt1 | contig 21223 bp, 19 predicted proteins | sample L3m1metaG_FD_145074 | JGI IMG/M metagenome (GOLD analysis project Ga0193696, IMG submission 145074) | Soil microbial communities from a riparian zone of the East river system, Colorado, United States - L3m1 | ecosystem: Environmental > Terrestrial > Soil > Riparian zone | place: USA: East River... | reverse complement strand
CACCACGCCGCGCCGCTCGATGCGATCCACCATCGGCACCATCACGGCGCTGGTCAGGAGCGCCCCGGTCGCCGGCGCCGCGTACAGCCACCCGTACCCCTTGGCGCCGACGCGGAGGATGTCCTGCGCGAAGATCGGCAGCAGCGCGGTGGCCGATGAAAAGAACGTCGCGAAGAAATCGAGCAGCATCGTCGATCGGATCAGCGGCGATCTGAAGACGAACCGCAGACCTTCGAACGCGGCATGCAGTGACACGTCGTCTCTGACGCCCGGCGCCGACGGCTGGCGCACCGGCACGTCGCGCATCCTCAACAGCGCGACGATAACGAAGGCGAACGAGATCGCGTTGGCGACGTACACCCAGCCGACCCCGGAGGCGGCGATCAGGATTCCGCCGAGCGACGGGCCGACGACCGACGCAGTCTGGAACATGATCGTGTTGAGGCTGATCGCATTGGGCAGGTGCTCGCGCGGCACCAGCGACGGCACCAGCGCGTTGCGCGCCGGCAGGTCGAAGGCGCCGACCGCGGCGCCGAGCGCCGCCAGGGCATAGATCGGCAGCACGTTCGTCACACCCTGGAACGCCAACACGGCCAGCGCCGCCGCGACGATGGTGGCCGCGACCTGGGTGAACAGCATCAGACGCCGGCGATCCCACGCATCGGCGACGACGCCGCTGATCAGCGAGAAGACGACGATCGGCACGAAACGCACGAGCCCGACCGTCCCCAGCGCCAGCCCTTTTCGTTCCGGCGGCACGAGCAGCGAGACATGCCAGAGCAGCGCCGCGTTCTGCATCATCGAGCCGGTGAACGACACCATCAGCCCGATCCAGATCAGCCGGTAATTGCGATGCTGAAGCGCGACGAAGGAGGCGCGCGAGATCACGAGTGGCCGATGATCCGATGCGGCTGGTAGTGCTCCTCGAGGAACGTCATCTCGCCGGCGTCGAGGCGGAGCTCGCTCGCCGCCACCGCCTCGTCGAGCTGCGGCAGCTTCGACGCGCCGACGATCGGCGAGGTGACGCCCGGCTTGGCGAGCAGCCAGGCCAGCGCCACTTGTGCTGGCGTGACGCCGCGGCGCTTCGCGAGCTCGGCCGCCCGATCGGCGATCGCGAAGTCGGACTCGCCATAGTACTCATGGGCGATGTCGTCGGTCTTCGCACGCACCGTGTCGCCGCGGTCGGCGGGCCGCCGGTTGCCCGCCAGAAAGCCGCGGGCGAGCGGGCTCCACGGAATGACGCCGATCCCCTCCGCGCGGCACAGCGGCATCATCTCGCGCTCTTCCTCCCGGTAGACCAGGTTGTAGTGGTTCTGCATCGACACGAAGCGCGTCCACCCCCGCGCCTCCGCCGTGTGCAGCATCGTCGCAAACTGCCAGGCGTACATGCTCGACGCGCCGATATAGCGCGCCTTGCCCGCCTTGACAATGTCGTGAAGCGCTTCGAGGGTTTCTTCGATCGGCGTGTCGTAATCGAAACGATGGATCTGATAGAGGTCCACGTACTCGGTGCCGAGCCGGCGCAGCGAGGCGTCGATGGCGTTGAAGAGATGCTTGCGCGACAGACCGCGCTGGTTGGGGCCGTCGCGTAACGGATAGAACGCCTTGGTGGCGATGACGACCTGATCGCGGCCGGTCAGCTCGTGGAGCGCTCGTCCGACCACTTCTTCGCTGACACCACGCGAATACATGTCGGCGGTGTCGAAGAAATTGATGCCGTGCTCGAGCGCGCGCACGAAGAACGGACGGCTGGCGGCCTCGTCGAGGATCCACGGCCGCCACTCCGGCGTACCATAGGTCATCGTCCCGAGACAGATGCGCGAGACCTTCAGGCCCGTGCTACCGAGACGAACGTATTCCATATGCGACGCCGAGGCGGAGCACCCTTCGTGTCCTCTGTTCCCCTCTGTGTCCTTGTTCTTATTTCACTTCCAGCAGTTCGACGTCGAACAGCAGCGTCGCGTTGGGCGGAATGGCGCCGCCGGCGCCTCGCTGGCCGTATCCGAGCTCGGAAGGAATGACGAGCGTGCGCGTGCCGCCCACTTTCATCCCGGCGACGCCCTGGTCCCAGCCGCGAATGACCTGCCCGCCGCCCAGCTTGAACGAGAACGGCTCGCCATGGTCCTTCGAGCTGTCGAACTTCTTGCCGTGTTTGTCGGCGGCTTTGGGATCGTACAGCCATCCGGTGTAGTGCACGGTGACTTGACGGCCGCTCTTCGCCTCCGCGCCGGTGCCGACTTTGCTGTCGGTGATCTGCAGGCTCGTGATGTTGTCCATAAGCGGTCAATTCTATGTGATCAGCACGAGCTTTCCGATGTGCGCGCTCGATTCCATCACCCGATGGGCTGCGGACGCGTCGCGTAAAGGAAACGTGGCATAGACGATCGGCTTGACCGATCCGGACTCGAGCAGCGGCCAGACGTGCCGATGAACGGCCTCGACGATAGCGCCTTTGTCCGCGATCGGCCTGGCCCGCAGCGTCGAGCCGGTGATGGTGAGACGCCGCTGCATGATCGCCTGGATGTTCAGCTCCGCCTTGGCGCCCTGGAGCGTTGCGATCTCCACGAGCCGTCCTTCCGTGGCCAGCACGTCGACGTTGCGCGCGAAGTAGGCGCCGCCAACCATGTCGAGGACGACATCCACGCCGCGCCCCGCGGTCTGCTCGCGTACCACCGCCAGAAAATCGGCGTCGCGGTAGTTGATGCAGCGTTCGGCGCCGAGCCGCTCGCAGGCGGCGCACTTGTCGGCCGAACCGGCGGTGGCGAACACGCGCGCCCCGAACGCCCGCGCGAGCTGAATCGCCGCCGTGCCAATGCCGCTGGAGCCACCGTGGACCAGGATCGACTCGCCGGCCTGCAGCCGACCGCGCTCGAACACGTTGGTCCAGACGGTCAAGAACGTTTCAGGAATCGCCGACGCGTCGACCAGGTCGAGACCGCGCGGGGCAGGCAGACACTGCGGCGCTGGCGCGACGCAGTACTCCGCGTAACCGCCGCCGGCGACCAGGGCACAGACGGCGTCGCCGACGCGGAAGCTGGCCGCCCCGCTTGCCACTTCCGTGATGATCCCCGAGACCTCGAGACCTGGAATGTCGGTGACGCCTGGCGGCGGAGGGTACCGTCCCAGCCGCTGGAAGACATCGGGGCGGTTGACACCGGCCGCTGCCACTTTGATCAGCACTTCCCCCGCCGCCGGGACCGGCGTCGGCCGCTCGACAGGGACGAGAACTTCCGGCCCGCCGGGCTCACGAATCTCGATCGCGATCATGCCTCGTCCCCAAACGCCGCGCGGTTCGTCGCCGGTTCCAGCAGCAGCGCGGCCAGCGCGATGCCGAGCGCCAGGCTGAGCGAGAAGACGGCCGGCAACGCCTTCTGCTGGGCGATCAACGCGGCGTCGGCCAAGAGCAGGACGCTCGTCGTCAGATCCAGGAGTCGGGTCGCGTGGGCGGTCCGCTTGCGCTCGGCCACGAGGTAGGCGCGGTTCAACCAATCGGTGAACGCCAGGTGTCCGCGCAGCACGCCGCCAATGGTGGCACACGCGCCGAGCGCGAGAAAAATCGAGACCGTCACCGGCGTCTCCATCCATTCCTTGATCTGCCACGCCAACACCGCAGCCGCGATGTACAGCACGGTGACGACGATCTGATGGGTGCGCCACCACGTGGTCGCACCCGGTTGCACCGGTGCGCCCTCGCCAATGGCTGCGAGCGCGGCGGCGATCTCGGCGGCCGTCCCATACCGCTCGGCCGGCGCCTTGCGGAGGCATCGCGAGATCACGTCCGCCAGGCCGCTCGAGATGTCGGGGCAGCGCGAGGCAATCGGGCGGGCATCGCTCTCGAGCACTCGCGCCACCGTCGCCAGCGTCGTCGATCCGAGAAACGGGTGCACGCCGCAGGCGTACTCGTACAGCATCACGCCGAACGCGAAGACGTCGGCGCGGGCATCGACCTGCTGGCCGTTGATCTGTTCGGGCGACATGTACGCCGGCGTACCGATCAGCAGGCCCGGCTGCGTCGCGAATGTGGCCGGTGACAGGCGATCCGGGCTGTCGATGCGCGCCAGCCCGAAGTCGAGAATCTTCAGCCGGCCGTCGGCGGTGCGCATGACGTTGTCGGGCTTCAGATCGCGGTGGACGATGTTCTTGGCGTGCGCGCTCGCGAGCGCCTCGGCCAGCTCGCGGCCGGTGCGCAGCAGGTCGCGATTCGCCGGCGTGCGGCCCGATCGGATCTCCTCGCCGAGCGTGTGACCGTTGACGAACTCCGTCGCGATATACAGCTCGCCGTCCATTTCTTCAAGCGCGTATACCGTGCAGATGCCCGGGTGCGTCAGTCTCGCCGCCGCGCGCGCTTCGCGCCGGAGGCGCTCTCGTTGCGCCGGATCGCGCACCAATTGGGGCGCGAGCGCCTTCAACGCCACCGTCCGGCCGAGACGCTCGTCCGACGCGAGGTAGACCCGCCCCATGCCGCCGCGGCCGAGCTCCCGGACGATGGTGTAGGCGCCGACTTTCGCGCCGGCCGTGAGCGGCTCGTCGTCGGCGAGCAGGTCGGGCACGCGCTCGGCAATCGGTTGCGAGAGAAACGCGCCGGCCCGGGAATTGTGCGCCAGCAGCGACTGCACCTCGTCGCGGACCATCGGGTCGTCCGCGGCCTCGCGAGAGATCCAGTCATGACGTTCCTCGGGATCGCGGTCGAAGGCGGCCTCGAAGAGGTCGCGAACGCGTCGGCGCTGTGCGGATTCCATTGACGTGTCAGGTTGCCACGAAATCACGAAAGCACGAACAAGACCTTTTCGATATTCGTGTTTTCGTGTTTTCGTGACGATCTAGGCCGGTGGAACATCTCGCTCGCTCAGCTCCCGGAACAACCAGGCCCGGGCCAGCGCCCACCGGCGCTTGAGCGTTGCCGGCGACATGTTGAGCGCTTCGGCGGCGTCCTCGATGCTGAGGCCGGCGAAAAACCGGAGCTCGACGATCCGCGCCTGCTCGGGATCGATCTGTTCGAGACGGTTCAGCGCGTCGTCGAGCGGTGGAAGGACCGACTCGGGGTCCGAGGCGACCGCGAGGGCGTCCGTGAGCGACACACGGTTCATCCCGCCCCACCGTTTCTGGGCGCCGCGGGCGCGGGCACGCTCCACCAGGATTTGGCGCATCGACCGCGCCGCGATGCCCACGAAATGACGTTTGTCGTGCCACGGGGTGCCGGCGCCAGCCAGGCGCAAGTAGGCCTCGTGGACAAGCGCCGTCGCCTGCAGCGTCTGACCTGGGCGCTCGCGACGGAGGTAGGCGCCCGCCAGCCGGCGCAGCTCGTCGTAAACAAGCGGCGCAAGCTCTTGAGCCGGTTGCGGTTCTCTACGGTCGTCGTCCATGAGTCCTGGTCTGGGCCGTCTGCGCATTATCCGGTGGGAGGTCGAGATGAGCAATGCCTGCACTGTAGGGGCTGGGGGCTAGGGACTAGGTGGTCGGTGCAGCAACGAGATCCCTCCATACACTAGGTGGATGACGTTAGGTAACATCCGCGCAACTGCGGCGGTCATTGCGCTTCTGGGGACGCCAAGTCAAGTTGCGGCCGAGTGCGTCACAATCGTCAATGGAAAGCCGGCACCGCCCCGACCAACGCCGCCGCCATCGGTGATTCACGTGACTGGTGCGTTTTGCGGGATGGTATTCGATGCCCTCGGACCGCAGAAGAACTCAGAGCTGGATCTCGTAAGTCCCTCGAATCTGGATATCGTTGCACGGGCGCGTGTTGACGGGCAGGCGAAGTTCGGCTTTCCGACGGTTCCTCCGGGAAAATATCGCGTATATCTGCCGGGATTCACTGCGAGCTACGCACTCGTCGAACTGACAAGTAATCAAGCTGCTTGTGAGCGGCCACTCTATATCGACCTCGTGATCGCCGATGAGTGCGCGCCGCCGAGCCGAATCACGAAAGATCGTCCTGTCGGCAAGTAACGGCGTTCTGCTAGCCCCTAGCCCCCAGCCCCTACAGAGCACTTACGCCTCGAGCCACTCCCAGGACCGCAGCGCGAGCACTGGATACGAACGGCGCAGTTGATCGACGCGTTGGCTGTAGTCCGCTTTGGGAAACTCGCCATTGATGTACCGCTCGCGGAGCCGACGGATCTCGTAGCGATACAGATCGCGGACGTAATCCCGTACGAGCTGCGGCGGCGTCTCGCGCTTCGGCTGAACCCCGTGCCGCCACAACTGCTCGAGCACATCTGCGCGGTACGGTCTGGGTGATTCCGCAGGCGGATCAGGCACACAGCACCGTCTTGACCGCATCGAGCGCCGCGTCGATCCGGATGATGTGCCGCGGCTGGCCAAGCGCCTGCGCCAGTGGCTCCGGCTTCTCGACCTTCCGGCCGATGATCGGCTCGACGATCTCCGCGAACTTTGCCGGATGGGCAGTTGCCAGAAAAACGCCAGCCCGACCTACCCGACCTACCTGACCCACCAGCCCCATGTACGCGATCGCCGAATGGGGATCGAGGAGGTAACCGCGTGTCTCGAATACCCGGCGGATGGTCTCGCGAACGCGATCGTCCATGAAGGACACGCCGATGATGTCGTGGCGCATCGCATCGCGATCGCCGCCGTACAGCCACGACATGCGTTCGAAGTTGCTCGGATGGCCGACGTCCATCGCATTGGCCATCGTGCGCACCGATGCACGTGGCGCGTAGTGGCCGGTCGCCAGGTACTCCGGAACGACGTCGTTGACGTTGGTCGCCGCAACAAACTGCGACACCGCCAGGCCGGCGCGCTTCGCCATCAGCCCGGCGGTGAGGTTTCCGAAGTTTCCGCTTGGCGTCGAGAAGACGACCTCCGCCGGAGCCGAGCCGGCTGCCTGCGCGGCGAGTTGCGCGACAGCGTGAAAGTAGTAGATCGATTGCGGCAGCAGGCGGCCGACGTTGACGGAGTTCGCCGACGTCAGCCGCATCCCGGTGCGCAGCCCGGGATCGCCGAACGCCTCGCGGGTCAGGCGATGACAGTCGTCGAAACTCCCCGCCACGGCGTACGCACGCACGTTCGCCCGCTCGCCGTTGAACATCGTCAACTGCGCTTCCTGCGTCGGGCTGATCCGGCCGTCGGGATAGAGGATGACGACGCGAGTGTGCGGCACGCGGTGGAAGGCGTGGGCCACCGCGCTGCCGGTGTCGCCTGATGTCGCGACCAGGACGGTGAGCGGGTCGTCTGCCAGGTGCAGCGACGCCATCACCCGCGCCATGACGCGGGCGCCGACGTCCTTGAACGCCAGCGTCGGCCCGTGGAACAACTCGAGGGCATGCACGCCAGGTTCGACTTCGACCAGCGGGATCTCGAAGTTCAGCGCCTCGACGACGACGGCTTCGAGGACGGCGGGATCGAGCGCGCCGCGCGTGAAGGGACGCATCGCGCGCAAGCCGATCTCGGTCAGCGTGCGCCGCGGCAGCCGCGCGAGCTCGTCCGGAGTCCACGGCTCGATCCGTTCCGGAACGTACAGTCCGCCGTCAGGGGCCAGGCCGCCGCACAGCGCCTTAGTGAATGAGACCGGAGGCGCCGAGCCGGTGGTCGTGACAAAGCGCATAGCTAGACGACGCGCGCGCCGCGTGGAGCGATGGGCGAAACGTAGGTCCGGGGCGCGCCGCCGATGTGGTGTTGAACGGCGGCGGTCATGGCGGAGGCAACGCGGGCGGCCGCCGATGCGTCCCGGCACAAGGCGAACAACGAGGGGCCGGATCCGGACAGGCTGCAGCCGAGCGCGCCGGCGTCGACTGCCGCCCGCTTGATCTCCGCGAGCCCGGGCACGAGCGGCGCGCGGCGTGGCTCGGCAATCGTGTCTTCGAGGGAACGCGCCAGCTGGTCGAAGTCCGCGCGATGGAGGGCATCCACGAGCGTTCCGAGATTTGCCCATTGCCTGATGGCATCGCCGAGCGGGACCGTCTGCCCCAGCAGCTCTCTGGCGCGCGCGGTCTCGATTTCGAGATCGGGATGGACGACGACGGCCGTGAGCCCAGCGGGCACCGGTAATCTGATCACGTCGGCCGGGTCTGCCACGCGCACGAGCACGAAGCCGCCGTACAACGCCGGCGCGATGTTGTCGCCGTGGGCGGAGCCTGCGCCGACGCGTTCGCCCTCGAAGGCGCAGGCCATCAGGACATCGAGCGGCGTGTCGGCGCCAAGCAGCGCGTTCACGGCGACCGCCGCCGCGACGGCGCTCGCGGCGCTGCCACCGAGACCGCTGGAGAGCGGCAGCCCCTTGCGGATCGTGAGGGCGACGCCGCGCCGCTCGCCAAGTCGTGTCAGCAGCGCCCGCGCGGCGACGCCCGCGGTATTCCGCTCCGCCGCGCGCGGCAGGCGTCCATCGTCGCCGATGATGTCCGCGATCGTCACCTGCGTCGCGGACGCGTCGCAGAAGCGCGCCGTGACCTGGTCGCCCGGCGCGTCGAGCGCGAACCCGAGCACATCGAACCCGCACGCGACGTTCGACACCGTCGCCGGCGCGAAGGCGGTCACAGCATCCATCGGACCGTCATCTTACCTGACGAGGAATGATTGCCACAGAGTCACAGGGGCACAGAGTCAGACAGCTGGCAGGCGAGCGCGATCAGCGGACATCCGATTCGACGGTGCGCCGCGAAGCGGCGTCGATGGCCGAACCGATAGCGATGACGAGCCGCACGGGATTTCAGGCGGTTCGTCATCGCTGTCGGCTCGGCCACCGCATGGCCTGCTACGCAGGCCACACCGTCGAATCGTCAGCTCCGTGTCCCTGTGTCTCTGTGGCTATCTTTTCTGGTAGCGCTCGCGAATCGTCGGGATCAGGTACTCCTGGAAGGCACGCTCGAAGTCGTACTTCGGCGCGAACCCCCAGTCGCTGCGAGCGGCGGAGTCGTCGACCGCCGCCGGCCACGAATCGACGATGCCCTGACGCTTGGCATCGGCCTTGTACCCGATCTTCGCGGCGGGGAACGCCGCGACCACGACGTCGCGGATCTCGGAGGCCGACGGGTTGAACGCCGTCAGGTTGTACGCAGAACGCGTCAGCCGCTGTCGCGGTGCGGCGGCCAGCGTCAGGAGCGCGTCGATGCCGTCCGGCATCGCCATGAACGGAATCGTGGTGTCCGGACGCACGAAGCAGTCGTAGGGCTCGCCTCTGGCGGCGGCGTGGATCATTTCGGGCGCGTAGTCGGACGTTCCGCCGGACGGGACGGTCACCGCGGAGATCAGACCGGGGAACCGCACGCAGCGAAAATCCACACGGGGAATCGCGTCGGCCGACAGCTGTTTGTAGTACTTCGCGTAGTAGTGCCCGAGCTGCTCGCAGTACAACTTGTTGCACCCATACATCGTGTTCGGATGCGCGTACTCGTCTTCCCGGACGGCACCGGCGCGGGACTTCGCCTCGAGGCTGGGCAGCCCGTAGGCGGCGATCGACGACGGGTAGATGAACGTGACGGGCCTGCCGTGCGATTCGCCTTGCCGTTGCGCGAACTCCAGGAGGTTGAGCGTGCCTTCCACGTTGACGTGATGCGCCGTGACCGGCGTGAACTCCGAGCGCGTCGAGAGCAGCGCGGCGAGGTGAAACACCCGGTCCACCTCGAACTCGGCGATCATCCGGTCCAGCAGGCTGTTGTCGGTGATCGATCCCGTGAATTCACGGGTCACGTGCGGCGCGAGCGCCGGATCGAGGGGACTGACGTCGATGGTGATGATCGGCAGCCCCGCGGCCGAAAGACGCGTGACGAGGCCGTGGCCAATCTCGCCGCCCGCGCCTGTGATGAGAACGACTGGTTTACGCATGTTCGATTGGCGATCGCGACCTGACCACCTTCGCCCAAGGCTATGGCGGTGCGGGCCGCCTCTCTTCGCGAGCGGTTAGGAGCATGTTCATCGACGTGTAGACCACCACAGCGACAACCAGCCACCGGACGGCGATGAGGGACAGCGACCAGAACACGCCCGCGGCGATGAGCACGCCGGGCAGGCCGCCCAGCGCAAGCCCCAGTGCGGCCTGGACGTCGTAGGTGCGCGACTTCGCGAACTGCACGGTACTGATCGGCATCAGGAACGCGCACGAGCCCATCATGATCGGAAACGCCGCGGTCGGATTCATGCCGAGCAGGCTGACGAGAATCATGCACGGGGCATAGAGTCCGATGCCGAGCATCATCAGCGCACCCAGCACGAAATTGCCGCCCAGGCCGAATGCGAGGCGGGCGCCGGTGAGCTCGAGCGCAACACCGCCCCCGGGAAACAGGTTGAGCAGCTGGAGAAACATCAGCGTCGCAGCGCCCATCAGCGCGACGCCCATGCCAATCTGAATCCGGCGCCTCGGCCAGTGGACGACGATGCCGGCGCCGACCCACGCGCCGAGCGATGCAGCCACGATCATCAGCACCAAGGTCGTCGCGTCGACCGGAACGATGCTGGTGTAGATGAGCGCCTGCGCAATCGTCGCCGGCGCATGCCCGACATTCAGCGTGCCGGGAAGCAGCTTCACGGGCACCAGACCTCGCAGCCTGTAGGCGGCCGTCGTCGTCGCGAACGACCCGATGCCCAGCGTGTCCAGGAAGGCTGTCACGAACCCGATCGCTGACTGCAGGATGGTCGGCGTCGTCCACCCGCATCTGGCCACTGCCGTGACGTAGAGAACGGCCATCGCCGCGAGGCCGACGAAAAGGAGCGTTTTAGCGTCCATGCATGAATTCGTTCGTGAAGGTTTTTGACAGGTCGATATCAGCGGCCCTGACCTTCTCCATCGAGCCGGCCAGCAGCGTCTTCACGGCCTCGGCGCCTTTGAGGTCCATCGTCCCGTCTGGCGAGAACATCGGCATCGAGCTCTTCACGGCGTCGACGTACAGGGCGTCGTTTTCGCCGCGGAATGTCTTCGGCGTCTTGTCAGCGATCTCGCGCGGCGAGTGCGTGTGCATCCACTGCAGCGTGCGGAGAATCGCGCGGGCCAGCTTCGACGTCGTCTCGCGGTTCTCGCGGATCCACTCGGCCTTCGCGTACAGCACGGAGCTGGGATAGGTGTCGGCGCCGACTGCCGCCTTCACGCCGGCCGCGGTGCGCAGGTCCGCCAGCACCCGCACGCCGGGATTGCGCGTCGTGATGATCGTGAATGCCGGGTCCGCGACCATCGCCGCATCCACCTTGCCGTGCTCGATCGCCGCGATTGCCGTGGCGGCGCTCCCCACGGGCGTGATGCTGACGTCTTCGAGCGAGAGGCCGCTGCGCTGCAGCATGTAGGTCAGCAACATCTGCGACGACGAGCCGGCTGCTGTCACGCCGGCGATGCGCCCCTTCAGGTCGCCGATCTTCGTCACGGTGCCTGCGCTTTGCGGCGACGTGACCAGTACCAACCCGGGAAAGCGGAGCATGTTCACGAACGCGACGAACGCGCGGCCTTCCGCCGCCATCTGAATCGTGTGGTCGTAAAACCCCGACACGACGTCCGAGCTGCCGCCGACCAGCGACTGCAGCGCCTTCGCACCGCCGGCGTAGTCCTGGATCTCGACGTCGAGCCCTTCTTCCTTGTAGTACCCGAGCTCCTGCGCGAGCGTCGTGGGCAGGTAAACGAGTTGATTCTGGCCGCCCACGGCCAGACGAACACGGGGCCCCGTCTGTGTGTTGGAACGGCAGGCCAGCGGAGCCAGCAGGACGAGCATCACAAGCGGTCCGCAGCGCTGAAAGTAGCGCAGCCCTTTAGGGCTGCCCGGCGGCCGTTGGCAGGCCTGAAGGCCTGCGCTACGAGAGGCCGCCATCGTTTCCGCCTCGGTCATGCCTTCCATCGGAGCAGCCATCGTTCCAGTTTCGACACACCCGCGCTGACAATCACGACCACCACGGCGAGGACGGTCATGCCGGCAAAGACGCCCGTCGTGTCGAAGGTTCCCTCGGCCTGAGCGATGACGTAGCCCAGACCGCGCGTCGCGCCCAGATACTCTCCCACAACCGCGCCTACCATCGCGAATCCGAGGCTCGTCTGGAGGCTGGAGAAGATCCAGGTCAGCGCGCTCGGGATGAGCACATGCCGCACCAACTGCCGTTCCGAGGCGCCCAGCATCCGCACGTTGTCGATCAGCACTTTGTCCGCGTCGCGAACGCCCTGGTAGGTGTTGAAGAACATCACGAAGAACACCAACGTCACGGCGAGTGCGACCTTCGACCAGATGCCGAGACCGAACCACAGCAGAAACAGCGGCGCCAGCACGACTCGCGGCACCGCGTTCAGCATCTTGATGTACGGATCGAACACGCGCGCGACCATCGGCGATCGCGCGAAGCCGAAGCCGAACGAGATCCCGAGCGCTGCCCCCGCGATCAGGCCAAGCAGCGATTCTTCGAGCGTCGTCGCCAGATGCCCCCACAATGTGCCTGATACCACCCACGTCGACAGCCGCTTCGCGATGTCCGACGGGCGGCTGACGAAGAACGCGTCGAGCAGTCCCAGCGTGACGAGCGTCTGCCACGCGGCGATCGCGATCGCGCCGACGGCGATCTGCCACGCCAGCACCACCCCGTTACGCGTCGCGCTGGCTCTTGATGACTTCATCGCGAAGGACGGCCCACAGTGAACGATACAGGTCGACGAAGGCCGCGGACGTCCGCAGCTCGAACAGGTCGCGCGGGCGATCGAGCGACACCGGGTGACGCGCGACGACGTGGCTCGCCGGCCCGGCGGAGAGCACGACGACCTCGTCGGCAAGCGCAATCGCTTCCTCGAGATCGTGGGTGACAAAGACCACCGTCTTCTTTAACCGCAGAGGTCCGGCCTTCGCTCGCTCGGCGTTCCCCGAGCTTCGGCCCGGCAGGCGCTGAGCACGCGGAGAGTTATTCTTCTCGGCGACCTCAGCGTTCTCTGCGGTTGCTTCCCACAACGTGAGCAGCTCCGTTTCCATCCGCTGCCGCGTGTGGACATCGAGGGCGCTGAACGGCTCGTCCATCAGCAGCATCCCGCGGTCGAGAATCCAGTTCTGCGCCATCGTGACGCGCTTGCGCATCCCGCCGCTCAGCTGCGACGGATAATGCGCGGCGAACGCCGACAGCCCCACGCGCGCCAGCCACTCGTTCGCCCGTGCGTTCGCGTCGGCGCTGGCGACGCCGGCGAGCACGAGTCCCAGCGCCACGTTCTCGCGCACGTTCTTCCACGGTAGCAGGGCGTCCTGCTGAAACATGTAGGTGGCTCGCCGGTTCAGGCCCGAGAGCGGTTCCCCGTCCACGCGAATCGATCCCGACGATGGCGGTACGAGCCCGGCCGCGATGTTGAGCAGCGTCGACTTCCCGCAACCGCTCGGACCGACAATGGCGACGAAGGCGCCGGCCGGAATCGCCAGCGACACGTTGTCGAGCGCGCAGTAGCTGCCGCCATCCGGTGTGACGAATTGTCTGGAGACGGATTCCAGCTCGAGAGCGGTCATCTCGACAGTGGGCCAGTCACGTGCATGACATTCGGCGTTTCGCGGCGACGCAGGTCGTCGACGAAGCTCACGGCCGCGCCGGTCACCTGCGCCGTGGTCGCGGGCTCGCTATGAGGGCTATGGCCGCCCTCCGGGAGCAGAAGCGTTCGTGACGGAACGGTCTGAAGAGCGGCACTCAGCGCCGCAAACTCGCCCGGCTCCGTCCGCGGATCGCGTCCACCGTGAACGAGCAGCACCGGAACGCGCAGCACGGACAGACGCCCGCCGTAGAAGTCGTCGCCAGGAGCCGACTCGTCGACGATGCGGATCCACGTCCGCGAATGGAGGGCGCGGAATGCCGCGCGTGGTTTCGCGACGATGCCTTCGAAGAACGGGCGTGAGGCCGGCTTGTGTCTGAAGTAGTGGGCCGCCTCGACGATCGCGCCGGCAATCCGCTGGGGCGCCTGGAGTCCAATCAGCAGGGCGATGATCGCACCGTCGCTGTGTCCCCACAGGATCGGCCGATCGAGGCGGAGCGCTTCGATCACCGCAAGCGTCTCCTCGGCGGCGGATTGGTGAAAGTCGATCGCCAGCGTGCCGATCGGTTCAGAGCGACCGTAACCGGTGCGGTCGGGAATCACGATCCGATGGCGGGGCGCCAGCGTGGCGATTTGACGGTCAAATGGATACGCGTCGTAGCCCCAGCCGCCGTGCAGGATGACGATTGGCGGCCCGTCCCCGGCATCGCGGTAGTGGATCCGCACCCCCGCGCGACCCGGAGCAAGCGGCGACGAATCGAGGAGCACGTCAGCCATGCACGGACCCTATGCTAAGGTACGGCGCGTCCTTCGACGAAGCTCAGGGCAGGCTGACATGAAGAACGCTTCGTGACGTCTTCCGGACCGATCGCCCGGCTCGCGCTGGCGCTCACCGCGTGGTCCGAGCGCTGGATCCCCGACGCGTTCATCTTCGCCCTACTCGCCACTTTCATCGTCCTTGGCAGTGCGCTCGTCGCGACGCCGGCGTCGCTCGCTCAGACCGTCGACGCGTGGGGCCGCGGCTTCTGGGAGCTGATTCCCTTCACGCTCCAGATGTCGCTCATCATCATCACCGGACACGTGCTGGCCACCTCAATGCCGATGGGCCGCGTCATCCGCGCCATCGCCAACTGGCCGTCGACGCCGCGCGCCGCCGTGGCGCTGGTGACGTTCTTCACCCTGGTCGCTTCGTGGTTCAACTGGGGATTCAGCCTGGTGTTCGGCGCCGTGCTGGCGAAAGAGGTCGCGCGGCGGGTGGAAGGTGTGGACTATCGGGCGCTCGCCGCGGCCAGCGTACTGGGTCTCGGCAGCATCTGGGCGCAAGGCCTCAGCGGCTCCGCGGCGCTGCAGATGGCCACGCCCGGCGCCCTCCAGCCGCAGATCCGCGACATCGTGTCGCAGGGCGGCGTGGTGCCCGGCGGCATCATCGGCTTCACGCACACGATCTTCCTGTGGCAGAGCCTGGCGTCGGTGCTCGTCGAGACGGTCGTCGTGACCGCCGTCATGTGGTTCGCAACGCCGGCCGCGGGAGAAGGCAAGACGGCGCGGGACCTCGGCATTGACCTCGGGACCGGGGATTCGGCATTCGCGACTCGAGAGAGTCCCGAATCACGATCCACGAATCCCGGCCAGTGGCTGGAACACTCTCCGATCCTCACCTGGCTCGTCGTCGCGCTCGGTGTCAGCTACCTCGCGAGGTACTTCTCGGCGGCCGGCGATCCGCTGAACGCCCTGAATCTCAACATCCTGAACCTGGCGTTCCTGCTCGTGGGCTTCCTGCTGCACAAGACGCCGGCGCGGCTCATGCGCGCCTTTCAAGAAGCCACGCCCGCCGTCTGGGGCGTGATCCTTCAGTTCCCGTTCTATGCCGGCATTGCCGGCATCATCACCGGCACGCATTTGAACGAGCGTCTCGCGGCCGTGTTCGTGCGCTTCTCGACGGCCGCGGCGTTTCCGGCCCTCGTCGCCATGTACTCGGCCGTCCTCGGCGTGTTCGTACCGTCCGGCGGATCCAAATGGGTGATCGAGGCGCCTTACGTGATGGCGGCCGCACACTCGCTGAAGGTCCATCTCGGGTGGGTGGTATCGTCGTACGACCTGGGAGAAGCGCTGGCGAACCTGGTCCAGCCATTCTGGATGCTGCCGGTGCTGGGGCTGTTCAAGCTCGGGGCCCGCGACGTGATGGGTTACACGATCGTCGTCTTCCTGGCGCTGACGCCAGTGGTCATCGTGCTGGTGACGCTGCTCGGCCTGACGCTACCGTATCCGCTCTGACTGCTCTTAACGGCTAGCCCCAAGCCCCAAGCCCCAACGGCATGTACCGCTAGCCCCGAGCCCCCAGCCCCGACTCCTCGAAGCTTTTGACGATCTCCTCCAGCCCGCCCCACGTTTCCGGATCCTGACAGAGGAGCGTGTTGATATAGATCTGCACGTCCTCCGCCGGGAACTCGGCCGATATTTTCTCGACGGCGCCCTTCATCCTGGCGGTGTCAGGCTTGACGTTCTCTTCCTGAATCAACCCATTCTCGTGGGCGATGCCGAGCGCGTCGAGGAACGCGCCCATCATCGGGCGATGCTCGGCGAGATGGTAGGTGACGAGGGCGCGCGCCGCGATCTGGTCGGTGACGCCGGCAACCGTGGCCAGGTGCTTCGCCTTGCGATCGAGATCGAGGCCGATCACCGTCTTCGGCCTGAACTTCTTCTGTTGGGCGATGAGAAACGCGGCCTGCACCTGGTCGTCGGTGGCCTCCGGGTCGGCCCAGAATGCAAGCGCCGCGCGTTGCCGCTGGTCGGACGACATCCGTTTCCAGAGGCGCGAAGGAGTGAGCGTCGTCTCGGTCATTAGTTGATATTCTACTGACATGAAGCGGCTGACGTGGAGCGCCCCGATCGCGCTGCTGCTGGCGGCGGTTCTCGCGGCGCAGGCGCCGGGCGTCCACCCCATCAGCGGCCGCCGCTTCGCGCCGGTGATGGGTTATCAGGGCGCTGACTGGCTGGAACGATCCGAACGGGACGAAGAGGAGGCGCCGGACATCGCGCTGAACGTCCTCAAGATTCCCAAAGGCGCGTCTGTCGCCGACATCGGCGCCGGCTCGGGGTTCATCACCGAGCGGTTGTCGGCGCGGGTCGGGCCGACGGGCCGCGTATTCGCCAACGACCTGCAGCCGCAAATGCTGCAGATCCTCGGTCGGCGGCTGGCGCTGCGGAACATCACGAATGTCACGCTGGTGCAAGGGACGATCGACGATCCGAAGCTCGACCCGGCGTCGGTGGACCTCGAGATCATGGTCGATGTGTATCACGAGCTTTCCCAGCCGCAGGCGATGCTGCGGCGCCTGCGCGCCGCGCTCAAACCGGGCGGCCGTCTGGTGCTGCTCGAGTACCGCAAGGAGGATCCGAGCATTCCGATCAAGTTCGAGCACAAGATGAGCGTCGCCGAGGCGAAGATGGAGCTCGAGGCCGAAGGCTTCACGCTTGCGAAGGTCGACGGGGCGCTACCGCGTCAGCACATTCTGATCTTCACGCCAACGTTGTGAGTCAGCGGCAGCTGGCCCCGAGCCCCTAGCCCCATCCGAGAGCCCGCTTGCTATTCACAGAGCCAACCTTCCTCTTTCTCTTCCTGCCCGTTCTTCTGGCGCTGTATTTCATCACCGGCTCGCGCGAGCACGCCGCCTACGGCAACTGGCTGCTGCTGGTGGCGAGCGTCGTTTTCTACGCCACCGGCGGCGGCAGCTTCACCTGGCTGATGCTCGGCTCGATCGCCTTCAACTACTGGATGGCGATTCTCGTCAGCCGCGACCGGCGCTGGCTGCCGTTCGCGATCGCCGTCAACCTGACGGTGCTTGGTGTCTTCAAGTACGCGAACTTCTTCGCGGACAACGTCAACGCGCTGCTGAGAATGGCGGGCGGACAACCGATTGCCGTGCCGCGCGTGCTGCTCCCGATCGGCATCTCCTTTTTCACGTTTCACGCCATCTCGTACGTCGTCGACGTGCACCGCCGCGACGCGACCGCGCAGAAGAGTCCGGTGCATGCGGCGCTGTATCTGCTGCTGTTTCCCCAGCTCATCGCCGGCCCGATCATCCGCTACCGAGACATCGCCGACCAGCTCGCGCGACGGCTGGTGACGGTGGACGACTTCGGGTACGGCGTCCGGCGATTCATCGTCGGCCTCGCGAAGAAAGTGCTCGTCGCCAACGTCGTCGCCGGACCGGCCGATCGCATCTTCAGCATGCCGGTCGCGGAGCTGTCGACGGGACACGCCTGGCTCGGCCTCACGTGCTACACGCTGCAGATCTATTTCGACTTCTCCGGCTACTCCGACATGGCGATCGGGCTCGGCCGGATGTTCGGTTTTCGTTTTCCCGAGAACTTTCGCTGGCCCTACATCGCCGACAGTGTGCAGGAGTTCTGGCGCCGTTGGCACATCTCACTGTCGACCTGGTTCCGCGACTACCTGTACATCCCGCTCGGCGGCAACCGCGTCAGCCCGGCACGGCGCTACTGCAATCTGGTCACGGTGTTCTTCCTGTGCGGCCTGTGGCACGGCGCCAGCTGGAACTTCGTCATCTGGGGTTTGTGGCACGGCACGTTCCTGGTCATCGAGCGCGTCACCTCTAACCGCGGAGAACGCGGAGCACGCAGGAAGATATTTGTCTCTGCGAACTCTGCGAGTTCAGCGGTTAGACGTGGGGTTCTTGCCTGGCCGCTGTGGCGTCACGCCTACACCATGCTGGTCGTGATGATCGGCTGGGTGTTCTTCCGGGCCGACACCCTGCCGGGGGCGATGGCGTTTCTTCGCGCCATGGCCGGACTGTCTGACGCGGCGCCGACGATCTACACGCTGCGGTGGTATCTGACGCCCGAGCTGTGGTTGATCCTCACGGCTGGCATGATCGGTTCGACACCGTGGGTGGTTGCGCTCGCGCGACGGCTTGCGCGCGCCGAGCCGGCGCCGTTCGACTGGCGGGTGTCGCTCGCCAGCACCACCGCGCTTGCCGCGCTGCTCGTCGCGTCGATCGTGTCGATCGCCGCGCGCACCTACAACCCATTCATCTACTTCCGATTCTGATGAACCGCGCGATCACCGCCCTCTTCGTCGTCATCATCTCGCTGCCGCTGGCGGCCAACCTCGCCGGCGTCGACGGCGCCGATCCGGGCGCCGAACATCGGGAGCTGGCGACCTGGAAGGACGGCGTCACCAACTGGTTCGACGATCACTTCGGGTTCAGGTCGGCGCTGGTGCGCTGGTACGGCGAGAGCCGCCTGTTCGGGTTCGGCGTCTCGCCATCGCCGGCCGTGATCGTCGGGCGCGACGGCTGGTTCTTCTACGCGGACGACAAGGCGGTCGAGGACTACGCGAACGTGGAGCTGCTGGACGACGCGGCGATCGCGAACTGGCGCGAAGCGGTGCTCCGCGCGAGGAACTGGCTGCAGGCCCGGGGAATCGGCTACGTCTTCACCATCGCGCCTGACAAGCATGTGCTGTACGGCGAAGCGTTCCCTTCGACCATCGCCCGCATCCATGACACGTCCCGCGCCGATCAGTTGTTCGTCGCCCTGCAGGACACCGGTCTCGCAATCGACACGCGGCCGGCGCTCCTCGAGGCCAGACAGCGAGAGCGCATCTACCACCAGACGGACACCCATTGGAACGACCGCGGCGCGCTGATCGCCTATCAGCAGATCATCAACGCGGTCCGCGCTCGCGTCCCCTCCACACCGGCCGCCTGGACGCGGCACGATTTCGAGGCCGTCGAGCGCACGACGGAAGGGATGGATCTCGCCGGGATGATGGGGTTAACGCGTGTGCTGCGGGAGACCGACCTCGCGCTGCGTCCGACCCGGCCACGCCGGGCGCGGGTCGTCGAGCCGGCCGGGGCGCACGAGACGGACGAAGAAGGCCGGCTCGTCACCGAGATCGACGACCCGTCGCTGCCTCGAGCCGTGATCTTCCGCGACTCGTTCGTGTCGCGGCTGGTGCCGTTCCTGTCGGAGCACTTCAGCCGCGCGGTCTATCTCTGGCAAAACGACTTCGATGCCGCCGAAGTGCTGAAGGAACACCCGGACGTCGTCATCCAAGAGATCGTCGGGCGGCATCTGTACAACTTCATCCCATCCCCGGAGCTCGTCCCAAGGCCCTAAAGGTTCTAAGGTTCTAGGGTTCTAGGGTTCTAGGGTTCTAGGGTTCTAGGGTTCTAGGGTTCTAGGGTTCTAAGGTACCAAAAGTTCTAGGCTCCGCAGTCGATCACTGAACCCTAGAACCTTAGAACCTTAGAACCCTTATCTGACCGTGGGGTATTTGATTCCGAGCTGTTCGAGATAGGTCTTGTACTTGGTCGGGTCGTAGTACAGCTTTTTCATCTCCGGCCCGTACTTCTGCATGATCTTCTCGTTCAGCCACAGCGCCGGCTGGTCCTTGTCGCTGATGAACGGGATGTACTTCTGGTCTTTCGTCTGGACGTTCCTGAAGTAGTCCCAGGCCTGCTGCACCAGCTCCGGACGCATCAGCAGATCGATCACGGTCATCGCCTGTACCTTCGCCCCGGCGGTGACGCCCTTGTGGGCGATCGGCGTCGCCATCGCGATGGCGTTGGCCCAGTTGTGGCCCGGCAAGTTCGGGATGTTCGCGGGATAGCCGAGCGTCGCGGTCGGCACGTTCCACGACACGTCGCCGATATCGTCCGACGGTCCGCCCATGTTCTGCTCGGGATCGAGCCCGCCACGCAACTGGCCGATTTGCGTCGCCAACCCGATTTGCGGCTGCTTCAGCTCCCGCTGAATGCCCTTGGCGAGCGTGACGTCCGCGTCGTCCCACCGCGGCAGCCCGATGTTCTGGATGTTCGTGTACATCGTCTCGGCCACCGTCTTGTTCATGTGCTGCGGCCACGCGGCGCCGAGAATCCGCGACGTCACCTCGGTGTTCGTCATCATCGCGGCGGCCTTGGCCATCGTATCGCCGATCTCGCGCAACTCCTTGATGTGCGGATAGTCGGTCTCGCGGAAGTAATACCAGACGCTGGCATTCGGCGGGACGACGTTCGGCTGATCGCCGCCGTTCACGATGACGCTGTGCGATCGCTGCTGGAGGCGCAGGTGCTCGCGGCGGAAGTTCCAGCCGACGTCCATCATCTCGACGGCGTCGAGCGCCGACCGGCCGCGCCACGGCTGCGCCGCGGCGTGCGCGCTTTCACCCGTGAACGTGTACTCGACTGACTGGAGACCGGTGCCAAACCCCGCGCCCCAGCTGACGCCAAGATTTGAGCCGACGTGCGCGAACAGATTGACGTCGACATCGCGGAACATGCCGGCGCGGATGTAGTACATCTTCGCGCCCACGAGCTCTTCGGCCACCCCGGGCCACAGCTTCAGCGTACCTGGCAGCTTCTCGCGCTCCATGATCTTCTTCACGGCGAGCGCGGCCGTGACATTCAGCGGGACGCCGGAGTTGTGCCCTTCGCCATGACCCGGCGCGCCTTCGATGATCGGGTCGTGGTATCCGACGCCGGGCTTCTGCGAGGCTTGCGGGATGTCGTCGATGTCGGAGCCGAGGGCAATCACCGGCTTGCCACTGCCCCACGTGGCCACCCATGCAGTCGGAATGCCGGCAAACCCACGTTCGATCCTGAAGCCGTTCTTCTCGAGGATGCCCGTCAGGTACTTCGACGTCTCGAACTCCTGGAATCCGAGCTCGCCAAAGCTGAAGACCTGGTCGACCATCTGCTGCGTCGCGACCTTCATCGTTTCGATGTCGGCGGCGACTTCCTTTTTCAGCTCTTCGACGCGGGGCGGGCCTGAAGGCGT
>Ga0193696_1000237_pt1 | contig 21231 bp, 22 predicted proteins | sample L3m1metaG_FD_145074 | JGI IMG/M metagenome (GOLD analysis project Ga0193696, IMG submission 145074) | Soil microbial communities from a riparian zone of the East river system, Colorado, United States - L3m1 | ecosystem: Environmental > Terrestrial > Soil > Riparian zone | place: USA: East River... | reverse complement strand
ATGTGTACGTGCTGCGCTTCGCCCCGCTCCTCGAGGTTCCACATCGGATCCCAGCGCGAATAGTGATTCGACCCGGTGTCGCCGACGATATCGCGGCGCGCCTTCATCCCCATCGAGAACTCGTCGGAGAAGCCGTGCAGCGTTTCTTCAGGCACGTCGAGGTGACGCAGGCCCTCGTAGGTGAAAGCGATGTTCATGGCGACGGGCGGGATCGTCGACGGGTCTGTCCACGGATAAGAGGTCGTCACCAGCGGCGTGATGTCGGTGACGAATTGCCGCCCGACTTCCGCCGAGCCGATGTTGTAGAAGACGTGGCGCGCGACCGGAAAGCCGAAGCGGCCGTAGGCCTTGACGATGTTGCCCTGGATGTCGCCGAGATCCATCTGCGAAATCATGGGAGTGGATGCTCCACTACTCGAGGACGGCGCGGTCCAGATGGTAGGCGCCTGGCTTCCAGGTCGGGCGGGCGAGGTTCGACGGCTGCACGCGCGCGACGAACTCCTTGAACGCCGCCTGAAGATCGGCCGCGCTCTTGCCCTGGTTCGCCGCAGCGAACTTTGCGAGTTCCTGCTTGAGATAGAGACCCTTCAGCTGCACCGCCAACGGCTCGTCCGACGATCCGTTGAAGTAGAACGTCGTCTCGACCTGGCAGCGTTTGACGTAGTCGATAAAGGTGGTGACATCCGTCACCCGATCGAAGCCGACGCAGTACTGCAGGATGGCGCGAATGTCCGGCTCGACGGCGCTCCACATGCCGCGCAGGTAGTCGTCGAGCTCCCCGTGAAAGTTCGACGAGAACACGAGGTAGTTGGACTTGAGATGCTCGAGGACCGCCGGCCGCCCCTGATACGGAACGTCGTCGAGAACCCACAGGCGGCTGAGATACGTGTTGGGGACGCGCGCCATCGGACTCAGCTCGTTCACGCCCAGCCGCTGGAGCCGGAATCGCACCAGATCCGCATAGGTCTGATCGTTCATGCCGTCCGGCGCGTGCTTCGCCAGGCCCTGCAGAATGGGGCACAGCACCGTCAGGCCGTAGGCGTTTCCGCTCTTGTTGGCCATCGTCTCAGGATGACCGGACCGGCAGGCCCTCTTCGCGCCGCAGCCGCCGTTCGACGGCCGATGCCGCGAGGCTCACGACAGGGTTGGCGTCCATCTGACTGAGGTCGTGCTGAAGCCCGATCAGCAGCCGGTTGTACTTGTCCTGAAACTCCTGCGGGGTGGCGCGATCCGCGTCGGGAATGAAGGCGAGCAGCGCATCGCGGACCCTGCGCGCCGACTTCACGTCGTTCGAGGACGCCATCGGATACGCGTTGTAGTAATGGTCGGTCCAGATCTGGTTGGCCGTGATGTAGCGGTGGAACGGCAGCATCGGAATCGATTTTGGGTACTTGATGTTGAAAATCCAGAACTTGTCGAGGCCTCCCGAGATCGCCGACGAGAACGAGTCCACGTACTGGTCCCAGCTCCCGTTGAAGTTGCTGAAGAAGATCATGTAGTGGTACTTCAGCTGTTCTTCAGGCTGGTCGGGACTGAGCCGTGGAAACTGGCCCGGCCTGATGATGACCCAGCGCGCGTAGTGAATCAGCGACAGCGTCAGGAGCCCCCCGAGGAACGACGTGAACCTGCCGGAGACCCAGAAGAAAAACCGGTTCAGCCACGCCGTGTGCCAGCGCATCGGCGTGATGGCGTTCATCGCGTACGCTTTGCCGGCGATGTTTGACATGCGGTGTGATCCGCCGAACGAAGGGGTGCGTGATTTTCCGATGTCGCCGGACGAATTGCAAGGCGTCCGGCGTGATTATCATGCAGGTGGGCGGCGGCCTGGCGCCAAAAGCCCGGTGACACGAAACGTCAAGGGATCCGATTTCGTCAGTGCACCGTAGAGGACGAGGGCGGAGCAGGCTGCGTCAGCACACGGGCGATCATCGCCTCGAGCGCGGCCTTGTCGATGTCGAACGGACCGGCGACCGCCGCCCCCATCGAGATCTCAATCGCGATGACGACGCCGCCTTCTTCATAAGGATTCACAATCCAGCTCAGGCCGCGCAGCGAGATGTCGCGGTCGGTTTCGCCCGGCCGCTTCAACCGGTCCATCGTGCGAAGCATCGCTTCGAGCACCTGGCGCACGTCCTCGTCCATCCACGAGCGGGGCGGCCGCGGGCTGCCTTCAATCGTGGCCGTGGTGGCGAAGTCGGTGCCCCTCAACCACACGTCAACGGTGATCCGATCGGTCATGACGCGGCCTTCAACTCCTGCTGCAGCGCTTCGACGGTCGTCACTGGTTGGCGGCAGGTGAAATTCCGGCACACGTACGCGGCCGTCGTGCCGTCCACCGGTTCCATCGCCGCGACAAACGGCAAGCTGCCGGCCAGAGCGTGCCGCCGATGCGGCGGGACGCGGAGGACCACGGAAAACGGCAGGTACTGCAACGCGAGGGCCCGGGCCATCGCGCCATCGTCCTGCTCCGTTTCCGCGATGACGACCTGCTGCAGGCCGGCCGTATACACGGACAGCGCCGCCGCCATCATCGGCACGGCGCGGCCAATCTTCTCGAGCCGTGCGCCGAAATAGCGCAGCGTCCGTTCAATCCGCTCGGTCCATTGCGGATCGTGCACCAGATGGGACAGCACCAGCAGATTCACGACCGACACGGAGCTGGCCGTCGGCTCGGCGCCGTCGTAATCCTCCTTCATCCGGACCAGCACGCTGGCATCCTGGCCTGTCGTGCTGAACCAGCCGCCGCTGTCGTTGTCCCAGAACAGCTGGTCCTGCCGGTGCTGCAGCGCAATCGCCCACTCGAGCCACACCGGATCGGCATCCGCCTGAAACAGCTCGAGCAGCCCGGCAATCAGATACGCGTAGTCTTCCGCGTAACCCTCGATCTCCGCGTGCCCCTCGCGATAGCGCCGGAGCAGTACACCCGTACCGGCATGCCACATCCGCTCGCGTAAGAACAGCGCGGCGCGACGAGCCGTCTCCAGGTACTTCCATCCATCGTGGAGCACTCGGGACATCCTGGCGAAGGCGCCAATCATCAGCCCGTTCCACGACGTGAGGATCTTGTCGTCACGCTGGGGACGCGGTCGCTGGAGGCGCGTCTCGAACATCTTCAGGCGGGTGTCGTGAAGAATGCGGATGATGTCGTCGCGCGTGCGACCGGTCTGCCGGACGATGTCGTCGACCGAACGGGCCACGAACAGCAGATTCTTTCCGGTGAATTCCTGTTGCGGGTCGTGGGGCGCGTTGCCGGTCGGCTCGATCCCGAACCGCAACCGGACGATGGGGGCGTCGTCGCCGAGCAGCGCGTCGAGCTCGTCCGCGCGCCAGAGATAGAAAGCGCCTTCTTTCTTTCGCCCGCCTGGCTCTTCGGGCGGGATGCTGTCGGCGTCCTCGGCCGAATAGAATGCACCGTCGGCGTCGGTCATCTCGCGCATCACGTACTGCAGCGTGTCCTCGGCGACTTCCGAATAGAACGGATCGCCGGAAGCCTGCGACGCCTCGATGAACGCGATGACGAGTTGCGCCTGGTCGTACAGCATCTTCTCGAAATGCGGGACCCGCCAGGCGCCGTCGACCGAGTAGCGATGAAACCCGCCGCCGATGTGATCGCGCATGCCGCCGAGCGCCATCGATCGCAACGTGCGCAGCACCATGTCCCGTGCGCCAGCGTCGCTGGTTCGGGCATGTTCCCGCAGCAGGAACAGCAGTTCCGAGGGCCGCGGAAACTTCGGGGCGTCGCCGAAGCCGCCAAATCGTCCGTCGAACGCCTCGCGAAACTGCACCACCGTGCGTTCGAGCGCATCGGCACCGGGGACGGTCCAGACCGGCGACGGCCGCTCCATGCCCCGCAACTGCGTCGTCATCGCTTCCGCCGACTGCACGACCTTCGCGCGCTCGGCCTGCCAGACGCGAGAAATCTCCTGCAGGATGTCGACGAACCCCGGGCGGCCCCATTGCGAGGTCGGCGGAAAGTACGTCCCGCCGTAAAAGGGCTTCAAGTCCGGCGTCAGCCAGACGCTCATCGGCCATCCGCCGGAACCGGTGGTCGCCTGCACGAACGTCATGTAGACGCGATCGACATCCGGTCGCTCTTCCCGATCGACCTTAATCGACACGAAGTGTTCGTTGAGCACGGCCGCGACTGCGGGGCTCTCGAACGATTCGTGCTCCATCACGTGGCACCAGTGACAGGTCGAATAGCCGATGGAAAGAAAGATCGGTTTGTCGTCGGCTCGTGCCTTCGCGAAGGCGTCGTCGCCCCAGGCAAACCAGTCGACCGGGTTTTCGGCGTGCTGAAGAAGGTACGGACTGCGCTCGTGCCCGAGGCGGTTCATCAAGACATTATGACAGTAATGACTGCGGCAGCCATTTGGCGATCTGGTGATCGAGTGATTTGGTGATCGTTGTCACATTGAGGGAATGCGTCATTGTGTGATTGCCAATCACCCAATCAAACAATCCAATCACCCAATCACGCAATGTCGCAATCCGCCAACGATCACCCAATCACCAAATCACCCGATCACCAGATCGCTGCCCAGGCGCGACGGCGAGTGCAGGCGCCTGGAGTACAATCCGTTTCATGACTGCGTCGCTGCTGCTGGGCAAACGCGTCGCGATCCTCGTCGAGGACGGATTCGAGGATCGCGAGTTGACCGGCCCGCTCGAGGCATTGCGCGAGGCCGGCGCCACGGTCACGCTCGTCGGTCCGACGGCCGGTGCCGAATTCAAGGGCAAGCGCGGGCTGGCGACCGTGAAGGCCGACGTCGCGGCGGGCGCCGCACGCATGAAGGACTTCGACGCGCTCGTCATTCCCGGCGGCTACGCACCGGACAAGATGCGGATGCGCCATGCGATGGTCGATCTCGCGCGTGACGCCATGGAAGCCAACAAACCCGTGGCGGCCATCTGCCACGGACCGCAACTCCTGATTTCCGCCATCGCACTCCGCGGCCGTACGCTGACGTGCTGGCCGTCGATCGCCATCGACGTCATGAACGCCGGCGGTCTCTACGTCGACAAGCCGGTGGTCGAGGACGGCAACCTCATCACATCACGCAAGCCGGATGACGTGCCGGTGTTCAGCGAGGCGATCATCAAAGCGTTGGCAGGCTAGCCACGAAAACACGAAAACACGAAGCCAAACTATTTTTCGTGCTTTCGTGATTTCGTGGCCATCTAGGTTCGCGGCGCGGGCGCGGCTGGCACATCTTCCGGCCGTCCCCGCCGCAGCCGCGCGTAGGCGGCAGTGAACTCCACGCCGTACAGAAGAATCACCGCCTGGACGTAGACCCACAGCAGGAACACCACGACGGCGGCGATCGATCCGTTCACGCGCGTAAAGCGCGACATGTCGCGGATGTACCAGGAGAACGCCTCGAGCGCGCCTTTCCACAGTAGGCCGGTGACGACCGCGCCGATCCAGACGTCGCGAAACCGCACCTTCGCGTTCGGCACGAAGTAGAAAATGAAGCCGACCACGACGATGAACAGCAGCGTGGTGGCGTGCCGCACGGTGAGGCCGCGAAGGATCAGGAGGCCCGGAAAACCCGCGAGCACTTCGGCAAACCAGCGAGCGCCGACCATCTGCGACGCGCTCACCAGCAGAAGCGCCACCAGCAGAATCAAGCTGGCAATGACCAACATCAGGAACGAGAACAGCTTGTGCTTCCAGAAGCTGCGCTGTTTTTCGACGCCCCACGCATAGTTGACCGCGGTACTGATGGCGCCAAAGACACCGACGGCGCCCCACATCAACGCCGCCGTGCCGGCGACGCCGAGTGTCAGCGCGGTGTCACGAAAGGCGTCGAGCTGCCTGGTGATGAAGTCGAACTGCGCGGGAAAATATCGAAGCACGAACTCGAGCACGGTGGCGCGGTCGTTGGCGTCGGCCGTTACGCGCGCCAGCATCGCCAGCGCCAGGAGGAAGAACGGAAACAGCGACAGCAGGGAGTAGTACGCGATCGACGCCGCGTAGGTGAGGTCGTCGCTGTTGTAAAAGCCGAGAAAGCCGCGCCAGAAAGACTGGGCGGTCAGCCGCACCACAACGCCCGCGCGCTGGAACAACACGTGTACCGCACGCGCCACGGGCGTCATTATCGTCCGCCTGCGCTCCGCGCGTCACGTAGCGAGCTCCGGCGGACAAGTCCGCCCGCGCTCCGCAGGTCACGTAGCGAGCTTCGGCGGGACAGGTCCGCCTGTCCGCGCGCCACGTAACGAGCTCCGGCGGACAGGTCCGCCGGCGCTCCGTGAGCCACGCTTGGAGCTACGATCGGACAGGCCGGGCCCGTGCCGACTCCGTCCACGCCCGGCTTGTGAGGTACAGCAGGTAGCCGGGCACGGTAGCCCCGAGCCACCATTGCGTGCCGCGCAACGCCAGACGCCGCAGCGGCGGCGTGGTCACGACCACGTACGCCGCTGCCACGCCGGCCGAGATGAGCACCACGTTGGCGACGTTTCGCGCAGTGGCACCCGTCATCTCTCAGCTCCGGCGCGATCCGGTGCCCGACCCGGACGACGGTCCGGAGTAGCCCGGCTGGGAGGACGAACCGCTGCCATAGCCCGAGCCGGAACCATAATTCGCACCGGTAGATCCGGCAGAACCACTGGGGGCGGCTGGCGACGGTCCCTTGCTGCTCGCAGCATCACGCACGTAGCGCTGGGCTTCCTCGGTACCGCGGTTCACGGCATCCTTGGCTTTGTCCAAGAGATCGCGGCCGCGATCGGCCAGCTCGGTGGCCGCTTCCTTGCCGCTCTGCGCCCACTGACCCGCACTCTCGGAGGCCTTGCGATAGCCTTCCGACGCCGTGTTCTTGAGATTGCCGGCCTGTTCGGAGAGCTGGTTGCGAAGCTCCGACCCCGCCTTGGGTGCGAACAGCATCCCGAGCCCTGCGCCGAGCACCGTCCCGGTGAGCAGTCCCATCACGAAGCTGCCGCCGCCACCGCCCTCATTCTCGAAACGATCGTATCCGTCAGCCATCTCTCGCCTCCTGTTCACGCGTGATGCCGGGTGGCCATCACCGATTCAAGCGCCACGCGCAGACCTCGAATGAAGCCCACCACGCGACTGGTTTTCTCCCGCACGTTCCAACGCACGCGCTCCGCCGTATCGTCGATCCGATCGATGGTCGTATGGATGGCGTGGTCCACCCGCTCGGTCTCTTGCCGCACCTTCGCGGTCACGTCCCTGACGTCGTCCAAGATTGCGTTGACGCGAATCATCGCCGGCGCAACCTGGCGGGTTTCGAGGCCCGCGACGAGTTCCATCACCTTCCTGTAGACCGTGAAGCCGGCGACGCCCATGCCGATAATCGCCAACGCTTCGAGGACGCTGACCACGGCCATGATGCCGAGCAGCAGATTGGTCGTACCCAATTCACCTGACATGTCGCTCACCTCAGAATGGAGACGTCTGGCGTGCGCTCGGATAGCGCGATTGCGCCGCCTGACCGCTGTCGCCCATCGCTTCGTTCAGGAGCTGCCACCCCTCGTTCGCTACGCCGGCCGCCTTGGTGACGGTGGCTCGGAAGCTGTTGAGCTCGCGCGCGAAGTCGTCGAGCGCCGGCTCGAGTTGTCGGCGCAGCCTCCGTCCGTCATCCGTCAAAAACAAATACCCGGCCAAGCCCCCGACCACCGCGCCGACAATCGCCGCCGCCATCGCCCGCGAGTTCCCCATCACGCCGCCTCCTCTTGGCAGAAGCCGCCCTACGCCGCTGCGTTTCTACAAGTTACGTGCCACGACGCGCGGCGGTGGGCGTCCGCGATCGCAAGAGGTTGCGGCGCGGCGACACGGAAACCCGTCGGGTTTCGAGACGCAGCGAGCGCTTTTTCGTCTGGATGAGGTGACTGGTATCGCTGAGATTACATCGCGGCGGGGTTCGGGGCCGACGACGGCGGCGTTCGCGCGGCTTTGCCCGCGTCGCGGATATCGTGCTTCTTCATCTTGCTGTAGAGCGTCGGCCGGTACAACCCCAGTATCTGCGCCGCTTCCTGCTTGTTCCAGTTGGTGCGCTGGAGCGTCTGCAGGATGGCCATCTTCTCGATCTCCGCCAGCGTCCGGTGGGGCGGAATCACGAAATCGGTGGATGCCGTCGACTCCTCCCGGATGGACTCCGGCAGATCGGCGACCGCGATTTCGCCGCCTTTCGCGACGAGCACCGCGCGCTCGATGGCGTTTTCGAGCTCGCGGACATTGCCGGGCCAGCGATTGCGGATGAGGAGGTGGTAGACCGACGGCGCCAGCGTTTTCACATTTTTCTGATACCGCTGACGAAACTTCTCCAGGAAGTAATCGCACAGCAGGGGGATGTCTTCGGTCCGCTCGCGGAGCGGCGGCACACGCAGCGTGATGGTATTGATGCGGAAATACAGGTCCTCGCGCAGACGCCCTTCGCGCAGCGCCATGTCGAGATCGATGTTCGTCGCGCAGATCAGCCGGAAGTCCACGTGGACGATGCGATCGCTGCCGATCGGCCGGTATTCGCGCTCCTGGAGCACACGCAGCAGCTTGGTCTGGAGGTACGGTGGCATCTCGCCGATTTCATCGAGCAGCAGCGACCCGCCCTCGGCCATCTCGAACAGGCCTTCCTTGTCCATCGTCGCGCCGGTGAAGGCGCCTTTCTTGTAGCCAAACAGTTCGGACTCGATGAGATCCTTCGGAATAGCGGCGCAGTTGATCTTGATGAACGGTCCCTTGGAGCGCTTGCTGTTGTAGTGGATGGCGTTGGCAATCAGCTCCTTGCCGGTGCCATTCTCGCCCTGAATGAGGATGTTCGCCTCGCTCGCCGCCACGCTTTCAATCAGCTCGAAGAGCTCCTGCATCTTCTTGCTCTTGCCGATCACGTTCTGGAACTTGTAGCGGTCCTGGAGCTTCGCCTTCAGCTGCTCGTTCTCGTCAATCAGCGTCTTCTGCTTGATCGCCTTCTCGAGCTTGTCGAGCAGGCGCTCGGCGTCGACCGGCTTTTCCAGAAAGTCGAAGGCCCCGGCTTTGACCGCTTCCACCGATCGCGGAATGTTGCCCTGGCCAGTGATCACGATGACTTCGGCTTCCTCGTCAATCTGCTTGAACTTCCGGACGAGCTCGATGCCGTCGATGTCGGGCAGCATCATGTCGGTGACGACGGCATCCGGCTTCCACATGCGGAACAGCTCTTCCCCGCGCGTGCCAATCAATGCCGTCCGAACCTCGTAACCGGCGTGCTCGAGCAGGATCTTGAGCCATTCGGTCATCGCCGGCTCGTCGTCTATCGCAAGAACTCGCCGCTTCGATTTCTGACTCATACTGCTCAAGTGTAGCAATTCAGCGCAACGTGTCAATACACTATCTGACTTCGCGTTTCATTACGCTACAGCCAACTGGAGAGCACCGGCGATCACAGTGCATGCGATAATCGCGCGCATGGGAGATTCCCAAACCCCGAAACCGGCCCAGCCGGCGCCGCTCAAAGTCAAGTCGCCACCGGTCGACAAGATGATGTGCGAGCGTTGCGGTGTGGCGGAGATGTACCGGATGCATGCCGTCTGGCGCTGTCCCGCCTGCGGGTTCAAGACCGACTGCTGCGGCTGGTGACGCTGGCCGCTGAACCTGGCCACTGACCGACTGTCCGGACAACCGATGCTTCCTCTCGAGACCCACATCGACCCCGCCGACCCGGTTTTCCAGGCCAATCGCGACCGAATGGACCAACTGGTCGCCGACCTGCGTGTGCGCCTGGCGCGGGCGCGCGAAGGCGGCGGCTCGAAAGCGATCGAGCGGGCGCGGGCGCAGGGCAAACTGCCCGTGCGCGAGCGGATCGCCCGCCTGCTCGATCCGGACTCGCCCTTCCTGGAGTGCTCCCCGCTCGCCGCGACCGACATGTATGACGACGAGGCGCCGGGCGCCGGCATCGTGACGGGCATCGGCCGGGTGTCGGGCCGCGAAGTGATGGTGATCGCCAACGACCCCACCGTCAAAGGCGGCACGTACTTTCCGATGACGGTGAAGAAGCACGTACGCGCCCAGGACATCGCGCTCCAGAACCGGTTGCCGTGCGTCTACCTGGTGGATTCCGGGGGCGCGTTTCTGCCGCTGCAGGCCGAGGTGTTTCCCGATCGGGAACACTTCGGCCGCATCTTCTTCAATCAGGCACGCATGTCGGCGGAGCGCATTGCGCAGATCGCGGCCGTGATGGGCTCGTGTACGGCCGGCGGCGCGTACGTGCCGGCCATGTCCGACGAAACGGTCATCGTGCGTGGCACGGGGACGATTTTCCTGGGCGGCCCGCCGCTCGTAAAAGCCGCGACGGGCGAAGAGGTGACCGCGGAAGAGCTCGGCGGTGCCGACGTTCACACCCGCCTGTCGGGAGTGGCCGACTACCTCGCCGAAGACGATCCGCACGCGCTCGACATCTGCCGCACGATTGTGTCGACGCTGCACACGGTCAAGCGGCTGCCGCCGGACATGACGGCACCCGAGGAGCCTCTCTACGACCCCGCGGAAATCTACGGCATCGTCAGCGCGGACACCAGAAAGCCTTACGACGTCCGGGAGGTCATTGCGCGGATGGTCGACGGCTCGCGCTTCGACGAGTTCAAGGAGCGCTACGGCACGACGCTGGTGACAGGGTTCGCGCGCCTGCACGGGTTCCTGGTGGGATTCATCGCCAACAACGGCGTGCTGTTCTCGGAATCGGCACTCAAGGCGACGCACTTCATCGAGTTGTGCAACCTGCGGGGCGTGCCGCTGGTCTTCCTGCAGAACATCACCGGGTTCATCGTCGGCAGCAAGTACGAGCGCGCCGGAATCGCGAAAGACGGCGCGAAGATGGTGCACGCGGTGGCCAATTTGGTCGTGCCGAAGTTCACCGTCATCATCGGCGGCTCGTTCGGCGCCGGCAACTACGGCATGTGCGGCCGGGCGTACGAACCGCGGCTACTGTGGATGTGGCCCAACGCGCGGATCTCGGTCATGGGCGCCCAGCAGGCGGCGAGCGTGCTGAGCACCGTGAAGCGCGACCAGCTCGCCCGCGAAGGCAAACCGTTGTCGGCGGAGGACGAAGACGCCATCCGCCAGCCGATCCTCGAGAAGTACGAGCGCGAAGGCTCGCCTTATTACTCCACCGCGCGACTCTGGGACGACGGGATCATCGATCCGGTGGACACGCGGCAGACGCTCGCCCTCGGTCTGTCGGCGGCCTATAACGCACCCATCCCCAATGCTAAATTTGGGGTCTTCCGAATGTGACCTACACCTATCTGATATCGCGAAGGAACGGCTCCGTCGAGCATCTGATCCTCAACCGTCCTGATGTGCGCAACGCCTTCAACGAACAGGTCATCGCCGAGCTGACCGCGTGGGCGGCCGCGACGCGCGAGGCAGCGGCGCAAGGGGACGTGCGCGTCGTCGTGCTGTCTGGCGCCGGCAAGACGTTCTGCGCCGGCGCGGACGTGACGTGGATGTCGAGGACGGTCGAATTCACTGAAGAAGAAAACCTCCGGGACGCGATGGCGATGTCGCAGATGTTCGGCGCCCTCGACGTGCTGCCCGTGCCGCTCGTCTGCCGCGTTCAGGGTGCCGCGCTCGGCGGCGGCGCCGGCCTGGCCGCGGTGTGCGACATCGTCGTTGCCGCAGAGGACGCGGTTTTCGGCTTCACCGAGGTCAAGCTCGGGATTCTGCCTGCCGTGATCTCGCCGTTCGCGCTCGCGAAGATTGGCCGCTCAGCCGCGCGCGAGCTGTTTCTTACCGGCGCGCGTTTCCCTGCGGCGCGAGCGCGCGAGATCGGGCTCGTTCATGCGGTCGCGCCGGCGGCGGAGCTGGATTCTGTGGTCGAACGCTACGTCCGTGAACTGCTGACGGCAGGTCCTGAGGCAATTGCCGCCGCGAAGGCGCTGATCCCGCAGGTCTGGGGACGGTCCGTTCTGGAAGCGATGCCGGTCACCGCCGCCGCCATCGCGGGACGGCGCGTATCGAAGGAGGGACAGGAGGGGCTACGCGCGTTCTTGCAAAAACGACCTGCAAGCTGGTGCGAACGTCTATCTGACACCATGGACACAAAGGACACAGAGGAAAAGAAACCCTAGATCTATGGTTCTTACCTTTGTGTCCTTCGTGTCCTTTGTGTTGAATCCAAGCCGCAAATGATCAAGCGGCTGATGATCGCGAACCGTGGGGAGATCGCGCTCCGGATCATCCGGTCGTGCCGCGAGCTCGGCGTCGAAAGCATCGCGGTCCACTCGTCGGCCGACGCGGGAGCGCCCCACACATTGGCCGCCGATCGGGCCGTTGCCATTGGGCCGGCGCCTGCGTCTGAGAGTTACCTGTCGATTCCCGGCATCATCCAGGCGGCCCAGTCGGCGGGCGCTGACGCCATTCACCCGGGCTATGGATTTCTGTCCGAGAACCCACGCTTTGCCGAAGCGTGCGCGGCGGCGGGCATCATCTTCGTCGGGCCGCCGTCGCAGGCGATCGCGCGCATGGGATCGAAGATCGAAGCGCGGCGGCTCGCCGCCGCCGCCGGCGTGCCGGTCGTCCCTGGCGAAACGCCGGACGATCAGTCCGATCGCGGCATCGCGGCGGCCATCGATCGCACCGGATTGCCGGCCTTGATCAAAGCCTCCGCCGGCGGCGGCGGCAAAGGCATGCGTCGGGTTATCGACGCGGCCGACATCACGCAGGCAATCGAGGCCGCGCGTCGAGAGGCGACGGCCGCGTTCGGCGACGGGACGCTCTACGTCGAAAAGCTCATCGACGCGGCGCGTCACGTCGAGATCCAGGTGTTCGCGGACAACCACGGTCAGGCGGTCCACCTCTTCGAGCGCGAGTGCTCGGTGCAGAGACGTCACCAGAAAGTCATCGAGGAAAGCCCGTCGCCGGCGCTGACGCCGGAGTTGCGGGCTCGCATGACGACGGCCGCGGTCGCGCTGGCCCGCACCGTCGAGTACCGCAACGCCGGCACGATCGAGTTCCTCGTCGACGGTCCGTCGTTCTATTTCCTGGAGATGAACACGCGGCTGCAGGTGGAGCATCCGGTCACCGAACAGGTCACCGGTCTGGATCTCGTGCGCGCGCAGCTGCTCGTCGCGGCGGGCGAACCGCTGCCGTGGACGCAGGCGCAGATCGCGCAGCGGGGCCATGCGATCGAGGCGCGGGTGTATGCCGAGGATCCCGCGCAGGGCTTTCTGCCGCAAGCTGGGCGATTGTCCGTCTACCGGGCGCCGCACATTCCTGGTGTCCGCGTCGATTCCGGCGTCGCCGAGGGCAGCGAGATCTCGGTCTACTACGATCCAATGCTCGCCAAGGTCATCGCGACCGCCGAGTCACGTCCGTTGGCGATCAATCGTCTGGCCGCGGCGCTGCGCGCGCTCGACATCGAGGGCGTGCGGACGAACGTGCCGTTTCTCATCCGCATCCTGGAGCTGCCCGAATTCCGCGATGGCCGGATTGACACGGGCTTCCTGGATCGCGAAGGCGCCAGGCTTGCCGCTGAAGCCCCTGCGATTGCGATCGCCCGACCGCGATCGCCGGCGCCGGAGCGCTCCAAGGATCCCTGGGATTCCACTGGCACGGACATCGCGAGGGCGTCACGTGGTCCTCGAGAGAGGCCTGCCACGCGGAAGCCCGACGGGCGCAGTGCGAGCGCCGGCGGAGCGGTGACCGCGCCGATGCCAGCCACGGTCCTCCGCATCAACGTCAAGCCCGGCGACGCGGTGAAGAAAGGCGACATCCTCGTGCTGCTCGAGGCAATGAAAATGGAACTGCCAATCCGCGCCATCGACGCCGGCGTCGTCGCCGCGGTACGATGCCGCGAGGGCGAGCTCGTGGACGCCGACGCTGTACTTCTGGAATGGCAATGATCACCGTCGTCGAAGTCGGCCCGCGCGATGGGCTCCAGAACGAGAGCGCGAACGTCGCCACCACCGACAAGATCGAGTTCGTCAACCGCCTGAGCGCGGCGGGGCTTCCGGTGATTGAGGTATCCGCGTTCGTCAGCCCGAAATGGGTTCCGCAGATGGCCGACGCTGCGGAGGTGTTCGCCGGAATCACGCGCCGGCCGGGCACCCGCTATACCGCGCTGGTGCCGAATCTGGCCGGCCTCGAACGCGCGCTCGCCGCACGCGTGGATGAAGTCGCGGTGTTCGCCTCGTCGACAGAAACGTTCAGTCGGAAGAACATCAACCGGAGCATCGCCGAGTCGCTGGCGATTTACCGGGAGGTTTGCGATCGCGCCCGTGCAGCGGGTCTGCGCGTACGCGGCTATCTCTCGACGGCGTTTGGATGTCCGTTCGAGGGAGAGGTCGCGCCCGATCGCGTCGCGGACGTCGCGGCCCGCCTCGCGGACCTGGGCGTCTACGAAGTCGCCGTCAGCGACACCATCGGCGTCGCGCATCCAGGATTGGTCGCACGCGTCCTCGACGCGGTGCTGACGCGTCTGCCGGTCGATCGGCTGGCGCTGCATTTCCACGACACCAGGGGCACCGCTCTCGCCAACGTGCACGCCGCGCTGCCCTACGGCGTCAAGACCTTCGACGCATCGGCCGGCGGACTCGGCGGCTGCCCGTACGCGCCCGGCGCGGCCGGCAACCTGGCCACTGACGATCTCATTTACTTGCTGAATGGAATGGGGCTGGAAACGGGAGTGTCGCTCAACGCCGTCAGCGAAGCGTCAGCGTTCATCGCCTCGAAGATCGACCATCGCCTGCCGTCGCGCTTTGCACAATCCGAGCAAGCGCGACGGAACTTAGAACTGAGAAGTAAGAACTGAGAACTAAAGTTTTAAGTTCTAACTTCCAAGTTCTCACTTTGCAGGATCTTTACTACCTCGTCCCAGGGCATCATGTTGATGGCGTCGTAGTCTGGCGGACAGCCGAACTCGCGCTGCTGTGGGGCGGTGGGATTTCCAAGCGTCACGCACAGGCCGCAGCCGATGCACAGATCGGCGCGAACCGCGCAGACCATCCGGCCGTCCCGATCGGGTTCCTCGACGATGCAGCCGGCGACCGGACAGGCAGCCTGGCAAATCGAGCAGGCAAACGCCCCAAAGCAGCGATCCGGATCGATCACCGCGATGGTTTTCGGGGCCTTTTTGCGCGGCCCGGACATCATCTTGGTCCACATATGGACCGGATTATAGCTGAATCAGTGGAGTGGATGGCCCGCTACCGGCGCGCCGACTTCTGGCATCCCGGCGTACAACGAGGCGACGTCCTCGAAGATCGCACCGTTCGCGTTGCTGGCGAAGAAACGCGGGATGCCGGTACCGGCAGCCGTTGGATCCGCGCCGGCCCTGAAGCCTTTCGCCGCCATCCCCGCGGCCAGGCCGTTGCACGCCGCCGGGGCAGTGCCTAGGGCCGTCCCTTCGACCTGAATCGTGTATCCGCTCTTGTTGACGACGTCCGCCTCGCCCAGTCCCCCGCCAATGAACGGTTCGTTGCTGCCCGGAGGCGGCGTGCCGAGTGTGGTCAGGTTCGGTGCGTAGAAGCCGTTGCCGCAGGTCAGCGCAAAGGTGAGTTCCGCGCTGTTGATGGCGCGCAACGAACCGATCGCGGACGCCGATCCAGCGGCAGCCTTGGCGAGGGCGAGACGTGGCAGCGCCATGCTGGCCAGCAGGCCAATGATCCCGCAGACGAAGATCAAGTCGATCAGGGCGAAGCCGCGCGCCTGGCGAATCCTCAAGAAACGGGCACTCCTCTAAGCCTTTCCATGGAATTGCAGAGCTCGTGCCATGCGGACGCGAGCTTCGAGTTCCTTTATCTTCAGTAATTTACGGCCGCTTCGATTGCCTGGCGGCTGACACTTTACGTCGCTCCAGAGAGGACGTGACAAATGTTGCCAGGGATTTCGGCCGAACTCGGGACCGGCTGCAGTCAGCCGGCCCGACGCAGGCGCTCGGAGAGGCCGTCGACCAACTCGCGGTCGTTTGGCGGGAGCTCGTGGAAAAAGCAGTTGATGGCTTCGACGATGACGCGCCACTGCGCCAAACCGGTGACGGCGCTCAGCGCATTCAGGCGCACCTTGAATTCGAGCGGCACCCGAATACTCAATTGCGGGTAGTCCTTGACCTTCTCTCCTTCTTTGGCGCCGGCCGGTGGCCGGCCCGCTCGACGACGTTCCTTCATTTGGTTGTCGGCCATAGTCCTCGGCGCTGGCGTCGCATGGCTGAGATACGCGGACTCCGATGCGTATCGGACTCATGCGGTCGGCGGCGGTTAAACGCCAGCGAAAACATCTTGCTGTGAATTGTGCAAAGACAGATCCAACCGGGCTCGACAGCCGTTCAACGACGTGACAGGTTTGGCGGATCCTCGCCGAGCGCGGTCGCGAGATCGACGAGGTGTTCCTGTTCCTGTCTGAGAATCTCGCGGATGTCTTCCGCGATCGCGTATTCGCCGAGCGATTCGCACTGCATCACGCGTTCGCGGTACGCGCGAATGGTGTCGCTTTCATTCTTCAAATCGGCCCGCAGCATTTCTTCCGCTTTATCCGATTGCTTCACTGGTTTCGGCGTGGCCGTCGGCATGCCGCCCAGATAGTCGATGTGCTTCGAGACGGTGAGCGCGTGTTGCAGCTCCTCGCCGGCGTGCTTTTCGAGCTCCTTCGCGATGTTCATGTACTCGGCGCCCTTCAGTACTTGCGAGTAGATCACATACGCGATGATCGCCTGATACTCGCGCGCGAGATCCTCGTTCAACTGGTCGATCAGCGCCTCTCTCGTGAATTTCTTGTCCGCCATCGTCGCCTCCGATCTATCGTAAACTCATCCGTCCGGGAATTGGTCCCGGACTTGAATTTGCAGAGCCGAAGTGCATGAAACGATCCGTGCCTCTTGTATTCCTGTTGTCTGCCACTTTAGTGGCGTCGCAGACTCAAATCACGCCGCCAGACAACAAGTACACAGTAGCCCAGGACCTCGAGCTGGGACAAAAGGCAGCCGCCGAGGCGCGCCAGCAGATGCCTGTCATGCGCGACGACGCCGTAACGTCGTACGTGGAAGAGATCGGTCGCCGTCTCACTGCCGGCGTTCGCCCCGACCTGCGCCATCCCGAGTTCCGTTATACCTTCGAGGTGATCAACGTCCGCGAAATCAACGCCTTCGCGCTGCCGGGCGGCCCGATGTTCGTCAACCGCGGCATGATCGAGGCCGCGAAAAGTGAGGGTGAAGTCGCTGGCGTGATGGCACACGAGCTCAGCCACGTGGTGCTGCGGCACGGCACTGCGCAGGCGAGCAAGGCTACCAAATACGAGGTGGGCCAGGTCGCGGGTGCCGTGCTTGGCGCAATCATCGGCGGCGGCTGGGGTCAGGTGATCTCACAAGGGACCCAGTTCGGCCTCGGCGCGGCGTTCATGCGCTTCTCCAGGGAATTCGAGCGTCAGGCCGACATCGAGGGGTCGCACATCATGGCGCGGGCAGGGTACGAGCCGCGCGAGATGGCGAACATGTTCAAGACGATCGAGAAACAAGGCGGGTCGGGTGGTCCGCAGTGGCTGAGCGATCACCCGAATCCCGGCGACCGCTACGACTACATCACGAAGGAAGCGCAGTTGCTGCGCGTTGAAAACCCGATTCGCGACACGCGCGGCTTCGAGCAGGTGAAGGCACATCTCCGCCAGCTTTCTCCCGCGCCGACCACCGAGCAGGCGACGAAGACCGGCGCGGGCAGGACCACCGGCACCTCGGGACGAACCGCGCCGACGCCGACCGGCCGTGTCGAGCCGCCGTCTACGAGCTTCCGCACCTACAACGAGGGCAACCTGTTCCAGGTGAGCGTGCCCGCGAACTGGCAGGAAATTCAGTCGAACAGCTCGGTGACGTTCGCACCCAGCGGCGCGTACGGCCAAGCCAACGGACAGACGGTGTTTACGCACGGCGTGGAGTTCGGCATGGGCCGAAACGAGTCGCACGATCTTCAGACCGCGACCGACGAGCTCATTCAGTCGCTGGCCGGCGGCAACCCCAGTCTCAGCCGCGCGTCCGGGTCTCAACGAGTGACCGTCGCCAATCAGCGCGGTTTGCGGACGGTGCTGCGGAATCGATCTGAAGTGACCGGGCAGGACGAAGCGATTCAGCTCGTCACGATGCAAATGCAGGACGGGAACCTGTTCTACTCCATCGGCGTCGCGCCGGGCAACGAGTTCCCGAATTACCAGCGCGTCTTCGATCGCATCGTCGGGTCGCTGCAGCTCGCGCGACAGAGGTAAAAAGGTTCTAGGGTTCTAGGGTTCTAGGGTTTTAAGGTTCTAGGCTGCTGAGGTTCTGTGCTGGAACCTTAGAACCTTAAAACTCTAGAACTTTAGAACTCTCTAGAACCTGAAGACGACGCCGGCGCTGCCGCGCCAGAAGTCGACTTTGTCGTTCCCGAACACACCCAGCGTGACGTCCTCCAGCGTGCGGAGGTGCCGCACATCGCCGCGAATGCCGATGGTGTGGCCGAAGAAGATGTTCAGTCCGCCGCCGATATCCCACCCCAGGGAGTTCTTGTCCAGCGCGAGGCTCGTCGCATTGAACTGCGCGTGCGAACGCATCAGCCCGAGGCCGATCAGGCCGTAGGGCTGAATCGGTCCGGCCGGGATGACGAGCATCAGATTGCTCATGAGCGTGAGCATCGCGTTGTCGCCGCCAGGCGTCTTGCCGAAGAAGTCCGGCGTATAGGCGATGTCCTCTTCGAATCCGAACACTCCGCGGACGGTTCCGAGCGAGACGCCGAAACTCGTGCGCTTGTCCTCGCAGTTCGTCAGGCTCGCGCAGTTCGACGAGTCGCCGCCGAAATTGAAGCCGATGAACGGCGAGATGAAGCCATCGGCTCGAGCAGGCGCGGCAACGCCAAGGAAAACGGCAGAGGTCGCGCAGGCGATGGCGAGTGCACGGATACTCGGCATCCGTGCATCATCGCACAGTCTCTACGAGCGCCGTCGAGCGATGCCGTTGAAATTCTTCGCGAGGTGCTCCGCTGTCCGCCACGCGAGCGCCTGCGCCGTCAGCGTCGGATTGTGGGCGCCGCTCGTGCCCATCACCGACGCACCGAGCACGCCGAGGTTCGGCGCCTCGTGCGAGAAGCCCCAGCGATTGACGACGTTGGTCTCGCGGTTGTCGCCCATGCGCGTGCCGCCGTAGGCATGGGTCGACACACCCATCGCACCGCCAACCGGCCCCCGCTGCACCGCAATCGCGCCCGCCTCGCGGTACCACTGCTCCATCTTGTCCTGCGTGTATGCCGCGATCCTCCGCTCGTTCTCTTTGTACTCGGCGGTCACCCGGCACACTGGATAGCCGAGCGGATCCTTCACCACGGGATCGAGATCGAGGAAGTTGTCCTCGTACGGCAGCGTCGACTTCTGGATGTACGAGTTGTTGGATCGGTCCGCATTCTCTTTGATGAACGCCTTCCACTGCGATCCCCAGTTCGGCACACGGCCAAATGTGTTCATGCCGGCGGCGCCGATGGGACGGCGATCCGAATACACCCAGAGATTGCCGCCGCCGATGAAGTCGAGCGAGCCATGATCGAAGTTGTCGTCCGCCCAATTGTCGACCGCGATACCCTGGGCCGGCAGGCCGTACCACGCGTTGAGGTTGAACGGGAACAGCGCGGCGACCGCGCCCCCCGTGTGGTGGCTAAAGTAGTGGCGCCCGACCTGACGGTGGTTGTTCGACAGACCGTTCGGGAACGCCTTCGATGTCGAGAGAAGCAGCAACCGCACGTTCTCGTACGTGTAGCCAGCAAGGAGAACGACTTTCGCCGGCTGGAAGTACTCCACACCGTCGGTCAGGTAATTCACGCCGGACGGGAGTCCATCCGAACCCACTTCAATCGTCGTCACGTGCGCGCCCGTGACCACCTTCAGTTTGCCGGTTGCCTGCGCGCGCGGAATCGTCGTCACCGCCGTCGAATTCTTGGCGTCGACGTGGCAGCCACCACGATTGCAGAAGCCGTGGTACATGCAGGCCGATCGATTCTGATACGACCGCGAGTTCACGGCCGCCGGTCCTGGAAATGGATGCCAGCCGAGCGACCTCGCCGCGCCAGCCATCTTGTCCAGGAATTCGTTGCCGCGCAGCGGCGGCATCGGGTAGGCACGCTTGCGCGGTCCTTCGAACTTGTTGCCGCGCGGATCGATCTTGCCGTCGATGTTGCCGGCCTGGCCGGACACGCCAACCTCGTATTCGACCTTGTCGTAGTACGGTTCGATCTCTTCGAGCCCGAACGGCCAGTCCTCGACTGTGGAGCCTTTTGGAATGCGTCCAGCGCCGTACCGCCGCGTCGTCTCGCTGACCACTTTGAAGTCCCACGGGTTCAGTCGCCAGCTCTGGGCCCAGTAGTGGAGCGACGTGCCGCCAACGGCGTTCTGCATCGGATGAATATTGCCGCGCGGTCCCGTCGGCGACGACGCGGTGGCGCGCGATGTCGGGATCTCCTGATTCGCCTTCTGGACGCCCTGCGGCCAGCCGCGATAGTTGTTCCGCAACTCGTCGGGCGCGAAATCGCGGCGGGTCAGCCAGGTCCCGGCTTCGAGACCGACGACTTCGATGCCGGCCTGCGCCAGCGGCAGCGCGGCGACGCCACCAACCGCGCCGAGACCGATGATGACGACGTCCGTTTCCTTGAGTGTGGTAGCCATCGGCCTACACCTCCGCCTTCGCGTCGGAATCGCGTGCGTCCAGACGGGGCAGGCTCTCGTCCTCCAGCCGGGCCGTCGCCTTCGTGAACATGTTCGTTTCGTAGGCCGACTTGTGATTCGGTTTGAGCGCGTGCTTCTCGAGTTGCTGCTGGTCGGCCGCGGTGACCATCGTGCGGACGCCCGGGTAGCTGATGAGATCCCAGCCGACGAAGTTCGCGTTGCCCCCGTAGTACGGGTCGCCGAATGTGCCCTGATGCGTGTGATTCAGCAACAGCGCGAAGAACGCCGCCGAACTGCCGGTGAAGCCGGTCGCAGCGCCGGTTTCGACGTCGATCAGGACGGAGTTCTGATCCGTCGCCGACAGCTGCGTGAACGCCGCACCGCGCGACGATCGAGCGTATCGATCCAGCGCCGCCAGTCCAGATGTATACGCCGGGCGCGACGACGCCAGAGCGCCGCCCAGCGCGCGATCGATGTAGTGGGCCGCGCGGGCTTCGGCGGCGCCGGGACCGTTGGCGTCGGTCGGTATCAGCCGCGCGACGACCGCGTCGAGGATGTCCATCTCCCCCGCCGTCAGCGTCTCGAGCGGCTCGCGGGCGCGGGCCGGCTGGAGCGCGAAGGCGGGCTCGCGTAGCGCG
>Ga0193696_1000236_pt1 | contig 21335 bp, 21 predicted proteins | sample L3m1metaG_FD_145074 | JGI IMG/M metagenome (GOLD analysis project Ga0193696, IMG submission 145074) | Soil microbial communities from a riparian zone of the East river system, Colorado, United States - L3m1 | ecosystem: Environmental > Terrestrial > Soil > Riparian zone | place: USA: East River... | reverse complement strand
CACCCGCCGACGGTCTATTTCCCGCTGGTCGTGCCCGAGGCGCTGATGATCGAGCCGACCGAGACCGAGGCGAAGGAGACGCTCGACGAGTTCGCCGACGCGATGATCGCGATCGCCCGCGAGGCGGCTGAGGACCCGGAGCTGGCGAAGTCGGCGCCGCACGGCCGCGTGGTCGGCCGGCTGGACGAGGTCAAGGCGGTCAAGCGGGTCGTCGTCCGGTATCTGTTCGGCGAGCATCCGGACCTCTCGGCGGAGCCCGCCACGGCCGTGGCTGGAGTCGAGGCTCCAAAGGGCGCCTGATGATCGACCTCCGCTCCGACACCAAGACCAAGCCCTCGCCGGAGATGCGCGCCGCGATCGCTGCGGCCGAGGTCGGTGACGAGCAGCGCCGCGAGGATCCGACCGTCAACCGGCTCGAGGCGATGGCGGCCGAGCTGCTCGGACAGGAGGAGGCGGTCTACGTGCCGACGGCGACGATGGCGAACGAGATCGCGCTGCGCGTGCTCGGCGAGCCGGGCGACGAGGTGGTCGGGGAGCAGAACTCGCACATCTTCATCTCCGAGCTCGGTGGGCCGGCCGTCTTCGCCGGCCTGATGACCCGGCAGCTGTCCTGCGTGGCCGGTCGCTTCACGCCCGAGCAGCTGCGCGAGACCGTGCGGCCGGGCGACGGCACCCATACCCCGGCGACCAGGATCGTCTCGGTCGAAAACACTCACAACGCCTCCGGTGGCCGGGTCTGGCCGCTGGACGAGGTGGAGGCGATCGTCGCCACGGGCCGCGAGCTCGAGCTGCGGTTGCACCTCGACGGCGCGCGCGTGCTGAACGCTGCGACGGCACTCGGCGTCCCGGCCGCGGAGATCGGCCGTCACTTCGACACGGTCACGCTCTGCCTCTCGAAGGGTCTCGGCTGCCCGCTCGGCGCGCTCGTCGCCGGCTCGCCACCGCTGATGGCGAAAGCACGCCGGCTCAAGCACCAGTTCGGGGGCGCGATGCGCCAGGCCGGGATCGTCGCCGCGGCCGGCGTCTACGCGCTCGAGCACAACGTCGACCGGCTGGCCGACGACCACGTGCGCGCGCGCCGGCTGGCCGAGGGGTTGCACGAAGCCGGCGTTCCGGTCGACCTCGACCAGGTCGAGACCAACTTCGTCCAGGTCGACGTCGGCCCGCTCGGTCTCGGCCCGTCCGAGGCGCTGGAGCGGCTCTCACAGCAGGGCGTCGGGCTCTCGATGACCGTGCACCCGACGATCCTCCGGGCCGTCACCCACCTGGACATCGGAGACGAGGACATCGAGAACGCGGTCGAGCTGATTCCGCGCGCGCTGGGAGCACTTGCCCGCGCCTGAGCGCTATCGCCGGCTGGTGCTGGAGGCGCAGCGCGAGGGACGCCTGCCGAGCGTCAGCGCGGCCGTCTTCCGCGGCACGGAGCTCGCCTGGAGCGAGGCGGTCGGGCTCGCCGACGTCGAGCAGGGCGTTGAGGCCTCGCCGGAGACTCAGTACGCGGTCGCCTCGATCACGAAGACCTTCACGGCCGTCTCGGTGCTGCAGTTGCGCGACCAGGGCAAGCTCGACCTCGAGGACCCCCTCTCGAAGCACCTGCCCGAGGCCGCGCACGGGACGCTGACGCTGCGCCGGATGCTTGCGCACGCCTCGGGCCTGCAGCGCGAGCCGCCCGGCGAGATCTGGGAGACGCTCACCTTCCCCGGCGAGGAGGACCTGTTGCGAGGGCTGCAGGAGGCTGAGCAGGTGCTGCCGCCGATGGCCGCCTGGCACTACTCGAACCTCGCCTACGCGCTGCTCGGGATCGTGGTCGCGAGGATCTCGGGCACGCCGTTCCGCGACCGCGTACAGGAACGGCTGCGCGGGCCGCTCGGGCTCGACCGGACGACATGGGGGCCGAGCGACGGCGCCGCGCTGCCGTACTTCGTCGAGCCCTACTCGGACTCCGTGCGACGGGAGCCCGTGCTCGAGCTCGGGGGGAAGGGCGGCGAGTCGGGCCTCTACAGCACAGTCGGCGACCTCGCGCGCTGGGGTGCGTTCCTCTGCGACCCGGACGAGTCGTTGCTCGAGGCCTCGTCGGCCGCGGAGATGCACGACCTGAACGTGGTGGCCGACGCAAGCTGGACGCGCGGCTGGGGCCTTGGGATCGAGCTCTCGCGGCGCGGCGAGCGGGTCTTCGGCGGGCACACGGGCGGCTTTCCGGGTTTCCTCTCGATCCTCGCCTACTCGCGCCGCGACCGGATCGGGGCGGTCATGCTCACGAACGCCGGCAACTGGCCGAACCTGAGCCCGACCGGCCTCGAGCTCGCCGAGGCGGCGCTCGCGGAGCTGGCGCCCGAGCTCGAGCCGTGGCGGCCCGAGGAGGCACCGCCGGCGGAAATCGCACCACTGCTGGGGCGCTGGTGGTCGGAGGGCGACGAGTCGATCTTCAGCTGGCGCGGCGGCAAGCTGGAGGCGCGCCTCGCGGACGCGCCGCCCGGGCGCGAGCCGTCGGTGTTCGAGCCCGAGGGCGACGACCGGTTCCGGGTCAGCTCGGGCCGGGAGCGCGGCGAGGTGCTGCGCGTGGTCCGGGACGAGACCGGCGAGGTCGTAAAGCTCTACTGGGCGACGTACCCGTTCACGCGCACGCCGGAAGTCTTCGGGCCGCCCAGCTAGCGGTCGCCGGCGACGTAGAACCCGAACGCCACGCCGGCGTAGACGGCGACGAGCAGGAAGCCTTCCCAGCGCCGGCCGCGGCCGTCCGCGAGCAGCAAGGCCACGACGGCGGCCGCTCCGCCCATCGCCGCGAGCTCGACCGGCCGGAACGTGAGCGGAAGCGCGGGCCGCACGAGCCAGGAGAGCAACGCCACCGCCGGTGTCACCAGCAGTGCCACCTGCGCGCTCGAGGAGACGGCGATCTCGGTCGCCAGAGGCAGCTTGCCGCGCGAGGCGATCACGATCGCGCCGCCGTGCTCGGCCGCGTTGCCGACGATCGCCACGATCACCGCCGCGATGAAGAACTGCGACAGGCCGACGGACTCCGCGAACGCGTTCAACGAGTGAACGAGCGTCTCGCTGATCAGCGCCGTCACGAGCGTCGCCGCGCCGAGCGCGACGAGCGAGACGGGGAGCGTCCAGCCGCCCTCGGCCGCCTCGTCGCCGCTCTCTTCATGCAAACGCTTGTGCCGTCGTAGCGAGAACCTGGTGACCGCGCCGTAGAGCACGAGCAGCACGATCGCGACCGGGATCGTCAGCACCGCCAGGTCGTGCCGCTCCGGGTTGCCGGTCCAGCCGGGAACCGACGGCACCAGGAAGAGCACGGTCGCGACGAGCACGAGGCCGAGCTGCAGGAGCAGCGAGAAGCGGTCGAGCGGTCGCCCGTGGCCGCCCTGGCCGCCGAAGATCAGCGCCACGCCGAGCACCAGCAGGATGTTCGAGACGACGCTGCCGGCGAGCGAGCCACGCACGACGTCGGGGAGCGACTCGTTGACGGCGAAGAGGGCGATGATCAGCTCCGGTGCGTTGCCGAAGCTCGCGTTCAGGAAGCCGCCGATCCCCGGCCCGGTGTGCTCGCCCGCATGTTCGGTCGCCTCGCCGATCAGCCACGCGAGCGGCACGAGCGACGCCGCCGAGGCGACGAACAGCGTCGTGTCGTCGGCGTGGAAGACGAACCGGAGGAGAAGCGTGATCGGGGCCAGCACGAGCGACGCCCAGAGGAGCTTGCGGCCCACGGCGCTAGCCTAGCTCCCTGTGCTCAAGGCAGTTCTCTTCGACTGGGGCGACACGCTGATGCAGTTCGTCTACTCGCCCGAGTTGGTGGCGGCGGGCCACCGCGCGGGGCTGGCGGCGATCGGGCAGGCCGAGCGCCCGGAGCTGACCGAGCACTTCCGCGAGGAGTACGAGCCACTCTTCTGGGCGCCCGGCACGATCGAGGAGATCGAGTACCCGCAGCTCGTGCTTCGGCTCCTGCGCGACTTCGAGATCGAGGTGGACGAACAGCAGCTCGACCGTTTCCTGGAGGCCGAGCACCGGGCGTGGGACCCGGCGCGCGTGCTCGCGGCGCACACGCACCCGCTGCTGGAGGCGCTGCGCGAGCACGGGCTCAAGCTCGGGCTCGTCTCGAACGCGTTCGACCCGGGCCCGCTGTTGCACCGTGACCTCGAGCAGATGGGCCTGGCCGAGCGGCTCGACTTCAGCGTCTTCTCGTCGGAGGTCGGGCTGCGCAAGCCGCACCCCGCGATCTTCGAGCGCGCGCTCGAGGCGCTCGAGGTCGAGCCGGAGCAGGCGCTCTTCGTCGGGGACCGGCTCTTCGAGGACGTGCGCGGCGCTGCCGAGCTCGGGATGACGACCGTGCAGGCGCTCTGGTTCCGGGCCGACGAGCACCCCGACGGCGCCGAGCCCGACTACCAGGCGTTCACGCAGCTGGACGTGCTCAACGTCGCGCGCCGGCTCGCCGCCTAGCCTCTAACGCGCGCGCTGTCAAGTCTTGCGGAGCATGGTCTCCAGCACCCACAATCAGGTCATGGAGACACGCGAGCAGGCGGCCGTTCAGCCGACCGAGCTTCCGCTCCGCCCCCAGGACGAGGTCGAATGCCGCCGCTGCGGCGTCCACTGCGACAAGGTCGTGTATCCCGGCGCGTGCGTCGAGCGTGGGTGCCCGTTCGTCTACTCCTACGAGGAGTTCGGCCACACCTACATGGGCTGCCTGATGAAGGTCTTCGCGGTCGAGATCGACTTCGACCTGCTGCGAGCGGCCGAGTCGCGTCGCGCCGGCTTCGGCGCGGTTCGCGCAACCGCGCCGTCGCTGCCGATGTGTCGCACCGAGGTCGAGGCGTGCTACGAGAGCCGGACCGACGAGCGCGGCTGCGTCAACCCCGAGTTCCACGAGTTGCCGGTCGGCGAGCCGACGTTCCGAGTCTTCGCCCAGCTTCGCGCTTCGTAGCCTTCTTGTGAAGCGCCCGTAGCTTTTCCATCTGCTCCGCGTCCGGTCCGTGTCCGTCGCCGGGGACTTCCAGCAGCGCGGGCAGACCCTGCAGCTTCGGGTGGCCGAGGAAGACCGCCAGCTTGTCGCCGATCAGGCCGTCGCCGATGTTCTCGTGGCGGTCGCGGTTCGAGCCGAGCGGCTCCTTCGAGTCGTTCACGTGCAGGCAGCGCAGGCGCTCGACGCCGATGTCCCGGCCGAGCTGCCCGACCAGATCGTCGAGCACGGCCGGCTTCGTGATGTCGTAGCCGGAGGCGAACAGGTGGCACGAGTCGAGGCAGACCCCGAGCCGCTCGTGGCTGCCAGCGGCGTCGTAGATCGCGGCCAGCTCTTCTAGCGAGCGGCCGACGGTGTCGCCGGTCCCGGCCGTGTTCTCCATGCAGAGCCAAGTGGTCTCGTTCGTGCGCTCGAGCGCCTCGGCCAGCGCGGGCACGATGCGCTCGAGCCCGGCCTCGAAGCCCGAGCCGAGGTGTGAGCCGACATGGAAGACGACCGACTCGGCGCCGATCGCGGCCGCGGTATCGACGGTGGAGCTGAGCGTGGTGACGCTCTTCTCGTAGAAGTCGTCTTTCGGACTCGCGAGGTTGATCAGGTAGAGCGCATGAACCGTGACCGCGCCGATCCCGAGCTCTTCGCGCCGGGCGCGGAACGCGGCGAGGTCGGCCGGGTTGTGCTCGGGGAAGCGCCAGGCGCGTGGGCTCTGCACAAAGAGCTGCACCGAGTCCATCCCGAAGGCATGCGCGTTCTCGAGCGCCTTCTTGATCCCGCCGGAGCAGTGGCCGCCGAGCAGCATGCCGCCGACGCTACCCGAGCCACCGTTCGAGCAGGGCGGCCTCGTCTGCGAGCTCGGCTCTGGCTGCGCGCGTCAACGGCTCGAAGGGCTCAGTTACGACCCGCCGCTTCTCGACGCGCCAGACGCCGGCGACGTAGCCGTCGACCGTGAAGGTCGGCAGCACGTCGGCGTTCTTGCGCACGACGAGCTTGCGGTAGGCCTCCGGCAAAACGCGCTGCCGGTCGATCAGGACGTTGTCGAACTTCGGCAGCAGCCGCACCGGCGCGGGCGTGTCGGCAGCCGGCCGCGGCGCGCGGGGAAGGTCGAGCAGCTCGCGGCCGCGGTCGTCGCGCAGCCGGACGAGCCCGTCGAGCAGGTGCGCGAAGCGGCCGACCTTCAGCCCCGACCAGCCGGAGATCTCGGCGCGCGTCGCGGGACCGAAGGCTGCGAGGTAGCGCCGCACGAGCTCCGCGCGGGCGGCCTCGCCGTCCTCCTCGTCGTGCTCCAGCGCGACGAAGGTCGGATTGTGGATCGGGGCGCGCCAGCGGCTGGACTCGGCCGAGTGGGCGATCCGGGACCTAAGTCGGATCGCGTACCAGATGCCGTTGCCGCCGTCGTTCGACACGCCGCGGTCCTCGAGCCAGGCCAGCACTTCGCTCCGCGTCCGCGGCTCCGAGCAGAAGTCGCGCAGCGGCTCGGCCACCTGCTCGGCGATCGCCTCCAGCTCTGGCGTCACCCAGCCCGGCGGGTCGCCGGCGAGGGCCTCGCCGAAGAGGGCGAAGTCGCCGGCCGAGACCGTATGCACGGTGCCGCGCATCAGCAGGCCGCGCACCGCGCGTCCGCCAAGGAGCGCACGGTCCAGCGCCTGCGGCCGGAAGCCCTCTAGCCGCGTCCACAGCCCGACGTAGGCGGTCGCGGCGAGCTGCGACTGCAAGCCGGCCACGCGCTCGAGCGCCGGGACGACGCCGAGTCGCACGCGCTTCAGGAGCAGCTGCCGGGCGAGCGTCGCGCGGTTCAGCTCGCGCTGGGTCAGGACGCGCTCGGCCACGGCAGTACGCTAACCGCGTGAGCGTGCGCGTCCGCATGGCCCCGAGCCCGACCGGGTTCCCGCACATCGGGCTGATCCACACGGCCCTCTTCAACTGGCTGTTCGCGCGGCACGAGGGCGGCGAGTTCCGTCTCCGGATCGAGAACACCGACACGAGCCGCGAGGTCGCCGAGGCCGTCGACCAGATCCAGGAGTCGCTGCGCTGGCTCGGGCTCGACGTGGACGGCGAGGTCACCTTCCAGCTCGACCGGATGGAGCACTGCAAGCAGGAGGCGCAGCGGCTGCTCGCGGAGGGCAAGGCGTACGAGGACGAGGGCGCGATCCGGATCCGAATGCCCGACGAGGGTGTCACGGCCTGGGACGACCTCATCCGCGGCCCGATCGAGGTCGCCAACGAAACGATCGAGGACCTCGTGCTCGTGCGCGGCGACGGCCGGCCGACGTACAACTTCGCCTCGCCGGTGGAGGACTGGCTCGACGGAATCACACACGTCCTGCGCGGCGACGACCACATCTCGAACACGCCGAAGCAGATCCGCGTCCTCGAGGCGCTCGGCGCGCCGCTGCCGGCCTACGGGCACCTGGCGAACATTCTCGGCCCCGACGGGAAGAAGCTCTCCAAGCGCCACGGCGCGACCTCGGTCGACGAGTTCCGAGCGCGGGGCTACATCCCCGAGGCGCTCGTCAACTTCCTCGCGCTGCTCGGCTGGAGCTACGACGACAAGACGACGGTCATGTCCCGGGACGAGCTCATCGAGCGATTCACGCTCGACCGCGTCGGCCCGAGCCCGGCCGTGTTCGACTACGCGAAGCTCGACTGGATGAACGGGGTCTACCTTCGCGCGCTGCCGCCGGACGAGTACGCCGACGTCCTGGTCGCCTACCTGCGCGAGCAGGGCTACGAGTGGGACGAGCAGCTCGTGCGCAAGGTCGCTCCCCTCGTGCAGGAGAAGATCGCGAGGCTGGGCGAGTTTCCCGAGTTCGCGGGGTTCTTCTTCGCGCGCGTCGAGCCCGAGAGCGCGGTGAACGGTGAGATGGTGCCCGCCGCCGCCGAGGCGCTCGCGCAGGTCGAGCCGTTCGAGGCCGGCGAGATCGAGGCGACGCTGCGAGGAGTGGCCGAGCGGCTCGGGCTCAAGCCGCGCGACGCGTTTCAGCCCATTCGCCTGGCCGTGACCGGCAGGAAGGTGTCGCCCGGCCTGTTCGAGAGCCTGGAGCTCCTCGGTCGCGACGAGTCCCTCGCGCGGCTCGCCGGCAGCGGCCGTGGCGGGGCGAGCGGGTCGAGCGCACGCTGAAACCCGAGCCAGGCGCGCCTTCGGTAGATCGGTGTCGGCTGGGGGAGGCCGTCCGCGGTTCTTACCATTTCTGAGTGATAAAACGCGCGAAGCGGGTAAACAGATACGCGCGTGTCCGCAACGGCAGTAGGTCCCACGGTTCTGATCGTCGACGACGACGCGTCGTTGCGCTTGCTCTGTCGCGTCAATCTCGAGCTCGAGGGCTACCACGTGCTCGAGGCACCGAGCGTCGCGGCGGCAGAGGACGCCGTCGCGGCGGACCCGGTCGACCTCTTCCTGCTGGACATCCACATCGGCGCCGACGACGGGCTCGCGCTGATGCGCTCGCTCCGCGCACGCGAGCACCGAGCCCCGGTCGTGCTCTTCACCGGCAGCGCGCGGCTCGACCCGGTGACGATCGCGGAGGCGGACGGCATTGTCCCGAAGCCATTCCGGCTCGAGCAGCTGCCCGATGTCGTTCGCATGCTTGCCCCGCGCAGGTAGATTCACGCCCCGATGAGCGTCACGCCCGCCGTCCTCAGCCCGGCCGACTACGAGTCCCGCCTGCAGCGCTACCTGTTCGAGCGCGCCGAGGAGGGCCGCGCCGTCCGCGTCGGCGAGAAGGAGGTCTCCGAGCGCGCCGAGATCGTCGCGCGCTACGCCGAGCTGTTCACGCGCGACCAGCTCGCCGGCCTACGGGAGGCCGAGTCGGAGGCAGGCGAAGGCGAGGAGCGCGAGCGCCTCTACCGGCTGCGCAAGACCTGCGAGGCGGGCCTGATCTCCGCCGAGCTGGCCGAGCGGGAGGACGCGCTCGAGAACGCGATCCTCGCCGCGCGGGTCGAGTTCAAGGGCGAGCAACTGCCGCTGCGAACAGCCCAGGCCCAGCTCGCGGTGCTGACCGGCTACGCGGACCGCGACGAGCTTGGCCGCCTGTCCACCGAGGTCTCGGCGACCTTCAATGACGAGCGGCTCGACGTGCTGCGCACGGGCGAGAAGCTCGAGGCCGACGTCAGCGGGATCGACGACCCGGTCGAGCGCAACGAAGAGGAGAAGGGCATCTCCCTCAGCGAGCTCGAGGGCGCGCTGGCCGCGGCGAGCGAGGCGGTCACCGGCGTCTACGACCAGCTGAAGGAACGCTGGGTCGAGCGGCTGCTCGGCCCGGAGCGCGCGCAGATGCCGAGCTCGTCGCACATCGCCTACCTACGCCGGCTCTCGCCGCTCGAGGCGATCTACACCAAGGAGCAGGCCGTGCCGGTCTGCATGGACACGCTCAAGCGACTCGGCTTCGACCTCGAGAACGAGCCGAACATCAAGCTCGACCTCGACGACCGGCCGCAGAAGTCGCCGCGGGCCTGCGTGATCCCGGCCGACCCGCCGAAGATCGTCCACCTGATCACGCGTGCGCAGGGCGGGCTGCACGACTACCAGGCCTTCCTGCACGAGGCCGGCCACGCGCTCCACTACGCGGGCTGCGATCCCGCGCTGCCCTACACCTTCCGCAACATCTCGCGCGACCACGCGCTGACGGAGATCTACTCGTACATCGTCGAGGCGATCTCACGCCAGCCGGGCTGGCATGCGCGCTACTTCGATCTCTCCGACGAGGAGGCCGAGCAGAACGCGGAGGCGACGGTCTTCATGGAGGCGCTGCTCTTCCGCCGTTACGCGGCCAAGCTGCAGTTCGAGCTCGACTTCTGGGGCCGCTTCGCCGAGGACGGCGGCACCGATGCCGGCTACGCGGAGCGCCTCACCGCCGCGACCGGGATGGAGTACCGGCGCGAGGGCTTCCTCGCCGACATGGACGCGGGCTTCTACTCGGCCGACTACCTACGCGCCTGGATCCGCGCCGCCCAGCTCCGCACCTACCTCGAGCGCGAGGTCGGCGACGAGTGGTGGGCGAGCGAGGAGACGGGCGACCGCCTGCGCGAGCTCTTCCGCGAGGGCACGAAGCCGTCGAGCGAGGAGATCGCCGGCCGCATCGGCTTCGAGCCGCTCGACACGGGCCCGCTGCGCGCCGAGCTCGGCGCCTGAGTCGCGGCCGTTGACTCGCTGTGGCGGCGGGTCGTACGATCGGCGCCAGCACATGGGCAAGCGTGGGGGAACCGTTACGGCCGTCGCCTTGGCGCTCGCCGCCACGACCGGCGTGCTCGCGCACTCGAGCGCGTGGAGCGGCCGGGCCGCGGTGCACGCCTCGCCGGCGCGGGGCGGTTCGCTCGAGGCGGAGGACGAGGGACAGCTCACGGCGCAGCGCGTCGATGCGCTCGTTCAGGCTCAGTCGCGTGGCGCGTTCGGCCTGCCGGCGAAGCCGACGACGAAACCCGCCGGCGGCTGGGTTGGCTCGCGGCTGCTCAGCGCGAACACCGACGACTGGGAGCCCGCGCTGGCGACCGACCCGACGGCACCGTGGGTCTACCTGCTGACGACCCGCTACGGCGTCGTCCCGCCCGGCTGCACGGCCCACTGCCCGACGCCGTTCATCGCGCTGGCGGTCTCGACGGACGGCGGATCGAGCTTCGGCGCGCCGGTGCCGCTCTGCCTCTGCCTCGGCGTGAAGGCCCAGTACGACCCGGTGATCCAGGTCGTCCCGGACACCGGCGCCGTCTACGCGGCCATGCTCAACGGCGACCGTCACAACGGCTTCTCGACCGCGTTCACGAAGTCGACCGACCACGGGCGAACCTGGTCGGCGCCGGTCCACGTCTACGGCAGCGTCTCCTGGACGGACAAGCCGGAGATCGCGGCCAGTGCGTCCGGCAAGGACGTTTACATCTCGTGGAACGGCCCCGAGGGTGGCGACCTCTACGTCGGACAGTCACACGACTACGGCGCCACCTGGACGCAGCAGAAGCTCAGCAACTCCAAGCGCTACTACTACGCCTACGACGGACGTGTGCTCGCCGACGGCACGGTCGTCTTCTCCGAGAGCAGCCTGGAATACGCGGGCGCGAAGAACGTGCAGGGTGAGGTCTGGCACCACGCCGTCATCTCCCGCGACGGCGGCACGACGTGGGAGGACCGGGTTGTGGCGAAGGTGCCGATCGGCGAGAACTGCGTCGCCGACGGCTGCAAGCCGGACTTCTACATCGGCCAGACCTCCGTCGTCTCGGATGCGCCGGGCCAACTCGTCTTCGCCTATGAGGGGCCGACGACCGACCTCGGGCCGCAGCGGGTGTATGTGACGACTTCCTCGGATGCGGGCCGCACGTGGAGCGCGGGCACGCCGCTCTCGGTTGCCGGTGAGAACGCGACCGGCCCGCGGCTCGCGGCGCAAGGCGGGACGGTTCGGCTCTGGTACATGCAGACCGCAGGCGGCGACGATCCGGACGCGTGGAACGTCTGGTACCGGAGCTCGTCTGACGGCGGCCGGAGCTGGTCGGCGCCGGTGAAGATCTCGGACGCGCCCGCGGGAGCAGCCGGCTACGTCGGACCGAGCGGCTTCGCCGAGGTCTACGGCGACTACGGCGAGATCGACGTCACGAGCACCGGCAAGACCATCGCCACCTGGGGTGAGGGGTTCAGCTACACAGGCCCCGGCGGGACCTGGTTCAACGTCCAGCGGTGAGCGCTAGACGCGTTCGGCCATTGCCGCTTCGAGGTGCGCGGCGATCTCCGGCTGCGCTTCCTGCAGCTGGCGGAACTCGGTCCCGAACATCACGAACAGCCGCGCCGGGCTCGTGGTGGTGACGGTCGCGCTCCGGCGACCGTCGCCAAGGATCGCTACCTCGCCGAAGAAGTCGCCTGCGCCGAGCGTCGCAAGCTCGTCGCCGTCCGCACTGACGACGGCGTTGCCCTCTGCGATCACAAAGAACGAGTACCCGGGAGCGCCTTCGCCGGCGACCCTGACGCCCTCGGAGACGCTCGCGACCTCGAACCAGTCGCACAGGGGCTCGAGTTCGTCGTGGCCCAGGCCGGTGAACAGGGAGCAGCTGCGCAGCTGGTCGGGCTCGACGGCCATGGGCGGAACCTAAACGACTAGGCGCGGCGCCGTCGACGGTACACCCGGCGCAGCGCCACGCCGCAGACGATCGCGCAAGCGAGCAGCACCGAGAGCACAGACGCGACCCAGAGGCCAACGTTCCCTTCGAGCTCGTTGGTGACGACGATGTACGACCCGAACGGCAGGGCCGCCACAGCGATCCACCAGCGCGGGAGCGCGAAGCCGAGGACGAAGCCGGAGAGAGGGATCACAGCCCACACGCCCACTGCATCGGCAGCGCGAGGGTGGGACTGCAGCATCGCGCCTAGGCGGAACTTCACCAAACCGCAATACTCGACGGAGCCCGGACCACAAGGAGGTCGACGTGCTTCTCGCTGCAAACGGTGTTTGGATCTGGACAATCCTCGCGATCATCGTCTGGATCGCGATCGCCTTCTGGCCAGCTCGTGTCGCTGCCCGGAAAGGGCACAGCTTCTTCCTCTACTTCCTCTTCAGCCTCGTCTTCTTCCCCGCTGCGCTGCTCGTCGCCTACATGGTGAGCGACCGGACGGCAGCCGCTTGACGGGCTAACCGTGTAGCAGAGAGAGGCGCATACGGGATTCGAACCCGTGCCGCCGCCGTGAGAGGGCGGTGTCCTAGGCCACTAGACGAATGCGCCGCGGCGGAGGCCTAGTGTAGCGACGAGCGAACGCTCCGGCTAAGAGGCGGAGACATCGCGGAAACGCGCGTCGGCCAGGCAGTAGAGGCCGTACGCGATCAGTCCGGCAGCGGTGAAGCCGAGCAGGTACGGCCCGTAGTTCGCACTCGCAAGCTTCTGCAGCGCGCCGTCCAGGCCGATTGCCTCCTTCGGGTCGTACTGCAGCGCCGCGCGGATCACGAACACGCCGATCAACGTGAAGACGACCGCGCGCGCGACATGCCCGACGACGCCCACCCGGCCGCCCCAGCGCCTGGCCGCGGCGCCCATGTGGCCGGTGTTCCACTTGTCCTCGAATTTCCGTGCGAGCCCTCGGTACGCGTTCCAGAGCCCGACGCCGATCAAGATCGCGCCGCCGAGCCCGACCAGCCAGGTGCCGGCGGGCCAGGAGAGCACGACGGCGGTCGTCTTGTGCGCCTTCGCGTCCTGCGAGGAGCCGCCGCCGTCGCCGAGCAGGATCGAGATCGCCGAGAAGGTGAGACCGACGTAGATCGCAGCGCGGCCGAGGTACCCGATGCGCTTGAGCCAGTCCTTGCCCTCGTCGGCCGGGAGCGCGAACGCCTGCACCGCGCGCCAGAGCGCGTAGGCGGCGAAACCGATCGCGAGCAGAATGAGCACGATTCGGCCGAAGGGCTCCTGCGCGAGGGTGTGCAGCGCGCCCGAGCGGCTCGTCGCGGCGCCACCGTCGCCGGCGGCGAGCTTGACCGCCAGCGCGCCGACGATCCCGTACGAGACACCCTTTGCCACGAGCCCGCCGCGCGCGAGCCAGGCGTACCACCCGCTGCCGCTGCGTCCTCGCTGGCGCGCCTCCTGTGCGGGGCGCTTGAGTGCCTGCTGGTCGATCGAAGTCATCGAGAGACAACGGCGAACGGGCCTAGGACGGTGCGGGCTATTCTCGAAAGACGCGAAAACCCGCCGGTTTGCAGCGGGTTCTCTGAGGCTGCGGGGCTAGGATTCGAACCTAGACTACTCGGTCCAGAGCCGAGCGTCCTACCATTAGACGACCCCGCAACGTGGCGTTGCGGCGGTCGGAAGTGTAGCCCCGCTCAGACGGCGGTGGCGCTGAACGCGGCGGCGCCATGGCGACGCAGCTTCCAACCCGGATCTTGCAGCGTCTCGGCCCGGCGCATCGTCCGCCAGCTGCCGTCGGCGTGCGCGAGCTGGAGGCCGCCGAACCGGTACGCGTAGCGGTTGCACTGCCTCGTCTCGGCGTAGCTCTCGGCGGTCGCCATCGGCTCCCAGGCCCGGTGGCTGCGAGGGAGGTAGAACGGGCCCGAGATCCCGGCCGGCGAGACGACCATCCAGGTGTCGCGCGCAAACTGCAGCTCCATCACCGCGACGCGGACCTTGATCCCCGGCACGATCCCGGTCGCGAGCTCGACGTACTCGGGCGCGCGGCCCGGTTGCGCCAGCTCGTAGTAGAGCCGGCCCTCGTTCGAGTCCCCGAAGGTGGCGACGCCGACCTGCAGCCACTCGTCTTCCCCGTGTGGCCCGAGGCCCGGGCCGCCGACGCCGATCCAGCCGGCCACGTGATTCGAGCCGCCGACCGCGGCGGGAGTGTCGAGCAGGCTGATCGTCGCGGCGATCCCGTCCGCCTTGCTCGGGCTGTAGAGCCCGGCGTACGAGTAGCCCTTCGGGCAGGCGAGCGCAGCGGGCACGAGGACCGCAGCGGCGAGGGCCGAGACCCCCACGAGCAGGGCGATGCGAGCATGGGCCACCGATCCGAGGATCGGGCGCCCCCAGAGGCCCTCCGATCCCTCGTTTCAGTGACTCGACGCTTAAGTCACGAAGCTGGCTCAGGCCGCGTCGGCGGCCCAATCGCCGTAGAGCGACGTGTAGAGCCCGCCCACGCGCATCAGCTCGTCGTGCGTGCCCTGCTCGACGACCTGGCCGTGCTCGAGCACGACGATCAGATCGGCGTCGCGGATCGTCGAGAGCCGGTGCGCGATCACGAACGCCGTCCGGCCGGCGAGCAGCGTGCGTAGCGCCTGCTCGATCTTGCGCTCGGTGCCGATGTCGACGGACGAGGTCGCCTCGTCGAGGATCAGGATGCGCGGGTCGGCCAGCAAAGCCCGGGCGAGCGCCACGAGCTGGCGCTGGCCGAGCGAGAGGCGGCTGCCGCGCTCTTGCAGGTCGGTCTCGTAGCCGTCCTCGAGCCGGAGGATGAAGTCGTTCGCGCCGATCGTCTCGGCCGCGCGCACGACGTCCTCGGGTGAGGCGTCGGGCCGGCCGAAGGCGATGTTGTCGCGCACCGTGCCCGCGAACAGGAAGCCCTCCTGCGGCACGATCCCGAGCTGGCGTCGGAGCGAGGCCTGCGTCACTTCGCGCAGGTCGTGGCCGTCGATGGTGATCCGCCCCTCGCGCGGGTCGTAGAAGCGGGCGAGCAGCTTGGCGATCGTCGACTTGCCCGCGCCGGTGTGGCCGACGAGCGCGACCGTCGTACCCGCCTGGACCGAGAGGTCGAGCCCGTGCAGCACCTCGGGCCCGTCGCCGTAGCCGAAGCGCAAGCCCTCGAAGGCGACATTGCCCTCGACGGACGGCAGCTCGAGCGTTCCGGGGAGGTCGGTCACCTCGGGCTCCTGGTCGAGCACGTCCACGATCTTGTCCAGCGCGGCCGTGGCCGAGAGGAACGTGCCGTAGAGCTGCGAGAGCTGTTGCACTGGGTCGAAGAAGTTCTGCACGTAGAGCATGAAGGCGAACAGCGTTCCCAGCGTGACCGCGCCCTGGAAGTAGAGGTTGCCGCCGTAGCCGAGCACGACGGCCAGCGCAACCGTCGAGAGCAGGTCGACGAACGGGAAGTAGAGGCCGTTGAGGACGACCGTCTCCATGTTCGCGTCGCGGTAATGCTCGGTCACGTCGCGGAAGTTGCGCGTATTCGCCCGCTCGCGCGTGAACGCCTGGACGATCCGCATCCCGGCGATGTCCTCGGCGAGGGTGGCCGTCACGAGGCCGAGCCGCTCGCGCACGGACGCGTAGGCGCGCGCCGAGCGCTTGCGGAAGATGACCGTGGCGACGCTCATGAACGGGATCACGATCAGCGTCGCGAGCGCGAGGCGCCAGTCGAGGATGAAGAGCAGGATCGCGGTGCCGACCAGCGTGAGCGTGTTCTGGACGAGGCTCGTGACCCCGTCGGTGACGAGCTGGTCGATCGCCTCCACATCGTTGGTCAGCCGGCTGATGATCACGCCTGCTCGGTTGCGCTCGTAGAAGCCGAGCGAGAGGTCCTGCAGGTGGTCGAAGAGGCTGTTGCGCAGGTCGGCCAGGATCCGCTCCCCGACCCAGCCGGTCAGGTAGGTCTGGACGTAGCTCATCAACCAGCTCAGGAGGCCGAAGAGCAGGAAGGCGCCGACGATCCACCACAGCTTGCCGAGGTCGTGCTGGCGGATCCCGTCGTCGACGGCGTACTTGGAGAGCAACGGCGGCGCGAGCGCGAAGGCCGTCGCCAGCAACAGCGAGCCGAGCGAGAAGATCGTGCGCGTTCGGTAGGGGCGCGTGAAGCGGACGAGCATCCCGAGCCGCCGGCGCGTGCGTCGCCAGGACCAGTCGTCGACCTGGGCGGTCCGTTGGTGCGACAGGTGACTGCCGGGCTGCCAGACCCTCACGAGGCCGCCTCCAGCGCGTCGCCCGCGCGCGCCTCGACCGCGTCGGCGAACTGGCGCTCGAGCAGTCCGTGCTCGTAGATGTCGCGGTAGACCGGGCTCGTGTCGAGCAGCTCGTCGTGCGTCCCGCGCGCGGCGATGCGGCCTTCGTCGAGGACGACGATCTCGTCGGCGAGGGCGATCGTCGAGAGGCGGTGGGCGATGATCAGCGTCGTCCGGTCGCGCATCGCCTCGCGCAGGCCGACGCGAATGCGCGCCTCGGTGGTCGCATCCACCGAGGCGGTCGCGTCGTCGAGGATCAGGATCCGCGGATCGACCGCGAGCGCTCGCGCGATCGCCAGGCGCTGGCGCTGGCCGCCCGAGAGCGTGATCCCGCGCTCGCCGATGATCGTGTCGTAGCCGTCAGGGAGCTCCTCGACGAACTCTGCCGCCTGGGCCAGCCCCGCGATCCGCTTCACCTCTGCGTCGCCGAGGTCCGGCGCGCCGAAGGTGATGTTCTCGCGCACGCTCGCCGAGAACAGGAACGGGTCCTGTGAGATCACGCCGATCGCCCGTCGCAGCGAGGTGAGCTTCACGTCGCGCACGTCGACGCCGTCCACCAGCACGCGGCCGCCGGTCGTGTCGTAGAAGCGCGGCACGAGCGAGGTCAGCGTCGTCTTGCCGGAGCCGGTCTGTCCGATCAGCGCGATCGTCCGGCCGGCGGGAACGTCCAGCGTGACGCCGTCGAGCACGGGCCGTCCGGCGAGGTATTCGAAGCGCACGTCCTCGAAGCGCAGGTCGCCGTCGCCCGGCGGCAGCTCGACCGCACCGGGCCGGTCGGCGATCTCCTCGGGCTCGTCCATGACCTGGAAGATTCGCTCGCCCGAGGCGGTAGCCCGCTGCGCCTGGCCGATCCACATCCCGAGCGAGCGCAGCGGCATCACGAGCATGCCGAGGTAGAGGTTGAAGGCGACGAAGCCGCCGACGGTGAGCTCGCCGCTCGTCACCATGCGTGCGCCCACGAGTAGCACGGCGCCCTGCGCGAGCAATGGCAGCCAGGAGATGAAGGGCACGTAGAGCGCGCGCTGCCGGTTCGCCTTCACGGTCTGCTGGAAGACGGCCTCGGAGCGAGCGTGGAACTTGGCCGACTCCTGCGGCTCCTGCGCGAACGACTTGACGACGTGGACGCCGACGATGTTCTCCTCCGCCACGGTGGCCACGTCCGCGAGCTTCTGCTGCACCTCGCGCAGGGTCGGATGCGTCACGTGGCTATAGCGGTACGCGACGGCCACGAGCACGGGCGTGATCGCCAGCGAGATCAGCGCGAGCTTCCAGTTGAAGATCAGCAGCACCACGGTCACCGAGATCACGGTGATCGCGTTCTGGAAGAAGAAGATCAGGCCGTAGCCGAGGAAGAAGCGCACGCCCTGCAGGTCGACCGTCGCGCGCGACATCAGCTGGCCGGTCTGGTGGCGGTCGTAGAAGCCGAACGAGAGGCGCACCAGGTGCGAATAGAGGCCGTGCCGCATGTCCATCTCGACCGCCAGCGCCTGACGGCCGGAGAGCAGGCGGCGGCCGGCCATCAGCCCGGCGCGCGCGAACCCGACCGCCAGCACGGCGCCGACGAGGATCCAGAGCATCTGGTGGTCGTGCGTGGCGAGCGCCTTGTCGATCACCTCACCGGTCAGCCAGATCAGCGCGATCGCGGCGCCCTGGGAGAGGACTGCGAGCAGGATCGAGACGGTCAGCGAGAGCTTGTAGGGGCGCAGGAAGCCCAGTAGCCGGGCGAACGTCTGGCGATAACGAGGGACCTCCTGCACCCTCGAAATCTAGCGATCCGCCTGGTTGCGATGGATTCTCGTGAGCTCGCGGCGAACGAGACGCAGGGCGACCTGCGTCCGTTTCCAGTGCGCCGGGTCGTTCATCCATGCGCTCGCTCCGGACGGGTGTGGGAGCGGAACCGCGACGGCCCCGCGACACGGGAACGACTTGCCGATGCAACTCAGGTCCTCGATGCCCAGCAGCTGCTTGATGGCGAGCGTGCCGACTGGGACGATCAGCGCCGGCTGGACCAGCTGAAGCTCCCACTCTCGCCAGAAGGCGCAGAGCTCCTGCTCGTGCCGGGTTGGCTTGCGGTCGCCGCGTTTCGGGTGCTTCCCCGGGTAACAGCGGGTGACCGAAGCGCAGTAGAAGGTCGCGTAGAACTCCTCCTCGCCGAGCTGGAGCCAGCGCCGCAGCTTCTGGCCGGCGGCGCCGCGCCAGGGTCGGCGCTCCTGGCCCTCGACCACGCCGGGCGCCTGACCGAACATGTACGCGCGCTGACCGGCGTAAGGCTCGACAACCGGGAGCGATTCGAGCGGGAAGCCAGCGTCGGCACAGGCACGGCAGACGCGGTTGTCGCGTCGCAGCGAGGCGAGCGAGCTGTAGCGCGTCCTGCGGCGCGTCAAGAGCGGACGGCGACGAACCAGCGGCCGGCGAAGACGGTCTCGCCACCGCCGAACTCCTGCACGAGCTCGTCGGGCTCGAAGTAGCGCTTGTATACCTCCCAGCGCGAGCCGTCGTTGAGGATCCGCTCCTGCTGCTCCTCGGCCTCGACGTCCTCGCGCAGGGCGGAGTCGACCACTACGAGCTCGGGCGCGAGCCGGCGCGCCTCGGTGAGGAAGCGCTCTCGTTCCTCGCCCTCGAGGTGGCCGTAGAAGTGCGCCGCGAAGATGCGCTCGAACGCGCCGTCGTCGAACGGGAGCGAGAGCGCGTCGCCCTGGACGAAGGTCGCCCGCGGCGCCTGGCGGCGCGCCTCCTCGAGCATCGCCTCGCTCTGGTCGAGGCCGACGATCTCGCCCGGCAGGTGGCGTGTAAGGAAGCCGGTCCCGCAGGCGACGTCCAACGTGCGCGCGGGCGGAAGCGCGGCGAGCGCGCGGCCCAGCGCCTCGACTTCCTGCTCCCAGCCGGGACGCTCCCGCTCGGCGAAGCGGCCGGCGCCGCGGTACCACTCGTCGTACTCGGACGCGCGCCGGTCGTAGTACGCCTTCACGCTTCCTAGACTACGCGCGTGTCGCGGCCCCTCGAGTCCGTCCCGAACTTCTCCGAGGGCCGCAACCGGGCGACGATCGACGCGCTCGCGGAGGCTCTTCGCTCGGGCGGCGCGCGGCTGCTCGACGTCCACGCGGACGAGGATCACAACCGCTCGGTCTTCACGTTGGTCGGGTCCGGCGACGAGCTCGTCGAGTCGCTGCTGGCAGGCATCGGCCGAGCCACCGAGCTGATCGACTTGCGCGAGCACGAAGGAGCGCATCCGCGGATCGGGGCCGCGGACGTCGTCCCGCTCGTGCCGCTGGCGCCGGAGGACGAAGAGCGGGCGCGAGAGGCGGCGGGGCGACTCGCGGTGCGGGTGGGCCAGGAGCTAGGGCTGCCGGTCTTCCTCTACGGGGCGCTCGGCGAAGGGCGGGGGCCCGCCTTCTTCCGACAGGGAGGGCTGGATGAGCTCCAGCGGCGCGTCGACACGGGCGAGCTCGCGCCCGAGCATGGGCCGTCACGGCTCTCGGACTCTGCCGGTGCGGTGCTCGTCGGCGTACGCCGGCCGCTGATCGCGTTCAACGTCAACCTGCGCGGGACGCTGGACGCCGCTCGCGAGATCGCCGCGCGGGTGCGCGAGACCGGCGGCGGCTTCCCGGGAGTGCGGGCGCTCGGCCTGGAGCTGCCGAGCGCGGGCCTCGTCCAGGTGAGCATGAACGTCGAGGACTGGGAGGCGGCACAGCTGCACTCGATCGTGGCCGAGGTGGAACGACAGGCGGCCGAGCACGGGGCGGAGGTGGCCGGCTCGGAGCTCGTCGGCCTGATGCCTGCCGGCGCGGCGGCGGCGGCCGCTGGGGCGGCGCTCCGGATCGACGGTTTCGACGCCTCGCGCGTGCTCGAGCTGCGTCTGCTCGACGACTGAGCCGCGCTCTCGCCGAAGTCATACCTTCGTCACGCTTCCGTCACAGACATGCGCGCCCGGCGGCGATACGCTCGCCTCGGGGAGGAGGCCGGGCGAACCGTACTCAGGGGGAGCTCACGCCGAAAGGCGCCCTGCGGGTGCGGGATAGACTCGCCGCATGATCGAGAGCAGGGCGCTGACGGGCGACGATCTGGCGCTCGCCGACGTCTGGGAGGTCGCCGTCCACGCCCGGCCGGTCGCACTCGCGGACTCCGCGCGCGGGCGCATGGGGGCCGCCCGCGAGCTCGTCGAGCAGGCCGCGCACGGCCGCCAGGAGCACACCTACGGTGTCAACACCGGCTTCGGGCGCTTCGTCTCGCGCTCGATTCCAGAAGAGCTGACTGAAGAGCTCCAGCTCCGGCTCTTGCGCAGTCACGCTTGCGGTGTCGGCGAGCCGTACCCGGACGAGATCGTGCGGGCCGCGATGCTCCTTCGGGCAAACGCGCTCGCCAAGGGCTACTCGGGTGCCCGCCCGGTGACGGTCGAGCTGCTCGTGGAATGCCTCAACCGCGGCGTGCTCCCGCACGTGCCGAGCCGCGGCTCGGTCGGCGCGAGCGGCGACCTCGCTCCGCTCGCCCACCTCGCGCTGCCGCTGATCGGCGAAGGGGAGGCCACGTTCGAAGGGCGACAGCTCCCTGGAGGCGAGGCACTCGAGCAGGCCGGCCTCGAGCCGGTCCGGCTGCAGGCGAAGGAAGGGCTCTCGCTCGTGAACGGCACCCAGTTCATGGCCGCGTTCGGCGCCCTCGGCATGATCCGCGCCGACCGGCTGGCGAAAACCGCCGACATCGCCTGCGCAATCTCGCTCGAGGCCCTGCAGGGATCGCGCACGAGCTTCCTCCCGCAGATTCAGGCGCTGCGGCCGCTGAGGGGCCAGTCCGAGTCGGCGGCGAACGTGCTCCGGCTGCTCGAAGACTCGGCGATCAACGAGGCCCACCGCTGGTGCGACCAGGTGCAGGACGCCTACTCGCTCCGCTGCGCTCCGCAGGTGCACGGCGCCTCGCGCGACCTGCTCGCCTACGTGCGCGAGACGGTCGCCGTCGAGCTGAACGCGGCCACGGACAACCCGCTCGTGCTCGTCGAGGACGGGATGCTCGTCTCGAAC
>Ga0193696_1000235_pt1 | contig 21370 bp, 17 predicted proteins | sample L3m1metaG_FD_145074 | JGI IMG/M metagenome (GOLD analysis project Ga0193696, IMG submission 145074) | Soil microbial communities from a riparian zone of the East river system, Colorado, United States - L3m1 | ecosystem: Environmental > Terrestrial > Soil > Riparian zone | place: USA: East River... | reverse complement strand
GCGCGCGCGATCCGAGATTTGCCGGTCACCATCGAGCAGTCTGCAGCTCGAGCATTGGAGATCGCCTGGCGCATCTCGCCGCGCATCGTCGTCGCCGGGTCGATTTTCCTGCTCGGCGACGTGATGAAGGAGCTCGAAAGCTCGTGATACGCTTCGAGCACCACCTCAGATGAATCCGCTTCGAACGGTTGTGCACGCCTGCGCCGTCTTACTGCTTGCGTCGTCGGTGCAGGCTCAGCCACCGGCACAAGCACCCGTCGTCGACACCACGAAAAGCGACAGCCGCGAAGGGACCAATCAGCAGAAAGACTGGCACTTCCTCGGCCACGTCGAGTTTGAAGACAAAGACACCAAGATCTACGCGGACGACGCGTGGTACTACGAGGAGGGCAGCAAGTTCATTGCAAAGGGCAACGTCGTCTTTGCGCAGGCCGACAACCGGATCTCAGCGGAACGGATCGAGTTCAACACCGAAACGCGTCTCGGCACGTTCTACAACGCGTATGGGATTTCGACCGTCAAGCCGCCGCGCCAACAGGTGCGCTCCGGCGGCATCGCGCCGCCGCCGATGGCCGGCCAGGACACGGTCGTCTATTTTTTCGGCGAGTCGATCGAGAAGCTCGGTCCCAAGAAGTACAAGATCTCGAAGGGCGGCTTTTCGACCTGCGTGCAGCCGACGCCGCGCTGGGATCTGGTCGCCGACACCGTCACCCTCAACGTCGATCACTACACCTTCCTGAAGCAGGCCGTGCTCCGGGTGAAGGGGGTGCCGATGTTCTACCTGCCGGTCCTGTACTACCCGACGAAAAAAGAGGACCGGGCCACCGGATTTCTCCTCCCGAGCTACGGCTCGTCGACGCTGCGCGGCCAGTCGATTCACAACGCCTTCTTCTGGGCGATCGATCGCAGCCAGGACGCGACCGTCTTCCACGACTGGTATTCGAATACCGGCCAGGGCGTCGGGAGCGAGTACCGCTACAACTTCGGCGGAGGGGACGACGGGACGTTCAAGGCGTACATGCTCAACGAACACAACACCACGGTCGTGGACCCGAGTGGGGCCGCGCCGACGGGTTCGCGCAGCTTCGAGCTCCGCGGCGGCGCCAATCAGCTTCTGCCAGGCCATCTGCGCGCACGAGCGAGCGTCAACTATTTTTCCAGTCTCGCGACGTCGCAGACGTTGAACACCAACATCTACGATCAGTCGCGGAACACCCGCGACTTCGGCGGGAATATCGTCGGCGCGTGGGGTACCTACACGCTGAACAGCACGATCCGCCACAGCGAGTACTTCTCCGGTGAGACCAGTTCCACGGTCCTGGGCGATTGGCCTCGCGTGGCGGTGAGCCGCAACGAGCGCCCGCTCCTCAAGACGCCGATGTACTTCTCGGTCGGCACCGAGTACGTCCATTTTGTGCGCACGGGCACGGTGAACGGCGTGGAAACCGATTCGAGAAGTCTGAGCCGGATCGACTTCTATCCTCAGATCCGTTACCCCTTCAAGAAGTGGCAGTGGTTCACCGTCAACACAACTGCCAGCTGGCACGAAACCTACTATTCGCGCAGCCTGACTCCCAAGAGTGAGGTCGGACAGAAAATCACCGACGAACCGCTGACTCGGCCGGTCTTCAATCTGCAGGCCAATATGCTCGGGCCGCTGTTCAGCCGGATTTGGGATACGCCGGAAAACGGCTACGCCGAGAAGTTCAAGCACGCCATCGAGCCGTTCCTCAACATTCAGAAGACATTCAACGTGCCCAATTTCGACCGCGTGGTGGTGCTGGACGGCACCGACTACTTCCTCGGCGGCGAGACGTATAACTACGGGATCAACAATCGCTTCTACGCCAAGCACAAAGCGACGACGCCGAAGAGACTGGCCCAGGCTCGCGAAATCGTGAGCGTCGAGCTGTCGCAAAGCTACTATTCAACACCTCAGCAGTCGCTCTACGATCGCAACTATCAATCGAACAACATTCCAGGTGCTACGGACGTGCCGGCCTCGAATTTCTCCGCGGTCGCCCTGAGCGTCCGGGCGATGCCGACCAACCAGATTACCGCCAACATGCGCGCGGAGTTCGACCCCCGCTACCACTCGCTGAGGATGATCTCCGCCAGCGGCAGCTATTCGTGGGCCAACCTGTTCCAGTTCGCGTCGACCTGGAGCAAACGTGGATTCATCCCGCAGCTGCCGGGTTTCAACGACCCGAACCTGCTGGATCAGGCCATCAATGCTCAGACGACGGTGCACACGGCGAACAATCGCGTCGGCGGGATCTACTCGTTCAACTACGACATCCTCCACAAGAATATTCTGCAGCAGCGTCTGTCGGGCTTCTACAACGCGCAGTGCTGCGGGATCGCGTTCGAGTATCAAACGGTCAATTGGGGTTCACTCAGCAACGCACCGATCACGTCCGACCATCGCTTCTTCATGTCCTTTACGCTCGCCGGGCTGGGGAACTTCTCGCCGTTCAACGGCGCGCTCGGCGGAGTGCCCCGGTAGCACGCGTTGACGCCAGCCACGATTCTGGTCACGGGGGCCGGCGGTTTTGCCGGCAGCCACCTGCTGGATCTCCTCGCGGGCGAGGATGTCGCGATCGTGGCCTGGCATCGCCCGGGAGGCGCGCCGCGCGCCGCAGGATCGTCCGTGCGCTGGGAAGCGGTCGATCTGCTCGATCGCGGCGCCGTCCGCGAGGCCATCGCACGCACACGGCCGTCCGCGGTGTACCACTGCGCGGCGGCCGCGCACGTCGGCAAGGCGTGGGACAGCACCGAGTCGACGTTCGCCGTCAACGTGCGCGGCACCTATCATCTGTGCGATGCGCTCCGGCGCGAGGACCTGCGCGTGCAGTTCCTGATCCCCAGCTCCGCGATGATCTATCGCCCGTCCTCCGACGCCATGACGGAGGACGATCCGCTGGTGCCTCCGAACCCGTACGGGTTGAGCAAGCTGGCGCAGGAGCTCCTCGCGCTCCGATCGATCCCGGACGGCATCGACGTCCGCGTGGCGCGCGCGTTCAACCACATCGGACCGCGTCAGGATCCGTTCTTCGCGGCGCCTGGCTTCGCGCGCCGCATCGCCGACATCGAGCGCGGGCGGTGGGCGCCGGAGATTTCAGTGGGGAATCTCGACGCGCAGCGCGATCTCACGGACGTCCGTGATACGGTCCGCGCCTACCGGCTGATTCTGGAGCGTGGCGTCCCCGGCCGGCCGTACAACGTGTGCTCGGGCCGCGCCGTGACGATCAGGCATCTGCTCGATCTCTTGATCGCGCGAGCGCGCTGTCCGGTAACGGTCAAGATCGATCCGGCGCGCTATCGACCCAACGACAACCCGATTCTGCTCGGCGATCCTTCGCGGCTGCGCGACGAACTTGGATGGACACCGGAAATTCCTCTCGAGCGTACCGTCGACGATCTCCTCGAGTACTGGCGCGGCAAGACGTCGTGAAGACATAAGGATTGTAGAAGAGAGGAGAAACCGCCGAAGAGATGAGGTAACGTAACCGCCACGCTGGGGGGATCATGATTCGCCGAACGATCACCGCGCTTCTCGTCGCACTCGTCGCCTCGTTTGCTCTGAGCTCGCCGGCCAGTGCCGCCACCAAGAAAACCGCGCGGCCGCGGGTGAAGCATTCGAGCCACGCCGCAACGGCCACGCGGACCAAACCGGCGGTCAAAAAGAAGAAGGCTGTCAAAAAGAAGACGGCCCACTCGTCCACAACCGCCAAGAAGTCCGGCAAGACGCAGAAACGCAAGCCGACGACAAAGCCGCACTAACGTCTAGCTCTCGGCCCTCGGGCCTCGGCTCTCAGCCGTCGGCTTTCGACCTCTGACTTGACACCACGGCGAAACAAAAGCGAAGATGCGGTTGTTTCTCCAGTGATCAGGCCATGTCCTCCTTCCCGCTGCTCTTCGATCTCGGGACCGCCAAACCCACGACACGCGACGTCGCGAACACCGTCAGGGCCGGCGGCAGCGATGCGCTGACCGAAGCCGAGCGCCGCGCCGATCAGGCGCGCTATCAGGAAGTCACCTGCCGTTCGGCGCTGAATCGTGTGAAGGGGATGCCATTCGACTGGACCCTCAACCCCTACCGCGGTTGCACGCACGGGTGTCACTACTGCTACGCGCGCCGCTACCACGTCCAGTTCGAGCTGAACGCCGACGACGAGTTCGCGTCGGTGATTCTGGTGAAGAAGAACTTCGTCGACGTGCTGACTCGCGAGCTGGCCCGTCCATCCTGGGAAGGCGAGTACATCGCCGTCGGCACCGCGACGGACTGCTACCAGCCGATCGAAGGGCACTACAAGCTCACGCGCGGCGCCATTGCGGCGCTCCTCCGCGCGCGCAATCCCATCGGCGTGATCACCAAGGGTCCGATGGTGGTGCGCGATCGCGACTTGTACGCGCAATTTACGGGCGTGGCACCGTGCACGGTCTGCGTCAGCGTCCCGACCGTCGACGAACAGGCCTGGCAGACGCTCGAGCCTGGGACGGCTCCGCCGCTTCAGCGGTTGCGGGCGGTGCGCGAGCTCGTCGACGCCGGCATCAATGCCGGCGTGCTGATGAATCCGATCGTCCCCGGCTTCTCATCGTCGCGCGCCAAAATCGAGCGCACCATCAAGGCGATCGCCGACCACGGTGCCCGCTTCGTCGGCTGTAACGTGATGTTCCTCGAGGACGGCACGCGCGCGCACTTCATGAAGTTCCTCGAACGCGAGTTTCCGTCATGGGTCCCGCGTTACGAGAAGCTGTACGTCAAGAAGTACGCGCCGCAGGAGTACCGGAAGCAAATCCAGGGAATGGTTCGCCTGCTGCAGGATCGTTACGGCTTGAGCAAGCGCCAGGGCCCCGACGACGAGCCGGCCATCAAACCCCCGCAAGAGGCCGAACAGGTCGGATTTGCGTGGTGAAGCCCGAAGTCGGTGAATGGTCTATGCCACGTGATCGAATGCCAGCGTGGCGTCGGGCCTTGGCATCTTCGCGACCGACGCTTCGACGGTAATCTCGCCGTTGATCGCGCTGACCGTGAAATGCGTGCCTTCCTTCCAGCGCGCGCTGATCGGCAGCTTGATCTGTTCGTCGATGAGCCGCTTGAGGAACCGTGCGCCGAAGGCCATGCTGTAGCCCTTCGTCACCACCAGTTCCATCCCCGCGTCGTCGATCTCGATGGTCTTACCGGACTTCGCCAGCGTGAGCGCGACCTGCTGCAGGTAGTGTTTCGCAATCTCGCGCACCTCGTCGTGCGAGAGCGGCGAGAACAGCACGATTTCGTCGATGCGGTTTCTGAACTCGGGCGGGAAGCGGCGTTCCAGCTCGCGCATCACCTCGCCCTCGACCTGCTCGACGCCGACCGACCGCTGCTTGAATCCGAGCGGGCTCGTCAGCTTGCGGAAGTTCTCCGCGCCGAGGTTCGACGTCATGATGATGATGGCGTCGCTCAGGTAGACGCGCTTGCCGCGGCCGTCCGTGATCCAGCCTTCGTCGAACGCCTGCAGGAACAGATTGAGCGTATTCGGGCTCGCCTTCTCCACTTCGTCGAGCAGCACGACGCAGTACGGATTGTCCTTCAGCTGGTTGGTCAGCACGCCGCCGCGCTCGCTGCCGACGATGCCGCGCGGCATGCCGATCAGTTTGTCGACCGAGACCGATCCATCCTGGTATTCCGACATGTCGACGCGAATCATCTTCTTCTCGTCGCCGAACAGGAACTCAGCCACGGCCTTTGCCAGCTCGGTCTTGCCAACGCCCGTCGGCCCCAGGAACAGCAGCACGCCGTCCGGACGATCGAAGCCGTCCTTGAGCGGACCCTTGTTCAGCACCAGCCGATGCGCGACCGCACTGATGGCGTTCTTCTGCCCGACGATCCGCTTCTGCAGCTGCGCTTCGATGTCCTTGAAGCGATCGGTGACGTCGCGGTAGACCATGTCCGCCGGAATCTGCGCCGCGTGCGAGATGACCGAGACGATATCGTCCGTCTTCACTTCCCAACGCCGATCGATCTCCGCCCGGACCGAGGCGGTGTCGAGCCAGCCGATGACCTTGTCCGGAAGATGGAGGTGCCGCATGTAGCGCGGCGACAATTCGAGCGCCGTCTCGATCGCTTCGTCGAGCAGGCGGACCGAGTAGTTGCGTTCGAGGCGGGGCCTCAGGCTGTAGAGGATGTCCCGGGTTTCGTCGATCGTCGGTTCGCACACGTGGACGCAGCGGAACCGGCGCGCGAGCGCCTCGTCCTCCTGGATGTACTCCTTGTACTCGCTCAACGTCGTCGCCGCGACCATGCGGATTTCACCGCGCGCGAGGACCGACTTGAAGATGTTGGCCGCGTCGGACGGCGCGCCGAGCGCCGAGCCGGCGCCGACCATCGTGTGGGCCTCGTCGACGAACAGGATGAGGTTCGGCCGCTCCTTCAGCTCGCGGATCACGTTCTGAATCCGATCCTCGAACATCCCGCGGAGCATGGTGCCCGCCACCATCGAGTTCATTTGCAGGTTGACCACCTGGCAGTCGCGCAGCCGCACCGGCACGGTGTCGGGCTCGAACTCGATCCGTCGCGCCAGGCCTTCGGCGATGGCCGTCTTACCGACGCCGGGTTCGCCGATCAGCATGACCGAGTTCGCGCGCTCCCGATGGCACAGGATCTCGAGTACCTGCTGGATTTCCTTGTCGCGCCCGAAGACCGGCGGCATCTTGTCCTGGCGCGCCAGCAGGTTCAGGTTCGTCGCGAAGTGCTTGAGGAACGGCGGCAGCTCGAACCGTTTCTTGAGCCGCTCTTCCCGCAGCTCGAGGTCGCGCATTCTCGTGGTCAGACGGTTAGTGAGGACTTCCGGCTCGACGCCGTGGCGGCGCAGGATCGAGACCGGCACGCCCTGGGTTTCCTCGAACACCGCGGAGAAGAGGTCGGCGGCCTCAATCGTCTGACGACCGGCGCGGCTGGCATGGTGCAGCGCGAGCTTGAAGACGAGCTTGGTTGCCGGTGAGACGCGCAGGTCGCGTCCCGGGAAGGACGCCATCATGTGGAGGTGTTCCTCGATCGCCAGGAGGATCGTATGGGGGTTCAGCTCCACATCGCGCATCACTTCGGCGAAGGTGTCCCACTCGACCTGTGCGAACGCGAGAAAAATGTGCTCGTTGGTCAGCAGCGCATGCTCGCGACGGCGCGCTTCTTCGGTTGCGCGATCGACGATGCGCTGCGCGGTTTCGCCAATCTTGTTCGGTGAGATGTCTAGTTCTTCTACGTGCACCGTCGCCTCCGTCTGGAAACGGAGACAGCAATTCGTACGCCAGTGCTCGACCGTGGCCGAATGGCCACAGTCTAGGTGGCGAGGCACGCGGTGACCGCGAGATTGTGGCAGCTCGACGTTGACGGGGGGTGACGCCGCTAAGTCCAGCGCGGCGTTTCGTTAAGCCTTCTCTAGCAGGGCTTGGATCCGCTTTTCCGTGGGTGGGTGGGTGCTGAATAGTCCCAGCAATCCCTGCGCACTGAACGGCTTGATGATGAACATGTGCGCTGTGGCCGGATTGGCGTCCATTGGGATCACTCGCGACCGGGCGTCAATTTTCTTCAAGGCATTGACAAGGCCGTGTGGGCCGCCGGCAATCGACGCCCCGCCGGCGTCGGCGTCGTACTCGCGCGAGCGCGAGATCATGGCCTGAATCAGCATCGCGGCGATCGGGGCCAGGATCATCATCGCGATGAGCGCGATCGGGTTGGCACCCTGGCGATCGTTGTCGCGGCTGCCGCCGAAGAACATCGCAAAGCGCGAGATCATCATGATGGCGGCCGCCAGCGTCGCGGCGACGGAGCTGATGAGGATGTCGCGGTGCTTGACGTGCGCGAGCTCATGGGCGAGCACGCCCGCCAGTTCGTCGTCGTTGAGCGTCTGTAGGAGCCCTTCGGTCGCGGCGACCGCGGCGTGCTGCGGGTTGCGGCCCGTCGCAAAGGCGTTGGGCGACGCGTCGGGGATCACATAACAGCGGGGCTGCGGAAGGCCTGCGCGCTGCGCCAGCCGCGCGACGGTGTCGTACAGGCGATGGCCGGGTCCGACCTCCGCGGCGCTGTACATCCGCAGGACGATCTTGTCCGAAAACCAGTACGACGCGAAGTTGGTCGCAACCGCGAACAGGAAGTCATGCCCTGTTCGCCGCCGATCGCACCGCCGACGAAAATCAGCGCGGCGCCCAGGACACCAAGCAGGAGCGCCGTTTTCACTGTGTTGGACATATTCAGCTTTCAGCTATCAGCTATCAGCTCTCAGCTCTCGGCCAATATCTCTCAGGCTGATAGCTGATGGCTGATAGCTATTCTATCCTTGCGTCTATTCTTGCGATGAGCCCCGCGACGAGGGCGGCGCGATCGGGCAACGACTCGATATCGACGTGCTCGTGCAGCGCGTGCGCACCGTCGCCGACCGCTCCGAGGCCGTCTAAAGTCGCAACACCCAAGGCGGCGGTGAAATTCCCGTCGGAACCGCCACCGGTGCTTCCCTCGCCAAGCGCCTGGCCGAGCTCGCGCGCAACCTCGAACGCCTGCTCGTACAGACGCGCCACCTGGGCGGTTCGTTCCAGCGGGGGACGATCCATTCCGCCGGTCACGGATACGGCCGTCCGGCTGTCGACCGCCTTCAGCGCGCGGAACGCCGTGTCCACACGCGCCGCGTCGGCCTGCGTCGGCGCGCGCACGTCGATCACCGCACGCGCCTCCTCCGCGACAACGTTCGTGCGCGTGCCGCCCGAAATGATGCCGACGTTGACCGAGACGCCCCGATCGAGGTCCTGAAGCTTCTGCACGAGGACGATCTGGCGCGCCAGTTCGTGAATCGCGCTCGCGCCTTTCGACGGATCGATGCCGGCGTGCGCCGCCACGCCTCGAACGCGCAACTCGTATTCGCCGCAGCCTTTACGCGCGGTCTTCACGGCCCCGCCGGGCAGGGACGGCTCGAGCACTAGCACGGCATCGCTGCGTCGCGCTTCGTCTTCGATCGCCGCTCGCGACGTCGCGCTGCCAACCTCCTCGTCGGTGGTCCAGAGCATGACGATGCGATGGCTGAGGGAGATGCCTGTCTCCAGGAGCGCGCGGGTGGCCAGCATCCCGATCGCGATACCTGCCTTCATGTCGAAGACGCCGGGACCGTGCATGCGACCGTTCGACCGAACCAACGGCATACGCTCGAGCTGGCCGACCGGCCACACGGTGTCGAAGTGTCCGAGCAGCAGGATTTGCGATGTCCCGCAGCCGAATTCCGCGAGCAGGTGATCGCCTCGATCCGCACGGGGAAGCCGGGAGACGCGGCCGCCGATCGCCTCGAGGCGCGCCGCGAGCGCGCGCCCGCACTGGTCCACGGCTGCCTTGTCCGTGGTCGGCGACTCGAGGCTCACGAGCGCCTCGATCGTCTCGAGCAACCACGGCCGTGCGTCGCGGCAGAAATCGCGGAGGCTTATAATCGTGGACATGATCCTCACAAGGACAGCCCTCTGTGTCCTTTGTTCCCTCTGTGTCCTGGTCCGCGTCCCGATCTCCGCGCAACAGCCGGTGCCGCAACCGTTTCCCGGCGCGCCACGGCCGCCTCAACCCGCGCGCCCCGCACCCGCGCCGCCACCGACGACGACTGCACCGGCACGAACCACGCCGGCAACACCCGCAGGCGCGCCGAGCGAAGCGATGCTGGGCGTGCCGATTTATCCGGGCGCGCAGTTCATCACGTCGTACGACGCCGGACGCGGACAGCGCTACTACATTTTCGGTTCGCCGGCATCGTTTGTCGATCTCGTCGCGTATTACCGCACGGTGCTGAAGGACAAAGGGGAGCTCGTGTTCGACGTGCCGGCAACCCACGAGTTCGACGTCGGCAAGTTCAACGAGAACACGATGGCGTTCCCGCCCGGCGTGACGATCAAGGACTTCCAGTCCGATGTCTCGCAGGGTTACCCGAACCCGAAACCCGGCGGCCAGCCGGCGCGGTTCCCGACCATCATCCAGATCGTTCCGGTTGTCGCGCGTTAGCCACGCCGTTCCGAGACGGACCCACCAATTTCGTATGTGAACGACAGAATTGGTGTCTGAACGTTCACGCTTTGGCAAAAGCGCCGCGTCCCGCGCTACGCGTCGGGGCGAGACTAGGGCTACCAGATCGTCGGCGGGCCGGTCATGACGCCCAGGTTGCCCTGTCCGACGGCGCGCGGAACATGCAAATCGATGCGGCGGAAGCGGCGGTGTGTCACCCGGTTGCCGATCGGGAGCTCCTTGCGGACCCACTCCATGGGATCGGTCAGGGTGATGGTCGCGAGGAAGCGGCCGTCAACGCGGATTTCCACCGGCACCTCTCCCATCAGAGGCCCGGGGATCCCCGAACGTAGCGGGATCATGACGGCCTTGGCGTCGCTGGGGATGAACAGCGACGCACGGCCGGCGGTCCAGCGAAAGACCATCCTGGGATCGCTGTAGTCCCATTCCCTCATCCCCGAAGTCACGTTGCCCAGCCAGGGCGGATCGCGCAGATACGCGAGCGCCGCGACCAGCGCGACGGCTCCGGCGATGATCGCGGTGCTCCGGCGTGTCATCGGAATCGCAGGAACGCGTCGCGGTACTCTTGCCAGGTCGTGTTCGCGATCGGAATCTTTCCGGTCCAGTACTGCACCATCTGCGCAATCGACAGCGCGACGAGCGCGGCCGCGACGCCGGTGACGAACCGGCGGGCCACCACGCGGCCGGCCACCCATTGAAAGCAGGCCGCGAGAAGCACCGCGGCGAAGGGGAGTGCGTCGGTGAACGCGCGGTGACCATAGCTGGCGCCGAATTGCCAGTCCCACCAGCTCGCCGCCAAGTACGTCTGAATCGCAAACACGGCGATGGCAGGGACGACCAGCCGCCGCGCCCATCCATCGGCCACGATCGCGCCGAAGACGGCGAGCAGCAGCAGTGGCGACCAGAAAAACAGTCCTTTCTGGGTGCTGAACAACACTGCGACGAGACGTGGCGATCCGAACGAAAAGCCGCTGTCCAGTGCGCTGTACGGACTGACCAGCCAGGCGGATGTGCTCATTCGGTATATCAGCAGCTGGGGAATGAGGGCCACCAGGCCGACGAGCATTGCCGCGCCCAGCCACTTCCGGCGCTCCCACATCGAGCCGATTCGTGCGCGCAGATCGTTCCATCGCGTCACGCCGTAGAGCGGCAGGACCAGCAGGAAGATCGCGTTGGTGTGGCGGACGAGCACGATCAGCGCGGCCACCAGCCCCAGCGCGAGCGACAGCCGCCACGTCGGACGTTCCTGCTCCCACCACCGCTCGATGATCAGGATCCAGCAGCAGACGAGAAAAAAAGAAAAGACGTGGCTGAACGTGCCGTCGAAGACGCCGTAATGGAACAGGTTCGTGCCCCACGTGATGGCGACCAGCGTCGCCAGCACGACGCCGTCGCTGAAATGGCGCCGGAGGATCCGGCGCAGCACGGCCAGGCCGGCCAACAGGTAGGCGATGCCGGCGGCCCCTGCCGCATGCTCGTAGTACAACGAGAAGCCGTCACGCGGGAGGTTCGACCACATTGAGAGCAGGTCGCCGGCCACGAAGAACGGCGCCATCAGGATGGCGGTGCCGATGGGGTGGAGGTTCACCCACAGGCCAGTCGTCGGCCATCGGACAAGACCGGTGAATCCCGGGTAGGTTCCTCCGTACCAATCGCGCGCGAGGGCTTCCATCGTCACGTCGCGATAGATGACCCACGATGGCAGGTAGACGTAGTAGCTGTAGCCGTCGGAGTGAATCGGCGCGTAGCCGAGCCGCGAGAAAACCCAGAGATACGCGAAGATGGCGATGACGGCGGTCGCCGCCACGAAGTGACGGACGCCGCGTTCGTACATCAGAGTCTCGAGATCCTCACATCCTCACGTCCACGCATTACTAGATCTTGACGTAGATCTCTTTGCTCTTGAGGAACTCGACCGACTTTTCCTCCATCCCCTGCTTCGCATAATCACGAACCTGCTGCGTGAGCTCCATCGAGCAGAACTTCGGTCCGCACATCGAGCAGAAGTGCGCGACTTTGGCGCCGTCGGCGGGCAGCGTTTCGTCGTGGTAGGCGCGCGCGGTCACCGGATCGAGCGCAAGGTTGAACTGATCCTCCCAGCGGAACTCGAAACGCGCTTTCGAGAGCGCGTCGTCCCATTCGCGGGCGCGCGGGTGGCCCTTCGCGAGGTCCGCGGCGTGCGCCGCGATCTTGTACGCGATCACGCCCGTCTTCACATCGTCGCGGTTCGGCAGGCCGAGGTGCTCCTTGGGAGTGACGTAGCAGAGCATCGCCGTGCCGTACCAGCCGATCATCGCCGCGCCAATCGCCGACGTGATGTGGTCGTAGCCCGGCGCGATGTCGGTGGTCAGCGGCCCGAGCGTGTAGAACGGTGCTTCGCCGCACCAATCGAGCTGCTTCTCCATGTTCTCTTTGATGAGATGCATGGGGATGTGGCCCGGGCCCTCGTTCATCACCTGGACGTCGTACTCCCACGCGATCCGGTTCAGCTCGCCCTGCGTCTGCAGCTCGGCGAACTGCGCCTCGTCGTTCGCGTCGGCAATCGCCCCCGGACGCAGTCCATCGCCGAGCGAGAACGACACGTCGTAGGCGCGCATGATCTCGCAGATCTCGCGGAAGTGCGTGTAGGTGAAATTCTCCTGATGGTGCGCAAGGCACCACTTGGCCATGATCGAGCCGCCGCGGGAGACGATGCCGGTCACGCGGCGAACGGTCATCGGGATGTATCGCAGCAGGACGCCGGCGTGCACGGTGAAGTAATCGACGCCCTGCTCGCACTGCTCGATGAGGGTGTCGCGGTACACCTCCCAGGTCAGATCTTCCGGGCGTCCGCCGACTTTCTCGAGCGCCTGGTAGATCGGCACCGTGCCGATCGGCACCGCCGAATTCCGGATGATCCACTCGCGGGTTTCGTGGATGTTCTTGCCCGTCGACAGATCCATGACCGTGTCGGCGCCCCACAGCGTCGCCCAGCGCAGCTTCTCGACCTCTTCCTCGATGGAGGAAGACACGGCGGAGTTGCCGATGTTGGCGTTGATCTTCACCAGGAAGTTGCGGCCGATGATCATCGGCTCGAGCTCGAGGTGATTGATGTTCGCCGGGATGATGGCGCGGCCGCGGGCGATCTCGTCGCGGACGAAATCGGCGGGCAGCCCCTCACGAACGGCGACGAACTCCATCTCCGGCGTGATCTCGCCCTTGCGAGCGTAGTGCAATTGGGTGACACACCGCTCGGCTGAAGCCTTCGCAGTCCGGTCGGCGGCCGCCGTCGCATCGCTCATGGAGCGCGAAGGCTTTAGCCGAGCGTTGACCCAAGGCTCGCGCGGTTTCGGCAGCCCGTCTTTGACGTCGTGTCCCTGCGGCCCGCTGGTGTCGTAGACACGAAGCGAGGACGCGCCGTTCTCGAGCGCGATCTCGCGTACCGGGACGCGCACGCCCTGCGGTCCGTCGACGTAGGTTTTCGTGGAGTTGGGATAGGCCGTTGAAAACTCTGACATGTCCGCGCTCCCTCCGCCGGTGTTAACCGGGTCAGGTTCCAAGGGTTTGTCTCAATCCCCTCTGCGGGGATACCCCTGGCGGTTTGATCGGACTATAGCACGCGCCTTGCATCCTGGTTCGCACACACCTCGGTGTCCGGACCCATGCGTCGCGTTTACGTGTCTCTGCCGATTCTTTACACGACGCTCGCCTGCGTCATGACGTATCCGCTCGTGTGGCATCTCTCTTCGGCGATGCCGCACGACCTCGGCGATCCGCTCCTGAGCACCACACTGCTGTGGTGGAACGCCCACACCACGCCGCTGACTGACCGGTGGTGGGACGGCTTGTGGTTCTGGCCGGCGCCGGGCTCTGTCGCGTTCTCCGACCATCGCCTCGGCGAGAGTCTGATGGCGACGCCGCTGCAATGGTTCGGTCTGAATGCGGTGACCGCAGCAAACCTGACACTGCTTGCGACGTTCCCGCTGTCGGCGCTGGCGGCGCACTGGCTTGGGTTCACGGTCACGCGCCGGCATGATGCCGCGATGCTCTGCGGTCTGGCATACGGCTTCTGCCCGTACCGTATCGCGCACCTGCAGCATCTCGAACTGCTGGGCGGGTTCGGCATGCCGGCCGCGCTCGCGGCGCTCCACCGCTATCGCGACACATCCGAGTGGCGGTGGCTTGTCGTCTTCAGCGCCGCCCTGATAGTCCAGGGGTTGTGCACGAGCTATTACCTGCTGTTCTTTTCCGTCCTGCTGGTGTTCTGGGTGTTCTGGTTCATCGGATGGCGCGACACCCAGCGGCTAGCGGCCATCGCCCTCTCGTGCGCGGTTGCGATCGTCGCTCTCCTGCCGCTGCTGAAAGGCTACGAACGAATCCATGCGTGGTACGGTCTGCAGCGCTCCTTCGACGAGATCGTTCAGCTCAGCGCCGACGTCAGCGGCCTCGGCGTCGCGTCGCCGTTGATCGCCCTGTGGGGATGGACGGCGAAATGGGCGCACCCGGAAGGCGAGCTCTTTCCCGGTTTGACGGTCGTCGCCGTCGCGGGCGTCGGCGCGATGCTCGGATGGCTGCGCGAATCGTCAGCGCGCGATCGTCTCGACAGGTGGACGATCTCGCTGACGGCCGCCGCCACTGCGTGCGCGGCGCTCGCCATTCTCGGCTGGACAATCGCCCCGTGGCGAATCGCCTTCGCTGACGTGAGCGTTTCTTCAGACGCGCCATTCAAGCCGTTCTCTCTTGCGGTGCTCGCGCTTGCGGTCTGGATCGGCGCATCGTCGAGGATGCGACGTGCCTACGCGCGCCGCTCGCCGCTGGCGTTCTACAGCATCGCGACGGCGCTGCTGTTTCTGTGCGCCCTCGGTCCCAAGCCGGCGCTGTTCGGCCATCAGATCCTCTACAAACCGGTCTACGCCTGGCTGATGGAGCTGCCGGTCTTCGGCGCGATCCGTGCGCCCGCCCGATTCGCGATGCCGGCGATGCTCGCCCTGTCGGTCGCCGGCGCCGTGGCGTTCAGCCGCCTGACCTCGGATCGCGCATGGCGTCCGGCGTTCACGCTGCTGTTGATGTGCGGTGTCGTGGCAGACAGCTGGGTCTCGACTCTTCCGATGGTGCCGCTCCCCGACCGCTGGCCTGCCACTCGTGCCAATGGCTTCGCCGCCGTCCTGGAGCTGCCGCTCGGCGACGTCTTCGACGACATCGCCGCCATGTATCGCACGACCGATCACCGTCACCCGGTGTTGAACGGCGCCAGCGGATTCGAGGCCACGCATTACTTCACGTTGAAGTCAGCGCTCGAAGAGCACGACCCTGCTGCGCTGGACGGTCTTCCGGCCGACGCCCCGATTCTCGTAGTCGTCGATCGACGGAAGGACCCGTCGGGCCAGTGGCTGCAGTTCCTCGAGTCCGGATCTCGAATCACGCCGCTCGGCGCGGATCGCCACTGGCAGTTTTTCTCCGCGGCATCGCCGCCGCCTCGAGCCCCCGCGTGTGCCGGCGACCACGTGGCGATCGCATCCGCCGTCGACGGCAAGGGGCCGGCGCCACTGCGCGTGCTCACCGACGGCAATCCTCGGACGTGGTGGACGACCGTACACGCGCAGCAGGTCGGCGACACGTTGACGCTGGAGCTCGGGCGCAAGGCGCATCCGTGTGCGGTCGCCGTGTCGGTCGGAGAATTCCGGAGAAGCTATCCGAGGAAGTTGATCGTCGAGACTTCCGAGACCGGCGCCGACTGGACCATCGTCGCCACCGAGCGCACCGCGGGACTGACGATGCGCGGGGCGCTGCGCGATCCGAGGACGGTACCGATTGAAATCGCTCTGACGCGCTCCACGGCACGATTCGTCAGGCTCCGTATCGACGAATCGCACCCATCGGTGCCCTGGATGGTCACCGATGTCGAAGTCAGGGCCGAGCCCGCAGAGGAATGACGAATTTCTCGGCCGTGTGCGTCGCCGAGAAGCTGACCACCTTGACGTCGACCAGGCCGGCGGCCTGGCCGGCTCGCATCACTGCCATTTCGGAGATCTCGGGTCGGCCCTTCGGACGAATCACCCACAACGCGCCATCGGGACGAAGCGAGGCTTTCAGCTTCTCGATCCGGCCGAGTTCAGCCTCTTTGGTCGCGCCGAGGAAGATCGCGTGGCTCCCCTTCGCGACCCGGCCGATCGACAAGTACGCGACCGCGCCTTCGAGCTCCTTCAGAAAGGCGTCGTCGTGCACGCCGAGTGCCGACACGCGCCAGTCGCGTTTGGCTCCGAGCTTTGCCAGCCGGGAAGGCGGATGAAGAATCTTGTCCTGCCACTTCGCGGCCGCCGGACCAAGGTCGAACGTGGCCGTCCCGTCGGGAAACGTCACGCTCAGCGCCCCGTCGCGCGCGACGACCTTCGACATCTGCTTGAACAGGATCGACAGCTTCAATTCGACGCTCCGGAACTGCAGGACCTCCGTCTCCAGGCGCGCCTTGCCTTGTGCCTTCTGACCCTTGAACCGCGCCGTGCACATCGCTTCAGCACCCATCGTCAGTTCCCAGTTCTAAGGTTCTAGGGTTCTAGGGTTCTAGGGTTCTAGGGTTCTAGGGTTCTAGGGTTCCAGGGTTCTAGGGTCGAGTCGCAAGCAGAAGGTTACGACGCTTTGCTTCCGGAAACCGCTCGATCGCGTATCGCAGGGTCGTTCGCGGAATCGACGCGCCGTTGGCGCGGAGATAGCGCTCCAGCCGGGCGGGATCGGTCTTTCCTGCTTCTCGCAGCGCCCAGCCAACCGCCTTCTGAATGAGATCCTCGCGATCGGCGTGCAGCCGTTTCGCAATCTCGTACACGAGATCGAGAGACTCGCCCTTTCGCGCCCGTGGGATCAGGCCGACAATGGCGGCCCGCCGGACCCACATGTTACGGTCGCGCGACCACACGCGCAGCCGGGGACCAAGCTCAGGATGCGCGACGATCAGCGGACCGATGAGCGCGCCACACATCGCGTCGGTCGTGGCCCAGTTGGCCGAGTGGTTCTGCGCGAGCCAGCGCTTCCAGGCCGGCAGCAGCGCCGGGCGGAACTCGCGCCGGTACCGCGCCAGCACCTCGATACCGACCGACTTCACCTCGAGATGGCGATCCGCGATTAACGTCTCGGCAAACGCGAGCGCGTCGTCCACGGTCCAGACGCCGCGATGCTCGACGTGGATCGACCTGGCCAGCCCGCGCATCGCGCTGGTGCCGACGTTGTAGAACCCCAGATCTCCCGCGCCCCTGAAATAGCGGCTCGCGTCGAAGTCGCCTGCCGGTTGCGCCATCTGTTTCAGCGCGTGCCGTGCGCGCGCCGCCGCTCGAACGACGTCGGGGTTCACGCGATTTTTCTCAGAATGAAGCACTTGAGATAGTACGTCTCCGGGACCCCGAGCAGGACCGGATGATCGCGTCCCTGCATCCGCTTCTCGACAACGGTGACGTGCACCTGTGCGTCGACCGCGGCTTCATAGACGATCTCCGCTAACGCCGCCTCGTTGACGTGATACGAGCAGCTGCACGTGATCAGCGTCCCTCCGGGATTCAGGAGCTTGAGTGCGCGCAGGTTGATTTCCTTGTAGCCCGCGCGAGCGTTCGACACTGCCGCCTTGTTCTTCGCGAAGGCTGGCGGGTCCAGAACGATGGTGTCGAACCGCTCGCCCAGCCGGTCGAGGCCGCGCAGCTCGTCGAACACGTTACCCACCCGCGCATCGACGACGACGCCGTTGCGCGCCGCGTTCTGGCGGATGCGGGTCACCGCATCCTCCGAGACGTCGATGGCGATCGTCTCGTCGCACGAGCGGCCCAGCACCAGCGCGAAGCCGCCGTTGTAGCTGAAGCAGTCGAGCAGCCGGCCGCGCGCGTAGGCGGCGGCCGCGGCGCGGTTTTCCCGCTGGTCGAGAAACAAACCGGTCTTCTGGCCGCGCCGGAGATCGACGTCGTACTCGACGCCGGTTTCCGTCACCGTGACGGACTCCGGCACCTCGCCGGCCACGACCTCGACCCGTTGCTCGAGCCCTTCGAGGACTCGGGCCCGCGGATCGTTGCGCGCCAGAATCCCGCGCGGCTGCAACAGCTCGGCGAGCATCGTTGTCAGCGCCGGCATCAGCCGATCCGTCCCCTGCGAGAGCGTCTGAACGACCAGGTAGTCGCCGTAGCGGTCGACAATCAGCGACGGCAGGAGGTCCGCTTCGCCGTGCACCAGCCGGTACGCGCTGGCGTCAATCGCGAGCGACCGGCGAAACGCGATCGCTGATTCGAGACGCCGGCGGATCAGCGCGATGTCAGCCGGCGCGTCGCCGTACGACAGCAGGCGGAGCGCGATCTGCGAGCGGTCGCTGTACAGCGCGGACCCGAGCGTGCGTCCACGCGGACTGCGAATCTGCACGATGTCACCCGCCTCGGCGCGGACGTTCGCCACGTCGGCACGGTAGATCCACGGATGGCCGCTGTGGAGGCGCTCTTCTCCGCGCGACGAAATCACGACGGTCGGATGCATGACGCTGTCTGGTTTCAGCTTTCAGCTCTCAGCTCTCAGCTCTCAGCTTTCGGCTTTCGGCTTTCAGCTCTCGGCTCTCAGCTCCGTTCGTTTTCTGGCTGACAGCTGATAGCTGAGAAGCGTACTGTACAATCTGCGATGTGCGGATTGCGATCGGTGCCGACCACGCGGGGTTCGCGCTGAAAGAGCACTTCAAGGCGACACTCGCGCGGCTCGGACACACGGTCGACGATCACGGCACGCACAGCGACGCATCGGTCGACTATCCGCCGATCTGCGCCGCGGTCGGGCGCGCGGTGGCGTCCGGCGCCGCCGACCGGGGCATCGTGCTCGGCGGCTCGGGTCAGGGCGAGCAGATCGCCGCCAACAAGGTGATCGGCATCCGCGCCGCGCTCTGCAACGATCTCTACACCGCGCGGCTGTCGCGCGAGCACAACGACGCCAACGTCCTCGCCATCGGCGGGCGCATCGTTGCCTTCGCACTGGCCGACGAGATTCTGACACTCTGGCTCGCCACGGCGTTCGAAGGTGGCCGCCATCAACGGCGCGTCGATCAGATCAGCGAGATTGAGCGGTCGCGGCCCTGAAAGGGCGCGCGACGACCGCATGGAGCGCGACGGCTGTAGCCGAGCGAACAGTATGGCCACACAAACCACGCCCAGTACCTGGCGCTCGCTCGCCGAGACCGATCCTGAGATCGCCGCCGCGATTCGTGACGAACGGCATCGGCAGAACAGCGGACTCGAACTCATCGCGTCCGAGAACTTCGTCAGCCGCGCCGTCCTCGAGGCCGCCGGTTCGGTGCTGACGAACAAGTACGCCGAGGGCTATCCGGGCAAGCGCTATTACGGCGGCTGCGAGTTCGTGGACGTCGTCGAGCGCGCGGCGATTGCGCGTGCCAGGGCGCTCTTCGGTGCCGAACACGCCAACCTGCAGCCGCACTCGGGCGCGCAGGCGAACATGGCGGTCTACCTGACGCTGTTGCAGCCCGGCGACACCGTGCTCGGCATGAATCTGTCGCACGGCGGCCACCTCACCCACGGGCACCCGCTGAATTTTTCGGGAAAGCTCTACACGATCGTCCCGTACGGCGTGCGCAAAGACGACGAACGCATCGATTACGACGAGCTGGACCGCCTCGCCGACGAGCACAAACCGAAGATGATCATCGTCGGCGCGAGCGCGTACCCGCGGGTGATCGATTTCAGCCGCTTCCGCCGCACCGCCGACCGCGTTGGCGCGGTGGTGTTCACCGACATGGCGCACATCGCCGGCCTGGTCGCTGCCGGCGTCCACCCGAGTCCCGTGCCGCACTCCGACTTCGTGACGACGACCACGCACAAGACGCTGCGCGGGCCCCGCGGCGGTCTCGTCCTCTGCCGCGAGCGGTACGCCAAGGATCTCGATCGCACCGTCTTCCCGGGCGTGCAAGGCGGACCGTTGATGCACATCATCGCCGCCAAGGCGGTGTGCCTGAAGGAGGCGGCGGAGCCGTCCTTTGCCGACTATCAACGGCAGATTGTCGCGAACGCGTCGCGGCTTGCCGCCGCGCTCGTCGCCGCCGGATTCCGCCTGGTCAGCGGCGGCACCGACAACCACCTGATGCTCGTCGACGTCTTCTCGAAGGGGATTACCGGCAAGGTGGCCGAGGCGGCCCTCGACAAGGCCGGCATTACCGTCAACAAGAACGCCATTCCGTTCGATCCGAATCCGCCGATGGTGGCGAGCGGGATCCGGATCGGCACGCCGGCGGTGACCACGCGCGGGATGCGCGAAGCGGAGATGGACACGATTGCCGAGCTGATCACGCGCGCGCTGGCGGCGCCAGCCGACGACCGCGCGCTCGCGATGGTACGCACCGAAGTGGAAACCCTGTGCCGGAAGTTCCCCCTGTACCCGGAATAGCAGGCCTGAAGGCCCCTGGCTCGCCGAAGCCCTCGGGTGTAGGCGGCTGCGCGACGAGCGCCGCGGGGCTGAGCGACGCCGTCGAAGCGATCTTCGCGCCGGACGGACCGCTTGCCCGTGCGATGCCGGACTTCGAGCCGCGCGCCGGGCAGATCGAAATGGCCGCCGCGGTGGCGCAGGTCTTCGCGCGCGGCGGCGTCCTGCTCGCCGAGGCCGGGACTGGTACCGGCAAAACGCTCGCCTATCTCGTGCCCGCTATCCTGAGCCGCGAGCGCGTGCTCATCTCCACCGGCACGAAGAATCTTCAGGAGCAGATCTACTTCAAGGACATCCCGGCGCTGCGTGACGCCCTCGGCATTCCCTTCACCGCCACCTGCATGAAGGGACGCGCGAACTACGTGTGCCTGCACAAGCTCGATCAGCTCCACGACGGCGGCGGTCCAGCGGTGCACGATGTGTTTCTGCCGGTCATCCGCGAGTGGTCCACCCGGACCGAGACCGGCGATCGCGCGGAGCTGCGCGATCTACCCGAGGACCTGTCGTTCTGGAACGAGGTCTCGGCAACCGCCGACACCTGTCTCGGCGCCGAGTGTCCACGCCACGACGACTGTTTCGTCACCCGGATGCGGCAGCGCGCCGCGGAATCCGACGTCGTCATCGTCAACCACCACCTTCTGTGCGCGGACGCGTCCGTTCGCCAGAACGCGTACGGCGAGGTCATACCCTCCTGCAGCCGCGCGATCATCGACGAAGCGCATCAGCTCGAGGATGTCGCCACGCAGCATTTCGGCTTCAGCGTGAGCAACTATCGGTTCGAGGAGCTCGCGCGCGACGTCCAGAAGGTCGCCGGCTCGGGGGTCATCGAAGACCCGGACGACAGGGCGGAGATCGACAAAGCGGTCGCCCGTCTACGCAATCACGCCACCGCATTCTTCAACGAGGTCGCCTTCGCGCATC
>Ga0193696_1000233_pt1 | contig 21528 bp, 27 predicted proteins | sample L3m1metaG_FD_145074 | JGI IMG/M metagenome (GOLD analysis project Ga0193696, IMG submission 145074) | Soil microbial communities from a riparian zone of the East river system, Colorado, United States - L3m1 | ecosystem: Environmental > Terrestrial > Soil > Riparian zone | place: USA: East River... | reverse complement strand
CGTCAGGAACATCAGTTCGTCCTGCTTGTCCGCGATCCAGAACGACAGCTTGTCCTTCGCCTGCTGCCGGAACTTGATGACCGTCGCCTGCTCGGACATGGCGCCTTTGCTCTTGACGCCGTGGCGCAACTGATCGATGCGGATGGTGACCGAATCGTTGATCAGCAGCTCTTCGTTGTCGTCCAACTTATTGTCGCCAACCACGCCGTCCTGGACCATGTCCAGGATGAGCTGCATCACGCATTCTTTGCCGCGCTGCGTGGTCGTAAGTTCCGTCACCCGCTGGATGACAGAGGTCATGTCACCGGCCTTGCCGATGAAGCCGTTTGCGTACCAGAACATCTTGTCGCGACCGGCTACCCAGAATTCGAGCATCCAGCGCTTGACCACGGCCGCCTGCAGCGCGCCGAAATCGGTATCAGCCATGAGAATGGCTCCTTTGCTTTAGCCTGTGGAGCCGAGGAGAAGTCGCTGCCGCGTTGATGCGGGCAGGCTCTTGTAGAGATCCGCTGCCTCATCCGGGTCTGTCGTGGCATCGATCTTCGATGCGAGTGCCGCCAGTTCGCTGGAGGCAGCCGTACCGATCGAAGTCACGTCAGGCGGTGCGCCTGCGGCCAGCTCGAGCTTGTCCTTGCGGGCAAGCGCGGTCGGGCTCAGTTGCGGTGTGGCCGGCGGTGTTCCCGCCGCGGGAGCGGGAGAGGCTGGACCGGGAAGGGTGATGCCGCGCCGTGCCAGCAGCGACGCCCCGATCTGGTCGATGATGACGGCCGCTTCCTCGCGGAGAGCGAGCCGGCCACGCGGACCAGCGTTCGGGTCGATGCCTCTAGCGACAAGCTGCTCGATCGCGAGGGACTTGACGTAGCCCCAGTCGGCATCTGTGCCGTGCTGATCGAAGAGTTTCACCGTTGGGTGAGCGGCTTCGATCTCTATGCTGCGATCTTCGAGCCATAGCTCGGCGGCGTCTGGACCAGCCGGCGGTGCAGGAGCGGCAGCAGGCTTGACCTTGGCGACCAGCACCTCCTCACGGATGGCGTCGGACATACGGGTCAGCGTGCGTTCCTCGCGCTTGTAGTCAGCCATCGTGATCTCGCCCGCGTCGAACTTGGCGGCGAGGGTGTCGATCTGAGTGTCGATGGCGGCGAGGCGGTCCTGCGGCGTGACCTGCGGTGTTGGCGTTGCCGTAGGTGTGGCACGCGCTTCCGCAGCACCGCGCCAATAGGCGGCGGCCTGTTCTGCCTTTTCGCGCGCCGCCCGTTCAGTCCTCGTCTCGTTGAGAGATTCATCGAGACGGGCCTTGGGGACCATGATGCGCGGCTTTGCCGGCGTCTCGGTCCCTGCTTCGGGCGGTGGCGGTGCCTCCTTGGCGACAACTGGTTGCTCTTGCCTGCTGGCAGCCTCCTCGGCTTTGGCTGCTTCACGGGCTTCGTGCAGTGCGGTGTCGTCGGGATCCCCCGATGGCGTGGCGGCCGGCGCTTGTGCCGGCGGCGTAACGACCGGAGTTTCAGAGGCAGGCGTAGTGGTCCCTTCAACGGTCACGTTGTTCTCCTTTGTCGCGCGGATGTGCGGATTAGCGGCGCCCGTGCGGCGGCGGCCCGGCCGGCATGTCGCTGCCAGCAGGCGATCGCGTCCGAATTCGTCGGACGAAGCGAGTTGACAAAACTGACGGATTTTCGGGTTTGGTTGCTTTGAGGGGGAGGCAACCAAACCCGAAGAGCGAGGCCCCGTGGTGAAGGGGCGAATTTCGTGGTAGTCAGCGGCGCATGGACCTAGCCGCGTCTTTTGCTGTTGGCCTTGCGGCCGCGGTGATCATCCTTGCGGCCGCGGTGATCATCAGCACCTTGTTGCTGATGGTCTTCCCTGGCAGGGGCGACCGCCTATGAATGACTTGGTGCACGCTCCCCCCTCGCCCGCTTGAACGTCTGCTCCGGCTTGGCTTCCAGCATGCGGTTCTTCTCGAACCAGGTCTGCAAAGCCGCTTCGCAAAGCTGCGCAGTTGCGATCGGGCCAGCCTTCATCACATCGACGAACTTTCGCAGCTCGCCGGTGCCGGCTTCCCACTCAATATCGACGTGCGGGTCGCCGTCCTCGTCCACCCAGATCAGGTGATAGCGCTCGTAGTTGCAGTGGGTCGGAGCGCTCATGATGCATTGCTGCGGCGATGGAACGGGATGCGTGAACACCACCACCCAGGCGCCGCCGTAGGATAGTTCCACGTTGAGGAGATGCAGCATGTCGCCGGCCCACAGCGCCTGCATGGGGACGAGTTGCGGGGAAATAGGGTGGAACGTAATTACCGAGCGCATGTCATCGCGGAGGATCAAGCCATAGAACCGGCCGTCGCCCTTGTCCGCACGTCCTGCGTCGCTGAAGTACCGAAGGAGCCGCGGGGACATGACGAGGTCTTCTGTCAGCATGACGACCTATTCCCCTCCCCCCCACAACTTGGCGAGGGCGGCGTCGAAGCCAACCATCGCCGCCTGCAGGTCGAGAATTTTCCGGCGGTACTCAGCGATCTGGTTCTCACAGGCGCGTATTCCAGACTCGCTGATGCTGATGTTCAGCATCAGCGAGTCTCGGTGGTTTTGTAGAACGGCGGTTGCCTCCTCGATGGTGTCCGCGGCGAACTCCATCCCGCGGGTGGTTTCGATGAGACGTGGTTTACTCATGCTCATTTCATCATCCTCCTCTCGTTGGCATTGGAACGACGTTGCCCTGCGGCTGCGGCGGCTGCCCTGGCGCTGGCATCGGCTGCCCGCCCGGCCCTGGCATCCCTGGCGCCGGCGGCGCGCCGCCGCCCATCACCGCCTGGAACCGCTTGATCCACTCGTCCTTGCGCTGGAGCGACGACGCCTGGAGGATGAGATCGGCGAACGGCGCGATCGGGACGCCGTTCTTGGCCATCCGCTCGACCAGGTCCATCATCTCCTCGAACTGCGCAGCCTGGTAGGTGGCCGAGGCCGGCGCATCGTCGACCGTAACCATGTATTTGCCGATCTGCACGTCGTTGAGCACGCGCTTGCCCACGCTCAGCGGGTCCTGGATCAATTGATTGATGACGAGTTGCGACTGCTTGCCGTCGTCGCCGGTAACACGATAGATGCGCTTCTCGGTGTACCAACGCTGGATGATCTCAAGATGCCGCTCGGCGACCATGCGCTTGCTGCGGCGGAAGTTATCCATGTAAACCTGGATCGACAACGTCGCCTGCCGCTGCCGCGCCTCGATCGCCTTGCCGGAGGTAGCGCGGTTGTCCTCGGAGCCGAGCGCGGCCTCGTTGATGCCGCTGATGGAGCGCATGTCGGCGTTGGCGTCCTCTTCGAGGATGCGGGCGCCTACCGGGGGCTGGTGCGCCTGAATCTGCTTGGGCTCGTTTTCCGGGCCACCGTCATATTCCACGATGACGCCAGGCTGTGAGCCAAACTTCTTCAGGTTTCCCTTCTGCACCGGATTGAGTGCCTTGCTGTTGTGTATCCAGCCACCGTTGGCGGTCTTGGATTCGATCTCGATGCGGGCGTTGCGGCGCTTGTTTTTCTCAAGCTGCGGGTCGATCAGATTGTCCACCATGCCGCCAGCGACGCCGCGCTGGAACATCGGGAAATACCCCGTCAGGGTGTAGCTATCGTAATACGACGGCTTGTCATACAGGATCAGGTCGCCCACCGTCGTTTCCCACTGGATGCGCTCGACCAAGCGGCGCTGGACGATCAGCGGGTTGCCGACCAGCTCGGCCGCCAACAGGCACTTCTCGACCTTGTCGCGCCCCCACTCCAGCGGGATCACCTTGTCATCGCCGGTCTCTAGGTCAATGAAGACGTCGCGCGGCTCGCGGACCTTGTGCTGCGTCTCGATCAGCCGGATCGTCTTGCGGTGGGTGTCGACGAAATTCCCCATCAGCGTGTAGAAGCTGTCGAACCACTGATCACCGTCCTCGCGCTGCCCGAAATCGCGGATCGGGCTGGTCATGTCCTTAATGTTGACCGAGGCGAGCGGAGTAAGCGGGGTCTGCCCCATGGTGTAGGGGCGCACCAGTGCGGCGACTTCCCTGCCGAATGTCGCCTCGATCTCGTCGATCGACACCATCGTGACGTACTGCATGTACGAAGCAGTCTCGTTGATGTCGTAGGTGTCGGCGTCTGGATCGACCAGCACGCGGAACGGGTCGACCGACTTGGTCTTGGCCTCGCCCAGGTTGTTGTTGGTCCAATCCAGATACGTGTAGTACCAGCCGCGCCCACAGAGCAGCCCGTCGAGGAATACCTCGCCGTCGACAAACTCCATCCCGCTCGATGTGGCGATCTCGCGTTCGAGCTTGGTGAGCACTTCGCCCACGGCCTCGCTCGCCTGTGTGTCATGCCCCGGCTTGAGCACGTTGTTGAGCTTGTTCGCCCTCTGATAGCCGAGCACCAGCCGAACGATCGGCTCGATCATGTTGAACTTGAACGCCGGCCGCCCGCGCATCGCGGCGATCTGCTCCTGCGTCCACTGCCGGCCCCAGAAGAAGTCGACGCAGCGCTTGGCGGGCTCGGCCCATTTGTCGTGCGCCCAGGTCGCGCGCTGCCAGCGCTCGGCCGTCAGCAAGACCTTGTCCGGGTCCTGTGTGGGGAGACCGGAGGGGGGAACGGGGCCGAAACGCATTCAATGAAGACCCTTGTAAGAAAAGCCTTCTAAATTCGAGCCGATAAACAGCGTAGTAATCGCCGAGGCTTGCTGCAAAGCTTGAAGAAAATTAAGCCCCAGGCCGGGGGTGCCAGAATAATGTGCTGTTGAAGGCACCGCTCCACCAAGTCCGCCAACAGCTACATAACCTTGAGCGGACTCCGCCGCTGGCGCATTCGTGACGTTTAGGCCAATCGCGCTGAGACCAGTTACCCCGCCGGCGTTCTGAATCGACACATTCAGAATTGCACTGACACCATCTTCATTCAGGCCTCGGATAAAAGTGTGCCTGTTGGTATTGCTGGCATTCAACGCTTCATAATTTGCTGTGAGAGGGTTCCAGGTCGCTGTGGTATCCCTTACCAATGAGTTGAGATCTCTGCGATTGTACATATTCCAGACGCAGAAGCGTCCGGCGGTGCCGCCAGCGGCATTTGCGCCGAAGATGTAGTCGATCGTCGAGGCTGCATTGCTGCACATGGTCCCGACGTAAGTGCCGTAGCCAGCGTTGGGACCGTTCGTAATGTTATTCAGATTGAGCCATATTCCTTCACTGAGCACCAGATCGTTCTCGGTCGTGGCGCTGCGAACAGTGGCAGTGTTCCACGCCCCCCCGCGAGTGAGCCGCAGCGTGCCTGCGTCATCCCAAACGAAAAGGTCGTAATTCGAGTTCGCTGCGACCGCAGCGGGGCCGGCCTTGCCCGTCGCAGAGTTGGAGGTGATGTTCGAGAGTTGCGAAAACGCCTTCTCACTATAATTAAGGCCCCTGCGTATCTGTATGCGGTCGCCGACATATGGCGTCCAATAGATGACAGTCGCCCCAGCAACCGACGTGACTTGAACCGGCGTGAGGTTCGCCAGGGTAAGCCGGCCCTGCGCCGGGGTCTGTCCCTGCCGAACGCCTCCCATATAAAGACCGGGAGAGTAGTTGTCGGTGTTGAGCCGGTCATTGAGGTTGATCGTGTCGGCGCCTTTGTGTGGCGCACACGCATCGAGGTAATTGCACAGGACCAGTCCGCGGATGGCCTCGAAGCTGGGGTTCGACGACCCGCCCGCGTCCTTGCTGGACGTAGCAAACAAGATGCCGGCTTGCGAAGCACCAGGAGTCGGATCGACCGTAAGGGCAACAATCTGAAACGCCTGCATCAGCCCGCCAGCGGAGTCTTGAGTTGCAGCACTGAATTGTGCCGTCAGGTCTCCTGCTTTCCCTGGCCTGTTCGGAATGATCCGCGCTACATAAATCTGAGGACCCCCATCCAATGTCTCCCCGTAAGGCGCGACAGAAGGATCATCCGACGTTATGCCAAAAAATCTGCCATTGAATGAGCACCCGCCACTGCCGCTGGTCGGCGTCACCATGCACGGGTACGAGCGGCCAAGCAGCGAAGCCTGCCCAGCGCCCTGCTGCTCAACCGTGTAGACTCTCGCAGAGGCGGCAACTAACCCTGGAATTTGATAGACAATGTAGATCTGCGGAGGCTGGGTCGAGCCCGGGCCGTTTGGCCAAGACGGCTGAGTGCCAACAAAAACATACTGCACGAAGATGTATGTTGGGGCAGGAAAACTCCCAAGACACGCGTCAGTTACCCACGCCAGTGTAACGGTGTTGAAGTAATCGCAATAACCTATAGAGGCATTACCTACAGTCGCGGCCGGATAAGTGTGAGTATAGGCCGGAACGTTGTAGATCGCTCCGTTCGCGACCAGACGGCCAGCGGCCGTCGTCATCGTGGTCATCGTCGTTTCGTTGAGCACCGCGTCGATCTTGTAGACGCCGGTGCAACCGTGAACCGTCACTCCAGGAGGCCAGGAATAGTTGCCGGTAGTCGTTACACGGGTGTGGACACCGGACTGCGCCGGCGTGCCCGTCAAATTGATGGCGGCCCCCCCAATGGTGGCCGACACGTTGTAGGTATTAAGAGACAGAACCGTCTTGATGTAGTACCTGACTCCAGCGGTAAGTCCCCCAGGCAGCACGCCCGTCGTCGTGAAACTGATCGGAGTATTTGCTTCAAACCCGTGCGCGGTATCCGTAACTACGTCAGTCGCGATGTCCATTGTCACCGTGGCTGTCGGTCCAATGACGAAGCCGGTGATCTGCTTGTTCGGGTTGGCGCCGCTCGTGGTGAAGATGGCAGCGCCGCCGCCAGTCGCATTGCCCGGCGGCTGAGTCCCGCCCAGGATCGACATGGTCGGGTCGGTGCAGGTCGCACCGCCATCGGCAATCAGGCTTAGGCTCGTAATCGCGCTGGTCGGCGTTGTGGCCGCCATGCCGCTGTCGATGTAGCTCGTGCCGTCCCCGAGGATGCCGAAGCTGTTGCCGGTGCCGCCGTACTGGATAGGGACCGGAACGCCATACGGCCCCGCCTGCTGGACGCTGGCGGGGACCAAAAAAGCAAAGTACGAAAGCACGGCCGCCACGAACCAAGCCAGCGCCACGGCGGCTGGTAGTTTCGTTGCCATCGGCGGCCTAAGCTTCATAGATGGAATCCCTATCGTGCCGGCGCCTGAGTACGTCGCGCAGGCATCGAGGTATTGACGCGCAACCAGGCGCGATACGATTGCTCGGTATCCCCAACGACCCCGGCCGCGACCGCGCTTTGCTCGATCGCAAGTGATTGGGTAGCGACCGCTGCGGCAGGAGCCACGGCAACCGCGTCTTGGCTGACGGTCAGCGCCTGATCCGCGACGCCAGCGATCACAACAACCGCAACGGCGGCCTGAGATACCGCGAGCGGCTGAACAGCAGCGGCGGCGATGGGGACGACCGCGGCCGCACTCTGCGCGATGGCTAGCGATTGAGCGGCAGACGCTGCGGCGATAACCACAGCGACCGATGTCTGCGCGACGGCCAGCGACTGCGCGGCGACACCGGTTGCCGGCACGCTGCCGACGGCGGCTTGAGCCACCGCCAGCGATTGCGCAGCGGAGCCGGCGACAACCACCGCAGCAACGGCAGTTTGCGCGATAGTCAGCTCTTGGCTTGCGCTTGCGGCAACGACCACGACCGCAGTCGCATCTTGCGCGACAGCTAGAGACTGCGTTGCGGTAGCGTTGACGCCCGACGTTCCTACTGTCGTCGGATCGCGAAGCTTTACATCTTGTTGCGCTACTTCGCCCGGGTAGAGAAAGATGTCGGGCATGTCAGAGCCCGGTGAGTGTGTTCACCGTAGTCCCCGCCACATCCGGCGCCCCCGCCAGATAGGCCACCAAGTAGTACGCATTCGGCGGCTGGCCCGCGTTACGGAACTCGAACAGCCCGTTGGCATCGGACGTTACAGTGTCCAGCTTCCTATCGGTCGCCGTATCGAACCAATCAACGATACAGTTTCCGAGCGGAGCGCCGGTCGAATCCCTTGTGACGCCCGCTATGCTGAAATAGGTCGGCGGCTTGGGCATAAGCTCGTGAATTGGACGCGGGAAGGCAAACGGAACGTCCAGCAACGTCGGCAAGCCAACCGCATTCCATGGCAGATTGACCGGCACGTCCGGGGCAATCAGCCCACCCATCCGCCGCGGGCGCTGGCGCATCAAGGCGGGCTGCAACACGCCAGACTTCCTGACTACGGGGTACCCTGCTTGCAGGGCCTGCACGCTCGTCCCAGGGACGGCCCGCAGTGGCCAGATGATCGGTCCACCGCGGCAATTATCCATCGTGGATCCCCTAATTCAGGGCTATGACCTTCATCTCTTGAACCTGAATTGTCCCCGCCGTGCCGGATTGCAGCACCTGCACCGAGGGGATGAAGGCCGCGGTTAGGTCAAGAGCGGCAGAGGCCGCCGCGCCCGCGAGCGGGACCATGATCGGCTGCAACGTGTTTGCGATGATCAAATGATCAAACCACGCAATGCCAGTGCATTGCAGCGTACCGGCCGTCCCGGTCGTGAGGCAGCGGATTGTGAACTCGGCATAGCCGCACTTGGTCACTGAGGCGTTCAGGGCAACCGGCGTCCCAGCGACACAGATCAGCGTCCCGTTGGCATCAGCGCCCGTGCCCCAATGCACGTTGAACGAAAAGTTACCTGGCGTGCCGCCAAGCACCATCTTTAGCCAAAGGCAAATCTTGATTGCCTTGCCGGGGCGGTTGAAGTACTGCCCACCAAGCACGGGGAAGGCGGCGGCGGGGTACAATGCTTTGGCCGTTGCCGCCATCGTCACCGCGGTGATGTCGGACACCAAATGCGGCTCGCGCGTGTCGAGGTAGAATAGCCCGTCAGCCATTGCCGCGGTCTCCGTTGTTAGGCATGACCCGCCATGTTGATCGACCACGACGTGATCTTCACATCCTGTCCCGCGGTCACAACTGTATTGTCCACCGTCATATTCCCGCCGCCACCCGTCGCGGTGATCGTGCCTTGCATGTGGCAGGTCGTGCCGTCCGATGCATAGACACGATAGTGCGCCAGCGTCCCGGGGTTGTCGGCTGAAGGATCGTCAAGCGGCGTTGACGAGAATGCCTTTGATCCGGACGAAGAAGCCGCCATCCAATCCGATGCGAGCGAGAACGTAGCGATCACCGTTCCAGAGTCGGCCGCCGCACAATTCGCAGGCTGCGCGCCAGAGCGCAACTTTACCACGGCCGATATGCCGATCGCCGTCTCGATCGCATTGAGCATAGCGTCCTGGACCGCGACTGACAGTTGGATTGTCATATCATTTCCCGTCCAAGAGTCTGCGGCGCCACCAATCTCGCGTAGCTATTGAAGAGGCAGCGCGGCGACGCGCATCTTCCGCTTCCGCTTCCGCTTCCGCTTCCGCTCGGGCCACAGCCTTCCGCCACGCCAGATAGGCCGCCCACTCGAAATCAGAGCCGACCATTCAGCGCCCGCCCATCAATATGCCTCAACGTAGCTCACGATTTGTGACCCCGACGCCGTGATGCCGTAGATCGCAGACTGCGCACTCAGCGTAATGCTCGCGCCGTCCACACCCACGAGCTTCACGCCGTTCAACGCCGTGACGTTGGGGTCGCCGCCGATGAAGACGTTCGTGGTTCCGTGATTGACGATCGTGACGGCGCCACGGCCCCTGCGCTCTGGGGCGATCAACGTACCGCCCGCCGTGGCGGCAACAGTGACCTGTCCGGTACTGATCCCGCCGTACACGGCTCAGATGCCCATCCACAGGTTAACGGCTGCACCCGTGCCGGTGATAGACGTGAGGCTGCCGCGCACATGCGCGAACGGCGAATTGGCGATGTTGGTCGCCTTGACATCCCCGGGCACGCCGGTGAGAGAAAGGCTTGCGTAGCCGGTGTGAAAATTCACCCCGTCGTTCGAGACATCGACCCGCACCGTCGCGGAAACGTTGCCGGTTGATATGGTACCGGCCATGTCGGCAACGAACGACCGCTGCGGCGAGCCGCGCGGCATGGAGAACACGGTTCCGATGCCGTTGGCGGTGGCGCCGTCGAGGAGCTTGGTGACTTGTTCGTTCGTGTTCGCCATAGATAGGCTCCCCTTCAGAGGAGGTCAGCATGGACACAAAGTGGACTGAAATCGGAGAAGAAGGCGGCCGGCTGGTCGTTAGATTTTACGCATCGTCTTACTCAACAGACGGGCTCGCCATTGTAGAGCGCGAGCTGACGCACACGATCGACATCACCGCGCACATCGAGCGGGCGGTGGAGAACGTGCTCAACAAACCCAGAGGCTATGACAGAAATGGCGTATATGGCTGGCTCCGCCCTTAACCCTAAGCCTTAATCAGCAGCCCAATCCCCTTGCCGCTGCACACCTTCTCGTCGGTGCGCGCGCCAGCCTCGTTGAGTTCGCGCCAGAACTTGCGAACGCCATGCGCAGGATGCGCCTCGTAGGGCGCGACAGCGTTGGCAAACGCGATGGCCTTAGCCTTAATCAGCAGCCCAATCCCCATGCTACTGCACACCTTCTCGTCGGTGCGCATGCCGCCCGCCGTCCTGATCTCGCGCCACATCTTCGCAACGCCGTGCGTGGGATGGGCGATGTCGTGGCACGCGATCAGGTGCCGCGACATCGGGCCGTAGTTGAGCAGATCGGCCGCAACGCCGTCGAATGTGTGGTCGCCGTCGATGAAGACGAGGTCGTAGGGCGCGGACTTCTCGGCGAACTTGATGGCCTCGGCGCTGTGGCTGTCGCCGACGTGAAGCTTGGCATCATAGCCGTCGAGGTTAAGCTCCTCGATGACGCGGGTCAGGGTCGGCGTCACATCAGCGCCGGCAAACTCCGCAGCTTCCGCCGGCAGCGTGCCCAGGTCGATCGAGCGCAGCACCGCGCCCTTGATCGCCACCCGCGCCAGCATGCGCAGCGAGTGCCCGTAGCACGAGCCGATCTCCAGGATGCGCTCGGCGCCGGTGGCGTAGCGCATCAAGAAGGCGAACTCCTCCGGGTTCTGCTGCGCGAAGGGAATGTCGAGGACAAGTGCGTTCACGGCGTACCATCCGGCAGTCTGGTAATCGTGTATGGATTACGCGCCGCCATCCGCAGGGCGCCTCGGATGTCCTCTTCCAAGAACATGAACAACTTGCTGAATGTGTGCAGTAGGTTTGCGCGCAGCACCGAGTCATGCGGCAAAGAACAAATTTCTCGCTCTAATTGCTGCCGCTTCAGTATAGCCGCCTGTCCAGCGACCATTTTGAAGCCATCGTTCGCGCTGAAGTCCATCATGCCGCCTTCGCCTCCCCGCAGACATCCCGCAGGATTCGCTCCGCCTGCGCCTTGACCCGCAGATAGCGCGCGTCGTGCGGAAGTCCCGTGTCCGCCATCGCTCGCACATGATCGTTGATCATGACCGAGCGCTCCTCGATGCCGGGATACGATCCCCGCAGGATCGCCTTGCGCTGCGGCGTCTCGATGAACTGCGGATCGTCGATGATGGCTTGCGCCATCTCGCGGCGCACCGGGGCGAGCTTGTCGTAGAACGAGGCCCAGAACGCCGGCTCGCGATACTCCTGCGTCCACGTCTTGCCGGCCTGCGGCTGCCGGGCCGAGGTGTCGATCTGCACATCCGCCCAGGCGATGCGCCCGATCATGCGGGCGATGTCGTCGAGCCAGTGATCCACGAACCAGTACGGGCACAGCGGCGCGTACAGGTGACCCATCCGCTTGACCAGGCCGTGCGTCACCGCGTTCATCGCCGGGAAACTCAGGTTGGCCATGTGGTTGTAGACCACGCCGATGTGGTCCTGGAACACGGACGCGGCGTCGAGGATCTTCTGGTCGAACCCCCGCGTCACATGCGGGGCGTAGTCGACCATGACGAGGTAGACCGAGCCGGGCGCGATCTTGAGGCCGCGGTTGTACTTGGCGCCGAGCGTGTCCTCGCGCGGGGCGACAGAGACCGTGACCAGCGGCTCGAAGTGGCGGGCGACACGAATGGTGTCCGGAATATCTTCGTCATACTCTTCGTCGTCGTCCAGCAGCACCGTCAGGCGCGTGTCGTGGCGCACGATATTCGGCAGCGTGAGCTTAAGCGTCCGGTGCAGCAGCTCGGGCCGGCCGCGGGCGGCGAGGAGGATGCTCAGGCTCATTTGATTCAGCGCCCGCCCATTACAACGGTTCTGTGATATTCACCGCGTGCCCCGTCGTCGTGCCCGGTTTGCCATGCGCGATGCAGGCTGCAGCGCCCGGTAGCGATCAGCCAAATATCCTTGATGGCGGCGACAAAGACATAGGCGCGCCGGGACCTTCGCCATAGCCAGAGCGGCGGGCGCTTGTAGCCGAAATGGACAAGTGGGTGTTCTATTTTAGCTTGCTCTAACATGCGAACACCACGTCGGGGTTGCTGCCGCACCGCCCAACTTCGAAGTAGCCGAGCCACGCCAGGTCGTCCATCAAGTCCTCAGACGGAGCCTCTACCGAAATCAGCGGGCGGTGCTTCGCGATGGTTATGCTCGCCCCCGAGATGATGTTCTCCTCGTTGCCCTCGCAATCCAGTTGGATCGCATCGACCGCGTCGAACTCCATATCGTCGAGCGTCAGTATGGGAACAAACCCCGCCGCTGGCGTGAGCCGATCAACCATGCTGATCCGGTGCATGCCGACGTTGAAGTCGCCCGCGGTATGCTCGACTGAGCCAGTGCCGGGCGCAAAGCTCAACGCCGCCTGTATCTTGATGATCCGCTCGGACGGGCAATTGAGCGTCAGGCAGTAGAAGTTCCTCGCGTCCGGTTCGAACGTGTAGACGTGCCCGAAATGCTCGGACCACAGCCGCGGGTACATCCCGCAGCAGCCGCCGGCCTGGATGATGCCGCGCCTCGAGTTGACGTTGGCGAGGATGATGTCGCGCAGCGCGGGCCACTCGTCCTTGGGCTGCTTCCAGCCCCAGACATCGTCTTTGACCCAGACCCACGGGCCGACGCCGTCGATCATGTCGTGCCGGAAATGCAAATCATCCGGCAGGTAAGTGATGCCTGTCTCGTCCACGAATAAGGGGTCTCGTCTAGCCAAGTCCACCATCACCCCGCCCATCGCTGATGCCTTTAGCATGGCAGCAAACACCTCGGCCAAAAAACGCTTCGAGGTGTCCTCCGGGATCATTCCCCAGTCATGCAGTACCTCAGGTGCGACTTTATCGCCCGCCTCGATCATGGCCGGCGTGATCACTTGGACTTCGGCGTGATCTCTCATCCCACCCTCCGCAAGACTGCTCATTCAGCCCCGCTCAATGCAACCAGGAGGCTGCCGGCAACAATGCATGAAGCACTCCAACTATGATCACGAACGACAGGCCAAGGGAGGCAATCAGCAAGAAAATTGCGCCCTGATCCTCCTCGAATCTCATCCCACCCACCGCAGCGCCTCGCCCAAAAGCCAGAAAACCCCGTACACCAAATACGCAGCAAGGCATGCGGTGCCGAGCCAAACAGGCAGCGACGCGAAGAAGTTCTCCCATTCCGCATTATCCCGCGGGAAGCTCATCCCGCCCCCCGCAGCGCCTCGCCCATCCCTTGCAGGGCGGCCATGGACTGCTCCAGCTTGCGTGCCGCCTCCTCGATGCCGGCGAGCTTCGACGGGTCAATGGCGAGCAGCGGCGGCGGCGGCGCATCCCGGCCCCGCAGCCAGTCCCCGAGGTTGCCGGTCCATGCCTTCTCGCCGTGATGAGTGAGAGTGAGCTTGGGGTCGACCCACACCTTGCCGCCAAGCTCGCGCCACCGCTGGCAGAAGAAAATGTCCTCCGAGTAGCGCGCGTGGTTCTGCACGCTAAACTCGAACAGCGAGACGGCGCGGCCGGTGGAAACTGAACTATCGGCGTACCATCCGCTTTCGTAGGCCGCGCTCATGCGCTCAAGGCAGCGGCGGGACAGCCGCATAAAGCCCGCGGGCACCCCCTCGACGTCGAGCAGGCCGTCCTCGGAGGGCTCGCCGGTCGTGGGGTCAACAGCCACCAGGTACTGCTTCGAGTGGTCCCAGCGCACCGGGTAGGACCCGTAGTCGGCCCGCTGGTGGTAGATGCCGGCGACAACGTCGATGTCAGGGTCGCGCCCCACGAGCTGGCAGATTGCCTCCGGGGGGAACGATACGTCCTGGTCGAGGAGCAGGGTGTGAGAGCACGGCGAGGCCAGGAATTCGGCCGCCAGCGCGTTGCGGGAGCGCCCGAGGTCGGCATCCCCTGAGTGGACCATGAGAGATACGAGCCAGCCCATCTGCGCGAGCGGCCCAAGCGGAAGAAAATTCGGGCCGATTAGCGGCATGACTTGTTCGGCCTGCCTTTTCCGAGGCATGACTTGTTCGGCCTGCCTTTTCCGAGGCATGACTTGTTCGGCCTGCCTTTTCCGCGCGATGTAGAGGTGCTTTTCGGTCACTCCCGCCCTCCCCTTACACACCAAACTCATCGAATGGATAGGGTTGGACGGCTGCGGCTTTGGCCTCCGCTACGCCTTCGTCGATTAGCTTCCACAGTTCCTCAACCGTGGCCGCTTCAAACGCGGCCTCGTATTCAATGTGTGCGACTTTGCCGTGTTCATCGAGCGTCACCTCGTGGAGCCCAACGAAGTTGTCGGCCCGCGCGCCATATTCGAAAGCCCGGTAGCTCTGTTTTTCGGCCATTCCCGCCCTCCCCAGGCGCGGCTTAGATGCTGCCCTTGATCAACCCAACGCCCGAGGTCTGCACTAGCGCAGCCCGCAGGTTGTTGGCCAGATGCGTAACATCGGACACCGCGGTCATCAAAGCGTTAACCGACGAGATCAGCGCCGCCACCTGCCCGGTGGTCTGCAGGCCCGCAACAATGCCGGTAGTTACGATGCCCGTGGTTGTCACGGCAAGGCCGGTCAGGACGCCGGTGGAGAGCGCCGACTGGCCGGTCGAGGCCACCGGGCCGGCCACGGGCGTGGCGCCGAAGAAGCCCAGCGTGCCGCCGCCAGCGCCCTGCGTCAGGTTCTTTACGGTCTCCGTGCCGGTCACGACCATATTTGCAACGCCGAAATCAGGCGGCGCCACCATCTCCGCCGCGATCTGATCGCAGAACGCATCACCCGTCACATGCCAAGCTCCGCCGAGGACATTCTTAAGGCGATCTCCTAAAGCGCTCATGTCGTCATCTCCTAAGAGGGGGTTGTTAGCGTAGCCGCCTCGCGCCGCAACGCCCGCAAACGCGGACGTACGACGCGTAGCTCTGAATTGTCCGGTTGCCGGTATTCAGCGATGGAATGCTCCGCTTTACCCACCGGTGCCACCCGGTCCAGCAGAGCAGCCGGCCGATGATTTTCACCTGGGGCGGCAAACAAACTTGCCGCGCACCCACTTACAGTTCGCAGGCATCACGGTCCGCTCCGGCAGCGCTTGGCCGAACGGCTCGTCGCACAGCAGATGACGTTTGCCGACATTCTGGCAGTTCGACGGTTTCGGTGGCGCCTCCGGTATCGAGCACCAATTTGCAGCGACCTTCGAGTCATCATCCCAATCGTAAATCGGCTGGCAGTAGTCTGCGGCCAGGGCGAAAGTCGAGGAGGGCAGGAGCATTGCCATTCCAAGAATCAGTGTGCGCATGTCAGGGGTTCCTTCGGGGTTGGGGGTGGGGTAGCGTGGGTCCGACCTGGAGGGATCGGAAATGGACGCGATGACAATTTGCATAATCACGTGTTTGGTAGCGGCAATCGCTGCGACAATTGGGAGGCTGCTGAATCTGCCATGCCCCGCACCACTCCCATGGTTCGGGGGGTGGTTAGCCATAGCTATCGTCGCGATCTTCGTTTTTGGGTGAACTATGACAGATGACGCCAGCCCCTCATCGTCGAGCCTCTCAGCTCACTCATCACGGAGAGCGAGCAAAAGTCCCAGGGCTGCAAACACAGCAAACGCCGTCCATAAGACTGTGTCGTCCATCTAGCTCACCATGAAATCGTCGCGCACGCCGTCATCGAGGTCACGCGCCCACTTCGGCATATCGTCGGGGATGTCGATCGCCAGGATGTCGGCGAAGGTCAGTCCCAGCGCATCGGCACCATCAGGGCTAAAACCGAGCCGTTTCTTGATTTCCTCTTTTTTTTCGATCTGCAGCCGCGAGTTGGCGTCGTACTTGTAGCCAGGCCCCGCCAGGTGCCGATGCAGCTCGTCATCATCCGGGATCTGTGCGCCCCCCGGATCGAGCAGCCACTCCTTGGTCCGAGCAAACATCTCGGCCCGCCGATTGACGTAGCGAGCGGGGTCCTGCGCATGTGAGCCAAAGTTCACCCCGCTGACCCGGTCCTCGAAACCATTGCCGCGACAGATGTCGTACACGCCGGCGCCCAGCCCCGTGATGTCGATGAACGCCCGGCGGATCTTCGGATTATCCCGCAACAGCCGCATGACTTGGTTGGCGACCTGCACCAGGTCGTCGGTGTCCATCGTCAAGTTGATCTCGCCAGCGCGCCGCCCTTGCCGATCGAGGATGCGCGTCTTGTCGCCGCCGCCGCGGGCCACGTCCACCCCGAGCACGCGCGGTAGGTAGGGCTGGTCCTCGGCCTGGAACCGGCGCGCGCGGAGGATCGCCTCAGGCGGGATGAACGAATCGGCGCCCGTGGTCTGGAACGCCTCGGCGGCAGTGGCCGGGTTCTCCTGCCTGAACAGCCCGGCAAACGACCCAGGCTCGCCGCCGCAGGAGTTGATATTCTCGAAGTGCGCCCAGCAAATTTGCTCCTTCGTGAGCTTGTACTGGCGCTGGTAGTCCTCCTCTTCGAGGCTCGGCGCCCAGCCTGTGGGGAGCGGCCTCGTGTTTTGAGGGTCGATGTACCAGGGCAGGAAGATCGGGATAAAATCGGACTGGCCGCGCTCCGCCAGCACCCACTGGTCGTAGAACATCCCGCCGATACCGTTGGCAGTGCTCTCAAGGATGATCTCGGTGTCTGGCACCAAGCTCACCGCCTTCATGACGCCCGCGAAGTGGCCCTCAGCGTGCGGCCAGAATGCGACTTCGCTGCCGTGGAATAATTGCAGCGTGAGCGCGCGGCCGGCGCCGTGGATGTTCTTTGCAGTGCCGACCCGATAGCCGCTGTTAAATCCCTCAAACGACATCTCGTTGGCGTTCGCGGCCCGCGTCTCCGGCCGGTACTCGTCCGGCATGTGCTCGTGGATCCGTTTGACTAGCTCGAACAGCGTCTGCGTGGCGCGATCCTCGTGCGTGAGGATGAAGGCGCGCCACCCGAGCCAGAGCGTTGAGGCATGGTAGAAGCGCGCCCCGACATAGGTCGAGACGCCGAGGCGCCGTGCCTTCAAAATGATCGCGCGCACCAGGCCGCGCGCGTCGAGCTGGCGCTGTAGCCGGCCATGAAGCTGCTTCTGTGCCTCGTTGAAGATAAACGGGACTAACTCGCCGGTCTTGCTCTGGATGCGCACCATGTTGGCGCAGTAGTCGCCAAGATTCTCCCGCAGACGCTTGTCGAAACGCGCGTAGGGCGTGACGCGCGGGGATACGCTCATGGAGTCAAAAGAAATAGTCGTGAGAGTAATAATTCCCTAGCCTACCACCATCCGCCCTGGAATCGCTGCCATGCGTAAACGACTCCATTCCAAAATAAAATCGATCAGCAAAAGGATCGTTCTGCGGCGGAAATGTCCCCTCTGGAGGATACCGCTCGTCGAACGTCGGACCCGGCGGAGGATCAAGCGGACTTGGCACGTTAGGACCATTCAGGATCAAGGGGGGAACCTCTGGAGCTTGCAGTGGTATCTGCTGATACAACTGATAAGGATCAACAGAAACCAGCACAAATCCGTTAGGGCCATACTCCCACATGGGGGTGCCTCCTCTGTCAGTTGCTGGAATTGGGGGGTGCGCTTTGCCGCGCCGGCAACGGGCGTTAAGCGGCGATTGATCGCCGCTTCATACAGGGTGATGCGAGCACGAATGGGGAGGTAGGGTGGCCAAGGCCCCCTCGAAATAACGAATGGGCGGGCATCCTAGAGGGGCGCTATTCGCCGTCCGGGGACTTTTTGCGGCTTATGAGCGAGATGACCCTGCCGCCGCTCTGCTCGATCGCGGCCTCCCGCGCGTACTCCTCCAGGCGCTCCAGCAGCGACACACGGCCATCGTCGGCGCGCCGCGGCTCGGCCGGGGCGAGGCGGGGCTTCTCGTACGGCAGGGCGGCCTTGGCGGCGTCGATGCGTACGGCTGGCAGTTCCAGCGGGTCCTTGTAGACCATCATCAGATAGGCGTGGGCGTCGCCCGCAAATGCCTCTGGAATGGCTGCGCCCTCGAGCTGCTTAAGCCGCTTGGCTGCGGCCTTGAGTGCGGCCTCGCGCTTCGCGGTGCGCTTATTGCGCACGCCCCTCTTGCGGCCGCCTGTCTTCTGGCCCCTCATCTATTTTCTCTATTTCGTCTACTTTTGTCTATTTCGTCTACTTTTGTCTATTTCTCGCCCGGAGCATCTTCGATGGCACGCCAAAAACCCAAGAATGGCGGGGCTAACGGCGTGCCCGCCGGATCTGTGACGTGGCCAAACGCATTGACCCCTAACACCGGCAGGTGTATTGTGCTCGCATCCCACCTGACAGGAGGACTAGCCGATGACCACCCAGCCCGAATTCGACACCACGATGGTCCCTGATTTCGTCGTGACCATCAAGGCCGACCCCGCTCTCACAACGCAGGCCGCCGTGCGAGAAGCTATCGGGCGGTTGCAGGCGCAATACAGAGACCTGGACCACTTCGCGGGCGCGCTCGTCGATGTCCTCAACACGCAAGAGGACGACGAGATCGAGCTGTACAACATACCGGACATGGAGGGCGATTTCGTCTCCAGCACCAACGGCACGCGGCTGTTATGGATGCCAGGTTGCGGCCGCGCCGCGCTCAACAGCTACCAGTCCGGAGACTGGCAATGGACAGATGCGTCGAGCCCGCAAGACGCACTGCGCCGCTATCGCGAGGACGATTTGGCACCTTGACCACTAACACCTGCAGGTGTATTTAGGTGTTGCGCGGCGGACAAGAGTTGACGCTCTCGTCCGCCACTTGATCAACACGAACATGGAGCGTTCGATATGACCCAAACCACGTCTACCACTTCCCTGTTCAAGCCGGCCGAAATCACCAGTGCCTATCTCAAGCAGGGCATCTTCGGCTTTGCTGGGTCTGGGAAAACCAAGACGGCGACAATCATCGCCATTGGATTGATCCAGGAGATGAGAAAGCGCGGGATCGAAGACAAGCCCGTATTCTTTCTCGATACCGAAACCGGCTCTGATTGGGTGAAGCCCGATTTCGATCGGGCTGGGATCGATCTCTATGTCGCCAAGACCAGGGCCTTTGCAGATTTGCTCTTGGCGGTCCCGGAAGCCGAAGCCCATGGCTCGCTGCTGTTGGTCGATTCGGTTTCGCACTTTTGGAAGGAACTGTGCGACAGTTATCAGCGACGGCGCATGCAGCAACTCAAAGCTACGACCTACCGCCTGCAGTTCCAGGACTGGGGCTACCTGAAGGGCGAGTGGGGAAAGTTCACGGACCTCTTCATCAATTCGCGCCTGCACATGATCCTCTGCGGTCGCGCCGGTTACGAGTACGACTATTTCGAGGATGACGACGGCAAGAAGCAACTTGAGAAGACCGGCATCAAGATGAAGGCGGAGGGGGAGATGGGATACGAGCCATCGCTCCTGCTTCACATGGAGCGGCACCAGAAGATCGAGGGCGGTGGCGTCGCTGAGTCGTGGCGCACCGCAACCGTGCTCAAGGACCGCTCGACGATGCTCGATGGCAAGGAATTCCGAAACCCGACCTTTGACAACTTCCTGCCGCACATCGCGCTTCTCAATCTCGGCGGTCGACACCTCGGGGTCGACACCTCGCGCACCTCGGAGCACCTCGTCCCAGATGGGGCGCCGAAGGATCGCACGTCTACTCAGCGCGCCATCGTTGTCGATGAAATCGCCGACCTCCTATTGCGCCATGACGCGAGCGGCACCAGCGTCGCGGCACAGAAGAAGCGCTCCGACCTGATGCAGCGCCACTTCGGCACCGTGTCAAAGACCAAGATCGAGGACTCGATGTCGATCTTCGACCTGCGCGCCGGCTACAACTCCCTCCACCAGGACCTTGAGGGCGGGCCGTCGCACTACTTGCAGGAGGCGCCCGCCGCCGCCGCGGCAGAGCCGATCAACGACGCGCTGCCGAACCATTCGGCCAAGCCGGCGGAGCGCGGCCCGCTCCACGACCGCGGCTACCGCCATGTGGCTGAGCGCGTGCTGGCCGAACTCGAAGTGGCCAAGCCGCCGGCGGAGCGCGGCCCGCTCGCACGCGAAGTCGCGGCCCAGCACATGCCCTGGTACGATCGCGGGTATCGCGGCGAGCCGCGGGGCGGCAACGAGGCCGAGCAAGCCGCTTGGGATCGCGGTGCCAACGACCGCATGCAGGCGAACCACTCCGCCAAGCCGGCGGAGACGAAATGCACACCGAGCATGGATCACGACGACTTCGGAATACGCCATTCGGCCACCAAGCCGGCGGACAATGCAAGTACATTGCTGAAGGTGGCCGAGCTTGCCGCGCCGAAGGTGGAAGACGGCGCCCCGGGCGGCATCCCGGACTTCCTTCGCCGGCCGGTACCGCCGAAGGATCGGCTGCTCGGCGAGATCGCCGGGCTACGAACGCCCGACGCCGCGCTCGATTGGTGCCTCAGGGTGAGCGCGAGCGAGGATTACGAGGGGCTGCCAAAGGCGGATAAGCTTGCTGTCCACGCCGCTCTCAATTTGCGGCAGGCGAAGCTTCGCAACGGACACGCTGCGGCGTAAGGGAGGGCTGACCAATGAAACACTACGTCCTGATCGACGAGCACAGCGGCTACGTCTGGGGCAGCGCGACTGCCAAGAATGCGATCGAGGCATGCCGCAAAGTCGACGAGACAATCGGAGAGCACGGCCGCCAATACGACGACATTGGCGGGGCTCACCTCAACGGCCGCTCGGGCTATCATGTCTACGAGGCGCCCGAGGAATTCGCCGAAGTCGGCGACGGCCAGGACCCCGCATACATCGACATGGTCGCGGCGTTTCCGTTTGTCACGCGGATTGCGACCGTGTCCATGGCGGAGGGCTGATCCATGACCCACATTTACAGCCGTATCCCGGAAGGCTTGACCCCCGCTCAGCGCGCGCGGATGGAATTTGAGCTTAGCCGGATGGCCTGCACCATGGTGCACTGGTTCGCAGATCGCGCCTTCACTTGCCCGGATAGCCTTGAAGGCACCGTCGAAACGTACAGGGGCTTCGTCCTTGCAACCGCGCACCACGGAACGGACACGCTGCGGCGTAGGGAGGTTGAGATGACTCGCTACGAGTACAAAGGCATGGCTGTTCAATCGAACGGCGATCCCGAGAAGCCGCAAGTCAAGGTCTTCTGGAAAAGCTGCTTCCTGAACCCGCTGTACGTCACCACGTCGCTTGATCTGGCGATGCGCTGGGTGAATGCCTACCAAAAG
>Ga0193696_1000232_pt1 | contig 21531 bp, 18 predicted proteins | sample L3m1metaG_FD_145074 | JGI IMG/M metagenome (GOLD analysis project Ga0193696, IMG submission 145074) | Soil microbial communities from a riparian zone of the East river system, Colorado, United States - L3m1 | ecosystem: Environmental > Terrestrial > Soil > Riparian zone | place: USA: East River... | reverse complement strand
GGTCGGCAATCCCATGAACGACAGCCGTGAACCGTCGGTGCCGCCCCGGATCGGATGGGTGATCGGCTCGATGCCTGCACGCCGGATGGCTTCGCGGGCGTGATCGACCACCGCAGGATACCGATCGAGCACCTCTTTCATATTCCGGTACGACTCGTCGACGGTGACCTCGACGCGGATGCCGGGATAGCCGGCGGCGGCCTCTCTCGCCAGCGCTTCGAGCGCCTGTTCTTTTTCGCGAAGCGCCGCGGTCACGAAATCGCGGATCAGCAGGCGGACCGATGTGGTCTGCACGCCCGCGGTGATGACATAGGGGTGAACGAACCCCTCGTGGCCGTCGGTCGTTTCCGGCGACAGCCTGTCGTGAGGCAGCCGATCGATGAACCGCGCGGCCGCCTTGATGGCATTCACCATGCGGCCTTTTGCATATCCCGGATGGGTGTTGAAGCCGTGGAAGGTGACCGTCATCGCGTCGGCGGAGAAGCTCTCCATCTCGATCTCGCCACGCCGGCCGCCGTCGAGGGTGTAGGCGAATTGCGCGCCGAAGCGCGCGACGTCGAAATGCTGCGTGCCGCGGCCGACTTCCTCGTCCGGCGTGAACCCGAGGCGGATGGTTCCGTGCGCAATCTCGGGATGCGCCACGAGAAAGGCGGCCGCCGTCATGATTTCGGCGACGCCGGCCTTGTTGTCCGCGCCGAGCAGCGTCGTGCCCGACGCGGTCACGATGTCGTGGCCCATCTGATCGGCCAGTGCGGGGATGTCCTGCAACCGCAGCACCGCGCTCGGGTCGTCGGGCAATGCCAGGTCCCGTCCGTCGTAACCGCGATGCACGATCGGCGCGACACCGGCGCCTGGCATTTCCGGCGACGTGTCGACATGTGCGAGAAATCCGATCGTCGGCACGCCGGCTTTCTTCGTGGTCGCCGGGATCGTGGCCATGACGTAGCCGTACTCGTCGATCGACGCGTCGGCGACGCCAATCGCCCGCAGCTCGTCGGTGAGCGCGCGCAGCAGGATCAGCTGCTTGTCGGTGCTGGGCAACGTGGTCGATGTTTCGTCAGATTGGGTGTCGTAGCGGACGTAGCGGAGGAACCGGTCGAGGACGTCGGACATCCGGAGATTATGAGCGCGTTGCGAAATCAAAGTAGCGCAGCCCTTCAGGGCTGCCCCGGCGGCCCTTGGCAGGCCTAAAGGCCTGCGCTACGAGAGGCCGCCGGCAATTTCGCAACGCGCTCTATGTCGGGGCTAGGGCTGGCTGTCAGGTGGGTAGTCGGGGCTAGGGGCTCGCTGTCTCGATGAACGTTCGGTGCAGGAGACGCACGGCTTCGTCGGTTCGCGTCCGATCGATCATCCACGTGATGCGGAACGACGACGTGGCGGTCCCGTTTGGCACGATGCCGGCACCGGCCAGCGCCTCCGACCCGCGGCGTACGTTCTGAAAACTGGCGTTGATGCCCGCGCCGACGACGCTGACCGCGGCCAGCGTGTCGGCGATACGAGCCTGGGCGCCAAGGCGCGACTGGATCGCGGCGCGGACCCGCCCTTCCTCGTGCAGGTTCTCCCGTGACACCGCCAGCGTCAGCCGCCCGTTCGCCACGTGCAGCTGTTTGCCGGCGACGGCGTGTTCGTCGAGCAAGGCGAGCACGTCGAGCGCGTCGGAATCCGCGTGCAGCACGAGGACGTCTCGTTCGCTTGCGACACCGACGACGGTTCCAGGCACACGCGGAGCGTGCTTCCGGACGACGGTCCCGTCGGCCGACGGATCGTCGCCGGGCAGCGGTGCGGCGGTGGCGCGCGCGTAGATCGCGATGCCCGCCTCCTTGGCGAATTCGACCGCCTGCGCGTTCAGGACTTTCGCGCCCGACTCGGCCAGCTCCTGCGTTTCCTCGTAGGAGAGCGCCGGGATGCGCTCGGCCGCCGCTACGACGCGCGGGTCAGCGGTGTAGACACCGTCGACATCCGAGCAGATTTCACAGTATTCGGCGCCAAGCGCGGCAGCCATCGCGACGGCCGTCGTGTCGCTGCCGCCGCGGCCGAGCGTCGTGACCTCGCGGCGGTACGACACGCCCTGGTAGCCGGCGATGACAACGATCTTTCCCCGCGCCAGCTCGTCCTGGACTCGGACCGGACGCACTTCGATAATCCGCGCGTCCACGTGCCGATCGTTGGTGATGATGCCGGACTGGCTGCCCGTGAAGCTGATGGCGTCGCCTCCCAGCTCGCGAATCGCGATCGACAGCAGCGCCATCGAAATCCGCTCGCCGGTGGTGAGCAACATGTCCAGCTCGCGGCGGTCCGGGTTGGCGGACACCTGCTTGGCGAGCGACAGCAGCTCGTCTGTCGTGTCGCCCATCGCCGACACGACCACCACGACGTCGTGTCCCTGCGCGCGCGTGCGCATTACGCGCGCAGCGACTTTCTGCAGCTTCGCGACGTCGGCGACGCTCGAGCCGCCGTATTTCTGAACGACTATCGACATCCTTGCAACATGCCACGAAAACACGAAAACACGAAAAATGATTTGGTCCTGTCTTCGTGCTTTCGTGATTTCGTGGCTAGACCTCGAATGTGGCAACGACGGGGGCATGATCGCTCGTCCCCACGTCTTTCTGGACCGGACACGCGATGACGCGGGCGGCCAGCGCCTCGCTGGCGAACACGTGGTCGAGGCGCCATCCAATGTTGCGCTGGCGCATGTTGCGCCACGGCGCCCACCACGTGAACAGATTGTCGTTCTCGGGGTCGACGGCGCGGCCGAGGTCGACGAGGCCGTGGCTCAGAATCCGCTCGATCAGCGCCCGCTCTTCCGGGAGCTGGCCGATTGCGCGCGGCTTGCGTTCGCGCGGGTGCACGTCGCGTTCGGTGCGCGCCACGTTCATGTCGCCCATCAAGGCCACGCGCCGCCCCGTGCCCTGTAACGAGGCGGCGTAGGCGTCGAGCGCTTCGAGAAACTGCATCTTGGCGGGGAAGTCCTTGCCGCCGTTGGGGACGTAGATCGATGCGACGAGAAGGTCGCCGATCTCGGCCGTGACGATGCGCGTTTCGTAGTCGAAGGCGGGATGCGCGAACACCGGGCGCTCGGGCGCGAACGCCTGGCTGATGTGCAGGGCGACGCCGGAATAGCCTTTGCCGCCGTGCCAGTACGACCAGTAGCCTTCGATCCCGAATAGTGTCGTGGGGATTTGCTCGGCGGTGGCCTTGATTTCCTGCAGACAGACGACGTCCGGGCGCTCCTGCGCGATCCATTCCTGGACCTGCGCCAGACGCGCCCGGATGCCGTTGACGTTCCAGGTCGCGAGCTTCATCAGCTGTCGGCCGCCAGCTTCAGCCGTCGGACCCGCTGAAAGCCGGAAAGCTGAGAGCTGATAGCCGAGAGCTGAAAGCTGCCGTTAGTGTGAGGCGTGAGCCGCCTGGCGTTCGGCGGCCGGAATCGCCATCAGTGCCGGCTGCGCCGCGACGTGCGCCTTGACGATTTCCTCCGCTTGAGCCATCAGCGCAGGATCGCCGTTCCGGTAGACCGCGTTGGCCTCGATCAGGTCTTTCTGGTGCGACGGCGTGGCATCGATGCTCTCGTAAATCGCCGCCACGGGACACGCCGGCACGCACGCGCCGCAGTCGATGCACTCCTCCGGGTGGATATACAGCATCGTCATCTGCGCGAACTCGGGTTCGTCCTTGCGTGGGTGAATGCAGTCCACCGGGCAGACGTCGACGCAGGCGGTGTCCTTTGTTTCGATACAGGGGTCGGTGATGATGAACGGCATGCTCGCGAGTCTCCGTAATGTGCGTGACGGTGTGTAGTGTGCCGGCAATCCAGTTCCGGGAGCCGGACCAGATCGGTCGGCCTTCAGAACCCGAACCGGCGAATTATACCGCGAGACATCACGGGGGCAACTCCGCGCGCAGTTGGGGGTGTGCGCACGTGTGCACACACCCTCGGGACCGCAGAGAGGACGTACGGAGTGTCGATGTGGTCTGACTATGCGCGGCGGCGGCGCCTGACCGCCGCCACCAGGCCGCTGCCCAGGAGTACGAACGTCGCCGGCTCCGGCACGGCGCTAATGCTCCCGAACTGGCCACCCGCCTCGCCGTTGGGTCCGGCGGTGAAATACACCTTGGCAGGGTCTCCACCATTTCCGCCGTTGCCTACACGAAGCGCCCACAGCCCATCAATCACGATCGGATTGCCGCTCGCGTCCATGAGAGTCTCGATCAGGCTGCCGGAAATCGGGTTGTAGGCGTGGATCAGGCCGTCACCGAAGTTTCCGACCAGGAGGTCGCCACCAAGCGAGCCAAAACCGGCAGGAGCGAGGGCGAGGCCCCAGGGCGAGTTCAACAAGCCGCCGGTCACGACACGCCCAAGGAGATTGCCGTTCAAATCGAATCTGTCGACAATCCCGTTGCCGGCTCCGGGCACGTCCTCTTCCTTTGCACCATCCTGGACTGCATAAGTCACATAGAGCGTGCCGCCGAGATTCTGGATGTTGAACGGCGCATATCCCGCCGGCAGATTTGGATCCAGAAAGTTCCCTGTCAGGTCAGGGGCAACACCCGTACCCTTCAGGACATCGATCGTGCCGCCCCTGAAGTCGGCCGCGTATGCGTAGCTGAATCCGCCGACCAAGGCTTGCGCCAGGCCCTTATAGACATTGGCGCTGTCCGCGGGCTGCAGCGTCTCGGCGGTGGTTCCCAGAGCGCCGCGCCAACCGGAGATCGTGCCGTCCTCGGACGCGAAGAGAAAGAGATCGCTGTTGAATCCAACGCCACTGAACACGACGCCGGTGACCGATCCGTCGCCAGGAATCGTCACGACGAGGGCCTGCTTGACTCCGGCCCCGTTGTAAAGCTCGGACGTGCCGCTGCCGTTGACGCCGAGCCAGAACGGACTCGCCGCGCTCGACGCCAGGCCCCAGGGGTTTTTCAGGTCTGGATCGGTCGTGTTGGTCGCGAGCGTCGTCACCGCGAAGGGACCAGCGAAGCCGGGGGCCGCATCCGCGAGGGCGACGGCGGTGAGAGCAAGAACGATCAGCAAACGACGCATGATGACCTCCACGCAAGTTGGCGCACACATCCCGAACGGATCCCGTGCCGTTAGGCAACTGAAGTGCCACGCATGCCCGTTCAATTCCTTCCAAACCGGCGAGTGTCGTCGCAAAAGTTCAGCGCGAGTCAGACATCGTTCTGAATCGCCATCGGTTGTGGTTGCTCTTGCGTGAAGAATGGTTGCTCTTGCGTAAAGAAAACGTGAGCGCGACGATCTCAGTCCTTCGGCTTCAGCAGAGGACGAAACATCATCGGCGTCGGCGTGATCTGATACCCCATCGATTCGTACAGCGGCTGTCCGTCTCGGCTTGCGTTCAGGGCGACCGACGTGATGCCGTGCTCGGCGGCCCACTCATGGATGGTCGTCATCACCCGGCGAGCAAGACCGCGACGCCGGTGCGCTGGTTCCGTATACAGGTTGTAGACGATGGCGATTGTGTCGCCCATGTAACTCGGCCCAGGAGGCCAGGGCAGGATTGAGATGCCGCCGCCGGCGGCGATGACGCCGCCGTCCGTCTCGATGAGCCATGCCCGATAGGTGCCGGCGGGCATCTTGTCCGTCAGCCACGCGCGAAAGGACGCCTCGAGCGCCGGCGCGTCGAGGGATAACCCCATGTCGGTGAACATGCCGATGCGATGACGGACGAGCGCGTCGATGTCACGCAGCGTTGCCTCTCGCTCCCGGTACGGCATTTCATGCTGAGTATAATCGCGGCATGACGGAGACGCGCCGCGGTCCTGAACCCCCGGACCTCAGAGAGAAAGGCGGAATGAAAGACGGCCAGCCGCAGCGATCGAACGCGCGGCTGTTCATGCAGTTCATGGCGTTCGGCGGCTGCGCGCAGACGGCACCGCTCGGCGACGCGCTCGCTCGCGCCAAAATCTCCGGCGTGCTCTACGAGGATGTGAACGATCCGCGCGGCGTCGGGCTGCTGACCTTCAGCGAGGATCCCGATTTCTTCCTCGACCGCGTGCGGCCGATTCTGAATGGTCCGGGCTTCTCGGTGCTCACGCAGAAGCAGGAATTCACGATGCTCGGCCGCACCTATGCGATCGGCTACGAGCCGGATCTGACCGAGATCCTGCAGAATCGGCCGCGCCGGACGGTGCTGAATCCTCTCTGGAAATGGGCGCTCTGGTACCCGCTGCGGCGGAGCGGCAAGTTCGCGCAGCTGCCAGTCGAGGAACAGCGCGTCATTCTCGCCGAGCACGGCGCCATCGGCATGTCGTTCGGGGCCGGCGACTACGCGCACGACATCCGGCTGGCCTGCCACGGCCTCGACAAGGACGACAACGACTTCATCGTCGGCCTCGTCGGGAAGGATCTGTATCCGCTCTCCGCGATCGTCCAGACGATGAGGACCACGCAGCAGACGTCGCTGTACCTCGAACGGCTCGGACCGTTTTTCGTCGGGCGGGTCGTCTGGCAGAGCGCGGACTAGGCAAACCGCAGAGAACGCAAAGATCGCAGAGAAAATCCTCGCTCTGCGTGCCCAGCGTGCTTTGCGGTTAATCGTGTTTCAGGTCCGCGCTCGCGGCGAAGGTCGGCGGCTTGCGGTGCTTCGTCGCCTGCTCGTAGACGTACGCCAGCTTGATGAGGGTGGCCTCGCTCCAGGCGCGGCCGAAGAACGACACGCCAACGGGCAGTCCCCGGAAGTACCCCGCCGGTACCGTGATGTGCGGGTAGCCGGCCACCGACGTAATCGTCGATGGCGCCTCCCCATTCGCGCCGGAGCTGTCGCCGTTGACGAGATCGATCAGCCAGGGCACGCCGCCCGTCGGTGAGAAGAGCGCGTCGAGCCGGCGCGCCGTCATGGCGGCATCGATGCCCAGCGCCCGCGCCTTCTGACGGTTCGCGGCCAGCGCGGCCTTGTACTTCGGGTCGGTCAGCGGCCCCTTCTTCTCGGCCATCGTCAGGATCTCCTGGCCGAAATACGGCATCTCCTGGTCCTTGTGCGCGTCGTTGAAGGCGATGACGTCCTTCAAGGAGTGCACGGGCGAGGCCGGCCCCAGCCAGGTCAGATACTTGTTGAGATCCGCCTTGAACTCGAACAGCAGCACCTCGAATTCGCTGTCGCCGAACTTTCCGAGCGTCGGGATCTTGACCGGATCGACGATGGTCGCGCCCTGCTGCTTCATCGTCGCGATGGCGGCATCGGCCAGACGATCGGCGGCGACGCTGTATCCAAACAATTTGTCGCGCACGATGCCGATGCGCGCGCCTTTCAGCCCGTTTGCATCGAGTGCCTTCGAGTAGTCCGCCGGCGCAGACCGGCGTGCCGGGACATTCGTGGCCGGATCATCGGGGTCGGCCCCTGCCATGGCCGAGAGAAGCACGGCGGCGTCGGCGACGGTCCGCGCCATCGGGCCGGCCGTATCCTGACTGTGCGCAATCGGCACGATGCCGCTGCGGCTCAGGAGCCCGAGCGTCGGCTTGATGCCGACGAGCGAATTGCTGCTGGATGGCGACACGATCGATCCGTCGGTCTCCGTGCCGACGGCAGCCGCGGCGAGATTCGCGGCGATGGCGGCGCCCGACCCCGAGCTGGAACCCGATGGGTTGCGATCGACGGCATAGGGGTTCTTCGTCTGCCCACCGCGTCCGCTCCAGCCGCTCGAGGAGTGGGTGGATCGGAAATTCGCCCACTCGCTGAGATTCGTCTTCCCCAGGATGACCGCGCCAGCGGCGCGGAGACGCGACGCGACGAAGGCGTCTTTTGGCGGCGTGACGCCGGCCAGTGCCAGCGAGCCGGCGCTCGTCATCATCTTGTCCGCGGTCGCGATGTTGTCCTTCAGCAGAATCGGAATGCCGTGCAGCGGGCCGCGCGCACCGCGGGCTCTGCGCTCGGCATCGAGCTGGTCGGCGATGGTCAGCGCATCCGGGTTCGTCTCGAGTACGCTGTGCAGTGCGGGACCACCGCGGTCGATCGACGCGATCCGCGCGAGATACTTTTCCACCAGCGACCGCGAGGTCTCGCGGCCGGACTGCATCTGCCGTTGCAGCTCCGCAATCGTCGTCTCGTCGAGATCGAATGATTGTGGGGAAGGTGACTGCGCAAACGCGATGCTGGTCGCCAGTACGAGCGCGATCGTCAGAAGCCGTCGATTGGGCATGCCGACGATGATAGCCGAGCGCGTGCGTTACCGCGGCGTCGCGACCGACTGCTCGAGAAACGCCTCGATGTCGGCGGCCGGGCGCGCGCCGGAGGTTCTCGCCACTTCCTTGCCACCGGAGAACACAGCCATCGTCGGGATCGATCGAATGCCGAATCGCTGACCGAGGTCCGACAGTTCGTCGGTGTTCACTTTGACCACCAGCGCCTTGCCGGCCTGACGCGCGGCGACCTTCTGCAGTTCCGGCGCCACCATGCGGCAGGGGCCGCACCACGGCGCCCAGTAGTCGACGATCACCGGCACCGACGCTGAAGCCACCAGCCGGTCGAAATCCGCCGAGTTGTGGAGGTCAATCGGCGACGCCGGTGCGGAGATCTCGGTCTTGCAGCGTGCGCATCGTACGCGTTCGCTCAATCGATCGTAAGCCAGCCGATTTCTTTGATCGCAGGATGGGCACGCCACGATGAGTCCACGCGCGTCGGGTTCGTACACCGCCATCCTTCTATTCTAAGCGACGCGCAACGAGACGAAGCTCATGGCTTATTTTCGCGCGCGCTTTGCTTTCGCGACCGCTGGCTTCGCCGGCGCCGCGGACATCACGGCATCACCGAGCAGGGCGACGCTGATCGCGTACGAATTCGCGCAGTTGTACTCCAGCAGCGCGTCGTAGTTCTGGTAGACGAGAAAGTGGCGCGTCGTCCCCGACACGAGCGATGCAGTCGGCGTGGAGGCCGGCAAGGCCTTGCCGCCCGGCAGCCGCACGCCGAGCTCGTCCCAGCGCGCGCGCGGAAGCGCGACGGTCATGTCCCGCCTGGCGCGGCAGCCACCGCTGCGCCGCGCGACGCCGCCGGCAATCCGGCGCGCCGCCTCACGGCCGACGGCGACCTCGCGTCCCCAGGTTTCGTCAGCGCGCCAGCCGTTCCCTTTGAGATAGTTAGCGATCGACGCGAAGATGTCGGCTTCGTCCGACCAGACATCGCGGTGCCCGTCGCCATCCCAGTCCTCGGCGAACTTCAGGTAGCTCGACGGCATGAACTGGACCTGGCCCATCGCGCCGGCCCACGAGCCGCGCAGCCGGGCCAGTTCGATGTCGCCGCGATTGACGATCTCGAGCGCGTCGAGCAATTCGCCGCGGAAAAACGTCGAGCGGCGCGGATCCCACGCGAGCGTTGCCAGCGCGGCGACCACCGGCCGCGTGCCGGTGAAACGGCCGAAGCTCGATTCCATCCCCCAGATGCCGGCGATGATCCGGGGCGGCACGCCGTAACGCTCGCTGACCTCGTTCAGCAGCGCGCGGTGACGCGACACGATCTCACGCCCGGCGCTGATGGTCTTCGGCGTCAGTGCACGACCCAGGTATTTCTCGAGAGAAAGCACGGTTTCCGCCTGGGCCCGATCCCGTTCGAGGACCACGGGGAGCGGTTCCTCGACGCCCGCGAAGGCTTCGTCCAGGATCTCGGGCCGGATGCCTCGAGCCAGCGCGTCCGTTCGGACGCCGGCGAGCCATTCCGAGAACGACGGGCGCGCGGCGTCCTGCGCCTGCGCCTGCGCAAAGGTCGAAGTACAGACGACCGGCGCAACCACCAGAAGCAGGCAGGTCTGAAGTAATTTACACTTCATAGCCCAGTCTACCTCCCCTTTAAGCACACGAACCGCCAACCGGACACTTGCCGATTGGACCTGTCCGCCACAGCTCCAAGTGACCTGCGGAGCGAGGGTGGACCTGTCCACCGTAGCTCCCAGGTGACCTCCGGAGCGAAGGCGGATGGACTGCAACTGAGCTATTTTCGGCACGGTCCGTGCTGTCGGCAGAGGCAGTGGCAGAGTCTTTCAAGCGGCCAGAGCTGGTCATTCCGTGGCGGGCGCTGCTGAAAGTCATCGCCGCGGTTGCGCTCGTGTGGATGTGGCTGAAGCTCGTCGAGCTCGGCCTCGTCATCATCGTCGCGGTGCTGCTGGCGGTGACGCTGAACCCCATCGTCAACTGGCTCGAGCGCCGCGGCCTGCCGCGCGCGGCGGCCGCAACCGTGGTCGGATTCGTCCTGGTCGCCGTCGTGGGAGGGTTCCTCGCCGCCAGCTGGGCGTCGCTCTCGAGCGAGGCCAGTTTCGCGGCGGAACACATTCGCCAGTTCGAGCGGGACACGCTCGAGCGCTTGCCAGGATGGGTGCGTGAAGCGGTAGGTGGAGCGGGCACCACGGTCGATATTCAGTCGCAGATCGCGCCCTACGCCCTCGAGCTCGGACAGTCCGCCTTGTCGGCGATCGTTGTCGCGCTGCTGGGGTTTGTCCTGATGCTCTATCTGCTGATCGAAGGCCGGCGCACGCGCGACTGGCTGATGGCGTTCGTGCCCAGGGCGCATCGCGGCAAGGTCGAGGAAACGCTCTGCGTGGGGGAACGAGTCATCTTTGCGTACGTCGCCGGCAACGTCATCACGTCAATCTTCGCCGCGCTGGTCGTTGGCGTTGCCCTGTCGCTGCTCCATGTGCCAGGTGCACTCCTGCTTGCGCTGATCGCCGGCCTGTTCGATTTCGTGCCGGTGGTGGGATTCATCGTCTCGAGCATCTTCGCGGTGATCATGGCGCTCTCCGTCTCCCCGGGCACGGCGGTCGCGGTCCTGGCTCTTTACGGCGGCTATCACTTCGTGGAGAACTACGTCATCGCGCCGTGGGCATACGGCGACCGGTTGAAGCTGTCCAATCTCGCGGTGATTCTGGCGTTCTCGATCGGCGCCGCGCTCGCCGGCGTGATCGGCGCGCTGATTGCGCTGCCGGTGGCCGCGGTCTATCCAGCGATTGAACAGATCTGGCTGCGTGACACGCTCGCCGACGACACGGTCGCCGAGCACCGGGCCATCGAGCATCGCAAAGCCGGTTGAGCGTCAGTGCGCCGCTTCGACGTGTCCGCCGGCCTTCGGCCTCTTCATCAACAGCACGAGCGGAACCAGCGCGAAGAACATGACGCCAAGCAGCTGAAAGATGCTGACGAACGACATCATCGTCGCCTGGCGCTGGACGACGCCGAAGAGGGCGGCATACGCGCGGTTCGTGGCGGTGACAGCGTCGGCGCCTGACGCGATGAACGCGTTTTTCATCTGCGTAAGCATCGTCTGCGCAGCCGGATTGTAGGGTGTGACGTTGGCGCCAAGCAGCGCTGTCGTCGACTGACCGTGCCGCGACAGCAGCGTGCCCGTCACGGCAATGCCGACGCTGCCGCCGATATTCCGCATCAGGTTGAACAGGCTCGTCGCGTTGCCGATGCGCTCGCGCGGGATCGGATCCATCGAGACAGTCGTGAGCGGCACGAACAACAGGGACATGCCGACGCCTTGAATCAGTTGCGGCCAGAAGATGTCCCAATAGCCCGCCTGCAGATTCAGGTTCGACAGCCACAACAGCGACGTGCCGCCGACAACCAGGCCGACGGTGAGGAGCTTTCTCGGATCGAAGCGCCCGGTCATCAGACCGGTGATCGGCATCATGACGAAGGCGCCCATGCCGCGCGGCGCCATGGCGATGCCGGCCTGGAGCGGCGGATACCCGAGCAGCGTCTGCAACATCACCGGCAGCAGCACCATGCTGCCGTAGAGGACGAACCCCACGATCGTCATCAGAAACACACCAACGGCATAGCTCCGCGCCTTGAACACGCGCAGGTCGACGATCGGTTCGTCGGTCGTCAACTCGTGCACGATGAGCGCGACCAGCGTGACGACGCTGATGACGGCGAGCGCCGTGATGAAGGTCGATTCGAACCAGTCTTCCTGCTGTCCTTTGTCGAGCACGATCTGCAGCGCCCCGATGCCCACGACCAGCATCCCCATCCCCCAGTAGTCCACCCTCCGCGACTCGGTGCGGAGATACGGCGGATCGAAGATGTAGAGCTTCGTCATCACGATCGAGGCGATGCCGACCGGGATGTTGATGTAGAACACCCAGCGCCAGCTGTAGTTGTCCGTCAGCCAGCCGCCGAGCACCGGACCCAGAATGGGCGCGACGACGATGCCGAGCGCCCAGAAGCCCATAGCCTTGCCGCGATCCTGCGGCGTGAAGGCCTCCAGCAGCACGGCCTGTGACAGCGGCTGCAGCGCGCCGCCCGTCGCGCCCTGGAGAATCCTGAAGACGATCAGCATGCCGAGCGTCGGCGCGAGGCCGCACAGGAACGACGAGGCCGTGAACCCGACGACCGACAGCATCAGCAGGCGCTTGCGACCGAAGGTGCTTGCCAGCCACCCGGTCATCGGCAGAACGATCGCGTTGGCCACGAGGTACGAGGTCAGCGCCCACGTCGCTTCGTCGATGGACGCCGAAAGGCTGCCGGCGATGTGCGGCAGCGACACGTTCACGACCGTGGTGTCCAGCACCTCCATGAAGGTGGCGAACATCACCGAAACGGCTATCAGCCACGGATTGATGTTGCGTGTTTCGTCCATGCGTCAGGCGTCGGGGCTCGGGGCTCGGGGCGAGCTGTCTTCTCAGCTGCTTGCGGCTAGCCCCTAGCCCCCAGCCCCTACTTCGTATACACCGTCGGAGTCACCGACAACCCGGGCCGCAGCAGGTGTTCCGGGTCCTGCCCTGAATCGAGCACGATCTTCACGGGGACGCGCTGCACGATCTTGACGAAGTTCCCGGTCGCGTTCTCCGGCGGCAGCCGACTGAAGCGCGCGCCGGTGGCCCCGGCGATGCTGTCGACCTTGCCGTTGAACGAACGGCCGCCGAGCGCGTCGACCTTGATGGTGGCGCGCTGGCCGGCGCGCACGTCCTTCAACTGCGTTTCCTTGAAGTTGGCGGTCACCCACACGTCGTCCAGCTGCACGAGCGCCAGCAGCGGCTGACCTTGTTGCACGACCTGTCCGGGATTGAGGCTTTTCTTCGAGATGACGCCGCGCGCCGGCGCTTTGATAGTCGCGTACTGCAGGTTCAGCTCCGCCTGGGCGAGATTGGCGCGCGCCTGCTGGACCCGGGCTTCCGCCGCCGCCGCTCGCGCCTTGGTCATGCTGACCTGCTGTGGAGCGGTTTCCGCCGTCTTCAGCTCCGCATGCGCCTGCTCGGCGCCCGCGCGTGCCTGAATGACTTTGCTCTCGGCGACACGAATGCCGGCCTCCGCTTCGGCAACCTGAGACCGCGCGGAATCGAGCCCCGCTTTCTGCGCGTCGGCGGCCGCCACCAGCGTGTCGAATTGCTGCTGCGAGACTTCGTCTTTTGCGAGCAGGCCACGCAGACGCTCGACATCTCGCGCCGCCTTGGCCGCGGTGGCCTCTGCCTCGCGCACGCGCGCCTGGGCGGTCGTCAGGCGGGCGCGGGCGGCATCCAGCTCCCGCTCGGCGCCCGCGATGCCGCCCTGGGCCTGGACGATGCTGCCGCGCGCCGTGGTGACGTTGCTGGCGGCGGTCGTCGACGTGATCGGGACGTTGCTGCGCGCCGCGATGGCGGTCGCCTCGGCGTCGGCGAGCTCGGCGCGTGCCTTGTCCGTGGCGACTTCATAGTCACGGCGATCGAGCTCCACGAGCACCGCGCCCAGCTCGACCGGCTGGTTGTCGTTGACGGCCACCTTCGTGATGGTGCCGCCGACGCGCGCCGCGACCTGTGTGACCGGCGCATCCACCTGCGCGTCGTCGGTCGATTCGCGTCCGGCGGTCAGCCAGAACCACACGCCGACGCCGATGGCTGCCACGACCAGCACGGCGGCGATGATGCGGATGCGAGAACTCATCGCCCACCTCCCAGCAGCTGGCGGAGCACCGCCTCGCCCGTGCCGATCCCTTTCAGGAGTCCCCCTTTGGCGAGGTCGTAGCCGTACTGCGCCGAGATGAACTGTTCGTTGGCGATGGCGACGGCTTCCTGCGCCTGCACCACCTCGATGTTGCTCGCCACGCCAGCGGCGAACCGGTCGCGCGCCTGGATCAGTTGCTGAGCGGCGAGGTCGCGCGCGCGGGTCCCGGTTTTCAGTTGCTGCGCCGTGGCTTCGAGATCGAGGAACGCGGTCCGGACCTCGTAGTAGATCGACGCCTTCAGGTCTTCCGCCTCGGCGCGGCGCTGCCGGAGATCCGCGTCCGCTTCGAGCAGCTTGCCGCGAAAGCGCCCACCCTGAAAGATCGGAATGCTGACGACGCCGCTGACCGCGTAGGTGAGTTGCGCGTCGCTCGGCGAAAGGCCGATGTCGCCGTAGTCCGCGTTCACCCGCACTGACGGCAGCAGACTGCTGGCAACGGCGCGACGCGTGGCCTCGGCGGCACGGACCCGTTCGAGGGCGGCTTGGTAGTCAGGCCGCGTCCGGTAGGCCTGCTCGACGGCGCTGTCGACCGTCAGGTCGGACGTCGGCAGCCCCGGGAGATTGGCATCGAGCGCGAAATCCTGACCGAGCGGCAAGCCGATGGCGCGCGCGAGCTGCAATTTCGCCTTCTCGAATTCGTTCGCGTTGGCCGTGGCGCGCTGCGTCTCGATACTGAGCTGCACTTCCGCGCGCAGCACATCGATTCCGGCCACCAGGCCGTTCTGCTTCAAATCCAGCGCCTGGTCGTACAGCGCCTGGGCTGTCTGCTGTTGGGCACGGGCCGATTCGGCGCGCGCGCGCGACCCGAGCGCGTGGACGTACAGTGTGCCCGCCACGTTGATCACGAAATCGCGCGCGCTCGCCGACATGAGTCGCGCGGCTTCGATGTTGTGCGTCTCGGCGCGCGCGTCGTTCAGAGCGGCAAAGTCGACCACCGATTGCGACACCGACACGCGGGCGTCGAAGACGTTGAACGGGCCGACGATGTTGGGGACGCCGGGGAACGACGGGCCGCCCGCCCCCGACCCTAAGCCGAAGGCCTGCAGGTTGATCTTCTGCCGCGTTTCGGAGACGCGGCCATTCACGTTCGGCAGCAACTCGCTGAGCATCTTCCAGCGGACACCGCGCGCGCGACCGACGCCTTGTTCGGCGAGCAGCACACCGAGGTTGTGCTGAAGCGCCCGCACGATTGCGTCGAGGACCGTAATCGTGGCGACTTCACGCGTTGCCGTTCCCGTGGGCACGCCGCCGAGGAACGGCGTCACCGCGGGCGCCACCTGGGTCTGGATGTCAGTCCGAGGCTGGGCTGCGGCCGGGGTAGCCAGAAGCAGCACGAGAACGAGGGGAGCGGCTTTCACGAACTGGATGCCTTTCTCGTCGCGTCACAGGCTCGATGAGAGGGCGCTCGGAAGGCCGTGTCGAGGCTCGTAGACCGACGTGCACCGGAAGCAGCGCAGAAAGGCTAGGGTACTACAGCATGACGACGCGATGACTGACGGGCCGTACGGTTCCTGGATGTGAGCCGAGTGGAACCGCCGAACGTCTAAGCCTGCGATGCCCGCGCGCCAAGTCGTCGTGTGTCTGCTCAGCTTGGTCTTCGTCCTTCGATGGACGGCGGCGGCGCACGGTCAGACCGCATTATCCGGCGAAACCATTCGCGTCACCCGCGCGAGCGGCCGCATCACCATCGACGGATCGCTGTCTGATGAAGCCTGGCGGTCGGCGACACGCATCGACAGATGGTACGAGGTCAATCCCGGGGACAACACCGAGCCCAAGGTCAGGAACGTCGGGTACCTGACTTACGACGATCAGTTTTTCTACGCCGCCTTCGAGTTCGAGGATCCCAACCCGAAACAGATGCGGGCGCCGTACGCCGATCGTGACAACATCGGCAACGGCTACAACGATTACGGCGGCATCATCGTCGACGCCGGCAACACCGGTCGCACGGCAACGTTTTTCGTCGTGACCCCGCACAACATCCAGTACGACGCCATCACCGACGATTCGTCCGGCGAGGACTCGTCGCCGGACTTTTTCTGGGAATCGGCGACGGCGATCACCGAGCGTGGGTGGACGCTCGAGATCCGGATTCCGTTCTCGTCGCTTCGCTACCGGACGGCCGAGCAGCAGACGTGGGGCATTCTCTTGTATCGCAACTACCCACGCGACCGCCATTTTCAGTTCTTTTCCGCGCGATTGCCGCGCGACGGCAACTGTTTCGTCTGCCGATCCAACACGCTCGTCGGACTCGAGCGCCTGCCGGGCGGCGGACACATCGTCGCCGCGCCGTACGTCAGCGCCAGCGGGGAAGCGCACCCCGAGGGCGACGTCCTCGGCGCGCGGCTGGTCAACGATCCGGTCAAGCCGCACATCGGGCTGGACGTGAAATGGACGCCGAATGCCGACAACGCACTCGATCTCACGGTGAAGCCTGACTTCTCGCAGGTGGAGTCGGACACGGCGCAGATTTCCGCCAACGAACGGTTCGCGCTGTTCTTTCCCGAGAAGCGGCCGTTCTTTCTCGAAGGCGTCGATCTCTTTCAGACGCCGATTCAGGCGCTGTACACCCGCACCATCACCGCGCCGCACGCGGGAGGACGGCTGACCGGGAAAGCCGGCGGTTTCCGCTACACGACGCTGGTGGCGGAAGACGCCGGCGGCGGCAGCGTCACGATCCCGGGTGCCAACGGATCGTCGGTGGCGTCGCAGGATTTCGGCGCCACGGTGGTCGTCGGCCGCGTGAAGCGCGAGCTCGGCCTCTCGTTCGTCGGCGCCGTCGCCACGGAGCGCGAGAATCACGACGGCAATGGCCACAATCGGGTCGGCGGTCCGGACTTCGAATGGCGGCCCGCCGGCGGCGACTCGATCAGCGGGCAGTTCCTGGTGAGCCATTCGCGAACGCCGCAGCGCCCGGATCTGTCCGAAGAATGGACCGGTCAGGCGCTGAGCGGCCACGCGTCGCTTCTGCAGTGGAGCCACACGCGACGGCGATTCGACTGGTTCGGGCAGTATAAGGATTTCAGCGACGGGTTTCGCGCCGACAACGGCTTCGTGCCGCAGGTCGGCTATCGCGAGACCTTCGGCTCGGCGGCCTTGAGGTTCTGGCCGACCGGCTTTCTGACGCGCCTGCGCACCTTCATCAACCTCGATCGCCAGACCGATCGCTCCGGTGCGCTGATCAGCCGCAACATCACACCCGGATTCGGGATGGACCTTCGATGGAACGGGTTCATGCAGTTCCGGTTGATTGACGACGACATCCGCGCCGGCAGCCGGACGATTCAACGCCGGCAATTCGGCTACTTCGTGCAGTTCAGTCCGTCCCGCCTGATTACCCAGGTGTCCGCCGACGGCAACCTCGGGCAGGAGATCGATTTTGACAACTCCCGTCCCGGCCGCGGCACGACGTTCAACCTGAGCGCAACACTGAACCCCACCGAGCACCTCGCGTTCGCGCTGGTTCAGAATCAGCGCCGCCTCGTGGTCGACGCCGCGGGAAGGTCCGCGGCGCGGTTGTTCACGGCGCGCGTGTCGCGCGTGAAGGGGACCTACACGTTCACGTCCAGGCTGTTCGCGCGCGGCATCGCGCAGTACGTCTCGACGACGCGCGATCCGTCGCTCTACATCGACAGCGTGTCGCCGGACAGCGCGTCGCTCGGTGGGTCGGCACTGCTCGCCTACAAGCTGAATTGGCAGTCGGTGATGTTCATCGGCTACGGCGACAACCGCGAGGTGTCGGACGCCGACCGTCTCGAAAAGCTGGATCGCCAGTTCTTCGTCAAGCTGTCATACGCGTTTCAACGCTAGACGGTACGTAGTGTCCGGCTTTGGCCGGACCAGTTGACATGAGATTACACATTATGTATAAGATCTCGTGTCGTGACGTCTGAAGACTACCGGACCGCTCTTTCCTCCGCCATCAAGGAATACGAATCGCTCGGCGAGCAGCGCCGCGAGATCGACAAGCGCCTGGCGCAGCTTGCGCAGACGATCGGTACGCTGTCGAAGCTGATCGGCCTGGCGCCCACGGTGCCGATGGGTCTCACGGACGCCGTGCGGCTCGCGCTGCGCGGCGGCGTGCCGATGTCGCCGATGGAAGTACGCGAGCGTCTGCTCGCGATCGGCGTCGACCTGTCGATTTACTCGAGCGACCTCGCGGTCATCCACACCGTGCTGAAGCGCCTGAACGAGGCCGGCGAAATCCGGCTGATTCCGCGCGCCAACGGCAAGCACCAGTACTTGTGGGCCGCACCCCCCACCGTGCTGGCGCTGGGACCGGAGATCGCGGAGTTCATTCGCGGGACCACTCCAGAGCGTGCGTTCGAGGCGCTCGGCATCGCGATCCCGCGCAAAGCACCGCGGAAACGGAGCAAGAAATGACCACGCTCGACTTGCGCCGGCAGTTCTTTGCCGAGGAGCTCGAAGCCGTGTGCAGGCTGCGATCGCCGCAGCTCGTGAACGCGTTCGCGATGGTGCCACGCGAGCAGTTCCTCGGACCGGGACCGTGGATGGTGCTCGCGGAGAATCCCTACATGACGGCCGCCACGTCGTTCGGCGGGACCGGCCTCGGTCTCCGCGAGACCCCGGATGCGGATCCGGGCCGCGTCTACCACAACATCGCCGTCGCGATCGATCCGGCGCGCCAGCTGTTCAACGGGCAACCTGGCACACTCGCGGTCTGGCTCGATACGCTGGATCTCGCGCCCGGCGCGCGGGTGCTCCACGTCGGCGCCGGCCTCGGGTACTACACCGCGATCATTGCGCAGGCCGTCGGGCCTTCAGGGCGCGTTGTCGGTTTCGAGATCGACGCGGCGCTGGCCGCCGCCGCCGCCCGAAACCTGGCGTCGCTCCCGTGGGTGGATCTACGGTGCGGCGACTCGTCGCAAGTAGCCGGGGAGACATTCGACGCGATCGTGGTCAACGCGGGCATGACACACCCGCTGGACGCCTGGCTCGACGCGCTTGCTCCCGGCGGACGCATGCTTTTGCCGATCACCGCGACGATGCCGGCGATGGGATCGACACTGGGAAAGGGGCTCGTGTTCCTGCTGACCCGGACGGACGACACGATCGGTGCGCGCGTCATGACGATGGTCGCCGTCTACTCCGCGATTGGGCTTCGCGACGACGGACTCAACACCGACCTCGGGAAGGCGATGATGGGCGGACCCGCGACCTGGCAGGCGGTCAAGCGGCTGCGGCGCGACGCGCACGACCGCGAGGCCTCCTGCTGGCTGCACACCTCGACCTGCTGTTTCTCGACCACCTAGTGCTAGGGCGTCTCGCGTTTCGGGCCACAATCGATCGCGATGCCGCACCTCTTCGAACCGCTGCCGCTCCGCGCGCTGACGCTCGCCAACCGGATTCTCGTCTCGCCGATGTGTCAATACTCGAGCGTCGACGGGTTCTCGAACGACTGGCATTTCGTCCACCTCGGCTCCCGCGCGGTCGGCGGCCCGGCGCTGGTATTCACCGAAGCGTCGGCCGTGACGCCGGACGGTCGCATCAGCCCACGCGATCTCGGCGTGTATCGCGACGATCACGTGGACGGTCTCGCCCGGATTGCCGACTTCATTCACAGGCAAGGCACCCTCGCCGGAATGCAGCTCGCCCACGCGGGCCGCAAGGGCAGCGCGGCGCCGCCGTGGGATGGCGGGCGAGCGGTCCCGCTCTCCGCAGGCGGTTGGGAACCGGTCGGGCCGACCCATGAACCGTTTGCCGCTGGATATTCGGTGCCCAGACCGTTGTCTGTGGACGACATCGCGGGCATCGTCGAGGCGTTTCGGCAGGCTGCCGCCCGTGCGCGGACCGCGGGATTCGACGTCATCGAAGTGCACGCGGCGCATGGCTATCTCATCCACGAGTTTCTGTCGCCGCTCGTCAACACGCGCACGGACGAGTACGGTGGCTCCTACGACAATCGCGCGCGCCTGTGCCTCGAGGTCGTGCGTGCGGTCCGCAGCGTGTGGCCCGAGCGGCTGCCGCTCTTCGTCAGGCTTTCATGCACCGATTGGAAACAAGGCGGCTGGGATGTCGAGCAATCAGTGGAGTTGGCGCGCCGGCTGCGGGCGGTTGGTGTCGACCTGATCGACTGCTCGTCCGGCGGCGCCGTTCCTGACGCCGTCATTCCCGTGGCGCCTGGTTATCAGGTCGGATTTGCGGAGCGCATCCGCGGCGAGGCGGGCGTGGCGACGGGAGCCGTCGGCCTCATCACGGAACCCGGACAGGCGGACGGCATCATTCGAGAGAACCGGGCCGACTGCGTGCTCCTGGCGCGCGAGCTGCTGCGCGACCCGTACTGGCCGCTGCGCGCGGCGCGCGAGCTCGGACAGGTGGTGCCGTGGCCGGTGCAGTATCTACGTGCCGCGCCGAAGGGCACACCCCCGCGGTAGACAACGAATTCTGACGAAGGCTCGAAGAGTCCGAAGATCACGAAGAGAATATTTCTTCGTCGTCTTCTTGTGACGTCGTCCCTTCGTGATAGACCCGTCGGCTCGGTATGATGCCGTATGCGGGCTCTGGTGGTCGAAGACGACGCCTCGATCGCGGAGTTCGTCGTCCGCGGCCTGCGCGAGGCGGGGTTTGCCGTCGATCAGGCTACGGACGGCGAGGAGGGTCTCGCCGCCGCAGCGCGTCAACCCTACGACGCCGCCATCGTGGACGTGATGCTCCCCAAGCGTGATGGACTGTCGGTCATCGAGGAACTGCGGCGCCGCGGCGTCACGACGCCGGTCCTGATCCTCAGCGCCAGGCGAAGCGTGGACGACCGCGTCCGCGGCCTTCAGGCGGGCGGCGACGACTACCTCACCAAGCCGTTCGCATTCGCCGAACTGTTGGCCCGGGTCCAGGCGCTGGTTCGTCGCGCGACCCGCGCGCCCGAACCGACAACGCTGACCGTCGAGGACCTGGTGTTGGATCTGCTATCGCGGCGCGTCACCCGCGGCGGGAAACCGCTGGACCTGCGGCCGCGGGAATTCTCGCTGCTCGAATACCTGATGCGTAACGCTGGCCGCGTCGTGTCGAAGACCATGATTCTGTCGCACGTGTGGGAATACAGCTTCGATCCGCAGACCAACGTCGTCGACGTGCTGGTGAGCCGGCTGCGCGAGAAGATCGACCGGCCGTTCGACAAGAAGCTGCTGCATACCGTGCGTGGCGTCGGATACGTCCTCCGGGCGTAGAGACGAGTCGGGGCTGGGGCTCGGGGCTAGGGGCTCGGGGCTAGGGATTAGGGATTAGGGATTAGGGATTAGGGATTAGGGATTAGGGACTAGAAGAAGGAAAGGGGTTGTTCTGGGGCGGACGTTTGGCCTTCGTCTGGCGCTCTGGTACGCGACGCTGTTCGTGATCGGATCGCTTGCGATCGTCCTTCTCACGTACTACCTGACGGCGGTATCGCTGACACAGCGCGACCGCCAGATCCTCCAGGGGAAACTTGGGGACTACACCGCTGCGTACTTGCGCGGCGGCATCAACCTCCTCGCCAACACCGTGCGGGTCGAGCAGCGCGCGGCACCCGAACGACTGTTCGTCCGTGTGATCGACCGTGGCGTCGAGGCCGTCGTCCTCAGCGATTCCGACGACTGGGATCCGGCGCGCCT
>Ga0193696_1000231_pt1 | contig 21567 bp, 34 predicted proteins | sample L3m1metaG_FD_145074 | JGI IMG/M metagenome (GOLD analysis project Ga0193696, IMG submission 145074) | Soil microbial communities from a riparian zone of the East river system, Colorado, United States - L3m1 | ecosystem: Environmental > Terrestrial > Soil > Riparian zone | place: USA: East River... | reverse complement strand
CGACGCTGCTGGCTGCCAGTGGACGGTTGCCCTACACGACGACGGCAAGACCTGGAACCTGACCTGCACCACGGCGGGAGAATTCGTCGAAGGCCTGGTGGGGTTCAAATCGGCCGATGCGGCAATGGCGAAGGGCGACGAATGCGCCGCCGACTTGACTTGACAGTGGCCCGCAGCGCGTGCGGTAGGAGGATCTATGCCGGTGTTCGCTGAATACACTCCGCCCACCAAGGCCGCGGCCTGCTGCTCGTCGTGCGCGTCGCCCGAGGAACGGGCGCAGATGCTCCGGCAAGGCGCTGCGCGCGTGGTCGCGGCGATCAACGCCCATCGCCGCCGGCGCGCCAACCTTGGAGACATCACCGCCGATCTCGATCTCCAAGAAAAGAACACCTACTTTTGGACCCCCGACGCGGTTCATTCGTACGTCGAGAAAGCCAACACGGAGATCTGGTCACTCGCCAACGATTACAGCCAGGCGGCGGGCCGCGGCTCGATCTCCCAAGCGCAGCTGCAGTCCTTCAAGGCCTTCTTCAATGAGTGGCAAACCTGGTACGACGACCAGGGGTTTTTCGCGTACCTGTCCGGCTCGACGGCCGCCACCGCCTCAGGCTTTCGCCAGCGGGCCAAGGCCTGGCGCGAGCCTCTGAAGGCCGCGGGTGTGAGTCCATCGACGCCGGACGCAGCGGTGCAGGTCGGCACCAGCGGCGACAAGCCATCGGAGTATCCCAACGCGATCAAGTGGGCTGCGGGCGCTGCCATCGCGCTAGCGGGCGCCGTGGCCATCGGTCACGTGGCCAAGGCTGCGGGGCTTTTGCGGCGGACGGCCTGACCGCCATGCCCGGCACGGACATCAACGGCCGCCTGCCGAAGTTTCTCGCTTGCAGCTGCGCGCACCGGCTGTTCGCGGAGATTCGCGCTGCCATCAACGACGACGCCGAGCACGGCGCAGAGGTGCCGGTGGCGGGTGTGCTGTTCGAACTCGATCCGCTGCTCGAGCGGCGCCAGCGCCACGATCGGTGCCACGACGAGCAGGCCGCGCGGTTTGCGCCGGTCTGGGCGCCGCTGTGGTTTCCGATGCCAGTTTTGGCATGGATGGGGCGCGCGGCTTTCTGGGAGGAGTACGCCCGCCGGCACCAGCGTCTCGGTTTTCTCGGCAACCCCTTCGAGATCGAGGCGCGGCAATACGAAGATCCGCGGCCGCGGATTCCGTCTGTCAGTGACGCCGACGACGTGCCCACCCCCGTGGGCTGAAAGGAAACGCATGGTCCTGAACACCTTGGGTGGCCCGCTCGATGTAGTACTCGGCACGCCCGCCGGATTCGTCGAAAGCAAGGCCGCCGAGATCAAAGGGCAGCTGGGCGACGTCGAAAAGCTCTTGTGGGTGGCCACGGGCGCTTCAGTCATCACCGCGTGCTGGGTGCTGCTGTTTCTGCGCTCGAAATAGCCCCGGTGTTCGTGATCGTCGTCGCCGGCCTGGTGGTCGGCGCGATCCTGCAATGGCGCGCTCGGCGCCTGCGAGGGTTCGACCACGATCGCGCGGTGGACACGATCGAAGCGTGGTTCCTAGTCTGGGCGATGTGCCTGTTTGCGGCGGTACTGTGGGTCGCCGCCTGTCGCCTGCACTAGTCTCACCTGCCCGCGCGCGTCAGCCAGGCAGGGCCCATTTTCTTGCAACGCATGAAAATACCCGGGGGCCCCCGGGACGCCGCGCCGGCGATTTTTTCATGGCTGCGCGTCGGCCAGCACTCCGGCGTTTTCCGGGAAGAGCTGCACCCGATCGACGAAGTGCGCGCGGCCCACCCGGTTTTTGTAGCGCCCCACGCCCACCGACGGGCTCACGTTGTCGAGGCCCCCGGCGAAGTCCGCGGACAGATAGATGATGTCTCCGGGCGTCCAGGTGCCCCCGTCCTTTGACCACGGCGTGCCCCGCGTGGCGATGAAGCCCTTTCCGTCGGTGGCGAAGTCGTCCAGCGTGATTCCGCTGATCCCGTTGCGCGCTTGGCTTGCGATCGCGAGTTCGAACGAGGGGTAACCACCGATCGCGCCCGACGCCAGCACCGCCGAGCCATAGACCACCGTTCCACCTTCGCCGTTGTAGTAGGCGTGGCATTCGGAGTTGACCCGGCCCGCGCTGCCCAGTACTTCGTTGCCGCGTTCGTCGATCAGGCTGTTGTCGGCAAAGTTCGGGATCGACATGGTCAAGATGTCCGTCCCGATGCCGGCGGCGTGCACGCGAAATGCCGTGATCCCCGAAGGATCGATCGTCGTGTCGTCGACGACGAAACGACCCTGGTAGCAATCCGCGATCTTGATCCCCTTCATGTCCGTCGCGCCAGCGCCCCAAGCAAAATTCGCGAAGCCCACGTTGGGACCCGATCCGATCGTCTCGACGTTCACGCCCGCGCGCGGCCCGCCAGTCACGATCACGCCATAGTCGGCGCCGTCGCCTTCGACCGTGTCGAAGATGATCCCGTTGATGATGGCTGACGCCGATCCTGCGCGGATCAAGATCCCCGCGCCAACCGTGGTGGTGGTCCCGAGGCGCACCGGAACGCTGGTGCTCGAATCGCCGATGCGACTCGGCCCCGCGCCGCGCAGCTCGATCGCCACTGCTTGCTTGAATTGCGTGCCGCTGCCCACGGTCAAGAGCTCGGCCTTGATGTCCACCGTGCGGCTCACGCTGTTGGTGGAACAGAACAGCCCACCGGTCGCGATCTCGATCGTCTGCGCCTGCAGGTGGACGTTGGCGTCGAAGCGGCACGGGCCCACGGCCCAGGGTTGGCCGATTTCATCGACAAATGTGTCTGACAGGCCTAGGTGGCCGGCGTCCGAATTCGAGAGGTTGTGCGGCTGCTGGGTCTCTCCAGCATCGCGGCCGGCGCAAAACGCATAGAGCGTCTTGCCCACGCAGCCCATGCGAAACACGCCACTGTCAGTGTCGGCCGAGGGCTGCGCCTGGATCCCCACCATGGGGCTGACCAGTTCCGCAGCGGCCGCGTCAGCATTGTTCATGCTCGTCGCGCTGGCGATATCGTAGACGTTGCGGAAGGTGACGCCGATGCGCTCAATGAAAAACTCGTCGCCGGTGTCAGGTGGCCCGACCGGCGGCACGTAGGCGAGCTTCATTTGCGTGCTCGAGGGAATGCGATAGATCGGGATGCAGAGGTTTTCAACTTCGGGCGTGACGTTGCCCTTGAAGCGCACCCGCCATCCCGCGCCCTCGTCGTCCGACGGATAGGTCCCCGATCCGATCGTCAACGTGTTCGACGCCAGGCCCGCGACGGTGTAGGAGTTGTCGCCGTTGGGCCCATCCTCTGCGATGATCCCGCCCGCCTGGGTCATGTCGTTGGTGTCGTTCGAAAGCGCGCTCGAGCCGCAACGGCCGATCCAGCGGTAGCCGGTGATTCCGGTCAAATCGAGATCGGCTTCGGTCGCCGCGTCCGCTTGCAGGTACGGCGTGCCCGCCGTGCGATTCTTGAAAAGCAGCTTCGCCATGCGCCCGTTGCCGTTGCGGGGTAGCACCTCGAGCAGCCGGCCCACAGTCTTGATCTTCGCGGCATCCACCGCCGCGGTCTCGCCGCCGCCGAACGCATGACCCGGAGCGCGATCGAGAAAACCCGTGTGCGTGTCGTTTCCGGCTTCATTGTCGATGAAAAAATAGCGGCACTTGGTGACGTCCCACAGCGCAAGCGCCGCGTGGTCGGCCGCCGCCATGAAACCCGGCGCTTCGTTGGTGGCCACCGTGTGCAGCGGATCGGCGGTGGTGCCCGCGCCGCGCTCGCCGTGCGCGTGAACGTGGTCGAAGCGCGAAAAGTCTGCGCCCGCGCCGGGGTCCGGCGTGGCATCGGTGATCTCTTCTGGATCGACATTCGACGGCTCGTTCAAAGTCGCGTTGTCCTCGATCCCGTCGAGCTTCGACTTGTCGGCAACCGACATAAAACCCGGCAGGCCCGACTCTGCAAAGTTGACCAGATCGTGCAGATCGCCGCCGGGCAGCTCGCCGTGAAAGTGCGCGTGATCGTTGCGCGCAAAACTGACCCCCACCCCGACCACGCTGGCAGTCGCGACGACGTCGGTAACCGTGCTCGCCGGTGGCGGGGCGCTGCCGCCAGTCGAAGCGTTGGCCTTGATCGTTCCGGGGGTCGAAAAATCCCACGTGACCGTTGCGGTGTCGGTCGGATTGAAGTCGTGGACGTGGTCCGCGCGCGCGGCGGTCGTGCCAATCCCCACCGCCGCAGCGGTTCCGACGTCGGCCGGATTCGTGCTGGACAGCGCGGCGCCGCTTGCGCCATCAACCCGCGTAAACGTTAGATTCGTTGTCCCAACAACGATCGGGGGGGCGGCATCGAGTTCATAGATGCGCGACTTGTTGACCGTTCCCTCTTGAACGACGATCAGCGAGCCCGAGACAAGTTCGGCGCCGTTGTCGGCTTCGGGCAGCCGCGCCCACGCGCCCGCTGCCATGACGTAGAGGCCTCGCGCCGTCTGCGTTGTCTGATCCTTGGCAAAGACAACGTTTCCAGCGACACCCACGATCGCGTCGATGGTCTGAATGCCCGAAAGCGTGAGGTTGGCCGTTGAGGCCATCCTTGCCCTGAATAGGCCAGGCGCTGGTGTGAAGCTCATCTATTCGACCTTCCAGCCGAGCGTGGGAGTCTTGCGAACGCACACGGTCCACCTGCTGCCCGCTGGGACAAGCAAGGTTCCGCCGGCGGCGCCGCCGTCGATGGCGTCCGCCGCGTTGGGTGTCAGAACCAGATTGAAGGCGCCGCCCGTGGTCAGATCGGACAGCCACCGGCGCGTCCCCACCGACAACGTCGAGAGCGCCTCGAGCGTGAACGCCCGATCGGCGCTGAACGTTCCGGTTGCGATGATCCACGTCTGCGTGGCTGAAAACGCCGCCGCCGCATTCGACACTTCACCCGGGATCGGGGCCAGGTCAAACGTGTTTTCGGGCTTTTCATCGGGATCGAATGTGATCCGCGCGTTCGAGCCCGAGACGATCAGCACACGCCCGAGCTTCACTTTTTGCTGCGTGCCCGAAAGCACCGGCTCTGTGGTGGTGCCTCTGGCCGCTGTGCCCACCGACAGATAGACGACGGCGCCGGCGGTAGGTCCCGCGGTGCAAGTGACCGATGGCGTGCCGTTCCCCGGCGTCGCCATGTAGCCCACGGCGCCGTTGGCCGGCGGCGTGACCATGATCCCGACCACGGCCGAATTGGCCAGAGTATCCGCCTGCGAGTTCGTGATCTGGGCGGTGGTGCCGTTGCCGCGGACCACGTCGCCCACCGCCATCGCGCCGCCGCTCGAGTTGGTGACCGGCACGCACGGCCCGACGATCACGCCGTCGACGCCGGCGAAGGCGCCCGAAACATTGTTGTCGAAGCGATCGATCACGTTCGTGCGCAGAAGGCCTGCGTACGTGCTGATCACAGCATCGGTCGCGAAACGGATGTCTCCGAGAGTGCCGGTGACTGTGCAACTGGCTTGGATGGTGACGACGCCATCGTATGACTGGAAAGTGCCGCCGACCAAAGTCACCCCGTATTGGGTGTTTCCGCCGGCGGCCGCCGTGGTGGCGGCTTCGAGGTAGGCGTAAAGCGGCGGCGATCCCGACGGATGCATCCCGAGAAGAAAGCAGGGACCCGCCGAGCAGTCTTGAAACTCGACGCCCGAAACTTCCACCCGGCCGTAAATCGCAAGGCCAGCGGCACCGATGCCCCGGTTTGCGGCGCGCACCAAGCGCAACTTCGCCACCGTGCCGCCGGTGCCGCTGTTGCCGATGAACGCGTTTTCGAAGGCGGACGTGCCGCCCATGAGGAAGCCGTCGCCGACGTAGGAGCCACCGCCAACCGACGTTGCTTTCGGGATTCCAATGATCGTCAGGCCTGAGGTGACGTGAATGCCGCGCGGACCGCTGGCGAATTCTGCGAGGTTGCGCAGCAGAATTTCGCCCTTGGCCCGCAGTCCCGCGCCACACTGGCGCAAGGTGCCTGCTTCGTCGCGATAGTTGGCTTGCAGCTGGACCCGCGAGCCGGCCCGGTCCTGCGTGCTGGGCGCGCCGCCGTTGGCCTCGCAAAATCCATAGGTCTGAAAGCCTGCGGCGGGGCCGGTGCCAAGATGCAGGACGGTGGCGGCGGTGCCTTCGGCACCAAAGCCCACCGTGAATCCCACCTGCGTGGCGTTGCTGCCCGCGTTGGTGACGGGGTTCGAAACCATGAAGTCCTGGAACGACGCGAAGCGGGTGCCCACGCGCTCGAGAAAAAATTCGTCGCCGGTGCTGGGGATGGCGGCGATGTCCTGACCAAACTCGATCGTTGATGTCCCGGCGCCGTTTTTCCAGACGTTGGTGACAACGTTGACCAAGGCCGCATTGACGTTGCCCTTGAAACGCAGGCGCATGCCGCCCACGTAGGTGTCGAGCGCGGCGCCCGATCCCGGCTCGGCCGGCAAGGTGCCCGCGGCCACGGTCAAAAGCTTCACGGTGGCACCGGCGGCCGCGGTCCAAGAACCATCGACATTGGGCCCCGCGTATCCGACCACGGCGCCGAGCAAGATTTTATCGGTGGCCGAGTTGGTCAGATCGGACGAAGCGCGCGAGCCGGCGAACGAGTAGCCGTAGCAGCCAGAAAAATCGACCGCGGTTTGGGTGACGCCATCCTGATCGAGGTAGATCGCGCCGGCGGCCCGGTTTTTGACCAAGACGACGATCTTGCGACCGTTGCCGTCGCGCGGGATGATCGACATCGCCCCGTTGGTGCCGGTGATGGTCTTCTTTGCCAGGCCCGTCGGGACGATGGTGGCCCCGGCGGCCGCATCGTAATAGCCAAGATTGGCGTCGCTGCCCCCGTCGTAGTCCACCAAGATGTAACGAACGAGCGAGAGCGACCACGTGGCGATGTTGCCCGGGTTCGAACCGCCGCCGCCGCCCGTGCTGCTCGCGTCGCCCGTGCGACGGAGTGCCGAGCGGCCAAGTTTTGATCGCCTCACGGGTTCTACAGCTCCGCGAACACGATGTTGATGAGACCGTCGGTGGCGATGTTCCCGATCTGAAAGCGGACCGCGCAGGCGTTCACGTCGAAGGTGTCCCACCATTCCATGTAGCGGACGTCGACGGCGGTCTGCAGCGACGCCCATTGCTGGCGGTAGGCGCCAGGCAAGCTCTGGATCTGAAGGCTGCCGGCCAGCACCCACGCTGTGACCGTGAACGCGGGCACGCCGTCAGTGCCGGGCAGCGCGACCGCGGCGGTGTCGAGCAGACCCTTGTTCGACAGGAAAAACTTGAACCCGTAGGGGTGCGATCCGTCCGGCGTCTGGGCCGACATGACGAAGTGCGGGCCAAGCTCGACCGCCGACCCTTGGGTGGTGTCGTTGGGATCGAGCGAGGCATAGCGCGACGACGCCGTGAACGTGACCGTGGGGCCCACGGTCAGATCTGGAATCGTGGCGCCGGTGGCCACGACCAGGTTGCGCTCGCGGGTGATCCCGGATTGCTTGAATTGCTCGGCAGTGCCTTGGTTGAATCGCCCGTCGGACATCTCAGCAAGACCTCTTTGGAGGGGTGGCGAATTCCATCCGCGGGTTGATCGTGACGGTGAGCGTGGCCGCAAAACCGAGCTTCGAGGAAAACTCGGTTCCGGCGGAATAGGGCTCTGCCGACGGGTTGAGCTGCGGCAGGCCGCCGCGGACCATGCGCGCGCGGATGCTGATGGTCTCGAACGACAGGCCATCGACGAACTGAAACGTCAGAGGCCCCGTGATCGAGCGCATCCCCACGCAGGTGAGCGTGTCTTCCACGCCCATGATGAGGCCCACGATCGAGACTTCGACCAGGGCGCACGCGACGATGTTGTTGCTGATGACCTGCTGCCCGTTGCTGCCGCCGGCGAGGTTGTCTTGCACAACGATCGCCAGCTGCCCGCCCAGCACCTGCGAGAACGGGATCGTGCACAACTCGGACGGCTGGATCCCGATGTTGGTGTAGACCGGGTAAGGACCCCGGACCGCGCGGCCGAGTTCGGACCCGTAGTTGTTGCCGTTGGCGCTCATCGCCCTGCCGCCGTCAGGATGATGTTTCCCACCAGGGCGACGGGCCCGAACAGCCAAAACACCACCGGGTGCTTTTTGCGGTCGACGCCGACCGTGACCGCCAGGTTTGCCGTCATGGCGAGCGTGCGCACCGGAATGCCGGCGATCTTCGCCGACTCCGGTGCTGACACGGTGCTATCGCCCAAAGTGATCATGCGGAAGGTCGTTCGCCGTTTCCGATCAGCCGACCCCGCGCGGGACCATGGCGGCGTATCGGATGTGAACGGTGATCGAGTATGCGGGGGTCGCGGGCGCCGCCGTCCCATCGTACTGCAAAAGCACGATCTCGTTTTTCACCGTGGCCAAGATCGCCTGCGACGGATCCACCACCAGTTCACGCGCCGGAAACATGCCGCCGTTGGGGCCCAGCAGCGCGGATGCGAGGCACGGCCCGCCCGGGGTGATCACTTCGTCGTTGGTGTATTGGAACGCCAGCGAGAACAGATCGAGGTTGGCCGGCGAGGTGGACTGCCGATCGAACGTGGTGTCCGGCGACGACACGTCCGCGTCCGCGTAATACTGATCCTTCTTGACGATGCGCGGCAGAATTGCCGACGCGTCGATTCCAAGGATGATGGCGCCCGCGGGAAAGTCGCGGTTCAGGTTGGCCGACGTGGCCCCGATGGCGATGTTTTCAACCTTCTGGGTGTAGTAAATCGACCGGAATTCGCTCTTCACTTTCCCTTGGACGAGCGAGGTTTTGCACTCCTTTTGTCGCGCCCATGCCGCATCCCAGCTGATCATCGTCGTTCTCCGGTGATGTATTGCGTTGCCTGGCCCGGGGGTATCCCGGCCGGGCAGTCTCGAAAAATGGTGTCGGAAACTCCTAGGACGCGGTGGGCGCGGTGCGCCCTCACCTCCCAATGGAGTGGGGCCGCCGGATGATGACCCTCAGCTGCGGGCTGGCCGATTCGCCCGATTCGTCTTCTGTTTTGCTCACCGTGACATTGGTGGCGTCCATGGCGCTGACCCGCCACAGGTTGATGGCGCCCTGGGTTCGCAGCAGCGTGAGGGCCACGTCTTGCGGCGTGGCCCCCAGGTTGTGTGGAATGACCGCGTCGGTGGCGTTGTCGTTCGAGGTGAGATCGACGATCTTGCTGTCGGGTCCCTGCCAAACGACTGTCTGAACGATCGCCATTGCCGGTGCCCGATGCGTCGGGGGGTCAGCGACCGATCGAGTGCGGGCGCTTGACGATCACGCGCACTTGCGCGGGCGCCGCCCCGGTGCCGGTGCCGGTGTTCTTGGTGACACCGATCGACGTGGTGCTGGTGGTCACGGTCCAAGCCCAGGTTGACAGTGCCCCCGCTGCTGTCAGCGGCGTGATGGTCACCTCAGCAGGCGCCGCCCCAATGCCATGCGTGATCGTGGCGGTGGTGTCCGCGTCGGCGGTCGCGATCACGTCCGCGATGTAACTGTCGGGCCCAGAGAAAATTTGCGTGACGGTCAATGCCATGACGACGGGTTCCTTTCGGTCAAGGAGGCGGGGGGGTGGGGTGCGGGGGGGCAGGGCGGCGAGGCGAGGCCCCACGCCCCACCACCGCCCTGGCCCCCCGCTATTTTCGCTTCGTTTTTTGAGTAAGGGGTGTGGTGGGGCCTGCCCCACCTGGCCGAGCGTTTAGCCTGGGATCACGTCCATCTGGCCGCCCCACAGCCAGATCGACATGACGATGCCGGGGGCCGCGACGGTGTAGGCCGTCGTTCCGTCGTTCGCCTGCACCGTGCGGGGCACGTTGTAGATGTACGCGAACGACTCCTTTTCTTTGATCACGCGCGGCACGCGCAGCTCGCGGACGGCGCGCGGGTCGGCCAGACCGTTGTGCACGCCGTTGACCGCGGTGGCCGTGGAGAAGCCCGAGACACCCTGGCCGCCCGGCCAGAAGCGCGCCGGACCATGGCGCAGCTGGTACTGATCGCCTTGCTTGCTGAATTTCAGCGAGCCGGCGTCCAGCAAGGTGGTGATGTTGGCGACGTCGATCTTGGTGTTGAAGGAGATTCCGATCTGCGTGAAGCAGAAGTTTTTCCCCTGCGCGATCTGACCGCCAACATCCATGTTGGTTTCGAGATCGGTCAGGACCACGGTGGTCGGAAAGCCGTCACTGACGCCGGACTGGCCGATCGCGTTTTGGAAGTACCGGTATTCGTTCGCCGCCAGGGCGCCGGCCTGAAAGGCGCGGGTCGAATAGAGGTAGTTGGCTTCGAGCCGGCGCGGCCCCACGCCGGGGCGGCCGCCACCGATGTTGGGCACCGTGCGGGTCAGTTGCTGCCCGGCCATGTAGAGCTTGGCCGGTTTGCCCCGCTTGAGGCCATCGACGATCTCCTCGGTCGGGTTTTCGATGACGTGCGGCTGCGCGCCGCCAACGAACGGGATGCTCCGATCCAGGAACCGCGCGAACACGGCTTGCTTGATGCTGCCCAAAGTTTCCATGTGGTTTGCTCTCTTGTTTGCAGGTGAGGCGAGGCCCCGCAGTAGCGCGCCCCGGTTGTTTGGTTGGTTGTGATCGCCGCGGGCCTCTTTCTCACCCTCGGACCATCGCTCGTGAGCTGCGAACCCCCGTCCGCCGTTCAGTCGTTCAGTCGAAGGCCGATCAGAACATCCCCTCGCCCTGGAACCCCTGGCCGGTCATCGCCTGCGCGAAGTCCAAGGGGACTTCGCCATCGATGGCCCGGTCGAAGTCGTTGGCCGCCGTGCCGCCCAGACCGTTGCCCTCGAGCAGGGCGCCGAGCTGCGCTTGCATTTCGCCATCGTTGGCCGCTTGCAAGACCAGTTCTTTGAGCGACTCGGCCGGATTCATCGCCACCAGGCCGCCGGCGGCTTTCACGCCGAACTCCGCCCCGATGGTTCCCAGGACCGCACCGATGGCGACGTTGGCACCGTCGCGGCCCAGCCAGGTGCGGCCGATCGTGCCGAGCAGGCCCGCGAACACGAGTTTCGCGAGGTTGCGCACCATGGTGCCCGTCTTGCCCAGAAACTTCGCGTCGATGAACGAGAACGCGAACGATCCAGCCAAGGCCGGGATGGCCGCCAGGGCCACCGCTTTGAGTCCCCCGCGCAGCGAGTTGCCGAGGCCGGGGTTGCGCCGACGAGCGCGGCGGTGATGACGTCGCCGCGGGTTGCTCCGACGAGCGCGGCGACGACGCCGCGGATTCACCAGCAGGGCACCCGGGTTGCGCCGACGGCGGCGCGTGCTTTTCTTCCTTCTTTTGGCCATGGAACGCGCCCCTCCTATTAGGGTTTTCACAAGAGACATCGGCAACGCCGAGACACGACTGACGAGCGTCCGGCGGGCGCGCCGGCGCGCAGGGGCCCGGCGGCGGGCCACCCGGCGGCGCTTGCGGCGCGGGTTCGGGACGACTTTCACCATCGTCGGGTTGTGCCGACGACGGCGCCGCGTGGTGCTTTTGCCGCCGGCCTTGCGGCGCCCGCGGGCCATCCGTCGCAGAAAGGCCGCTTTCGCGGCGCCCCTCAGTTTTGCCATGTTCGTGCGGTCCTTTCTTCCCGATTCAGCGGACGATCCCAGCGGCTTCGACGCCGTAATCCCCGCCTATGATGTGGAGCTTTTTGTTTCGCGGATCAGCGGCGAGCTTTGGCTTGCGGTGGCCTTCCTCGCCAAAGTGGTGGATGTAGTCCGCCAGCTTTTCGCCGCCTTTTTTCGCGCTGTATGTGATGGCCTCGAGCGTGCCGAGCTGAACCAATTCCCGCGGCAGCGGTGAGACTTTCGTGCGGCGGACCCGGCCGGGTTCGCGGCCCCAGTAGAATTCCCGGAAGAAATCGAACGCCCGGCGCGGGTTGCGATCCACACCATCGTCGTCCTCATCACCATCACCGTCGTCATCTTCATCGTCTGGATTTTTTCGCCGCTGCCGGCCGCTGTGCGCGGACAGCAACACCACCGCCCCGATCACGCCCGCCCCGATCAACCCCGCTTTGAGCCACGGAAACGACGCCAGGGCCGATGTGGCAGCGGCCGCCGGCGCCGCGGCGGCCTTTTTCACCGCCGTCGTCACGGCGATGATCTTGCGGGCCGCGTCCGTCTTCTTGGCCTGCTCGACGTCGGCCGGGTTGATCTCGTAACCCGTCGTGGTCACGGGGCCGAGCGGCTGATTGTCCGAGGGCAGGACGTAGCCCGTCGCCCACGGACCTTCCCCAGCGCCCATCCCGAGCAGCATCGACGATCATCGCCTCCGGCGTGCGCGGCCGCGGCGGCGCCGTCGGTGGTGCCTCCGGCGGCTCGGATTTGCGACCGTGGCGCGCTTGGAACCGGTCAGCATCTTGATCAGCACCAGGCCCAAAATGCCGGCGCCGATGAAGAGAAGCGGCTTGGGGATCCCGTCCTCTTTGACCGGAACCACCACCTGCTCAGGCTGGCCCTGCGCATTGATGCGCGTGATGACTGCGGTGGCTGCCCCCTGCGCCGCGCCTTTGGCGATCCCGCTCCAATCAATGTCGTCACCGACACCGTTCAAGACCATGGATCGCCTACAACATAAAATTCGTTGCTATGTCAACTGTCTTTTTCGTACGGTGAAAGGATGCTCAAGTCCCTGGTCACGGTGGCTGCTGTGGGTGCTGGTGTGTGGGCTGCCTTCAGAGCGAAAGGCGCGCACGATATGAACGTCCCGTGGGACTACGCGTTCAAGTACCCCTTCGAAGATCTGGCCGTGCTCAATCGCCGCATTTGGGATGAAGCGCACCCGATGCCCGGGGCCGGCCAAGCGGTGGCACAGATCATCGCCGGCGCCGTGGTCCCGAAACTCTCGACGGGAAATTTCGTCGTCACGTCGCGCCCCTCCGCCGACTCGAACGCGGCGATGGTCCAAGCGTTCAGTCGATCTTAAAGGGACGCTCGTCGCCGGTGGTCTCCCGGCCGCAATCCCCGCTCGCGGCTGTACCACCGCAAGGTGTGAACGAACACCCCGCGCGGCGGCGGACCGTCGGTGACTTCGCAGCGCAGGCGCCAGCGGTTTGGATTCCGACCCCCGACTTTTTTCGCGCCAAGGATCAGGTACGTGCGACCCGTTGCCGTCACCAGCGCCTCGCCCGGCTCGATCACGACGCCGAGAGCAGCATCGTAGTTGATCCGGACGTGGACCCCGACCGGCGCGCCCATCTCACGCCTCCGGCGGGAACCGAGCGCGCGCCCACTTGTTGACGGCTTCGCCGACCGTCCAGGCCGCTGGCGCAGTCAAAATCACCGACAAAAACGGATGTTTCTCGAATTGAGACAGGCCCACCATACACGCGGCGCCGTAGCTGCCCCCCACGATCCACGTGTAGATCCAACGCTTGGTCCGGTTAGTCATGTATCCCCCGTCGACGGCGGCACGAACACGTGCACCTTTTTTCCGCGATCCATCAAGCGCTTGATCGGGTTCGCGAACGCTCTGATCTCCGAGTCCCTGATGGTCGAGTCGAGCGGCATCTTGATGATCTTGCCGTCGGGCAGCTGCAAAATCGCACGCGGATAGACGTGCTGCCAGACGCCGTTGACCTTGAGGCCCGTCACCTGGATCGGGATCCCGATGTTTTCGCAGAGCGATCCGATCAGCGTGGTGTGATCGTCGCAGTCGCCTGCCTGCGTTTCGACCGTGCGTTTCGGCGTCTGGAACGTCTCGGGCAATTCGTTGACGTAGCGAATGTTTTTGCGCACCCATTCTGCGATCGCCACCGCCTGCGCCGCTTTGTTGCGATCGGGCACCTGCGCCTCATTCAAGATCTTCAAAGCAAGCTCGCGCGCCCACGTGGTCCCCCGCCACGTCTCGATCATCTGCCGCAAGTAAAGGAGCTGCTCTTCGACCGATCCAAAATCGGCCATCACATGACGGACCGTCTGCCCCTCGCTGCCGAGTTCGTTCCAGCGCCGCTTGACCCGAAAGGCCATCTGATCACGCCGCGGGCGAGGTGACGCCGTTTCGGTGCTCGCGTTGCAAACGGGCCGCGGCCGCGGCGATCGTATCGGCACCCACCATCGGCGGGGCCGCAGGCGTCGGATCGGCAGGCGCGCCCGCCTGCTGTGCCGCCGGTCCGGCCGGCGGCGCCGCGGCCGCGGCCCCCGTCACGATGTTGTGTTGCAAGGTGGCCATGGCGCGCGAGATCAGCACCGTCGGATCCTTGCCGTGCTTTTTCGCCACCTCTACAAATTGCTGCATCTGCGCGCCGAGCGTCCCGCGCACCTTCACTTCGTTGGGATCTTCGGGCACCGGCGGCAACGCCGCCTGCGCCGGAACGCCGCCACCGGTCACCTTATCGGCGATCCCCGCCACCATGCCGCGCACCATGGCCGCGATCGGATCGTCGCTCCGGCTGCGCCCTCGATTTTCATCGTCGTCCTCGTCACCAGCAGCGGCTGCCGCCGGCGCCGGCGGCTGCAACGAAAGGGCGGTTTTCATGCCGCTGGTGAACGCCTCGAGCAGATTCGCTTGTGGCTCGGCGGCAGCTGCGCGCGATGGCGCCATCACTTGCGTGATGAGCTGCAATATCTGCGTCTGATGCTCGCGATCTCGCCGGCGGCTTTCCTCTTCCTCTTTGCGCCGGCGCTCGTCGCGCGCTTCGTCGTCGCGCCGGCGATCGGCGTCCATTCGCGCCTGCATTTCGGCTCGCTTGCTGTCCGCGCTGGCCTGCATTTGCTGGAACGTCGTGAACAACGTCAGCAGCTCGCCCATGCCAGCCCCGCCCGCCGCCGCCGCAACCGGCGCCACGACGATCGCAGGATCTTCGGGCAGGCCCAGCGTGCGGTGATACCGCGCCTTTGCGCCGAGCGACTGAAACACCGGCTCGCCGCCCACCACCAGCGTCTTGGTGCTTTTGATCGATCCTCGGCTGTCTTTGAGCTGCAGCCGGAATTTGCCGCCGCCGAACTTGGCCCGCAACGCTTCCTCGTTCGCGGCCACATCGATTTTTCCCACGTGGCCCTCTTCCTCCGGCTCGAGCCGATACACGTGGATCGTCTCGTAATCGCCGCCCGCGAGATCGGCGAACAGCGGCGCTTTGGCCGCCACCCGGGCGTTGGTGACCGCCTCTTTGCGATCTTCCGCGTCGACCACGGCCGCCGCTTCCTCTTCTACCGTTCGTCGTGCTGGTCGTGGCATGGGCAGCCGAGATCGTACGCTCCCCTCGATGTGGGCCGCAAGGCCGCGCCCGCCCTTTGCCCGCGTTTTGCCCCGCAGAAAGGCCGCGCTTTTCTCGTTGCATTTGGCCCCCCCGCCGGCCGTACCGTCCAGCAGGCGGCCTGCCTCTTGTCGTCGCGCTGTCGGGGCATTGTGAGTGCTCGAGCCGTGAGGCGAGCCGTGCTGAGGCGCGGGTCCAGCCCCACGATATGCGCGCGGCGCGCGCTGTCTCGCCAGATCTTCTTTTCTGATCACGACGGGTTAGTAGGGCACTTAGCCACTGGGGTGAATGGCATTTAGGTTTTTGCGTCAACAGCCTTTTGCCGCGCCGCCCGCGCCTTTCGCGTCGGGAAGTGTGGGTGTGCGGCGTGCGCGCACGTGCGCAGATCCTCAAAGTGCGGCCGGATCGGCCGGCGACAAGACCCCGGGCCCGGGCCGCGGACGCGGCTACGCCAATGCAGCGGCCAGCGGGCGGCGCAAATGGGTCGGTTTGGGCAAGCGGGTGGGCGCGCTCATTCGAGCTTTCGCGGCGGTGGGATCCCGACCCGACGGCAGATCTCGGTCTGCACCTCGAGTTCGCTCGGCAGCGCCAGTGTGCCGCCCGCGCGCTGGCAAGCGGCTTTCCATTCGTTGATGATCGCCAGGCGGGCGTCCTCGATCTGCACCGCCAGCAAGATCTCCGCGGGTATCGGCGGCTGCTCGGGCGTGGGCATGGCGCCGTGAACCCGCTTCGTCATCTCGCCATAAACGCCGGCCATCGAGATCCCGATCTGCTCGGGCCCGGCCATCCGCTTTTTCCGAAGGGTATCGGTCCAGCGCTTGCGGTTGACCGCGCGGCGGGCCGCCATGAGTTTCTGTCGGTAGCCCGGCGGCTCGCGCCCCTCTCGGTCGCGCCGTTTTTGCGCGGCGGTTTTCAGCAACTTGATCGAGCCGCTGCAACTGAAGATCAGGCCGATCTGTTTGCAGTCAAAGTTTCGGATCGCGGGCTCTGCGGTGTAGACGCCGTTTTCTTCACTGCGCGGCTGCGCCTTGGGCAGCCGGCGCACGATCGTTTGTCCTGCAAGCTTGCCCTTTTCGATCGCGACCGGGCACCGGTCGAACCGCTCGATCTGCGCCGTCTTCAGATCGCTGATCGCCTCGCGGACGCGGTCCGGAGCGCACATTGTGTTTTTCGCGTACCACATGACCGAGCAGCCACGATCGCTTTTGGGCCCAGCGACGTAGGTGTTGCCGGTCAAAAAATCGGTGCGCAGAAAAGCCGCCTTCAAGGTCAGCGTGAGCGCTTCGCGCCGATCGCGACGCCGATCGGGCCCGAAGTACTTCGCGAAACGGCGGTTCCATTCCTTCGCGTCGGCCGACAACAGTTTGTCGATCGAGCGGCAGATCGTCCGGATGCGCGAGTCGCGCGGGGGGCTGACGCCGGGCGGATCAAATCTGGGAGCGCTGGGATCGAACGCCAGCGGTTCCCAGATCGTCACGGGCGGATCGCCCCCCGTGCTGCGTTACGTGAATTCCACGAAACGCCCGCGATTTGCCCGCGGAATGCGTAAAAACCCTTGGGGCCTTTGGCTTGACGTGCCGACCACCTTGTAGGTAGATTCGACCTCACAAGACACGCCTCTCTCTTCTCTCCGACGCCACTTGGCGCGGCTTGAATTGGGTGTTGTTTTGGGCGGCCTGAGAGATCCCCCGTGGAAGGGAAGAGATCTCCCGGGCCGTTGCTCTTTTAGGGCTACGGGTGTCGGCAGACAGCACGTGCGACACCTACCGGGCCCCCGGGCGCATGTCGCGCCTGCAACGGGTTGAGGTGGTGTCACGAAGCGGTGTCATCCGAGCCGTGCGACAATAAACCCGGATCAGCCGCGCTGTGAAGTCGCTGACCGTTGGCGGCGGTGCTTTTTCTGCTGCGCGGCTTTGACTACAGCGTCAGGCGTTCAGTACGCGTCGCCTGCGGCGCGCCGCCGCATGATGCGCCGCGAATTTTCTTGTCTTGCATCAAAATGCCGTGGGGTCCGGCGCGCTGTTCTAGCTGGGGGGGGATCACACACGCGGCGGCCATGCCCAACGCCCCTGTGCCTCGTCGCTGCCCGGGGCTGCGTCCGTGAACAGCACTGCCACCGCCGGAAACTCTGCGGTCCGCGTCCACACCCGCAAGCTCACAAATTCAGCGTCCACAGAGGTAATCACCGCCGCGTGCATTTCTCCCACGGCGCTTTTCTCGCCGTTGCTGGTGTAGATCACGATTCGGCCGAGGCTCGGCACCTGCGGCGCAGGCCGCGCCTTCGGCTCTGCGTCCAGCAGCGTGCCTTCCGGCGGGAGATCCACCGGTGGATCGGGCAGGGACATGTCATCCACGGTCTTGCGGGCGGGTTTTTCGTGCGTTCTGGTCATGGCGCGCATCGTACGCCGGCCCCGGGCCACGCCGCCAGCCGACATGTCGGGCTCTAACGCACGTAGACGGGCGTGGAATTCCCTCCTACCCTTCAAGGGCCGCGTTGGGTGGGCGCTCCGGGTCTCTTACTCTCCCGGACTTCGTTCCGCTGCGCTGCGAACCCCGGAACGGGGGGCGTGTCGGGCAAATCCGAGCAAAGACGCGACCGACACGCCCCCCCGTTCTCTCACGATTCGTCGGCCTGACGAAAATATTCATGGAAAGTGTCGAATAGGTTTGCGACACTTTCTGTATGCAGCCGTCGGCCGTTACCCTCTGGACTTCGACCCCCTCTGAGATCTTCGCGCGCTACGCGGAAGTGACCGGGCGGCGCCGGCGCATCGGCACCCCGCATGAGCCGCAGATGCGTGAGGCTTTCATGGCTTGGACGGCGCAGCCGTTTCACTGCCTGCGAGGTGCGACCGGGATCGTCCCCTGGCAACCGCTGACCTTCATCGCCTGGCTGAACAGTTCCGCCGTGCGCGACAATCGCCCCGCGCAGGCCGCGGGCCGTTTCCTTCTGTCGGTGTGGGGCCCCAAAACCGACTGGTCCAAAGAGGGGTTCGCCGGCTGGCAGCCCTTCGACGTGAGCGCCGCGCTCGACGTCTGGTCCCCAGTGGATCGTCATGCCTTCGAAGCGTGGCTTGCGAACCCCCTCTGGCCGTAACCCGCCGCCGTTCTGCCCGCTCGGCGCGCACGACGCGATCAAGTCCGACCCGGCGGCGTTCGCCGCCTTGAAACTGGTGGGCCAGCAGCAGGTCCCCCACGAACCCCCGCTCGAGCTGCGCAACTGCCCTCGCTGTCACTCAACCCTCGCAATCGAAAGGCCCAAACCGTGAACCACCCGAAACGACGTGAGACCACGACGATCGCCACCTCGGAGGAAATTCGCAGCGCTACCCCGAGCGGAACCGTCGCGGTTCCCGCGGTTGACTTCGTTCCCGCGCACCCGTCGGTCACGATGACGCTGAACGATTGCCCCCGCTGCAAACAGCCCCGCGATCTCGCCGGCCGTTGCGCTTGCTCGTTCGAGGTGGGCCAATGAAAACCCCCACCTGGATCACGAGCACCCTGGTGTTTCAGGTGCTCTGGCCGATCGTGGTGATTCTGCTTTTCGTGTTGTCGGGGTCAGGCTGCTCGCCCGCCGAGCCGCAAGGCGCGGTCGAACTGAACGCCGGCCCCGCGATGGATCTGATCATGGAGTCGTTTCACAGCGACGTCGCCCACCCGGGCGTGTTCGGCGTCGCCAGCGACTGCAGCGACGTGCACGACGGCGGCCAGGGGTTTGGTTTCTGGCTCGACGGCGCGTGTCGCGGCGGCTTCACTTCGGATCAGCGCGTTTACATCGTCCTGCACCCGGCCGGCACGCGCTACAGCTACAACGCCGCCCATGAGGCCCGGCACTGGGCCGCCGGCGGCGCCCGGGTGGGCGGTGATCTCGATCCCGACCACCGCGCGCCCGGGTTCTATGACGACGTCGCCCGGGCCCGGGCCGCCCTTGTGGCCTCGGATCTGGACGTGGTGCAGGTGGGCGCGGTGGGGTTCGAGCGGGGGCCGCGCTGATGTACCTGCACCTTTCCGAGTCCGGCGCCATCCGATGCCTCGAAGTGCGGAGGGTCATCACGCGCGTAGGTGGCGCTGCTATCTACCTCTCCATTCGCGATGGCGCTGGCCTGCTCGCATTGTCGATCGACGAAGCGCGCTGGTTGGCTGCGACCTTGCCCGCCGCCCTTGCCGCGGCCCAGTACCCGGTGCTCTATCCGGAGTTTGCCGCCCAGCCAGACGGAACGCGGCTTTGGGCGTCGTCATTTCCCAAGGGCAACGTCGGCGCGCCCGGGCCGTGGCGCGATGGCTACGTGCTGGGAGACGCGGCAGATGCCGGCTGACAATCGGCCGCTTGTCACTGCAAACCGCTTTCTCGTGATCGGCCTTGCGAACGAGCGGATCGGGATCCAAGGGCTGCCCGAGATGCGCCCCCTTCTCACCCACGACGACGCGTTGGCGCTCGCCGCCTGGCTCGTCGCCATGGTGGGCGATCGCGAACGGTTCGCCCGCGTGTTGGCCGCCATCGAGCGCACATGACCGCCCCCATCATCAATGACGCCGACGATCTGGCCCCTTGCGAGCCTTGCTGTTCGCGCTGCCGCCACCCGGGTGAATTCGCGCGCAGCATGGGGCCGGAAAAGGCCCCCTGCATTCGTTGCTTCAAGCCCACCAACGGCCGGATCGTGCGAGTCACGGTGACCTACGCTCCGCGCGACGTTGCGGCCGCAGAGCACGACCCGGCGCCGCTGTCCGAGCAGGCGATCGCGTTCGCATTCGGTGTGTTTTTCTGGGCACAGGCCGAGCCCAATCCGAGCATCGACCACCTCTGGTCGCGGATCGCGGTGGCTGTCTCGGTCATGGAGTTTGGCGACTACCACCCCCTTCGCCTGCGCGATGCAGTCGCGGCGCGGGTTGATCTTTTTGAGGGACAAATGCGACGCCTCTCCGGCGTGCCGCTCAAAGTGCTTCTCGCACCCCTGCTTCGTCTGCCAAAGGAATGACCCCCCATGGGAATGGAACTTGGATCGCCACCGGCCCCCACCAACGGACAGCTGCTCTACGTGAACCTTTCGCGCGGCCTGGCCGCGTTGTCGCTGGCCGAGCGCATGCACCTGCTGAACGCGTTCCAGCGCGCTGATGCGTTCGTGACGTTGCCCCCCCGGCTGCGCGCGATGTTCGAGGCGGTGGCCTCGCATGCCGCCGCGCCGGTGCAGCCAGGTGCCCCCTGGTGAAAGCCGCCGTCTACATGCGGGTGTCCACCGCTTCGCAGGACACGGTCAACCAGCGCGCCGCCTGCCTCGAGATCTGCGCCCGCAACGGATGGGAGGCGATCATCATCGATGAAACCGCCAGCGGCAAACACCTGCGCCGCGCGGGGTGGGATCGCGTGCTGGCGCTGGCGATCTCCCGGGAGATCGGCGCGGTGGTCGTGTGGGCGATTGACCGGATCGGCCGCTCGATGCAGGAGGTTTTCGCGTCGGTCAAGTCACTGGACGACGCAGGCATCCGCCTACTTTCGGTGCGCGAGCCTTGGACCGACGTGGGATCCATGCCCGGCGGGGCCGATCTGATGCGCAACCTGCTGCTGGCGATCTTCGCGTGGGCCGCCGAATTCGAGCGCTTTCGCAACATCGAGCGGAGCAAAGCAGGCACCGATCAGGCGCGGATGGCTGGGCGGATCGGCGGGCGGCCCCGCAACGCCCTGGTGGGCGATGGCCTGGCCGTGGCGGTGGCCCTGAAAAACGCCGGGTGGTCGACAGTCAAAATCCAGCGCGAGCTTTTCGCCCGCGGCTTCCATAAGCCCACCTGCGACTGCGTCGGTTGCCGGCCAGACCTCGCCGATCTCAACAAAGGCCGGGGCGGCAAGCCCACGCCGCTGCCCCGCTCGACGATCCATTATGCGGTGGCCCGAGTCACCACGTTCGACAACATGGCCCCGGGCCAGCAGGCCGAGGTGGCCAAACCGTGATGACCACCAAGATCTTTTGCGTTCAGTGCCGCACCACCACCCCCGCAACGAAGCGGCGCGGGGCCAGCGCCGGCGCCGGCGGCACCGTCTGGCTAAACGTGTGCCTGCGGATCGTCGACGAAAAGACGGGCCAGCGCTGCGGCCACCAGCACCCGGCGCCGCCGCCGGGCCTGGCCGCGCGCAACCGCCAACAGCGCTCGACGGTGCGCCTGCGGCAGTATCTCGAGCGAAAGGGTCAAACCACGATGTTCACGAAAGGGGGCCGCTGATGGGACCGAGAGAATGGGCCACGGTTCAGGGGGCCGCCGTGCGCGTGCGCTGGTGGCTTGGCGTGACGGGGATGGTGCTCGGGGCGCTGGGCGTGGCGCTTTCGATCTGGGCGTTGGTGCGGGGTTGCCGATGAAAAAGATCCCGAACCCTTTGAACGCG
>Ga0193696_1000230_pt1 | contig 21568 bp, 17 predicted proteins | sample L3m1metaG_FD_145074 | JGI IMG/M metagenome (GOLD analysis project Ga0193696, IMG submission 145074) | Soil microbial communities from a riparian zone of the East river system, Colorado, United States - L3m1 | ecosystem: Environmental > Terrestrial > Soil > Riparian zone | place: USA: East River... | reverse complement strand
ACGGTCGAAATCGCCGTACGGATAGGCGAGGAACGCCACGCTTCGGCCGGTCTCCTTCTCCAGCACCTTCTTGCTCTGCACCAGCTCGCGGTCGAGCCAGTCGGCATAAGCGCGGTCGTCGAGCGACTCGTGCCGGCGGCGGGTGAGGAAGGGATGCGAGAACGAATGGCTCTGGATGTCGACGCCCGCGTCGGACATTTCTCTGACCTGCTTCCAGGTCATGGCGTAGGCGGTCTGGCCGATGATCTTCGGATAGACGAAGACGGTGAACGGGAAGCGCCGCTTCTTCATCTCCGGGAAGACCTGCGTGTAGGTGCTGCGCCAGCCGTCGTCGATCGTCACCACCACCGCGCGCTTCGGCAGCGACTGCTTCCTGCCCGCCACGAAGTCATAGAGGTCGCGCAGAGGGATGACCGTGTAGCCGGTCAGCTCGAGGTAGTCCATCTGCTGCGCGAAGGTCTCGCGGCTGATCTCCATGCGAGGATCCTGCGGAGACTCGACGATGTGATAGCAGAGGACAGTGGCGCCGGAACCTTCGAGGCGGTTCTTTTGCGTGCCGCCGGCCTGAATCGGGAGGGAGGTGAGGACGGCAAATAGCGCTACCAGCGCGGCCCGCGAGGTCATGTTGCTCCTGGGTGAAACGATCGGAATGTCCGAGGCGAGGGCGACTGCAAATGGGGTGCCCTCGGTGCTGCGGACGGTAACTGCGATTTTACTCGCGCAAGTGTGGCGAAAATAAGGAATTTTGCGCTCGGCTCAATTTTTCCTGCTAACCTCACGCACCTTCAACGGAGGCAGTTTTTTCCTATGGACGCTCAACATCGCAGAGATCTCAAACACGACAGGTTCGTCGACGAAGTCGGCGCCATGTCGATCCGGGCGCGCGAGAACCAGCGCGTGCTCGTGGGCATCGCCGCGGCGGCGCTGATCATCGCGGTCGCCGTCTATGGTATCTACTTCTACCGGAGCAACAACGAGCAGAAGGCGCAGGATGCCCTCGGCTCGGGCATCGAGACGATGTCTTCGCCGCTCATCGCCACGGCGCCCGGCCAGCCGACGATGCCGAACGCGAAGTACCACACCGACGTCGAGCGCCTCGCGGCCGCGGAGAAGCAATTCAAGGATGTGCAGGCGAAATACAGCGGATCGAATGCCGCCGACGTCGCCAGCCTCTACCTCGCCCGCATTCAGGCCGGCCGCGGCGACATCGCCGGCGCGCGCAAGCTGCTCGATCAGTTCGCCGGCGAGCACTCGAAAAACATCCTCGTCGGCGTGGCGCGCTACGACCTCTACCAGCTCCGCATCGACAACGGCGAAGCGGCGCAGGTGGCGACCGAGCTGACGCAGGAGCTCGCCAAGACCGAGAACCAGGTCCTCCCGGCCGACTCGATGCTCGCGCTCCTCGCGCATGCGTGGGAAGCGCAGGGAAGCTCCGAGAAGTCGCTCGAGGCCTACCGCCGTATCGTCACCGAGTACCCCGACTCCTCGTACGTCCTCGAGGCGCAGCGCCGCGTCGGCGGGGCTTAAACTCTCCTCACGAACACCTTCTTCACGATCGTCCTCGTCCTCTGGGTCATGGCCCTGGCGAGGACGATTGTGAATTTGAGGGTCATCCCGACATTACGTCGGGCCGGCGAGGCGCCTGCCGCTCCACCGTTCGTCTCCATCCTCGTCCCGGCGCGGAACGAGGAGCGGATCATCGAGCAGAGCGTGCGCGCCTTTCTCGCCCAGGACTATCCGGCACTCGAAGTGATCGTCGTCGACGATCGCTCGACGGACGCCACGCCGCGGATCCTCGCCTCCATCGATGATCCGCGGCTGTTCGTCGTCCGCGGCGAGGAGATGCCGGACGGCTGGCTCGGCAAGCCGTGGGCCCTGCATCAGGCGGCGGCCCGCGCGCGCGGCGAGCTCCTGATGTTCGTCGACGCCGACATCTTCTACGCACCCGGCACGATCTCCGCCGCGGTCGCGCACATCGAGCAGCGCAATGCCGCGATGATCGCGCTCCTGCCGCGATTCGAGCTGCACGGTTTCTGGGAAAACGCGGCCATGCCGCAGCTGGCGATGAGCCTCTTCTCGTTCCTGCCGCTCTGGATCGGCGAGCGGCGGCAGATCGCGCTGCTGGCAGTGGGGGGCGGGCCGGGGAACTTCGTCCGGCGCGCGGACTACGACGCGGTGGGCGGACACGAAGCGCTGCGCGACGCGGTGGTCGACGACGTCAGTCTCGCGCGGCGATTGCGCAAGAGCGGCCGGCGCACGGAGACGGTCCGCGCCGACGACTTCGTCTTCCTGCACATGTACCACGGCCTGCGCGAGGTGATCGACGGCTTCACGAAGAACGCGTTCGCGATCTTCGGCCGCAGCTATCTCTTCGCGCTGACGACCGTCGTGCTCATGCTGCTGGCTCACCTCGCGCCGTACGTCGCCGCCTGCTTCGGCAACTGGCCGTCCATCGCGACGATCGTCGTCATCAGCCTCACTCGTGTCATCCTTTTCCGATCGCTGCGTTACCCGATCTGGAGCGCTATCTTTCTCCATCCGGTGATGACCTTGATCTGGGCCTGGATCTTCATCCGCTCGACGTGGCTGACCGGAATCCGCCGGCAGTTGCACTGGCGGGGACGGACCTACGACGCACGGAAAACGAAATTCGGGCATGAACGCTGAAAGCATCAGCCCGCAAAGGAGTACGCATGACCGACAAGCCTTTTCTGACTGACGTGACCGAGCTTCGCCGCCGCGCGCGGAAGCACATCGAAGAAGGAGCGGTGACCGAGGGATACCGGGCCGACCGCGACACGGTGATCAAGCTGCTGAATGAGGCGCTGGCGACGGAGATCGTCTGCGTGTTGCGCTACAAGCGGCATTACTTCATGGCCCAGGGCATTCACTCCGATCCGATCGCCGCGGAGTTCCTGACCCATGCCAACGAGGAGCAGGGACACGCCGATCAGATCGCCGGCCGCATCGTGCAGCTCGGCGGCTCGCCGAACTTCAGCCCCGACGGCCTCCTCAGCCGATCGCATTCCGAATACGTCGAGGGGCAGAACCTCATCGACATGATCAAGGAAGACCTCATCGCCGAGCGCGTGGCGATCGATTCCTACACCGACATGATCCGCTACATCGCTGACAACGACATCACCACGCGCCGCATGCTCGAGTCGATTCTCGCGGTGGAGGAAGAGCACGCCGATGACCTCGTGTCGTTCCTCTCGGACATGGACAAGGATTGGAAGACGAGGGATCGGACGGCGGGATAGCTACTCTTTCGACCAGTGCGCGCTCATCGCTCGCCGCGCTACACATGAGCGATGAGCGCGATCCCCGACGACGACGACCATCTTCTCGACGCCTATTCAACTGCCGTCACCACCGCCGCCGCGCGCATCACGCCGGCCGTAGTCAACGTCGAAAGCGGCGGCGGACATGGCTCCGGGTTCTTCTTCACCCCCGACGGTTTCATCCTCACGAACAGCCATGTCGTGAACGCGGCGCGCGAGATCTCCGTCGCGACGTTCGACGGCCTGCGGTACTCCGCGTCGATTGCGGGCGACGATCCGCACAGCGATCTCGCAGTGCTGCGCATCTCCGCGCCGACGCAGGTGGCGGCGACGCTCGGCGATTCCGGCGCGATCCGTCCGGGACAGCTGGCGATCGCCGTCGGCAATCCGTACGGCTTCCAGTGCACGGTCACCGCGGGCGTCGTCAGCGCGCTCGGGCGCTCCATGCGCGCGCGGAGCGGACGTCTCATCGACAACGTCATTCAGACCGACGCCGCGCTCAATCCCGGGAACTCCGGCGGACCGCTCGTCGACTCGCGGGGCGAAGTCATCGGCGTCAACACCGCGGTCATCGCGCAGGCGCAGGGGATCTGTTTCGCCATCGGCATCAACACCGCGACGTTCATCGCCGCGCGGCTGATCCGCGACGGGCGCATCACGCGCAGCTTCATCGGTGTCGCGGGGCAGACCGTCCCGCTGCACCGGCGCCTGGTGCGTTTTCATGCGCTCGATGGCGGGAGCGGCGTGCTGGTCGTGTCGGTGGAACCGAAGAGTCCCGCGGCGCGCGCGGGCATTCGCGAGGGCGACGTCATCGTGAGTTTCGGCGATCAGCGGGTGGCGAGCGTCGACGACCTGCACCGGTTGCTGACGGAGAACGAGGTGGGACAACCGTCGCGGATCGTGTTGATTCGCGGCTCCGAGAAGGTGGAGAAATCCATCATTCCGGCACCCGCGGACGGGCGGTAAGTGCGTCGGAATATGATAGATTCGATCTCGTTGTAGGCGGCACTTATGTCTCGACCTGCCAAGGATTACGCACAGATTCTCGACCAGATCATCAGGCCGTTCGACCTGAGTCACGATTTCGGTCGCAAGCGCGCGTACGAGGCGACGATCGACTACGCGCGCCAGCATCTGATCAGCGATCCGCAGTGCGACGAGTTCCTCAAGACTGCCGCCGAGCGTCTCGGTTTCCAGGCCATCAGCTTCGATGCGCTCGAGAACCGGGTGAAGGTTCCGAAGGACGCCTGGCTCGACGTCTGGATCTCCGACGAAGACGACGAGGTCGCCCTCACCGGGACGACGGAAGGGATCCAGTACCTCATCGATCTGCTCACGCATCTCCGCGATTCGGGCGATCCCGAGCAGCACGTCCACCTCGACCGCGGCCTCGTGCCGATGACGGAGAACTCCGCGAACCTCGTGCTGTTCAAGGAAGAGGAGACGTGGTTCACCGGCGCCGGAACCGAGGGGGCGGCGGATCACTATCCGCAGCGCGAGATCGATCCGAAACAGATCTACGCCATCCAGTTCATCCACTACCCGCCGGAAGACCTGCCGATCAGCCCGCACCGTCTCTACCGCGTGCTGTCGGTCCAGGATGACGACGGCTACACGCCCAACGTGAAGGAATTCGTCGACGGCCGCGAAGACCGCTACTGCCGGTTCACCTTCATCGCGGACAACGACGAGAAGTTCACCTACAGCTTCCATCTCGACGATCCGGCCGTGAACTACTTCACGCACCGCGAGATCCTCAAGCTGGCGATGCGCGCGGTCTGAAGACCCTCACCCGGTCTTCGGCCACCCTCTCCCGCTGCCGCGGGCGAGGGACAACGCATCTCGCGCCGCGTGACTTAGGCAGACCTTCTCCCCGCGGGAGAAGGTGCCCGAAGGGCGGATGAGGGGCACCCGCGCTGCGATAAACTCCGCCCCCATGATCCGCCAGATTGCAGTCATCGGCACCGGCACGATGGGGCGCGGCATTGCCTATCTCTCCGCCCTCGCCGGTTATGACACCGTCGTCTTCGACGTCGACGTCGCCTCGCTCGACGCGGCGAAGGCTTCGATCGAATCGACGCTGAGGAAAGGGGTCGAGAAGGGGAAGGTCACGGAGACCGACGCGACGCTCGCGGCGGCGCGCGTGCATCTCGCCGGCGATCTCGAGCCGGCGGTGCGCGGGGCGGAGCTGATCATCGAAGCAGTGCCCGAGAGCTTCGAGCTGAAGAACGATCTCTTCGCGCAGGCCGACCTCTATTGCGATGAGGAGACGATCCTCGCGTCGAACACGTCGTCGATCTCGATCTCCAAACTCGCCGGCAGCGTGGAGCGCCGCGACCGCTTCGTCGGACTGCACTTCTTCAATCCGCCGCACGTGATGAAGCTGATCGAGATCGTGCGCGGGGAGCGGACGAGCGACCAGACGATCGAGCAGGTGCGCGAAGTCGCGGAGAAGATGGGGAAGACGCCGATCATCGTCCGCGACTCGCCCGGCTTCGCCACCTCGCGCCTCGGCGTGGCGATCGGGCTCGAGGCGATCCGCATGTTCGAAGAAGGCGTCGCCAGCGCCGAGGACATCGATCGCGCGATGGAGCTCGGCTACAACCATCCGATGGGACCGCTGCGCCTCACCGATCTCGTCGGACTCGACGTCCGCCTCGGCATCGCCGAATACCTCGCCTCGACCCTCGGTCCGCGCTTCGAGCCGCCGCAGATCCTGCGCGAGATGGTGGCGAACGGAAAGCTCGGAAAGAAGAGCGGAGAGGGCTTCTACCGCTGGCAGTCGGAGTGAGCACGCGCGGTGAGGCGTACGCGGCCTTCGCATACGCGTACGACGAGGCCCTCGGCAACCGTTTCTTCAAGTCCGTGCGCACGGTGCTCGACCGGCAGCTGGCGAAATATCCGACAGCCGACAAGACGCATCTCGACATCGCCTGCGGCACCGGTCTGGCGATCGCTCACTTCGCGAAGCGCGGCTGGCGATCGGTCGGCGTCGATGCGTCGGTGGAGATGCTGTCAATCGCGCGCTCGCGCTCGAACAGGCTCATCGCGGGCGACTTTCGGTCGCTTCCGCTGAGCGGCACGTTCGCGCGGATCACCTGCCTCTACGACAGCCTCAATCACATCCGCGAGAAGCACGATCTCATCGCCGCGTTTCGATCGATGCGGCGGCTCATGTCGAACGACTCGCTGTTGCTCTTCGACATCAACCATCCCGACATCTATCCCGAGGTGTGGGGGATGGCCGAGCCGTTCGTCGCGGACGGTGCGGACTATCACCTCGAGATCGCCACAACATATCGCAAGCGCGAGGCGACCGGCCGCGCGCGCGTGACCGGATGGGCGACGCTGCCGGACGGCACGCGCGCGACGATCGACGAGCAGCATTCGCAGCGCGCGTGGCGCGAGCGCGAAGTGACCGACGCCTTGCACGAGGCGGGACTGGCGCCGCTCGACGTCATCGAGTTCGATCCGTACGGCGAGGCCGAATCGCTGGAAGTGGACGCGGTGAAGCTCTTCTACGTGTGCAATGCCCTGCCGCTGCCGCGTGTTACATCGAGATCGCGATGAACTACCTGGAGAAGAGCTTCGACATCGGCGCGATCCGCATCGATCCGCCGCTGGCCCTCGCGCCGATGGCCGAGGTGACCGACACCTACTACCGCTCGCTGATCAAGGAGCTGGGTGGAGTGGGGCTCGTCGTCTCGGAGTTCATTTCCGCCGAGGGGCTCACGCGCAAGAACGACCGGAGCCATCAGATGCTGGCGTTCGCGGAGAACGAGCGTCCGGTGTCGATCCAGATCTACGGCGGCGATCCCGATCGCATGGACGACGCGGCCGCGATCGTCGAGCGCGAGGGGGTCGACATCGTCGACATCAACATGGGCTGCCCGGTGAAGAAGATCGTGGCCAGCGGCGCGGGCTCCGGCATGCTCCGCGATTTCGACAAAGCGGCGCGCGTGGTGGAGAAGATCACGAAGCGCGTGAAGATCCCGGTCACGGTGAAAGTGCGCAAGGGGTGGGAGAGCGATGACGTCCTTCCGCTGCTCAAGCGCTTCGAGGAGATCGGCGTCGCCGCGATCGCCATTCACGGCCGCACGCGCAAAGAGGCCTACACCGGCGCGAGCGACTGGGAGTACATCGGTCAGGTGAAGCGCAACCTCTCCATTCCGGTATTCGGGAACGGCGACGTGAAGACGCCCGCCGATGCCATCCGGATGTTCGAGACCACCGGCGTCGACGGCGTGATGATCGGCCGCGCGGCGCTGCACAATCCGTTCATCTTCCGCGACATCGCGGCGCACGTGGCGGGAGCGCCGCTGATCGGCAACGAGGTCGAGCATCGCATCGACGCCATGCAGCGTTACCTCGGGAAGATCGAAGACGCGCCGCAGATCATCAACTGGAAGCTGCACAAAGCGCGGACGGTGATCGGCTGGTTCTCCAAGGGGATTCCGCACGGCAAGGACATCCGTACCGGCCTGCAGGACATCACGGCGGTATCGGACGTGCAACGCCTGCTCGATGCGGCGCGCGAGCGGGTAGCGGCGTAAAGCCCGGCCTGCCCGAAACGCGATACACTCCCGCGTGCGAGAGGCCGGAAGCCATTGTGTGGCGGAAGGAACCGCAGAAGGAGAAACGGATTCAAGATGGCTTCCAAAGTTTTCGTAGGGAACCTCAATTTCAATACCAGCCGCGAGGAAGTGGAGACGCTCTTCTCGCAGGTGGGCAAGCCTCGCGACGTGTTCATGCCCAATGACCGCGAGACCGGTCGCCCCCGTGGCTTCGCCTTCGTCGAGTTCGAGACCGACGACGAGGCGAATAACGCCATCGAGAAGTTCAACGGCTACGAGCTCGGCGGACGCGCTCTGCGCGTGAATCGCGCCGAGGAGCGGCCACGCGGCGCCGGCGGCGGTGGTGGCTTCGGTGGCGGCGGTCGTGGTGGCGGCGGCTACAGCGGCGGTGGTGGTGGCGGCGGCTTCGGCGGCGGCGGTGGCGTCGGTGGTGGCGGCGGCGACTTCGGTGGCGGCGGCGGCGGCCGGGGCGGCGATCGCTTCGGCGGCGGTGGCGGCGGCGGAAAGAACAAGGGAAGCCGCCGGAACATCCGAGCCAAGAAGCGCGGGCTGTAAGCATCGAAGTTTATCCCGACGAGCGGAGCGAGGAGGGATCAATGGCGGCACCGCGAATGGCGGAGGTTTGTGCGGCGCAAGTGGTGCCGCGCCGCTCGGTGTGACCGCTGATCCCTCGCTGCGCTCGGGATAAACTACAAGGTGTCTTTTCCCGAGCACCTCGGCCGCATCCTCGACGCGTACGGCGTTCGTTCCGATACCAAAGCGGCGCTCTACGACCTGTATGTGTCGATGGGCGACGAGGTCCTGGAAGTCTTCGCCGATCTCGCGGACAAGTCGCCGGCGCTCGATGCGCTCCTGCCTGAAGACACGACTCAGATCCGCTCCACGGTCGTGGAGCGGTACCTCACACGCAATCATCCTCAGTGGCTCGCCGGTCAACCGACGGCGAGCCTCTGGCATCCTCGCGTAACCGAAGGCCGCGCCTCGGGGCTGGCGATGCCGTTGCGCCGCAACGAAAAACCGGACGGCATCCTCATGCTCGGCCGCAACGCGCATTACGGCGGACGGCAGGAGACGATCTCGTTCGACATCGTCGCCGCCGATCTCCAGCATGCGATCGACATCGGCCTCGCCGTAGGTCAGCAGCACACGATGCCCGGCTCGGCCGGTGAGACGAGCGGGACCTTCGATGCCGCCGCCGGCATCTCGCTCATCTGGGAGATTCAGCCGAACGTCTACAAGCCCTCCGCCGATCGCAATCGCGCGATCGCAAAGGTCTATCGCCGTCATCGCGACTGGCACCTGCTGACGCTGACCGCCGCGCTCGACTGGCTGCGCGGACAGAAGTGCGCGATCTACATCCTGCGTGGCGAAGCGCTCGCCGCAACGCATGAGGTCAATCCGGGGAAGCCCGTGTCACAGATGATCGTGACGCTGCACAACCGCACCGTCGAACAGGTCGCCCATACTGCCGGTCTTGAATTGGCCGACACCAATGATGACGACGGTCTGCTCCTGCTCGATTCGGTCGTGATGAACCACGCGCTCCGTAAGCATGTGCTGAATCACGGACCGTCGGGCTCGATTTGGCGCGTTACTCACATATAATGTCGCTGGTCCGAAATCCTTAACGAAGGGAATCCTTCTATGCTGCACGTCCGGCTGCTGTGCGTCGTCCTGACGCTGTGGTCTTTCTCCGCTTTTGCCAAAGAACAGATTTTCCATGACGCGACGCCGGCCGAGCTGGCGATGAAGAGCGTCGAGTCCGCGCCGGGCGCCCAGGCGGTCGTGCTGCAGTGGGATCACCGCCAGGATGATTTCGCGAACTGGGAGAGCGAATACGTCCGCATCAAGGTCTTCGACCGCGAGGCGGCGAAGTACGGCGACATCGAGCTGCCGTACCTGCCGCACTACACGTGGATCAAGGACGTGCAGGCGCGGACGATCCACGCCGACGGCTCGATCGTCCCGTTCAACGGCAAGACGTACGACAAGCTGATCGTGAAGGCGTCGGGCGTGAAGGTGATGTCGAAGACCTTCACCCTTCCCGATATCCAGCCGGGAAGCATCCTCGAGTACTACTACGTCCGCGCCTGGAATCCCGACCGTCTCGCGTCATCGCGCTGGGTGGTGCAGCGCGAGATCCCCATCCTGAAGGAAACGCTCTGGCTGAAGCCGTACACGAAGGTCTACTCGAGCTTCTTCACGTATCAGGGATTGCCCGAGGGGAAGATGCCGACGAAGGTCGGCGATCACTTCGAGCTGGCGCTGGAGAACATTCCCGCTTATGACGAGGAGCCGTACTCGCCGCCGGCGATGAACGAGAAGGCGCGCGTCGACTTTCTTTACACGCTCGGCGACACCGATCCCGCCAAGTATTGGAAGAAGGCGGGCGACGATCTCACGGAGGTCGTCGAGAACTTCATCGGCAAGCCGAAGGGCGTGCAGGTGGAGACGATGAAAGCGGTCGGCGACGCGGCGACGGAAGAGGAGAAGCTGAAGCGCGTCTACGCGCGCGTGCAGCAGATCCGCAATCTGAGCTACGAGCCGGAGAAGACGGAGAAGGAAGAGAACCGCGAGAAGCTGCGCGACAACAAGAGCGCCGAGGACGTCCTGAGCAACGGTTACGGCTGGCGCTCCGAAATCAACCGCCTCTTCGTCGCCATGGCCCGCGCCGCCGGACTCACCGCGAACGTCGTCCGCGCGGCGAGCCGCGACGATATTTTCTTCGCCCAGGAAGTCCCCGACAGCTCGCAGCTCGACACGGAGCTCGCATCGGTGATGATCGACGGCAAGGAGCGCTTCGTCGATCCGGCGACGCCGTTCGCGCCGCTCGGCACGCTGCGCTGGGAAGTGACCGCCAGCTCCGGCTTGAAACTGGTGAAGAAGGCCTCGGCGTTCGTCGACATTCCGCATCTCGCGTCGGCTCAGGCGCTGCTCACGCGCAAGGCCGACCTGCAGATCGACGGCGACGTCGTGAAGGGAACGGTGACGTTCACGTACAGCGGTGAGCGTGCCCTGGTCCGCCGTCTCGCCGGCCGCAACGACGACGAGGCGAAGAACAGGAAGACGATGGAAGACGACGCGAAAGCGTGGCTGCCCGAGGGCTCCACGGTGAAGCTGAAATCGTATGGACCTCTGAAGGGGAGCGACGAACCGCTCGTCGCCGAGCTCGACGTCGAGATGCCGAACCTCGGCTCCTTCGCCGGCTCGCGCGTGCTGCTGCCGTTGTCGATCTTCTCCGAGTCGGCGAAGAACCCGTTCTCCGTCGAGAAGCGGAAGCACAACATGTACTACGAGTACGAGCGTCGGACCGACGATGAGGTCGTGCTGCACATCCCCGAGGGCTACAGCATCGAGGCCGTGCCGCAGGGATTGTCGAACAACCTCAGCGCACTGGTGTTCAAGACAACGTGGTCGCGCGACGCGCAGAGCGTCACGTTCAAGCGCTCGCTCACCGTCAACACCCTCGCCATCGGGATCGAGAATTACCCGCAGGTGCGCTCCTTCTACGCGCGCGTCTCGACGGCCGATCAGGACAACGTGATCCTGAAGAAGACGGCAAAGGCGGCCTCGAAATGAAGCGACTTCTCCTGCTGTCCGCTGTCTGCTGTCTGCTGTCTCATTCCGCATTCGGATGGGGCGGCGCGCCCGACTGGCTGAAGCAGCTGGCGAAGACGCCGCTGCCGGCGTACGCAGCGGATATCCCGGGTGTCGCGCTGCTCGATGAAACGATCGTCACCGTCGGCAACGACGGCGCGATCGTCACGCAGCATCGCCGGGCCTACAAGATCCTCGGCACCGAGGGACGCGACCTCGGCTACGTCGGCATCCACTTCGACAACGACACGCGCATCGGCGGCCTGCACGCGTGGGGCATCGACGCGAACGGGCAGGAGTATCAGGTCAAGGACGGCGATGCCGTCGAGACCGCGGCGTTCGAGAGCTCGCTCTATGCCGACAACAAGCTGAAGGTCCTGCGCATCCCCGCCGCGCAGCCGGGCGCGGTCATCGGCTACGAATACCAGCAGCGCAATCATCCCTGGGCGCTGCAGGACGAGTGGGAGTTTCAGCAGCAGTTGCCGATGCGTACCGTGCGGTACGTGCTGAATCTGCCCGACGGCTGGAAGCACGAGGAGAGCTGGTTCAACGCGAAGCCTGTGCAGCCGGCCGTGAGCGGCAACCAGACCGTGTGGGAGACGAGCGACGTCGCGGCGATCCGTCCCGAGCCGGAGGCGCCGCCGCTGTCGACGCTCGCCGGCCGGATGGCGATCAATTTCATCCCGCCGGCGGAATCGGCGAAGGCGCACCGCACATGGAACGACGTCGCGCGCTGGTTCTACGGCCTGGCCGATCCGCGCCGCGCGGCGACGCCCGACCTGCAGGCGAAGACGCGCGAGCTCGTCGCCGGTAAGACGACCACGTTCGACAAGATCGCGGCGCTCGCCGCCTTCGCGCAGCGCGACGTCCGCTACGTGGCGATCGAGATCGGGATCGGCGCGGTGCAGCCGCATGCGGCGGGGGAGATCTTCACGAACCGCTACGGCGACTGCAAAGACAAGGTGACGGTGCTCAGCGCGATGCTGCGCGAGATTGGTGTCGACTCGTACTTCGTGCTGGCCAATGCGACGACGCGCGGCTTCATCGAGCCGTCGTTCGCGTCGATGGCGTCGTGCAATCACGCCATCATCGCCATCAAGCTGCCGGCCGACGCGCCGGCGAAGAATCTCTACTCCGTCATCACGCATCCGAAGCTCGGCAAGCTGCTGCTGTTCGATCCGACCAGCCGCGTGACACCGATCGGCTACCTGCCGGAAGGGCTGCAGGAAAGCCGCGTCGTGGTGATCTCGCCCGAGGGAGGCGAGGTGGTGTCGATCCCGCCGCATCCACCCGAGGCCAATCGGATGGAAGTGACGGCGAAGCTGAAGCTGAATGACGTCGGAGTGCTCGCGGGCGAAGTGCGCGAGGTGCGCACCGGATTGCTCGCGGCGAACATGCGGCTCTACCTCGCATCGCTGAAAAACGACACGGAGCGGAAGCAGTTCGTTGAACGGCGCTTCGCGTACCACATGACGCAGTCGAGCGTCTCCGAGCTGGTCATCGAGAACCTCGACGACATCGAGAAAGACCTCGTTTTCCGCTGCAACCTGAATGCGAACGGCTACTCGAAACGGGCCGCCGGCATGCTGCTGGTGCGGCCGCGCGTGTTCGGGCAGAAGTCGGAGGGGACGATCGACCTGAAGGAGCGGAAGTTCGGTTACGTGACGCAGGGGCCGTCGCTGGAGACCGACGACTTCGAGATCTCCCTGCCGGCGGGACTCAGGTCGGACGAGCTGCCGTCGCCGGTGACGATCGCCACCAAAGCAGTGAGTTACAACAGCGAGTCGAAGTTCGAGCACGACGTGCTGCGCTACAAGCGGCAGTACAAGGTGCAGACGTTCGGCGTGCCGCTGGCCGGCCTCGTGGAGCTGAACAAGGCGTTCTCGCAGATCAGCGCGGACGAGCGCAGCAGCGCGGTGTTCAAGTGAGACAGCAGACGGCAGACTTCGGCTCCTGCTGTCTGCTGTCCGTTGCCCGCCGTCCTGCAAGAATAGCGGCGCCTGCCGGTCTGTTGCTCCCGTATCCATGACCGAAGTGACGCTTGAAAAGCCTGTCCGCCGCGTGGGGATGATCTCCCTCGGCTGTCCGAAGAACCTCGTCGACGCCGAGATCATGCTCGGACAGCTCGCGGCGGATTCCGAGGTGCTGATCACGAACGACCTCGGCGACGCCGACGTCGTCATCGTCAATACCTGCGGCTTCATCGACGCGGCGAAGCAGGAGTCGATCGACACGATCCTCGAGATCGCCGAGCGCAAGGGCAAAGGGCTGGAGCGCCTCATCGTCTCCGGCTGCATGGTGCAGAAGTACCGCAGCGAGCTGGCGGAATCGATCCCCGAGATCGACGCCTTCGTCGGACTCGACCATCTGGAGAAGATCACCGAGGCCGTGACCGGTGACGTCGACGACGCGGCGCCGGCGCGACGGAAGATGTCGGTGCGGCTGTACGAAGATCTGCCGCGCGTCCTGGCGCAGGGCAACGCGCATGCATATCTGAAGGTCAGCGAAGGCTGCTCGAATCCGTGCACCTTCTGCTCGATCCCGCAGATGCGCGGCAAGTTCCGCTCGCGCTCCATCGCCTCGCTGGTGCGCGAAGCGCAGCAATTGCAGACACAGGGCGTCCGCGAGCTCTGTCTCGTCGCGCAGGACACGACGCGCTACGGCGAAGACATCGGCATCAACAGCGGATTGACGAAGCTCGTCGAGACGCTGCTCGCCGAGACCGATTTCCGCTGGATCCGATTCCTCTACGCCTATCCCGGCTCGCTCGACTGGTCGCTCTTCGAATTGATGGGACGCGAGCCGCGCTTCGTCTCGTATTGCGACATCCCCCTGCAGCACGTCTCGCAGAGCGTGCTCGAGCGGATGCGCCGTCCCGGCTCGCCGAAGGAGTACCGCGAGATGGTCACGCGCATGCGCCAGCTCGTCCCCGATCTCTCGCTGCGCACGACGTTCATCACCGGGCATCCGGGCGAGGGAGCGAAGGAGTTCGGCGAGATGTACGACTTCGTCGAATGGGCGCAATTCGATCAGATGGGCGCGTTCGTCTTCTCCCCCGAGGATCACACGCTGGCCGAGCGGATGCCGGACATCCCGACGCGCAAGACCGCGGAGCGCCGCCGCGCGAAGCTGATGGAGATGCAGCAGAAGATCTCCGCCTCGCGCAACGAGCTGAAGGTCGGCAACGTCTACGACGCCATCGTCACCGGCGTCTGCGACGAAACCGAGCACCTGCTCGAAGGACGCCTCATCGGACAGGCCCCGGAGATCGACGGCCGCCTCCTGATCAACGACGGCATCGAGCTCCTGCCGAAGGACCTCCCGGCGTTCGCGCGCGTGGAGATCACGGACGCGCATCCGTACGACGTCGTCGGCGGCGTGATCTCGGTTTGACTCCCGCTCACACCTACGTCGCGCTGCTGATCGTGCAAGCCGGTCATCTGCTGCATCACCGCTTGGCGAAGCGCCACATCAGCTTCGCCGAGTTCGCGAGCGCCGTGGTGCTCTGCTTTCCACCGTTCATCGTCGCGCTTCCCAGCCTGCTGTTCGTGAGCATGCATCTCTTCCTGATCGCCGTTCAGGTGATCGGCAGCCTCTGGATACGGCGGCTATCGCCCGAGTGGACCTGATCGCAGACGCACGGCGAGGTCCCACTACCCGCCCTCAGCGCTGAACGCTCATCCAGAACGGCAAAAACTTCTTCGCCTCAGCCACCCCCTGATCGGTCACCGCCGTGCGGCTGACATTGAGCTTCGTCAGGCGGCTCATTCCCTTCAGATGCACGAGTCCGGCGTCCGTCACTTTCGTGCCGCTCAGGTTGAGACCCGTGATGCCGGTCAAATGGGGCGAGGTGAGCGAGTCCCGCGTCGGTGATCGAGGTGTCGCGCAGACCGACGAAGTCGATGCGCTTGAGCGCAGTGAGCTGTGCGAGCGCGTCGTCCGTGATCTTCGTCTTCCGCGAATCCGACGAGGTGCAGCTTCGGAAACTCGCGCAGGAGCGGAAGGAGCGGCACGCGCGACGTCGATCTCGCCAGCCAGACGATCTGGACCGCCGTGCACGGCCTCACCGCTCTGCTCATTCTCCGTCCGCAGTTTCCGTGGACGAAGAAGAAGGCGCTCATCGGGATGGTCGTCGACAGCGCGGTCGACGGACTGGTTGAGGTTTCACCGGCTCGAAGGACCTAAGCTGAGCAGGGCAGTGTGGTGCGCGTTCCCGAGCAACAACTTCTTCCGCCGAAGAAGCCCGCATTCTGAACGACGGACATCATGGGCAAGCGCGGATACAACGCGGGCAATACGTTCCGGAGGCGATGCAGCGGGCAATTCCACGAGTTGCGTTCGGCAGGACGTCGAGCGAGTGAACGTACACAAAGCTGGAACGCGGCGATCTAGGACTTCCAGACGAAGACCGCCATCCTCGAGGTCCTGACACGCAACCGATCTTCGCGCTCAAGGCATTGGTCGACATCGACCACACGCACATCGGCGACCTGCGAGTGACCTTGCAGCCGCCACCGGCGTCGCGGCCGCACCGATCCTGCTGTACGTGCGACAGGGCGGCTCGACCAACAATCCGACAAAGACGTACGACGTGGTGACCACATCGGCGCTACAGATCCTGATGAGCAATGCGATCAACGCGCCTTGGAAGGCTCGCGTGCAGGGCCAGGCGTCCAGATCAGGAAATGTTGCGGGAGTTTCCGTTGAAGTTCAATTTTTGGAAGGAACGCCGCCGGAAGGCGGCGTTTCAGGTTAGTTATGGCGGCCTACAAGACGTTGCCGCTCTGATACGACTGAAGCGGGGCCGCAGTCCCGTGTCAGTCATGCCATAGTTCATGTTACGCTGCCACAACAAGCTCTGTCCGTTGCAATCGGAAACTCTGCCATCGGATGGCCGTTGTGTTGACATCACAGAGGCAATATGGCTCGCAAGAAGAAAAACGCCGTTGACGAGTCGCCGTCATACCTTACCGAAGAATTAAGACGTGTTCGAGAAAGTGGCTCGAAATGGCTCCATCTGGGCAACGCAGATCTCACTGAGATCCCGGAAGAAGTCTATGACTTGATATTCCTGGAAAGCATCGACGTTTCATTCAACCGATTGCGATCGATTCCGCAACGGCTGTGGGATTTGCCGAAGCTACGAAGTGTCAATGTCATCGGGAACCCTATTGAGTCTCTACCCGATGGTCGCCGCGTAATCATCGATGGACCGACGTATCTTCGTTGCCGCAGTCAAGTCGTTGCTGAACATATCTCGCTGGTAATTGGCGATGACTCTACGCAAGAGGACGATGACTATTGGCCGAGCGAACTGAAGTCCGCCAGAGGTCTGCGTCACCTGACCTTGGGTCGGTGGTCACTCCCGATAGGGACCACACATTCAAAGCCAAGTCGAGTAATCCGGAAAATTCTCGATTCGATCGTCAATTTGGATTTTCTGGAATCGTTGTCCCTGCGCGGCCTGTACCTCGGGACCGCGCCGGAGGGCATTCGCGAACTTCAAGGACTGAAATACCTGGGGTTGGATGCCATCGGAATGAAAGAACTTTCAACATGGATTGGGCAATTGAATCTAGAAGGCCTTTCGGTTGTTGACAACCAGCTCTCCAGCGTGCCTGACTCCTTGCGCAATCTTGGGCACTTAAAGTCTTTGAATCTCAATTGGAATCCGCTTGCACAAATACCGCCATTGGTCTTTGACCTGTTTTCACTAGAATCGCTATCTGTAATGAGTTGCAAGATTCGTGAGATTCCTGAAGACATCCTCAGGCTCAATCGCCTGGAGCACTTTAATTGTGAAGACAACCCCATCGAATCGCCGCCAGCGGAAGTCGCTCGCAAGGGGTTGTCCGCTGTCCGTGACTACTGGCGTCAGCGTGTCGATACAGGCGTGGATTACCTGTGCGAGGCGAAGCTGATCATTCTCGGTGAGGCTGGCGCCGGTAAAACATCGTTGGCGCGTAAAATCGAGAATCCGAAATATAAATTACGTGAACGTGAGAAATCCACTGAAGGAATCGATATCATTAGCTACCAATTCGACACCGCCATTCGCGCGCGAGAGGATGGGCAAGAGAAGGTCCTCCAGCGCAGGTTTCAGGTCAATATATGGGACTTCGGTGGACAAGAGATCTACCACGCCACGCACCAGTTCTTCCTGACCAGACGTTCCCTCTACGTTCTCGTCTGCGATGATCGGAAAGAGGACACGGACTTCTCGTACTGGTTGCAGGTCGTCGAAATGTTGAGTGACGCCAGTCCGCTGTTGATCGTCCAGAACGAAAAGCAGGATCGAACGCGCGACATCAATTCGAGCAGTTTGCGAGCGCGATTTGCGAACTTGCGGGAGGTGATTGCCGTCAATCTCGACACCAACCGTGGACTCGATCGCGTGATTCAGTCCATTCGCAAGGAGCTGGAAAGCCTGCCGCATGTCGGCGCGGGGTTACCGGCAACATGGAAGCGGGTGCGTGTGGCGCTCGAACAGGATGAACGGGATTACCTGAGCATCGATGAGTACCTCGGCATCTGTCAGCAGCATGGATTCACGCGTCGCGATGACAAATTGCAGTTGAGCGGATATTTGCACGATCTCGGCATCTGCCTTCATTTCCAGGACGATCCTGTCCTGAAGAACACGGTCATCCTGAAACCGTCGTGGGGAACCGACGCAGTCTACCGGGTGCTGGATGATCCCGAAGTGATCGCCGCACGTGGCCTGTTCACGCGCAAGCAGCTCGAGCGCATCTGGTCCGAAGCGAAGTACGCAGGCATGCAGGACGAGCTGCTCCGCCTGATGATGAAATTTCAGCTCTGCTACGCGCTTGAAGCAGACCAGGCCTATATCGCACCGCAGCTGCTTTCTTCCCAACAGCCGAGCTACCCGTGGGAGCCCAGAGGTGGGTTGGTGCTCCGGTATGAATATGGTTTCCTTCCCAAAGGAATTCTTACGCGCCTCATCGTGACGATGCATCGCCTGATCGCTGGCGGAAAGCTGGTGTGGAAGACTGGCGTGGTACTCGAACGAGACGGTTCCCGGGCGGAGATCATCGAAGAGTATTCTCATCGGAGGATTCGGGTTCGGGTGAGCGGTCCCGATCCCCGAGGGTTGCTGTCCATTGTGGATGAGCAAATGGAGCGGCTGCACGCTTCCTTTCCTCGGCTTCAATATGAGCGTTTTCTTCCGTGTCCATGCAGTGAGTGCCTAGACAAGGCTGAGCCTTATGGATTTGCGCTGGATAGGGTTATCAAGATGGCGAATCGGGGTCAGACAATCCAATGTCATGCCAGTGGCGAGATGGTTGATGCCGCGCGGCTTTTGCGGGAGATCGTGCCCGGAGCGCTGCGTCGTGCCGAGCCCGGCGCGGAAGCTTCTGCGTCGCCAATAGCGACAACGACTTCTTCAATCTTGCCTGCCCCGGAAGTATTCGTCTCGTACGCATGGAACGACGAAAGCTGTGCGATTGTCGACCGACTTCAACGGGCCTTGAGTCAGCAGGGAATTCGTGTTGCTCGGGATCGTGAAGAGGTTCGTTATAAGGACTCGATTCGTGACTTCATGCGTCGCATCGGCGAGGGCAAATGCGTAGTTGTGGTGATCTCCGAAAAGTATCTGAAGTCGGAAAATTGCATGTTCGAATTGGTCGAAGTGGCAAAGGCGGAGAGGTTGCGCGAGAGGATTTTTCCTATTGTGCTCTCGGACGCCAACGTCTACAAGGCAACGGGCCGCATACGTTACGTGAGCTACTGGGAGAACGAGATTCGAGAGCTCGATGAAGCACTCAAAACCGTGCGAGGGGACAACCTCACAAAGCTGCAGGAGGACCTGAATGTTTACGCAGAGATTCGGCGGCTTTTCGACGGCATCGCAGACACGTTGCGAGATATGAACGCGTTGACGCCTGGTGAGCACGAGGGCTCGGGTTTCGAGGAGTTGATCCGTCGAGTACAAAGCCAGCTTGGAACTTGATCTCTTGACGCTGCTGGTGCTGGTCGCCAGCGACGGGACGGCGCATTGGTGCCAAACGAACGTGCTGCGCGCGCCAGCGATGCGATCGCGGCCGGCAAGTCATGCCACGATCCTCGCCGATCCAGGCGATCCGCTCCGCCCGGTGTCGTCGTGAAAACTAGGCAGATGGAATTCACGCCTAACGTCTTCGCGCGGCGCGCCTTTCCTCTACGACGACTGGACCGACCGCAGGACCTGAGCTTGCACCTCGCGATGAAGCCATAGACCGAAAGACTAACCGGGCCAGCGCCGTGCCGGCCCCTGGCTACCTACCGATGATCATCCCCTTGCGTTCGCGGGCCGATCAGGGCGAGGAAATCGAGGTTTTATTGCCGCATCGACGGACACGCCGGAAGGAGAGATGCTGCGCGGGTATTTTAGAGGCGCACTAAACTCAACCAACGGCTGCGCCGAGAATTGCTGCGCGGTCTGCCCGGCCGCCGCGGTGATCCGGTGGAGTTCCTCAAGCGGGCCGGCCGCAAGTACGTCGAGTTCGGCCTGAAGAACCCCGGCGCCTACGAGTTCGCCTTCATCCTCCGCCGCCCCGGCGAGGGGCAGCGGCCGCACGTAAACCTACGAATACCTCCGCGCCGCGGTCAAGCGCTTCATCCTCCGTCCGCAGTTTCCGTGGACGAAGAAGAAGGCGCTCATCGGGATGGTCGTCGACAGCGCGGGCTGGTCGACGGTTCACGCTGACGCGAGCGGTGCTCTGCTTCCCACCGTTCATCGTCGCGCTTCCCAGCCTGTTGTTCATGAGCGTGCATCTGTTTCTGATCGCCGTTCAGGTCGTCTGCAGCCTCTGGATCCGACGGTTATCGCCCGCTTGGGACTGATCGCAGACGCACGGCGAGATACGCGGCCGTCACCCGTCATACGTTTGATAGCGGTTCCTGACAGTCATCGCACAAATAGCCGCACAGACGGCCTCTAAAGATGTACGACATACGATTCTCCTTTCCTTGACGTAGTGACGGAAGGGAGAGGAACGTTTCAGAAGGGAGACAGAGGTCCTTCTCAGGGTCGTCCGGATGATGGGCGATACGAGCCTCGCGACCGTCAACCGGCATTACTTCAACCTTGACGATGAAGCGATGGAGGAGATCATCTGCGGTTGGGAAATCCCCGACGCCGAGGTCTTCGCGGCTGACCTCGCGCCACTCTGCGAGGACTCGGAGCCGGACGAACGTGAAGGCTCCCCCGTCGCCGCCTAACGCCCGTCCCTCCGCGCCGCTGAGTGACCATCGCGCCGCGACGCGCTCACGCGTGCATCTGCCTGCCGCTCGCTTCGCGTGCCTAGCGTCCCGCTTTCGTGCCCTGCGCCAGCATCGCCGTCGTCGGTCGCCACGCCGCGCCGCTGAGTGGGCATCGCGTGCCCGCGCGCTCACGGCTGCTTTCCCAGGCTTCGCGCTTTCAACGCGCTGCGCGCGCTTCACGTGCCGTGAAACATCAGCTCTGTTCGCGTAGAACATTCGTTTTTCGCCGTGTTGTTCGGTGTTTCTCGCAGCCTCAAAAAAAACGACCACTCCCGATGGACGTCCACCATCCGAAGTACGAGTTGCGGCGTCTAGGCATGACAGAATTCGAGCCCAGCACGCTGGATGCGGCTCTGCCTAACCCTTCGCTCGCTCAGGGTTAAAATCAAAACCGGTGCGGGTCGACGAACGAAGTCGTGGAAAAATCGTAGCGAGTGATGACGCTGGCAATCATCGGAACGGCCGTGCTGTTGATCGCAGCGATTCTGCTGCTCATCGCGAGGCGACGGCGCACAGAATCGCGCCTCAGCCGCGCGGAACCGCAGCTCAGCCGCGCGGAATACGTCGCGATTGCCGAGGAGGGAGGTGCGCTCCGCAATCGTGGGGAGTGGAAAGCGGCGCTCGACAAGCTCTGGAGCGTTGCGGGTGCGCTCGGCGCAACGCTCGATCGGGAGAAGCTGCCCGATGCCACGTTCCTCCTGATGACGGAGGACCTGCTCATCACGGCCGAGATGGGGGTGCTCGTCTATCACGACGTAGCGCAGCCCGATCGTGCGGTGCGCCTGCTGCGCGACGCGTCGAAACGCGCGCATGCGGCGGCGAAGCGGTGCGGGGACGCGGAACGCGAGA
>Ga0193696_1000229_pt1 | contig 21704 bp, 21 predicted proteins | sample L3m1metaG_FD_145074 | JGI IMG/M metagenome (GOLD analysis project Ga0193696, IMG submission 145074) | Soil microbial communities from a riparian zone of the East river system, Colorado, United States - L3m1 | ecosystem: Environmental > Terrestrial > Soil > Riparian zone | place: USA: East River... | reverse complement strand
TCGAACGTAGGAGATTGAGGAAATTGGGTGCGCTGATCGGGATCGAACCGATGAGGGTGGAGGACGCGCCCGCAATCCGTCGGCAGTCCGACGGGCGTCACCGCGAATCCAGTCTCCGCAGAATCGTGCGGGCGGTTGGCGAGACTAGCGACGACGTCGATCGCATAGGTTCGTTGAAGCTATTTGGCAAGACTCGCACGCCGCAAGCCTGATCACGCGATGGAATGGCAATGTCACTGTTGATGCGATGAAAACTCTGTTCGCGCTGAACGACCTCAGACAGCTTGCCGATCACGTGATCCGAACCGGCGCAAAGGAGAAATTCGTGCGCGCGATCGAAGCCTTCGGCATTGACGAGACAGAGATGAAGACTGGATGGGGACTCGCGCTTGACCGCGTTTATGATCGAACTGCCGACGCACTGACACTTGTTCGTCATCAATCGAGTAGACGATACGGTAGTCGCCGACTCGAATGCGCCAAAGTTGAAGTCCGCCTTTGAGCTTCTTCGCGCCGTGCGGGCGCGGGTCGTTGCTGAGTCCGAGAATCGCGGCGTCGACCCGTTGAGCGACCAACGCTGGCAGGGCGGAGAGCTCCTTCGCTGCCCGGCTGCCAATGGTGAGTTTGTAACTACGCACGAAGCTTTCCGCTTCGGACGAGCCGTTTTCTCACGGTCTCGTAGGGCACACGCTTGTCGTTGGCCCGCTCTTCGGCAAGAAGCTGATCGTAGATGTCTTCCCACATCTCGCCGTGACGCGCGAGATCGATGAGCACCGCAACCTTCTCCCCCTTGTCGTTCGTAACGAACTGAATGCCTTCCATCACTTCTCCTCACTGACGGATAGCAACGATGATCGCACAGCATGAACTTCCCCGAGCAGCTACCAGATCGACACGACCGTTTTCTGAATGTCAGACAGCTCATCGGGCTCGTTGTCGAAGAAGTCCATCCAGGCCGCTCCGAACGCCGGGCTTGAGGTAGAACTTATGGCCTACGAGCCGGTTCAGACTCGCCCGGGCACCGTGCTCCTTCCTTATGTGCTCGTCCCGCGGTTCAGCACCGAACGAGCGCGATCGCGTTCCTGCTATTCTTTCCACTGCGATGGAGTCGAACACGTACCACGTTCAAGCAGATTGGGACCCGGACGCGAACGTTTGGGTCGCCACGAGCGTCGATGTGCCGGGATTGGCCACAGAGGCAGAGACGATCGAGGAGCTGACGGCGAGGCTCCGGACGATGATTCCTGAGCTGCTCGAAGCGAATGGTCTGCTTCCCGCGAACGTTCGGAGCGACCATCTCGCGTTTGAGCTGACCAGCCACCGGCAGGAGCTCGTGACGCTGGCATCCTGAATGTCGGAGTCGTTTACTCGGGAGCTTAAAAGAGTCTTGCGCGACAACGCCTGTCGCTTCGACCGACAAGGAAAAGGTGATCACGAGATCTGGTTCAGTCCGATCACGAATCATTACTTCGTCGTCGATCAGCAAATCAAATCCCGACACCCCGCCAACGCGGTCCTCAAACAAGCCGTGCTGCGGGATAGCCCTGCAGCCGGAGGTACTGGCCGGAGGGCTGCGCGAACACCGAGGGAGAAACGACGAGAAGAAGTACGGCCGCGATCCGAACGAGTCTCACGGCTCGCCATGATATGCGGCTCTTGGAGCGCGGGCGTCTCGCCCGCAGTCGGCGGCCCGTCTCGGCCGGCGACCGTTCGGCGATCGGGCGAGACGCCCGATCGCTGCGGACGAGACGTCCGCGCTCTTCGGGGTAGGGAAATCCGCACCAGCGGCACTCCTATGACAGGGTCACAGGAAGGAGATCAGCCATGTATGACTCGAAGGCACGGCACCCCCTCAGTCCACCGACGCCCGATCCGCTCCCGCACGCGGTCTACGAGGCGATGTGGGACCTCTTCGTGGCCATCGGAGATCAGTGGCTGCTGACGGATGATCCCCAACCGTACCGGCTGCGGTTCCGGACCTTCCTGGAGAACCGCATCGCCCTCAGCCCGCTCTACGCCGGGTACTACCTGGCCACGGCGACGCTGCTCGCCGACCTGATCGCGCAGGCGGACGCGTTCACGGCCTACCAGTTGATCTTCTTCAACCGCAATCCCCAGAACCTGCAGTACAACCCGACCCTGCTGCTGGCCGTGCAGCAGCACGTGGCGTACGAGTTCATCTCTCGGCGAATGGCCCTGGGCAGCTTCGCCAACTTCGGGGCGACGGCCTACAAGGGATACATGGCCGGAGCCAATCTTCCCGATCAGCCGGCACCCTACCGAACCGCGGAGGGGCTCAATGAAGGTTGACACGCTCATCATCGGCTCGGGCGTCGTCGCCACGGCGCTCACCAAGCGGCTGCTCGAGCACACGCCGCACATGTCCATCCTGATTCTCGAAGCCGGCAATCGCATCAAGACCAAAGACTTCGGGATCTGGGAGGCCTTCCAGGTCACCGGGAACTACCCGTTCCCGCAGATCTTCGATCTTCCCTATCCCGAACGCGACGCGCCGGGAGAGAACCGGCTGATCGGCGAGAGCGGACAGAGCCCGACGGCCTTCACCCTCAATGGCGGCCGCGCCATGGCCTACGGCGGCAGCACCAGCGTCTGGGGTGGCTGGACCTTTCGCCGGAAACCGGAGGACTTCTTTCTGAAGACCCTCACCGGACAAGGACTGGACTGGCCGTTCGACTACGACACGCTGGAGCCTTACTACTGCCAGGCCGAAGACTACCTGGCGGTCTCCGGCGACTCAAAGGACAAGACCGTTCCGCGGACCAGACCGTATCCGTTCCACGAGTTTCCCTATTCCTACGTGGATCAGCCGGTCGCGAAGGCGATGGAGACATTGGGAATCTCGTACAGCCACCTTCCCATCGCCCGGCGCGGGGTCTCCAAGGTCCCCTCGACCCACGCCCCGTGCCAGGTCACGGGCACCTGCGACTACTGCCCCTTCGGCGCGCGCTTCCTCGCCTGCGACTACATGGACGACTTCCGGACGTGGAACGATTATCCGAACCTCGCCATCAAGCTCGGCGTGGTGGTGATGACGATCCGGATGGCCACCAAACGCCGCGCGGCCGGCGTGATCTACCGCGAGACCGCCACCGGCGAGCTCGTCACCGTCGACGCCGACCGCGTGATCGTGGCCGCGGGAACGTTCGAGTCCCCCAAGCTCCTCCTCCGGTCGACCTCGAAGGAGTGGCCCGACGGCGTCGGCAACGACACCGACAACGTCGGCCGGTACCTGATCACCCATCCCTACATGATCTACGCCGGCTCGCTGCCGCTGAGTCCCGACAAGATGCAGTGGGAGCTCGATTTCCCGACCCTGGTGAGCCGGTACTTCGACACTCCGCAGGAGCAGGCCAAAGGCAAATACGTCCTCGTCAACGCGCCGAACATCGTGGCCAGATCAGTCGCCCAGATGATGCAGGCGGGGTACTCGAACGCCAAGATCAACCGCACGCTCACCGGCGCCGTGCCGATCTCGCTGCACAGCATGGTGGAGATCTTCGGCCAGTACGAGAACCGCGTGACCAACTACAGCAAGCTCAATCACCTCGGCATGCCGGAGGCCGCCATCCACTTCCGGCAGGACCAGGCCGCGCTCGATCGCATCCAGGAGATCGGCGGCGTGGTGAAGAAGATCTTCCAGGAGATGGGAGGAACGTACGAGGACGAGAATCCGAGCGTCAACTCCTGGCGCTGCGACCACGCGGCATCGACCTGCCGTATGAGCAAGGATCCCAAAGACGGCGTGGTCGACGGCGACCTGCGCGTCCATGGCACGGACAATCTCTACCTCTGCGGGAATGCGGTCTATCCGAACCTCGGGGCCATCAATCCGACCGATACGGTCACCGCGCTCGCGTTCCGGCTCGGCGATCACCTGAACGCGGCAGGCTGAGGAGAGCGAACGAATGGCAAACGAAGACAAACGCGCCACTCTTCTGGCCCGGCTGCAGACGGCGATCGAGCTCGAATGGTCGACCATTCCACCCTACATGGTCGCGATCCTGAGCATGAAGCTGACGGCCAACCGCCAGGCCGCGAACCTGATTCGCGGAGTGATGATGGAGGAGATGCTGCACATGGCGCTCGTGGCCAACGTGCTCAACGCCGTCGGCGGAACGGTGCACATCGGCTCCGACAACCTCCCCTCCTATCCCCGCCGTTTCTTCAAAGACCGCGACTTCCCCGTCAACCTCGCGCCGTTCTCTGCGGCGAACGTCGAGACGTTCATGAAGATCGAGGAGCCGGAGACGAGCGTCGGTGCGTTCTACCGGAGCATCGTCGCCCTGCTCGAGGAGCTGGATGCGGCGGCGCCCGGAACCCTCTTCACCGGCGATCCCGCGCGCCAGCTGTACGACGACTACTACTGGGGCGCCGGCAATCAGATCATCCCGGTCAAGGATCTCGACAGCGCCAGGCAGGCCCTCGCGGTCGTCATCGACAAGGGCGAGGGAGCGGGCGGGCATCCCCCATTCACACCCGAAGAACCGCTGCGCATGGCGCATTACTACCGTTTCGCCGAGATTCACTACCAGCGCCTCTACCTGCCGTCCGACGATCCCGCGAAACCGCCCACCGGCCCGGAGCTGCCGGTCGACTACTCGCAGGTCCATCCGATCAAGGTCAATCCCAGGGCCGCCGACTATGCGCCGGGCTCGAAGCTGGCCAGGCTGAACGACGCATTCAACTCCCGCTACACGATGATGCTCCGGCAACTCGCGCAGGCGCTCACCGGATCGCCCCAGGTGCTCTACACCGCAATCATGAACGGCATGCACGGGTCGACCTCCACGGCGCTGGACATGATGACCACGCCGATCGCGGGCCACCCCGAAGGCCTCACCGGCTGTCCCACCTTCGACTGGCTCGACAAGGCGAGCGCACAACCATGAACGTCGACGATTTCCTCAGCCTCTCCGAGCTGCTCGTCGGAATTCCATCGCCGGTGCTGCCGTCGGGCTCTGTTCTCGATCCGAAGCTCGCCCAGGTCTACATGGATCAACTGTGCACCTGGAGTGTGCAGGGACCGTTCATGGAGCAGCTCCTCGCCACCTGGAACGAGATCAAGGATCAGCCGCCCGATCTGCGCAACGCGTCCGTGAACGCGCTGATCATGAACGACCCGAACCTCGGGCCGCTGGCCCGGCAGATCATCCTGGCCTGGTACAACGGCTTCCATCCCTGGAGCGACGGGCAGCAGCCGACTCCCGATCCCGCGAACTACTCGCAGGCGCTGGTCTGGATCGTCGCCTACGCCCACCCGATGGCCGTGCCCCTGCGCTTCGATTACTGGCACACCGTTCCGCCGGGGGCTCGATGAGCGAAAGCCGTGATTGCGACGTCGTCATCGTAGGCGCGGGCGTGGCCGGCGCCATCCTGGCCTGGAGACTCGGCTCGATGGGGGTCAAGGTGATCGTGCTCGAGGCCGGCCCCGGCAGGCAGGGCTCCGATGCACGCGACCGCTACATCGACAACTTCAAAGTCAGCGGCAATCCCTATCCGCTCCGCCCCGCGGCGCTCAAGAACTACGACCTGTTCACCAACACCTCGAACTACTACCAGCAGGAGCCGCAGCCGCGGCCGAAGCAGGGTCCGATGGGAGCGGTCACCGACGCGGACGATCCCGAGGATCCGTTCGGCGAGTACAACATCATCAGCTCCGCCGTTTCGCGGAAGGGCGACTGGTTCCAGACCAACTACGAACGCCAGGCCGGCGGGGCCAGCTGGCACTGGCTGGGCAACGCCATTCGCCTGCTGCCGACCGATTTCAAGCTTCGGAGCACGTACGATCCGCGGCCTCCCGACGGCTCCCGGGCCTACGACTGGCCGATCTCCTATGACGATCTCGAGCCGTGGTACGGCAAGGCCGAGCAGACCATCGGCGTGGCCGGAACAGGCGAGATCATGGGAGCGTGGCGCAGCACTCCCTATCCCATGCCTCCCATCCCGCAGAGCTACTCCGATCTGAAGATGTGCGCCGCCACTGCCGGCGTGAAGTTCGTCGACCGCTGGACCGACGTTTCCTATCCCCTGGTTCCGCAGCCCTCGCCGCAGGGGAGGAACTCCGTGGACGGCTACAACGGCCGCCCGATCTGTCACGGCAGCAGCAGCTGCATTCCGTGCTGTCCGATCCAGGCGAAGTACGACGCCACTCAGCACGTAGCCATGGCCGAGGAGACCGGCAACGTCGAGTTCCGGGGGCAGTCGGTCGCGTATCAGGTCCTCGCCGACACCACGCAGCAGAACCTTCCCATCACCGGCATCGCTTACCGGAGATGGGAGGCCGACGCGTACGGCAACATCAGCAGCACGCCCGGCGTCGTCACCGGCAGGATCTATGTGCTGGCCTCACATGCCGTCGAGAACGCGAAGCTCCTGCTGAGCTCTCCCTGCGGCTCGATCACCGTGGCCAACCAGAGCGGCCAGGTCGGCCGCAATCTCGCCGATCATCCCGTCGCCCTGGTCTACGCGCGCGCCGACCGGCCGATGTACCCGTACCGCGGCCCGGTCAGCACCTCCGGCGTGGAGACGCTGCGTGACGGCACGTTTCGCAAGTATCGCGGCGCGGGCCGGATGGAGGTCGGCAACGACGGCTGGCTCTGGCCTGACGGCGATCCGTACTTCACGCCGGCGAACCTCGTCGGCCAGGGGCTGTGGGGCCCGGAGCTGGCCCAGGCCGTGTCGGACAAGTTGACGCACCAGACGCGCATCGGCTGCTTCGTGGAGCAGCTTCCCAATCCCGACATGCGCGTCACGCTCTCCGGCGTCCTGGACGTCCTCGGCATTCCCATGCCCCGGCTCACCTATGGCATCGACGTCTACGGCCGCCGCGCCCTGAGCGCGAACGTGGCCGCGATGGTGAAGATCTTCCGGGGCATGGTGGCCAGGCCCGTCGTTCAGTACAACTACGCCGAGTTCCTCGACAGCTCCGGCACAGTGCTGCCGGACGTCGCGCGGAACGCGGGGGTGGAAGGGACGCCGAACATCTTCGTACGCGAAGGATGGTTCGGCGCCGGCCACATCATGGGCACGCATCGCATGGGATCCGATCCCGCCACCTCGGTGGTGAACGCCGAGCAGCGAGCCCACGGCCACTCGAACCTCTACATGCTCGGCTCCGGCAGCTGGCCGAGCTACGGAACGGCCAACCCCTCGCTGACGATCGCCGCATTGGCGCTGCGGACGGCGGAAACGATCTCGAAGGAGCTGACGCGGTAGCGGCGCAGAGGACACGAGGGTCTACGGCAATTACTTGCTGCCGAGGAAGGATTGGCCACGCGCAGACAATTGCCTCTCGCGTCCAACCACGCGCGGATGAAACAGGCCGCCATCCGATCGGGCGTAGGCCTGTGGCAAGGATGACGTGTCGGATAAATGAAAATGCTTCCGAAGCCGCGATCTGGCCGGAATCGATGTGACGGAACTCGATTGCGAAACGCTTGAGAGCGCAGTCCGGTCACTTTCGTCAATGACCGGCACGAGCGACGCCGACATCCGGGCACGAATGTCGGCATGGACGTGGCGGGCGTTCGAGAGGTTCGCTCAGCGCCGCGGGATCGGCGGCTTCGATGTCGCCCGCGCTGAGCTGTGGGCGAGGGTATTCGGTGATGCTTCGCGTCCGATTCCCGACATCGTGTATTGGTTTCATGCGACGCGAGTTCTACCCAACACCGATTTCGCGGAAGGACTCCTGCCACTGCCATCCGCCGTCCCCCGACTCATCGACTCTCTCGAGAAAATAGGCCTTCGCCCGGCTTCGGCGACGGCGCGAGGGTTTCATGGCGACGCGCACACCGAAAAGATGCAGCATCGTGGATCGTGGGGACCATTTGGCCATCTTGTAAAGGATGCTGCGTTCTCACCAGTCCAGAATCACTTTTTCCGAGCACCCGAAGCTGTCGTCGATCTCGGCTTCGACCTGGACGCGTTCCGTACCGCGACCGTGCCGTGCATGGTGAAGTTTCGAGCGACCGAACCGCGCGACGATGTTGGGGAGCTCGCGCTTTACTACGCGTATCTCGCGTCTTGGGGAAAGCCGGCTGATTGGGACTGCAGCACGACCTGGGGAGGCGAAGGACAAGCCGTACCGCGTGAGGACATCGTCAAGGTCGAGTTTCTTGAACTTGACGACTCACTTTTTGAGTGAGAGAGGAGTTGCTGCACATAAAACGAGCGCCGCGATGCATCGCGGCGCTCAGACGTTTGTTTTTTGGTGGAGCTGAACGGGATCGAACCGATGACCTCCTGAGTGCGATCTCCGCGTTTGTCTCGGGACATACGCGGATATCTCCTTTCGAGAGCATTTTACCTCGGTCTCGACTTGTCCGCACACGCGCGAAGACGCGCGCATTAGACACGAATTAGACGCGCGTTAGACACTTTTGCGGACGATCCGGCAACGGCCCTCCGGTCGGTCACTTTTCTCGCCGTCCGTTTGCCGCGATTCCACAACGACGAACATGATGGATACAGAACGCGACAAGCAGCGGCTAGACGCCGAGCCGACTATGCTATTTGGAGGTACGGCAGAGTGTGAGATTCAGGTTCACGTTGTACGCATCCGGCACGCGAGTAGGTGACGGGTTGGGATCTGCGCTAATTTGATTGTCCTTGACTCCCGCGCTCGAGAATATCGCCATAACCTGGGCGATGCGATGCGGGGCAAAAAACGCCACCGTATCGGCTTCGACGCTCGACGGAGCTACCGTGACAGTAACCTTCAGCGCGAGATCATCCAAGAGCGCATTTGCGAGAATATCGGCTCGCTGTGCTGCAACTTTTGTGAGGCGCTCGTGGTCGTCAAAGCCATACGATTGAATCGCCATACTTACGCAGCCGTCGACCATGCGCGCTCCGGCATCCGCGTCGAAGAGCGGCAGCAGGGTTTCGAGTGGCGCTCCGGCGCGAAGCACCGGCATGCGACGCTGCGTTGGATAGAGGTCGTAGTATTGTTCGAACGCTGTTCCCGCCGAGGCTTTCGCTGAGGACGCCTTTGCTGATGAGGGAGCTGCGGCGGCCACGTGTTCGCGCCTGATTGGTTTAGCGGCCCGCGAGACACTGTCAGATTCGATTATCGCTCGCATGAAATGCATCTCGGCGCGAGCCGCGAGCTTCTGCCCCTCAGCGTAATTGGCGCCATCTTTCTTTGCAGCGTCAACTGCCTCTTGAAGCGCGCGCACACCTGCTTTGTAACTCTCCGTCCGATCGGCGCCCGCAGACAGCGCCTCTACCTGCATGCTCAAGGCGTCGCGCGTCGATTGTTCGAAACTCTCTTGGGACGCCCCTCGACGCTTCGCATCTACCATCATCTGATCGCTCGCTTCGAGCCTTGACATCGCGGCCTGCTTCTCGTGCTCAAAGTCCGCAATTCGTTCGAGCTCGCTCTCCATCGCTTGCCGAGCCGAATCTTCGGTGGTAAGCCGGGGGACGTCTTCTCGTTCATTAGCAACCTGTTGGGGCGATTTTGGCGCGGGCGTCACGATGTCTCGCAATGCATGCTTGAACTGAGGCAGTCTGCTCGGAGCTTGCTCGCGTCCGTCATCCTTCGCCGCGGCAACGGCCGGAGGAGCTGCCTTCGGCGCAACGCGCAGAGGATTCTCGTCTTTCTCAAACGCCGGCGGCGGCTGATCCTTCGAAGCGACGATGGCTTCTTCGGTCTGCGGCAGAGAAGCTGCAGGGACGGCGCGGAGGCGGGCAGGAACGTCCATCTGCACCACCTGGAGCCGCTGTTCGACGGTGAGGCGATTTCCGCGTTCCCTGATTTCGTGGCGCACGAAGATGACGCAGACAACAATCGCAATCGCGACCCCGATGGCGGCACGTACCTGGTCGCCGTACCGCACGCGTTTCCGCAATTCCAGTTGGAAATTCTCCGTCCCTTCCTCCCACGCGGCATGGAGGCCGAGGAAGGCGATCGGAACGACCATGTCGAAGAAAATCCCGATCGCCGCGCTAAAAACCCACGTGAAGAAGACCACCGCCACCAAGCAGCCGAGAACGAGGATGTGCCGCCGCCAGCCGTTCGCGGCCAGAAATACGACGGAGATGACGAGTGACAAGAAGATCTCAATCGCGATATGCCAAGGCCGCGGCATGGCGTACATCGCGTCCCACAGGAGCGACTGGACGTAGTTGGCCTGAGTGATTACTCCGGGCAGCGGGCCGCTTGGAGTGAGATGCTCATCCACAAGCGCGCCGCCGTGGGGCGTCGCGTGCCAAACGCCGCCGATGAGCACGATATGATGGCGCAGCCATTGCCTGAGCGCTTCGGGCGATGCCGCGAGGACCGCCCGTGCTGTGAGGAGGCCCCTCGCGGTCGACCGGAACTCGCGCGGCGCGAAGGCCGTCGCCGGGAGAAAGAACGAGTAGGGCCACGGATGATGCGGGTTGTCGAGTGCGAGAGGAACCTCGCGCGACACGCTCCGGAACAACGCCAGCGCGAATGAATCTCTGATGCCCCAATCCTGCAAGATGACGCGCGTCGGAATCTGGCGGACATCGCGTGCGCCGCTTGTGTGCCCGGACGTCACGTTCTGCCCAAAGGTCGTGTCGTCGAAGATGTCGTGAGCGCGGCATAACGCATTGCCGCATTCCCTAATCGTCATGGGCAAGACGACCGGGCATGTCTGTGACGCAGTCTTGATCGTTTGAAGGAACCCGATGCTCGCTGCGGAAAGAGGTTTGGCGTCGTCACATTCAAGGCCGACATCGATCCCGATCACGCTCGGATCAGCCGCGGCCACCTTCGACACGATATCCGCGAGATAAGCGCGGTTAAGCGGGCTTTCGCCTGCTGGCGCGCCACGCCAGAAGTCCTCATCATCGATGGCGACCACGATCACGTTGCGCTGCGATCGGAGGAGCCGCTGCTGGAGCCAGAGGTACACGCGGTCGCGCGTGTGAGAGAGGATCGGCAGCTCCGCGATGAGGAGCCCGCCAAGCGTGAGTGTGGCGATGGCACACCAACGCCGCAGCTGAACCAGCAGCGGCCGCCGCTCGCCGGACGCGGGCTCCTTGGTGATGGTGGACCCTCCTCATGTAGGAGTGTCGCGAAATCTTTTTTCCCTACCTCGGCATAGCCGAACCAAGAAAAGTTAGCTGCTGAGCCACACTTTCGGAATCCAAAAAAACCGAAGGCTCTCTCTGGACGCCTCGAAGTGGTCCGGGGACCTCCTAGAACGGTTGCGTCGTGGAGGCTTTGTCTCACATCTGCAGTTTGCAGCAAGCACGGCGAGAGCCAAGTCCGCGATGACAACCGCCGCCGGAGGCGATGATCAGCAGAGCGACGAAGCCGCCCCTGCGCGCGCGGACAACCGGCCGATCCTGCCGACGTTGCGCAGGTCCAGACCTCGACCGATGCCGACCAGAACGGATCTCTCGAGATGGCTGACGGGCGCTCCTATCACTCCGGTGTACACGGAACAGCTCCGGCGGGATTCGTCAGAGTGCGGAGCGGACATCGTAGCAGCGACTGTCCAAAGTTCACGAGGTTCAACGGTGCCTGAACCGGGTGATACCCACCGAGGTGGATTTTATAGATATACCGTCCCCGAAAAATGCCGGGAAGTGTCACATTCGTTCCCACCGCCGTGCAGTCATTCGGGGCGTACTCGCGACACAACTCGAACTTTGCGCCTCGGGGCTCCGTCAACACCGTGAAGGTCACACGAAACTGGCTACTGGTCGTAGCCTGCTCGAAGATAGAGAGGAAGTCCTGCACGTACCGTTGCACGGACTCGCGCGAGACGAGACCACCTTCCATGGTCTGCATATTACTTTCGTGGATGCGTGCATCGACTTGAGCGCGTACGAACACAGCGACGTCTTGCAACTCGGTCTCGCGAAACTCTGGAGTCTCCAAGCGCTGGCGTACGTCCGCTTCTGTTTGCCTGACCCAGCTTTGTGCCGTGTCGTATCGAACGCCAGTCACCGTTCGAATCGGGAATGGCAGCGATCCAATAAACACCGTGTCGGTCGGCAGATTGGCGCCCTCCACGACTCGGGTCCGGAGCGGCCCTAAAAGTGCCTGCAGCCGCGCTTCCTGTGCCTCCGCTATCGCGCGCGATACAGGCGGTACTTCGTCGACCACGGAAGTTACCGCGACCCGTTGCGTCGCTGCCTTTGCTTGTGGAGCACTGGTAGCCACGGCGGGCGTTTGCGTCCGAACCGTCATGCACGCGGTCATCGCGAGAGTCGCCCCCGCAGCGAGGAGGGTTCTCACAGGTGCACCTGCCTGTTTGCAGGCTGAGCAGGTGGTGTCTGTTGCGACTGCTGATGATGCTTACGCCGCGCAACCACAATCCCGACCAGAAGACCGAATGCAGCCATAAACGCCAAGTACGCCGCTTGGACACCGAGTTCCGAGTTCTCAAGGCAACTATCGCCGAAGAACGATCGGATGTACGTCGGGTTGAAGGTCAGTCGCTCGATACACTCGGCTTTGCCGACGCCCACGCACGGAGGCTTGTTCGGAACGGTCAAACACACGAGGAATGTCACCCGCGTCCCCGGCGTCGTCTCGATCGGCACCACGAGCTTTGTTCGCACAATCACGAGCGCGATGAACGCGGCAACCGTGAACGCCAGCCCCCATGCGAAGAGACGGTCCGTGTTTCCCTTCCGGTCTGCGTAGTACTGCACCACGACGGCGACCACGCCCATGAGCGCGGACGAGAGCGGGATGAGGGTGGGCCGGAGCTCGTTCGGAATGATGTCGAGCAGCGGCGAGAACAGCGGCACGCCGACTTTCCCGAGCCAGACGGCGAGACCGATACCCACGGCAACGCCGAAGCCCACGACGTAATACACCCAATCCTTGATGAGTTGCGTCGGGAGTTCCGGCTTGGTCACCTCTGGCGTAGCCGCCGGCCCAGGCGCAGGTGTTGGTGGCTCGGTCGTCGTCATGTCGGAATGAACCTCGTCTCTCTCATGTAGGAGTACCGCGAACGCGCATTTCCCTACCCAGTCCGTCGCCCTCGCCAACCGTCGCTTCTGGTTGCTAAGACCGTGTGGCATTGCGCGAAGAGCATTCGCACGTCGTTTGGAACCGTTTCGCAGGTGGACCGGAATCGGTTCGCCGCGTGCTCCCGTCGGTGGTCGCTGCGGTCAGCAGCTACTGAACGATAGGAGCGAAGAATGAACGACAACAGCAGTCTAGATCTCGAATCGTCAGCCGACGACGACATCGATACCGATACCGAAATCAACGCTCTCCGCCTGAACTGCATCACGCAGATTATCAGCGCTCGGCCGATCACCGTGAGATTGGTTGACGCCCTACTAACCCAAGGCTCGCAACCCGCGCGCAGGAAGCGCCGGCGTCGCAATGTGGCTGAGGCGACGGGAGGCGGCGCATGAAACCGAGTAGCGCCGCCACCATAGTTCTCTGCGGCATCCTCGTCGGAACACTCACTGGTTGTGGTTGGAGCAAGCGAACCGCCGTTGATCTGGGCCTCGTCGATGCGCAAGCGCCATCGCCGGTCGGGGTTGAAGTGCTTTGCGACGGCAGCCGAGGTTCGACGTGCTCGGCATCAACACTTGCGCTCGTGTTGAGTCCTGTACTTGCCGCTGCGGCTTCGCGCCCGGGAAGCATCGTCCGTCTTTGGATGCAGGGCTCCAGCGTCGAGAGAACTCGGAGCGTGTGGACGGCGACGAGCGTGAAGCCACATCAATCCGGACGCCGCGCCGTTCACGATACGGAGTCGCGGTGGGTCGCGACGAGCTTGCGCGATGCGCTTTCGGCCGCCCGTCCAAGCCTCGGCTGCCATGCGCTGCGTTCGCCGATCGCGGAGGCCGTGACCCGTACGTCCCTGGCTACCGCACCACCCGACGCCGAACGCTGGATCGTGGTCGTGACCGACGGCCTGGAAGTCTCGGACTTCGCGAACTTCGAGTGCGCGACGGTGCCTCGTGCATCGATGTTCGTGCAGTCGCTCCAGCGCAAGCGCGTGCTCGGGCCGACTTCGCTTGCCGGAATCCACGTCCGGATGTGCTTCCTCGACCTCGCGCCGGTAGACGGCGGCCGTTGCCCGATGACTGTAGCGCGAGCCATCGATGTACGCGCGCTCTGGGCGGCGGCGCTCGCGGGCGCGGGTTCGCGTGATGTCCAAGTCACGGACGGCGCCCCCACCCTCTCAAATGAAGCCCCACAGAACCAAAAGGAGAGCAAACCGTGATCGTACGAAGAGCAGTTGTCGCCCGCGCTCGCGAAGACGCAGCTCGTGGCATCTACCAACCCGATTCCTATGTAGTCGCGAGCCAGGGCCCGGAGCCATCGTTTGATCCGGTCGCGAATCTGGAGCACGCGAGCGTAGGCAGCCATCTCCAAGATCCGACCATTGCGGAACTCTCGGAGGACATGCGACGCGATGAGGACGAGCTGGCGCACCATCCCTCGGCGCGCCTCCTCTTTGTCTTTCTCATCGTTCTTCTTTTCCTCGAAGCGGCCGGCGCGATCTACGTGATGAAGACGATCGGGCTCGCGAACCCGGAGCGGATCATCTTCGGCTCGGCGCTCGCGGTCTGCGTCTTCTTCACGGCGTGGCTTGCCTCACGAACCGCGAATCGCCTCCTCTCGGTAGGGGCAATTGCCGCCCTCGGGGTCTTGATCGCCGCACTCTCGGTGATCCGCGTGGACGACAACGCCGCCGAAGGAGGCTCGAAGGCCGTCGGTTTTGCGACCGCGGTCGTCATGACGGCGGTCACCGTCGGGCCCGCACTCATGGCCGAGCACATTCTTCGGCTCCTTGCGCCGGCGTTGCCGCTCATGCGGCGCGTACGTCAGCTGAGGCGCCGCATCAAACGAGCGTCGTCGTCGCGGACGGGAGCGACGCACTTCGTGACGCGGCTCGCCAAGCGCCGCGACGAATGGCAGCAAGAAGCGGCAAGGCGTCGCGCGATTTATGACGTCGCGTACCGCGCCGCCCGCGCGGAGCTCGGCGGCGAGGAGTTGCCCGGCGAGTCTTCACCCGCTCTGGAACTCGTACCTCGTTTTCCCTCTCAATCCACAAAACAACCTGACCAGCAATAAGGAGACGACCATGCCAACAAACGCACCTGTCCGCACCCTTTCAAAGGAAACGCAGCCCGAACGGGCGCGCGTCGAAGTGCTCACTGCCGGCGCCAATCGCGGCGCACGGCTCATGCAGCCCGCATTCGCAGAGTTCAATCGCGTCTCGAACCGCTTTACGCTCGCGCCGGTTTACGCCGATCCGGTGCCCGACCGTGCCGCATCACTCGTCCGGGAGGCGACAAGCCGTGGCGTATCCGCTCGCGGCGTCGAAGCGCGAGTCGAGGAGATCCTGCCCTCGCGCGAGTTCAAGCACCTGCCGCTCATCCTGAGTGTCGACAACCCGGAGGCGATCGCGATCGCCCTCGAAACCGCCGTCCTCGCCGAACGACCGGTCCTCATCTATTTCCTCATCCGCCTGCCGAACGAGGAGCTCCTCGGCTTCCGTGCTGTGCTTCAGCGCGGCGACGAGGAGCACCAGAAGATTGGCGCGCGATTCTTCCGCCGGCTCACGCAGGTGACGGCGCGCTCCGGCGCCGCTGCCGTTTTGGGAGCCGAGGGACGTCCCGAACACCTCGCCCTCGAAATGGCGTACCGCCGCTGGTTTGCGGACCACATGAATGCGAATCTCACAAAGATCGTCGCCAAAATTCGGCCCGAGAGTGATCCCTTCGAGATCACGACCGACGGCCAGACGACCATGGCACTCCTCATGCGCGAGAGCCCGGACGGCTGGACTGATCCCTCGGCTCTGGCGCGGGACGTGGTCGAGCAACCGACCGACCCGATCACGCGGGGCCATGATTTTGCGGTCGGGGAGATCGGCCCGGACGGCATCCGATTCCATATCGCGCGGATGCGCGCCCTGGACGGCAAGCCCGCCGTCCGTGCCGCGGCCGTGGTCGATCCCAATGCCTACGAGGCAGCAGACGTGGAGCGACGTGAGCGTGCGACGCGGGAAACGCAGGAAGCGTTGCAGCGGGCAGAGCGCCACAGCGTTTCGCGCACGCAGCCCGTCTTCACGACGGATTGAAACGCCGATGCTGAACCTTCTCATTTCTTACGCGATCGCCGGGGCCTGCGTCCTCTTCATGGTGTCCTTGCCGCTCGGCAAGATGGAAGTGGCGGGCAGGCTCCGGCGGCTGAGTGGCGCGCTCATGCTCCTCGCGTTCGCGCCGTACGTGTTCGTCGATCTCGTGCGAGCGCTTGCGCATGATTCGCCGCACGTTGTTGCGCCAGGAGGCTCGATGACAGGCGGCGGGCTACTTCAAGTGGTGGGCGCGCTCGCACTTCTCGCGCCCGTCGCCTACCTGATCTTGCTCGTCCGAAAACGGCTGACGATGAGCCCGAAGGACCGGGAGAACGAGTGGAAGCATGTGCGCTCCTCCGGCAAGCGCCCCGTCGAGCACGAACGGCACGGCGAGCGCGCGCCCTCGCTCTTCGACGACAAAGAGGAGTCGTGAGTCATGGCCGGCATCCTGAAGTCCCTCGTCGCCTCCGCTGCGGTTGCCGTCGGCCGCTCCGATCTCGCGCTGAGATTAGCGAAGAGCACCTCGTACGCGCGTGCGCTTTATAACGAGCGTGCCGGAATGGTTGGTGAGCCGCCGACACCCGCGGCGATCTACGTCGCGGCAGCGCGGCGGATGGATGGACCCGAGCCGATGACGTTCGGGACGCTTCCCTCGGGCGAGCCGGTAAGGGTACGTAGAGAGCTTGGCCTTATGAGCGCCCTGATCTTAGGCGCCACCGGCGCGGGCAAGTCGCGGCTCTTGATCGCGCTCCTCCTCGAGCCCCTTCGTCAGATCATCGATGACCTCCGCCTCGACGCCCACTGGCATGCTGACGTCGGCGTCGAGCTGGAGCTTATCGATCCTAAGTTTGAGACGTTCGATTTGTTCCGGAAGTACGTGGCGGCCATGTGGCTCGGCGCGAATGATGCCGGCCGCGAACTCCTCGAACGCTCAGTGCGCGTGATCGACTGGTCGCACGAACGAGTCACGCCGCTCACCCCCTTCGACAATCACTTCACCGAGATCTCGAATGCCTACCTCGCGCACCTACGCGCCGACGTGAGCACCCGCACGAGCCCCCAGTCCTACACCGACGCCATGCGCCAGCTCCTCTATATGTTCGACTGGCTTCTGATCGAGTTGCGGTATCCCTTGAGCTACCGCTTCGCCGTTCGCTTCATGCACGACGCGGGCTTCCGTAAGGGCGTCCTTTCGCACGTTCCGGAGCCCGAGGTCCGCTACTACTTCGAGAACTTCGACCTCACGGTGCCGCGCCAGACCCGCGATGGATTCCTCCGCCGCGTGCAGTACGGCACGAGCTTCCCCGAACTTCGCGCTTCCTACATTCCGCCGGAGGCTATGGACAAGCTCGGCCTCATGAAGGAAGCGCCGATCACGCTCGTGAACACGGCGTGCACGACGACCTTGCCGCAGGCCCTCGGTTACGAACGCGCCGCTTGGCGGGCCACCGACGTTCTCTGCGCCGCGCCGCGGCGCGATCCGCGCCGTCCGAAATCATTCGTGCTCGAAGAAGCGGTCCGGTTCATGGAAGACGCGAACGCCGATCACGTCGAGACGCTTCTCACGGGCTTGCGCACCTTGCGGAGCGTGAACATGGGCATCATCCTCACGGCGCAAGATTTCTCGAACGCGGTGCCGGCGAACGTCGCGCGAACGGTGCTTCTGAACACTACCTGGATCGCCGGGTTCCGGGCGCGCGAGGATGCGCAGATCTTCTGGCCGCATGTCGTGGGCACCCCTGATGACCGCCGCACCGAGAGCGCGAGGCGGGATGCGTTTCTCCGGGAGATGGCGGGACTAGCGCGGCAGCGCTACCTCCTTCTCGTCAAAGGGAATCCCGCGCTGCCGCTGCGCGCACCGGATGTGCCGAAACCCGGCGACGCGCTCGGCGTGTCTGAGAACCAGCTGCTCGATGTGTTCAACCGGGAGATCGCCACGAAGTCGATGCTCCCGACCGCAACGGCGATGAAGCTGATCGCGGAGTGGGAAGCGCGCGTCGTGGAGCAGGGCGAATCTAGAACCTCTGGAGCGATAAGCGCGCCTCGCAAGCTCTCGATCACAAGCCTCGCCGACCTGAAGCGCTTCTTCACGGCCTCGGAGGAGGAATGAAGAAGCTGACCCTCGCATGGAACGTCACGCTCGCGCTCCTCTACGTCCTCGCGTTGCCGATCTACGCGGCGAAATGGCTACGGCGGGCGGTGGAGTCCGTCTTCCATCTGTCGGAGCTCCGGAAGGGATTCGTCGACTGTCCGCACTGCGGCTTTCGCAATCCGCTCGACATCCTGGCCCTCTGCCGCCGCTGCGGGATGGCCGAGTTTGGATCGCGGCTTTATTGCACGACCTGCAGGCAGGTCACGAGGGCGTTCCCATGCGACCGCTGCACGGCAGCGATCAGGGTGCTGTGATGCGCTGCGCGATTCGTATTCATCACGCTTCTCAAGGCTCGATGGTCCGTTTGGACAACGCCTTCGGAACGTCTTCGACGCACCGCCAAGACGCCCGCGCTTTCTTCAACCCGAACTTCATCTTGAGCGCAAGGAGGCTGCCGCATTTCCTACCGTTGTACGCAAGGCAAGCTGCTGTGCATCACTCATCAACATCACCAACTCACATGAACACAACCATTACCCGCACCATCCCCGCAGAAACTGAAGATGGACAGATGCTCGATATCCGGCCTTCGGCGTGGGCCGACGTTGAAAAGGTCGCTAACGAGGAGTTCGGCGCCTTAGTCAACATCCACTTCCACGCCGAACCCGGCGCATACCACGACAGGCCGGCCGTTCCGTTTCCACACTTCTTGATCGAAACGACGCTTGACGTCGGTCAGGTGAGCGCCTTCATCGAGCGAATCGATCCCATCATCAACGACGTAGTCGCATCTCACCCGCAACTGCCTTTGCTCGCAACGAACTAACAAAATGCTGGCACACCTCCAACGCTCGAGCTGCACACGGTCCCGCCAGGGATGCCCGGCGCGCGAACGTTCGTTGCCGCCCCGCTCTCCGCTCCTCGCCGAGCGGCCCGGCACGAGGAAACGGAACCGCGTCCGCCAAACCCGCGGGACCGTGTTGCAGTCTGTCCCCGTAACGAGCGAGCATGAACGACTGCCTTGGTGTCTTCGTGGCCAACGTGGCTAGTCAGGTGAGCCGTACGTCGTTGGCGATCCATTCGGAAACCGCTCCAGACCCAGCAAGTCGAGAGGCGCAGCACACCCGCCACGGCCCTGATCCGCGTAACGGCGCGCTCAGTTCCCGGGACTTGGCTGCGCTCCGGTTCATCGGCCAAGCCGGCGAGCTGGCCCAGTACCAGTTGCACGAGCAAGTCTTCCGTGATGTGAGCGAGGTCGTAGTGTCGCGGTTTGTTCGGCGAGCATCGGCGCGCGACCTCATCGCAACGACACGGTGGCGTGGCATCGGGATCAACCGTTTGAGGCTCACAACTCGCGGCCGTGCGCATCTCGTACAACATGGAGTCAATGCAAACGAGCTCTTTGTCCTGCGCAGCCCGATCGCCGAGGGCCATATCGAGCACCAGCTCTGGATCATCGACACGCTCATCGTTCTTGGACGAACTCCTCGGAAGCCCGATCTCCTGGAGCCCGCTTGGGCGCTGCAGCGCCGATTCACACCTCGCCCTGCGGCGATCCCGGACGTACTGGCGTCGTTCGTCTCGCCGCCTGACCAGCCGGCGCTCCTCCTCGGCGTCGAGATCGACCGCGGTTCCGAGAACCTCGCAACCATCTTTCTCCCGAAGCTCGAAAAACTCTGCGGTGTGCTTTCGTCGTGGGCGGGAGGCGCAGCGTGCGCGATCGTAGTGCTCACGAACAACAGGCGCCGTCGTGAAGCGCTACGAACCAGCGCGAAGGCGCTGCCTCTGCCGGTGATCACAGAGATGTTGCCAGTCGCGCCCGGTCGGCCTGGGCTCGCCGACTTGATAACGACCTTCAGCTTTATCCGCTGAACACTGCTGATCCGGCTACTCGCTGAGCCATCATTCGGTGTGTACTCTGGAGTGCAGACGGATTCACAGGCTGGGGCCAGTAAGTCATTCGATGACAGTAGTTAGCACGGGGTGCATCGTGGCGCTTCCGACAACGGCGGGACGCGTTCATAAAGGAGATGGCCGGCCTCGCGCGACAACGGTTTCTCCTCCTCGTGAAGGGCTACCCAGTGTTGCCGCTCACTACGCCATAGGAAGCTTTCCTGGCATCCTCCGAAACCCCGGAGGATCGTTAAACGTCCTAAAATCAGGAAGTTGACCCTTGCTTTTCGAGAGCAGGGAACTTAAGATTAACTTCCGAGGTCTGACCGCCTCCCATTTCTACGGTCGCCTGACTGTGGCTGGAATCGGTCTTCCTCCTTTTTATCCGGGCGTCTGCGCCGTGCTAGGGCGCAGGCGCCATCTTTATTTATTGTTGACTTCTCCAGTGGCCAGTGTTACCACTATGTCGTGACGTTGTGATGGAGAAGTCACCGGGTCTAGCACACCCGCTCTAGAAACGCTCGCTGCTCCGGCGGGCACGGATAAAAAGGGGTCTGAGGATGATTAGCCACCCGCGTAGTTTGTCTGTCTCTACTTCTCTGAAAAAACCATTCCTTACATTGCTCCTGGCGCTCGTCGTTGCGCTGGTCATGAACCCGCTTTCGGCCGGTGAGCTTACGCGCCGCGACCGCCTGGAAAGCCTCAACGAGGATGTCCACGGCGCTGCGTTGCGCAGCCTCCGCACGCTCGACGAAAGCGACTCGGCTGCCCCGGGCGCAGCAAAACCTACGATCCTCGGGACGTCGGTTTCGGTGAACGCAGATGGCGACACGGTTGTGACGCTGAACCTCACCCGTTCGTTTCTCGAACAGCATCCCGCGGACGGTGATCTCGAGGCAGCGGTGCAGGCGCTCGAAACGGAAATCGGCAACGTCAGGGGTCTTGAAACGGCCGAAGAACGACAGGGCAATCTCGGCTTCGAGATCCTGATCGAGAGCATTCCCCTCGAACGGTACCTGCCGCCGACGCCCACCATTCCCGAACGCCAGAACCGGGTCGGCACCGACGCCGTCGCCAACACCCGCATCACGATCAGTCCGGGTCACGGTTGGTACTGGAATGAAACCGGGCGGAATTGGGCGCTCCAGCGGTCGTACTTCTACGGCATCGTCGAAGACTACGTGAACTCCGAGATCACCGCATACCTCCGCAGCGAGTTGTCTGCGCGTGGCATGGATGTGCGTCCCACCCGCGAGTTGTCGAAGTCCAATACGAACGGCGAGACTGGCCACCCGCGGTGGCAGGAAGACGCGCGCTACTACCTGCGAAGCATCGGTGCGCCGACAACCGTAACGAACGCGACCTCGTCGAGTGATTACAACAGAGACATCATGGCCCGGCCGTTGTATTCGAACTGGGTCGGCGCGTCGCTCATGGTCAGCGTTCACAACAATGGCGCCACTGGCACCGCGACGGGCACCGAAGTCTGGTACTCGAACACGAACGGCAGCATCACGGACAGCAAGCGCCTCGCGGAGGCGATTCACACCCGGCTCATTACCGCGCTCCGCCAGTACAATCCCAAATGGGTCGACCGAGGAGTGAAGTTCGGCAGCGGCTACGGCGAGAACAACTATTCGAGCAAGCCCTCAGCGCTCGTGGAG
>Ga0193696_1000228_pt1 | contig 21788 bp, 36 predicted proteins | sample L3m1metaG_FD_145074 | JGI IMG/M metagenome (GOLD analysis project Ga0193696, IMG submission 145074) | Soil microbial communities from a riparian zone of the East river system, Colorado, United States - L3m1 | ecosystem: Environmental > Terrestrial > Soil > Riparian zone | place: USA: East River... | reverse complement strand
CGACCTTCTTGCGTAGTCCGGCGATGACATAGTGCTGCGCGGCCTCGAGATCTGTAGTCATTCTCGCGACTGCTCTAGCACCATCGCCGTGTTGATTTTGCATCATGTACGCAAAGCAAGTGCCGATATGCTGGTCGGATTCGGCGGCAAGGATCGCCGTCGAGACGACCAGTGCGGCAGCAATGATCATCGTTTTCACGTCACGGTCTCGTCGATGTTTGCGTCGCGATTGCCGACCAACCATCCAGGCGGCTGCGGGATCGTTATGTTGACCGGACGCCAAAGGTGCAAGCAGTACGGATGGTTGTTGATCCAGTCAGCGCGCGGCGGATGCAGTTGCATCACGCAATCGTCGTCGTCCCAGAACATGCGCTTCATGGAATCCATCTCAGCCCAGGTCGGTGTGCGGTTGGGCAAGCTGACACTCACGTGCTCCCAGCCTTCGCCGTCGCTGGCGATGACCTTGAACGGCGCATTGCTGTCGCGATACGCTTTGCCTGGGCCGCGCGGGATGAAGAACGCGCCGTTGCAGCCATAGCTGTCGTCGCTGCCGTACTCGCCGGTATGCACGCGGTACTTGTTTGGCACTTTGAATGTCATAGGCGGTGTTCTCCTGGGGTTGGTTTACACCGCTATGATGCGGTGCGAGTATTCGCGCGAGCCGATGAAGTGTGGGACGATCACGTGCTGGTCGACGCTTTCAGGAACGCTCTCGCCAGCAAAGACGTGCCGGGTGACGTTGATTAGGTACGCTTCGTACCCATGCTTGGCGTAGTTGGTTTCGAGCACCACGCCTTCGTGGTAGCAGTCGTTGCGTCCGGCGCATGGCTTGAATTCGTATGCTCGAATCTGCTGGCCGACCTTGAACCTGTTCACGTGGGAGAGAGTCATTCTGTTTTGCCTTTCTGGGTTGGTGCTTGATTATAGTCCAGCCGCAAGCGGAACCGAGAAATTCTTTGCGAATTCCTGGGCCGCTTTGATGCTCTTCGCATAGGCCAAAAACTTCCCTGTCGCGTCATAGATGGCGTATTGACCTGCGCGGGCAACCGAGAGGTTGGCGGTTAGCCCATTGGCAAGTGCGTGCGTGATTAGATATCCCATTGATGTTCTCTTATTGCTGGTTGCTTTTGATGTCGGCGTAGATATCGCGGACAAGGTCGTCGTAGGTTGCGTCCGTGACGGCGTATGGATAAAGCTCGTAGAGCGCTGCGCAGATGATCTCGTGGCGCGTGCCGACGTGCGCGGCGTCCATGCGCAATCCGACCTCTCGGCGCACGCGCTCCTTCTGGAGCGCAGGCCACTTGGCCCAGGGTAGGACCGTCATGTCAGTCGTTGTAGACGCGGATGGTTATGGTGCCGTCTTGCTGCCGGTATTCGACAGCGACGAGTTCGTCGGCTTCGACAATGTCCTTGAATCGGAAAAAGGGTTTGTCGTTGCCGATAGGGAAGTCGACAAGCTCAAACGATTCGGGCCATTCACCGGGCACCATGTCCAGGCTCGAAGCCTCGCCGGTAAAGATAAAAGGATAATCCGATTCCGTCAAGGCGGCGACGGCGGTGTGGTGGCTGATGCGAAGCATGATGTACCTTTCTGTTGGGGGCTGGGGCCGAAGCCCCATTCTATTCTTAAGCGGCGACGATGTCCAGCACGCGGTTGGCAAAGGTCCAGATGCCTGCGTTGAAGTCGATGTCGCGGTTGACCGAGTTGATCCCTGCGGTCTTCACGTTGCGGCCACCGCGATCCTGGGCGAGGTAGCCGCCCTTCATGGCGTTTTCTTGGACGCGGTTGAAGACGCTCCAGAGCGTGTTGCTATCGTCTTCCGCGCGGCGCACCGAGAGCAGGCCATCGGCGTGGTCTGGGCGCTTTTCGCCCCACTTCAGCAGCGTCGCACCAGTCGCAAAATCGACTGCTTGCTGCTTGCTCAATTCGATCTGCTTCATGCGCTCGATGCGCGGCAGCGCGTGGTTCATGTGCACTTCGCGGATCAGGTCCGTGCCGTCAATGATGTGGTCCATCATGCGCGGGTCATTGTGCAAGACGCGGATGTTGCCGTATTGCGCTGAGGGAAGCATCATGCCGTTAAGGCAGGCCAGCACCTTCAGCGCGGCCATCATGTGGTAGGCCGACGTGCGGTTGTGGCTGTTCGTCATGGCGATCTCTGGGACAAAATCACCGACCTGCAGTTTGCCTTCAAGGTAGTCGCGATGCACCAGCCGGACAAGGTGCTTCGCATAAGGCTTTTTCTCGGCGCTGTAGGTCTTTGACTGCGACGCTTGGACAACTTCGAAACCGGCGTTGCGCATGGTGTCGATCACCTCAATGGTGCGCACAAATTGGTAGCGGGAGGAGGCACCGGGTGCTGGCTCGTCGGCAAAAATGCTCGGAGCGTATTGGGCGATGTCGGTGTTGGTCAGGGCGAGGAGCTTGTTCATGGGGTAGCCTTTCTGGTGGGGTAATTCCGCTGCAACAATTGCTGCGGTGTTTGGATTATAGGCGCTGGCGACGCTGAATTGCTCAGTTCGCCAGCTTGAGTGTTTCAAAGTGTCTCGTTGATAGCGCGATCAATCGCGAGCTTGCGCATCTCATGGCGGCGGATGGCCTCCACCAGTCCATGATCCTTCAGATCAGGCAGGATGCGCTTGCGTGCGGCTTCGTAAAGCGGCTGCATCGCTGCCATTGCGGCGGCACGTGCCTCTGCCTTCTCTGCGATGCTGGCGGCGTAGTTCTCAAAGCTCATTGTTTTAATCTCCTGCTTAGTGGTGGTTGGTCTTGCACTCGTAGCTGATGCCTTTGCCCAGGTCGACAGCTTCGAACTTTACTTTGCCTTTGTATTGCGGGTTGGACCGCGTCAGGTAGTCGGCCATCGACACCGCGCGGGCCAGCGTGGTCAGCTTGACCGCATAGATGATCGACAATTCGCCCTCGGTCATCTTGACGGCGTACCGGCCTTGCGGGTGCGACATCATGCAGTTCGGTCCATAGCTGAACCAGCCGTGCGACTCTTCGTCCCAGGCCTCGTCTGCGACGGGCTTGCCGCAAAAGATGCAGTTGGGACGGGGCGGGATATTCTTGAAATACGACATAGTTGTTCTCCTGGGGCGCGTATAGCGCCCTCTCTTTTGTTTAATTAGCGACGCAAAAGTGGAAGTGCATCCCGGCTTGCAATGCACGTTCGCCCAAAAACATCGGGAAGAAGCGGCCTTCGGCGTTCGCCACAATGACAAAGTCAAGGCGCTCGCCGTTCTCGGCGGTGACGCGCGGGCCGAAGGTCTTTTCGACTGCCTTGATGGCGTTGTCGCGGGAAACGTAGGTCTTGGCGGGCGTCAGTTCGAGGTGCTTAATCATTTCGTGCTTTCTGTTTTCGGCGCAACCGCTGCGCCGATGCATTTAATGTAATCGAAATTTGCCCGCTTCTGGCGATTTGGCGAAAATATTTTGCTGGTCAGTCGTTTATGACTAATTGCACCTCTAGATCGCGACTGTGCCGATTGACCCAAGCGACTAACTGGTGCAGCCTAGCGTTGGTGGGCAACTGGCCCATCATGTTGCACCGCACAGATTCTTGTTCGAGATGTACATCGTCGAGGATCACCTGATTCATCAGGTGCGTCAACTCTTCTTCGTCGCCGGTGGCCGTGAGTGGGTAGTAAGGGATAAGGGATTCGTCGTCGTTGAGCGCGGTGATGCACAATTTCATGAGGAAACTTTCTGTTGGGGGCTTTGATTATAGCCCAGCCGCACGGGCACTGACGGGCTAAATTTTGGGCTTGGGCTCGCGCGGCTCGGTCGGCCTGTCGCGGGTTGGACCGGGCTTGCTGCGCGGCGTGGGGATGTCCTGGGGCGTCTCGGCGCGGCTATTCCACTCAGCGATAGCGTTGGCGCGACCTTTGGCGAGCCATTCCTCGCGCGTGCCTTTGCCTAGCGTTTGTACACGCACCTCGGGGCCTCGTGCACCGCAGTTTTGGCATTCGGCCAGCATCCAGCGGAAGGTGCTTCCCTCTTGCGTGTAAACGTTCGCGCTGCCGCAAAACGGGCAGGATAAAGCGGCCGGTGTAGTCATGCGCGCAGGTACATGACCAAGGCGAGGACGATGATGAAGAAGGTGATCCCGGCTGCGGCCAGCGTCCAGAGGAGCAGGCCCAGGCCAACACCGGGCTTGGGCGGGGGCGTCAGGTTGGGACGCCACACCGGCTTGGCGGCGGCGTCTTCGCTGCGCCTGCGGGCTTCCTGGGGATCGTAGGGGCGGTTGGCGCGGTCAATGGGCACGGCTCATTCCTTTCTGGGGGCGGCGGGAGGACTTCAGGATGAAGTCAGGAGGACTTCAGGAGGAAATGCAGGCACCTGCATGGGTCTTGCAGGTGCCTGCGGGCTGGTTTCACTCGTCGGCTTTGCCAGCTGCGGCGGCGCGGGCCGCGACGCGGGCGGCGGCTTCTTGCTCAGCCTTTTCGCGGGCCTCGCGGTTGGCCTTCAGGATCGACTCGCGCAGGGCGTCGCGCATCTCGTCGCGCTCCTTCGCTGCCTTCAGGCGTGCTGCCTCTTTGGCTTCGAGGTTCGCGCGGCGCATCTCTTCGCGCTCGTTGGCGGCTTTGACGCGCGCTGCTTCCTTCGCTTCGATGTTCGCGCGGCGCATCTGCTCGCGTTCGTCCGCTGCTTTGGCGCGGGCCGCTTCTTTTTCCTCGCGCTCCAGGCGATTCTGCACTTCGCGTTCCGCGCGGGCCTTGAGCTTTGCTTGCGCGTCTTCGAGCTTGCGGGCTGCGCGAATCTCGGCGTCCGACTGGCGGTCGCTGGTGCGCTCTTGGTGTTCGGTCCAGCGGTTGCTGCGCGCAAATTGGAATTGCGTGCTCGCCGTCGCGGGGCTAATGCCAAGTGCTTGATCCGACACCATCTGGAGGACGTCGGGGCGTTGCAGCGCTTTTTCTTCCCAGAGAGCGAGGTGCCGGACAAAGGCGACACGCGACATCTTGCCGGTGCGCACCTGCGGGTCGAGGCTCGCGGCGTATTCCTTGGCGCGGGCCAGCACCGCCGGGTCGGTCGGGACACGCTTCGGTGCTTCTTCCTTTTCCTTCTTGCCCAGCGTGGTGCGCTTGCTTTGCTCGTTGGCGACGTCGCTGGCGGCGTCGAGGATCGAGTTGCTGGCGGGCTGCTCTTCGGGGGCGGTGATGTCGGTGATCACGTCGTCCGTCTTGTCGGCTGCTGGGCTGATGGCCTGGGTCACGATGTTTTCCTCTTCGTTGATGGTGGCGTTGGAGTCGAGGTCATAGGATTTCATGGGTAAGCCTTTCTGTGCTTCGTGTTTGCATCGCGTTGTTGCGATATAAGTAATGTAATCCAGAACTCGACGCTTCCTCCCTTTTGATCGAAAGTGAGATGCAACAAAGTGTAGCGCGATTGCGTCAGGCGGCGTCGCCTGCCGTGTCTGGGTACGTGGGCGGCGGCTCCGGGAGGCGCATATTGCCCGCGATATAGTCTTCTGCAACCTTATTGAAAATGGCTGATCGGGTGGTAAACATGACGATCCCCCGGCGCTCGAAATAATGGTCGGGGTAGTCGACCGAAATGATCCTGTCGTAATGGGGCGGCTCCAGGTATTGCCAGTCGGCCTCGCCAACGTCGTTCCTGTTGCCCACAATGATGTAGCAGTCTCCCAGGCGGTGCAGGTCCGCGCGCAGGCGCTTGCTTTCTGCTGGGCTGTGGAACCAGCAGCCAGTGATAATGCAATCGGGCCTGTCGTAGAATGGATGGCTCATGGCGTGGTAAAAAAGAAGAGGTAGAAGAAAACGGCCGCGCAGATAATGACTGCAATGAGCAGCATTACCCGCGCGACCTTGATGAATAGCTGAAGCACGCTAGACGGAAACTACTTCCCCTCTGGCGCGCACTTCGGCGTTAATGATTCGAACAATACCGGCGAGGCGGTTCATCGGCACGTGAAAATCTACGACGTTGCCAATGTTGACACCGACAAATGTCCAGACTTGAAAGTTGTCGCGCTGATTGCGCTCGTCCCAGAAGCACGGGCGCGGCTTGCCGAAGCGAGGCTTAAACCTGCTCGCTGGCACCGGCTTATTGCTGAAGACGATTCCGACGGTGTAATCTGGTGCCTGCATCTTGAAGAGGTGTCCGTACTTCTTCATGAAGAGATCAGCTAGCTCCTGATCGGACACATTCTTATGTTGGTACTTTTCCCAGGCAGGCGAGTAGAGTTTGCGTTCTGTCATGGTTCAAATCCCGGTAGAAGTTTGTAGTCGTCTTCAACGACGACGTAAAAACGCGGCGCGTTATCGGGCTGCGTGCTATTGATGGCGTCGCAAATTGTCTTTGCGCTTTGTGCGGTCAGCCTGGGCAAGCCTTCGACGAATTTCTCGTCGGGATAATCGCCTGCGAAATTGTCGGTGTGAATGATGCGGGCCATAATTCCTTTCTGTTGGAGGTGGGCAGTTTTCTCGGCATACCCAGGCTCAAGCCACTCTGTTTGTAGATCGCAGGGCGTGTGGCAGATTAGTCTTCAGTGCTCATGCGGCCGGAGTTCCATCAACCACCTCGCGAGCTAAGCCCCTGTCGCCGGGCTGTTTATTAGTGCGTGCGTTTGTTTGTGATGCGCCTGACAAAGCCATACAACGTCAAGCGGCCGGTCATAGTCTGCATGATGAGCGACGGCTTTCTCGCCGCAGACCCAGCACGGTTGTCTCGACAATCGGCCATCCCTTAGCGCATGCTGCACCGCATTCGTCGCCTTGACCCGCTTCGGATAATCTACTTTGTAATCGGCAACTATCTGCTTCATCATCGCAACTCGATACGGCAACTTAGATCGCTCAAGATCATAGGCTCGAACCTTCTCGCTGTTCTCTTGGCGATATTGGGTAACGTATGCACGCACACATTCTTTACACTTGTTCAAATGCCCATCGGCCATCATGGCGTGCCGATAAAAAGCCTCGAGAGGCTTTTCTTTTAGGCATTTGATGCAAGGCTTAGTGGGCATGACTAGAACGGGATCTCAGAATCATCGCCATTATCCGGTGCCTTGGTGAAGTCCGGCTTGATCACACCAGCCTTGACGCTCTTGGCGAACTTCTGGGCCTCGACAAACACTGGGTCTTGCGGGCCTTTGAGATAACCTTCATGCGAGAAGGCCCAGCCCATCCAAGAACCTTTCTCGTTGCTCTCAGGGACCGTGACAACGCGCCACTTGCTGGCGTACATCGGCGGCGTATAGGGACCGTGCGGGCCTTTGAGCTTCAGCATATTCTGCTGCATATACCATTGCTTCGCCTTCTTGATCTGCGTCGAGGTCATGGTGATCAGCGCGGGCGTCGCGTAGCCTTCGGTCTCGTTGTAGACCATGACGTAGAAGGTGCGCGTGTCGTTTAGCTGGTTGCCGTTCTCCAGGATGTCGCGGTTCTTGTCGTCGCGCATGGACTTCGTCAAGAGCGTCTCGCCGTCCTCGACGCTGTGCTGGCCTTTGAAGCCACCGCCATTCTCGCGCACGCGCCATTCGATGAAGTACCGTTCGTAGACGCACGGTATGATCAGAATCTTGTCCTTCACCGGGTCCAGCACTTCGCGCGTCACGCTGTTGTACAACATGCCTTCGAACGCGCCTTCGATATATTCGCCCTCGCTGCGCTTCACCTGGGGGCTATTCGATTGCAAGATGGACAGGAAAGGAATCGCGAGGTCGTCCTTCGTCGCACCTTGGAAGCCTTCGCCAGCGAAGCCGCTGAAGTCGTCGCCTGCAGTCTCGGTCATAGCGCCGTTCGGTTTGGGGACGACTGCGTTGGCTGATGCCTCGGGTGCGTCCTGGGATTGCGCCGGTGTTGTCGGTGCGGTTGTTTGGTCGGTCATTTCGTCGCTTTCTTGATCTCTTTTAACTCTGCCTTTTTGAACTGAAACACGCTGATGGAAGGCGGCAGGGCGGTGCCTTTCTCCAGCAATTCCTTTACCAGCGACTTCAGCGTCGCTGCGTGCACTGACTCTTGAACCTCGGGCATCACTTCGTACGTAGCCATGATGGAGTGATAAAGCTGCGTGCGCTGCGCTGGGGTCAACGTGCGCAAGTCTACCAGAAAAGATTCTTTCACGACGCCGCCGTGGCCATTCTCGCGCAACCAGCCGTGTGCGAACGGGCGGTTGTCGATGCTGATGCTGGCCTTGACGTCCGGTCGCATGAGAAGCCGCGTGCCATCGGTCAGCGTGTAGTCCGCAACACCGGCTAGCTCCATCGCTTCAGGCAAGACGCCAAGCTGGTACCGGTTCAGGTCGGCGGTCAGGAGGTCGAGCTTGGCCTGGGCGTCTGCGACGGCGTTGATCTTCTCGCGCAGCTTCGCAGCCATTGAGCCAAGCATCTGCAAGTGGTCCTCGCGCGGCGGCTCGGCTTCGACACCGCTGAAGTCTGGGGCTGCGCCGTCCGTGAAGTCGCTGAAGTTGGGTATGTTGTCGTCGTTCATTTCTCTTCGAACCTTTCTCTAAATGCAGTCTCTGCACACACGATTGTCTTCGTAATATGGTGCGGATTATAGTACACAACGCACGGCACTTCCGTGCCCAGCACCTCCAGCACCGTCTCGGTGTTGAGCGTGCCATCGGTGTTCGCGGCAAGCACCGTGAATGTCATGCCGGTGACAAGCTCGATATAATCTCGATCCTGTTTAATCGGGCCGTGGATCATCTTGCGGCTCCTGTTTGCTGCGGCTATTGAACTCGCGTCGACCGCACGTGGTGCAGATGCGATAGTTGCTCTCGGCGCTTTCCCACATCCAGGCGTGGGCGCGGCCGACCTTTCCTTCTGGGTCACCTGAGACCGTGCAATTGTTCTCGGTGTTGTCTGGGCGTAGATATGCGACGGCGGTCATGAATAGCGTGCCTCCTGTTGAGCGTTGATGGCCTTCTGCGTCTCGAGCAATTCGATGTCCCGATAGACCGCTTGCAGAATGTCGTACAGGGCTTTGCCGTGCTGGCGCGAACCGCTTATGGTGGCGTGCGACATCACGCCAAAGAGCGCTGCGGCGAAACCCTTTTTCTCCATGATGCGCACGTCGAGATCGAGGCGCTGACGTTCTTCTGCGAGCGTCATTCCGGCGACCTCTGGTCGATGACAATGACGGTCTTGCCAGCCGTCATCGCGATCTTGACAAGATCGCGCGGGTCGATATTGTCCTCGTCGCCAAACGCTTTCTCCCATTCCTCTGCAGTCACGCCGGAGATGAGGAACTGCCGTTGGTCGGGAGTGAGGTGCGGAAATACTTCCTGCACGAGCCTGCCGTTTTTCCAAGAGTCGAGTTCCTCCTGGGTCACTGGCAGGTCTTCGGTGTGCCATACATTCGTGAGCACGCTTTGTATTTTGATCAGCATCTTTCGTCCTTTCTAAGTGGGGTGATTATGCCACGGCTTCGGCCGTCGCGGGATGAATGTCGATGACTATCGACAAGTATTTCTTGACCTGCCGGTCCCACACTAGCACCGGAACGATGCCGCCATTCACCTCGGCAATGATGGCGCTTGCCGCTGCGATGACCACCGGGTCGCCCAGGCAAAGCAGCCAGTCGTTCGGTTTGAAGTCGCGCAGCTTCGCGCGCATCTGCGCGACGGAAAGCTGGGGCGAGATTAACACCGGGCCTGATGGCAGGAGCACATCAAGCGTGCCAAACTCGCGCGCAGCCGTGAGGTCGTACTTATATACAAGCTCGTTGTAGACGTTGCGACGCATGGGATTCTGGGTAATAAAAACGCGGCCGGGTTTCATGATTGGCTCCCTTTCTAGGGGTGAAAGATTGAGTATTGTAGAGGATAATCGGACGCTATGTCCAAACATGGGCAATTGCTGCCTGTAGGACAACCTCGCTGACGTCCCGTGCGGCTTGCAAGCAACGCACGATGTCCTCGTCTATGGTGTGCTGCGCCATCAGGTCGTAGACCTGCACCGTATTTGCACCGTCCGTGCGCGCGAGGCGGCTGATGGCTTGCAAACGTTCGAGCGCAGAATAATCGTTGCTGTAAAAAACCATGTAGCTCGCCACGCCTTGCAAACCATCCAGGCCGGTGCCGCCTGACTTCTGCTGACCGACAAAGAACCGACACGCCGGGTCAGCGATGAAGCGTTTCTTACTTGCGTCCTTCTCTCTTCCCGTCATGCGGCCGTGATATTGGGTCACAGCAGCCGCCCCATATTCCTCTGCGAGCGTGTCGACCACAATATCGATCTCCGCAGAGAAGCGACACCAGATAACGAGCTTCTCGCCCTCGCAATCCTGGGCGATCTGGAGCAGCTCTTGCACCTTCGGATTCTTGCCCGCTGGCGTGATGGGCTGCGCCTGTGGGTCATCATCGCTCGGGGCAAAGCCCCCCACAACCTGCGCCAGCCGGATCGCCAGCGCCAGCGCCCCCTCGGCGGTTAGCTGGCCACCTGGGGCTTGCGTCACGCCCCACTTTATAAGCTCGTCATAGCTTGCCTGCTGATGCGGCTCCAGCGTGACGTAGCGTGGGTCTTGATTGATGTTTGGCTCCGTGCCATTGACATCCTCCAGCGTCAAGAAGGACGAGACCTTCTCGATGCGCTTGCGCAGGTCGCCCAGGTTTTTGTATATCGGCCGGTCCTCTTCATCCTTGGCAATGATCGCGGGATAGATCGGGTTGCCTTGGCGGTCATGCCGCAGCCGCCCCTTGGCCTTGAGGTCTTTTGTGATGTGCTGCACCAACGGGCTGCTCGGTGCGAGCATCATGGCGTAGGTGCTCTTGAACGCCGCCAAGCTCGAGTAGCCTAGCATCGCGTCGCTCATTAGCTCAAACTGACCCCATGCGCTGAACGGATTTTGCCGGATCAGCGTGCCGGTCCCGATGCGCCGGACGCGGGCCATGCGCATAACAGGTTTCACCGCTTTGTATACGTCCGACTTCGGATTGCTCACGCGATGACTTTCGTCGACGTTGCACATGTAGCGTTTGACCGTTTGCAGCAATTGCACGAGTCTCTTGCCGCGCGTCGTCTGCAAGGCGTCGAAGCTCATGGTGAGAATGAAGAGCGTGTCATTGGGCGGTGTTGCCAGCACCATTCGCTCCAGCTTCGTAAAAGCGGTTTTCCCAATGGACGAGTAATAGTTGCCGCAAATGGTCGGCACCGCGCAATGCTTGGGGACGCCTTCCTCAATCCATTGTCGGTCGACGCCTTCAGGACAAATAACCAGCAGCGCGTCGATCCGCCCAACGAGGAAATTGGCTGCGGCCGTGTCCAGGCCGAGTTTTGTCTTCCCGGTACCGGGCCGACACAAAAAGGCGTGCATCGGCTGGTCCCAGGTCGCGTCGATGACCTCGCGCTGCTTGCCGCGTGGCGCGGTCTTGTACTTGAAATTATGCGGCAGTGGCGTGTTCAATTTGCACCGCGCGTTTCTTCATTGGAGTCAGCCAGCGTGTATTCTCTGGCGTATAGTCTTGCATCGGTTTCACTCGCACGAGTTGCGTCTTCGGTGGACGCTCGCCCATGTCCGAGATAAACACCGCAAAGTTGTGCCAGCGCTCGCAGACCTTGATGCCCAGGCCACCGCAGCCGCTATAGCCACCGTGCTTCCTGTTATAGCAACGGCCGTGCATGTTCTTCCATATCTGGTACAACGGATGGCTGCTCTTGATGCCGCTATTGGCGGTGTTGGTTCGCGCGCAGCCGCAAGACGTCGTTGTGCCGCTTCGCAGGTACCGCGCTTGGACGGTCTTGAAGGTGCCGCAATCGCACTCGACTAAGAGGCTGCGGTTCTTGCCAATGTTTTCTCCTCGTTTGATAACGGTTAGCTTGCCGAATCTGGTGCCTGGGGGAATGTGGATGAGTTGCACTTCTGCGGTGTAGGGCTTGGTGGTCGGGTGCGGCCATTTGTTCGGCCACGAGCTTGGTGGGGTTTGGGCGTTCATTTCTGGCTTTCTGTTTGTCCGCTAGTGCAGGACAAGGGGGTTCGTGTTGAGCACGAGAAACTCGTCGAGGCGCGCTTCGACTTCATCTTCGTTCGGGGTTTGTGCGCGCCAGCTTTTCATCTGACGCATGAAGACTTTTCTCATGCTGCCGGTAAGGTACGCGGCGCAGTGATTCTCTTTGCTGACGACTTCGATGCCTTCGCTATGGAGCGCACCACTGCCTTTGATCTGGCAGACGATGTAGCGGGCGTTTTCGAATAAGCAGTTCAATTCCATTTCTGACCTTTCTGGTTTGCGGGTGGCCGGACTGTAGCATAATTTGCCGCTGTGTCAATAACCCCAATGGTTCAGCACCACTTGCCATCCCAGGAAAATCGAGTAGAATGTAGGGCCAAGCCTACGGGCTAGCCCAGCAGCAACACCAGAAAGGTCCAGAAAGTGCCCCTCCAAGTTGGCGTGACCAACGACATTGTGCTGGCCGAACTTTTCAAAGGTTTAGGACCAGATGAACGAGCCATCCTCTGCTCATTAAAAGGGAATCCGAGCGAGGCTGACCCTAAAGCATGGATCGGCGTGCCGTGGCATAACGGCGTTGCTTGTCCTTTGCACCACGACCGAAATAATTATGTAGCGATCAGTTCGTTCCATGAAGAAGAAGGTCGATTCAAACGGCGCAAGGCGCAGTTCAGTCGAACGTGGTGCATTATGATCGATGACATTGGTACAAAGATCTCGCTCGCGGATATCCCGCGCGAGCTTCAACCAACGTTGGTCATCGAGACATCGCCTGGGAACTTCCAGGCGTCGTTCTTCTTGGACGAACCGCGCGCTGACGTCGACCACGTCACAGACGCCATTCGCCTGATCATCGAGAAGCTAACAGGCGGCGGCGCTGATCCAGGTATGGCAGGCGTAACCCGCGTGCTGCGCTTGCCTGAAGGCATCAACGGCAAGCCGACGTCGCTTGTCGACGGCAAGCCTTGGCGCTGCAGGGTGTGGCAATGGAATCCAAGCATCCGCACCTCTTGGCAAGACTTCACCAGAACATTCCACCTCGTCGAACGCCACCGGAACTACGCTGAGCCAACTGACGGTGTGACCATCGAACGCAAACGCGGATACGAGATCGTCAAGGAAGCGCTCAAGCTGCTCAAGCGCGTCAAGAATTCGACGGGGTCTGGATGGATGGATATTACGTGTCCTTGGATCGATGGACATACCGCCCGCGCAAACACCGGCGCTGCCGTGGCACCCCCTATGAAAAAGAATGGCTACATGGGCGGCTTCAAGTGCCACCACGGCCATTGCGAGACACGCAACTGGGGCGACCTCGAGTCCTGGGTCGCTGATGAAGTTATTCGATTGGGCCAGCGCACGCGCGGACCTTTCTATGGAGATAATACATGAATCCCGAAGAGTTCGACGAGCGAATGAACGATCCAGAAAGACTAGAAAGGGAGAGACGAGAAAGGTTAAAACCAAAAACTATTCGCTTCAAGGTCGCAACTCCTAACTTAGAAGATCACGCGACAGCAGACGGCCTGGGCATCCTAGACGTCGATCTTAAACACGCATTCATCAGCAAGTACGGACACCTGTTTTGCATGGATGACTCGAGTCAGGATTCAGGTAAGAGCGAGCTTTCCATCTATCGCGAAGAAACTGGAATGTGGACGACCGATGGCGTGCGCGAAGCAATTAACGCGTGGATGGGGACGATGTGGAAAGATGTTATCCGCGAAGGATATGCTGCTACGCAGGCTGCGCTTAACTTGGCAACACCGGAAGATCGGGACCGCCTGACGCGCGAGCTTGATCAATTGAGGAAGCTGGTGATCCGCTGGAGCCGCGCTAATACGATAGCCGCAATCTCTACGATGGCCTATAACCATTTGAAGACGCTGCACATGACAAGACGCGTCACCATGAATCCAGATCGCCTAAAGCTGAATTGTGCGAACGGATTGCTCGACCTTCGCACCGGCGAGTTGTCATGGTGGAAGCCTTCGGATTATTTGACGCGAAGCACACGCACGGTCTATGACCCAGACATCGATTACAAATGGTTCGAAGACGCCGTCCGAAAGATATTCGACGGCGACGATCAGATATACGAGTTCGCACATAAATGGTTCGGCTATTGCTGCACCGGCTTGCGCAGGGATCACGCACTCATGATCCTGTTTGGCAAAACACGCAACGGCAAGAGCTTGCTCATTGATTCGGTCGCTACTTGCCTTGGCTCCTACGCCTATAAACTCCCGCTTGGCTTCTTGGAATCGAAAAGGAACACCGACAATAACGATCAGTTTGCGCTGGCCGGGTTGGATGGCATACGCTTCGCACATGGGTCCGAGACGCGCGAGCATTCTGATCTAAGACCAGAGGTCATCAAGTCAATCACTGGCGACGATACGATCAACGCACGCTCTTCGCATCAGAACTATAAAACGACTCAGAGCACGCATAAGATCACGCTCGCGACAAACTACAAACCAATTATCGTGGCCGAGGATGATGCGGTATGGGCACGCGTATATCTGACCGCGACGCCAGCACGATTCGGACCTGAAGAAGAAGTCGAAGCAGGGACGGCGAAATATCTGTGGGATCAACTGCTACTGGAGAAATGCAAAACACCAGAGGGACGCTCCGTGCTGCTGCGCTGGATGGTTAGCGCCGTTCCTAAATATCTCGCCTATGGAATTAAGGTGCCAGACAGCATCAAACGACAAATTGCTGCACACCGACAAGAGATGGATGAATTCGGTGCGTTCATTCAAGAGGCGACAGAATATATCGGGCTTGCAGAAACGAGCGAGCTAGACCTACTCGCAGGTTCAGGTGGATCAGAAGAAAAGCGCGCGAAGTGGGCAGCGTTAAAAGAAGGGTTTCAACGGCGCGAGGTTAGCGCAACTGCACTCTTTGCTATGTACAGGCGATGGTGCGACGCTGAAGGCATCAAGATGCCAAGAAAGAAAAAGTACCTTCTTGTTTATTGCAAAGAAAGAGAGCGCGTGTGGATCGATGATGAAGTCGAACCGCCAGTCGAATACAAAATGCCACCGATGAAAGTGGCGCACGGCAAGACAGGACCAAATCTGCGATGGGTCCGGCTATCACCGCGAGGCGTGCAGCTATACCGCGAGGCGAACGGCAGCGGCAGCGGCGCTGAACTAGATCAAGGCGCTGAAATGTGAGGTCCAAGGAATCAAAACGGCACACCGAGGGGGGGCAAAACTTCAAATCTTCTAAGATCTCTCGATGTCGCTATAGGGGGGCATGTAATGCTTTACATGCCTTCGTACCGCCAAACTCGGAAAGGTTAGAAGATTTGAAGTTTTGCTTTTTTGCTTTTGGCGGCATTGCTGGGCTGAAGCTGGCGGCGTCCTCCACGCCTGGGCCGCGCATTTGCGGTGTTTATCGGTTGACACTTCGCGATTCGTCCTATACTTCTCCGATCTTTGACTTACGCTCTCTCAGCGTTTCTCAGCGAATTATGAGCAATGAACCAGATCGACCAGAAGACGAAGATCGCTCGCAAGGGTGGAACTTCCGAGGTCATAAGCCCGAGAACTCGGGTCGCAAGAAGGGTGTGCAAAACAAAGTGACGCGCGAGTTCAAGACCATCGTCCAAGACCTGATCGACGAGAACGCGGACAACGTGCGCCTATGGTTGGAGCGCGTGGCCAACGGCGTCCCAGGCGAATACCAAACCAACCAAGAAGGCCAGCGCGAGACCGTGCGCTTCCCCATCGCGGCCGACCCTGCGCGGGCCGTGGACCTGATTGGCAGGCTGGCCGAGTACGTTGCCCCCAAGCTGACGCGAACGGAGGTCACAGGCCCCGGTGGTCAGCCCCTAGCGCCCCCGGTGTTGCGCGTGACCATTGAGGGCAAGGCCGGTGAGCCAGAATCCGACACCTGACCTGGGAACGATTCTTCGGTTGCAATTCAAGCAAGGCCTCGCCTTCTTGTCGAAGGCGACGGAGCTTTTGTATGGCGGCGCGGCCGGTGGTGGCAAGAGCTATTTGATGCGCGTTGCTGCTATCGCTTGGTGCATTGCAATCCCAGGCTTGCAGGTCTATATTTTCCGGCGCACGTTCCCTGACCTCAATAAGAATCACATGGAGGGACCGACGTCCTTCCCTTTGATGCTGGCCGTTTGGATCATGTGCCGATGGTGCAAGATCAATCATTCGTTGGGGCAGATACGCTTCTATAACGGCTCCGTTATTCACCTTTGTCACTGCCAGTACGAGCATGACGTTTATAACTATCAAGGCGCTGAGATTCATGTGCTGCTTATCGATGAGATCACGCACTGGACCGAGCCAATGTATACGTACCTGCGCGGACGTGTCCGCATGGTGGGTCTTGTCGTGCCTGCCGAATATGCTGGCCTCTTCCCGCGCGTGCTCGTCTCCGGCAATCCTGGCGGTATTGGGCATAATTGGGTCAAGGCCACGTTCATCGACTACGCTGCGCCGTTTGAAGTTCGCCAAATGCCGGAAGAGGACGGCGGGCTGAAGCGTGCGTTCATCCCAGCAAAGCTCGCAGACAATCCTGCGCTGCTGAAGTCTGATCCAACCTATCGTGCGCGGCTTGCGGGCCTGGGCAACCCGGCGCTGGTGCGCGCCATGCTTGAGGGCGATTGGGATATCGTCGCTGGCGGTATGTTCGACGACGTGTGGCGGCGTGACATCCACGTCATTGAGCCATTTGCCATCCCGCCATCATGGGCGGTCGATAGGTCGTTCGACTGGGGCAGCAGCAAGCCTTTCTCGATTGGCTGGTGGGCCGAGAGCGATGGCACTGAGTGCTATCTCGCAACGGGCAAGCGTTGGTCATTCCCGCGCGGCACGCTCTTCCGCATCAACGAGTGGTATGGCTGGAATGGGAAACCGAATCAAGGGCTGCGCCTGACTGACCGCACCATTGCGCAAGGCATCATCGAACGGCAGAAGGAATGGGCGATGCACATGCGGTGTACGCCTGGGCCTGCGGACTCGAGTATCTTTGACGAGATCAACGGCGATAGCCCAGCGAAGCAGCAAGCAGCGTTAGGCGTCTACTGGACGAAGGCCGACAAGACTCCAGGCTCGCGCAAGCGGCGGTGGGCGTTGATGCGTGGGCGTATGGCCGCGTCCCTCAAGCCTCGCATGGAAGACGCTGGCCTGTTCGTCTTCAACACTTGTCCGCAGTTCATTCGCACGATCCCAGTGTTGCCGCGCTTGGAGCGTGACCCGGATGACATCGACACCGACGCAGAGGACCACGTCGCAGACGAGGCGGGCTATCGCTTGCTGAAGACGGCGAGCGACGCCATGACGATCAGCATTGGATTCAGCACCAACGGTTGAAAAGGAGAAAGCTATGCTATCCGCAGATCAACGAGCGCTCTTGACGGAGTGCCGAGAGTTCATCGACAACGTAACCGATGGTGCGTGGCAAGGGCGACCCGAATGGCGGGCGGTGCTGGTATCCCGCATTGCAACCACGCTCGCAAGCGACTCGGAGCAGCAAGAGATGATCGGCGGCTTGCGTGGCGCGCTGACTCGCTGGCTTAGCGGGAAGAAACAACCATGAGCGCACCAACTGGACTCGTCGCGGATGTCTCGTTCAACCGCGTCCCTCTGACGATCAAAGAGCGGTGGGCCGTCGTGCGCGATGTCGTGTCCGGCGACAACGCGCTGCGCGGTGACGCCTACTTGCCCATGCTTAACTCGACCGATGCGAGCGTCGAGAACGTAGCGCGCAACAAAGCCTATCGCTCGCGTGCGGTGTGGTACCCGGCGACCCAATTCACACTCGAGGGCTTGGTCGGGCTGGCCTTCCATCGCGATCCAGTGACCGAGTTGCCCACGCAGCTCGAGTACTTGCTCAAAGATTGTGATGGCCTGGGCGTTAGCCTTTATCAGCAGTCGCAGGCGACGCTAAACAATAACCTCGCAGTCGGTCGGCATGGTTTGTTTGTCGATTGGTCCGAGGCGCTGGGGCATCCGGTCATCAAGGCGTACCACGCTGAGTCGATCATCAATTGGCGGTATGACATCGTCGATGGCAAAGCGTCGCTGTGCATGATCGTCCTCGAAGAGGAAGCCGAGGAAGAGGATGGCGAGTGGGGCATCGTTATCGTGAAGCAATGGCGCGAGATCACGCGCAATGAGGCGGGCAACGTGCAGGTGCGGCTGTGGCGTGAGGACACTGGCGTCACAAAGACGAAGCGGCTCGTTGCGCTGGGCACGGTCAAGAATGTGGCAACGGGGGAAGAGGATATCATCGACGCCGTGGAGCTGCGCAGCAAAGGCAAGGTGCTCACGGACATCCCATTCACGTTCATCGGTTCGAATAACAACGATGCGAACATCGATCCAGCCCCGCTATACGGGCTCGCGCAATTGAACCTCGCGCACTTCCGCAACAGCGCCGACTATGAGGACAGCGTTTTCTTCTGCGGGCAAGTGCAGCCGTGGATCAGTGGCCTCACGGAGCAATGGCGTGACTTCATGCAGAATCCGTACGTGCTCGATAACAACGGCGAGCGCAGGTACACCGGGCAGAAGATGTACATCGGCTCGCGCAGCCCGATCCTATTGCCGCAAGGCGCGGCGTTTGGGATGGAGCAAGCGCAGCCCAACACGCTAGCGGCTGATGCGATGGTGCACAAAGAGGCGCAGATGATCGCAGTCGGTGCGCGCATGATTGAAGGGACCAAGGCAAACAAGACTGCGACTGGTGAAAATAATGATCGCGAGGCAACGACTTCCGTCCTATCGCTATGCGTATCGAACGTGAGCGAAGCCTATCAACGTGCCATAGGCTTCTGTGCGGCCTTCATGGACATGCCAGCAGAGGCGGATTATGCCGACGCGTTTAAGATACAGCAGGACTTCGTCCAGCTACAGGCGAATCCGCAACTCATGGCTGAACTCATTAAGTCGTGGCAGAGCGGCTTGCTGGCGAAGAATGACGTGCGCGATTTTTATCGGCGGCTTGGGCTTATTGCTACTGAGCGCAGCAACGAAGATATCGACAAGGACGTCGAGGAAGAGGAACCGCTCGGCATGATGGGCGTGCCTGCGCCTGGGCTTCCCGGCGTCACGCCGCCTGGGCTGGCGGCTACGGCCGCAGCGGCGGCGGCAGGCGCAGGGGCGGGCGGGAATGGGGCTGCAAAGCCCCCAACGCCCCCGATCAAGGTCGTGCCCCCAGCGCCCCCGGAAAGGCGTGCCAAGGCGCGGGCAAGGTAGGTCGTGGCCGAATCCGTCAACGTCGCGTTGCGAGATGCGCAGATCGATCACGCCGTGAATCTGCGCGCCTATTCCAACAACGTGGTGCGTCGCATAATAACGATCTTGAATCGCGCGGACGCGGCGCTATTCACTGAGCTAATCACAAAGCTCGAGACGATGGACCCGGAGCGTTTTACGATCAAGCGGCTCGAGGTTATGCTAGAGAGCGTGCGCGATCTAAACCACACCATGTACGCCGAGGTCGATAGCACGTTGCGCGAAGAGATCAGGGGCTTGACGGCGCTGGAGCTTCAATTCCAAGAGGGGATGCTCGCGCGCAATATGCCGCCATCCTTCGACATCGCGCGCGTCAGCGTGACGCAAGCCTACGCCGGTGCGATGTCGCGGCCATTCCAAGGTGCGTTGCTGTCCGAGTTCCTCAAGGACCAAGAGGCAAGCAAGGCGCGGTTAATCCGGCGCACGATTGCCGATGGCTACGTGCAAAATAGGACGACCGATCAGATCGTGCGCGACCTGCGCGGGACGCGCGAGAACAAGTATCGCGACGGCGCGCTGGAGATCACGCGGCGGGAAGCGGCGGCGGTTGTGCGCACGGCGCTATCGCACACGGCGCACTTTGCGAAGGATATGGTGACCGAAGCCAATGAGGATATCCTGAAGGGGTTGCAATGGTTGTCGACGCTGGACAATCGGACGACGCCCCAATGTCAGATGCGTGACGGCAAGACGTACACGCTCGATCACAAACCTATCGACCATGAATTTCCGTGGGGGGCTGGACCTGGGCGGCTGCATTGGCAATGCAGGTCGACGTACGTGCAGCTCACTAAGTCGTGGAAGGAACTTGGTGCGACGGGTGACGTTGGCGAGTGGGAGGACTTTGATCCAGGCACGCGCTCAGCGATGGACGGGCAAGTGCCCGCGAAGACGACCTACGAAGAATGGCTCGCTGACCAGACGCCAGCGAGGCAGCGGCAGGTGCTAGGCGACACGCGCGCTAAGTTGTTCTCTGAGGGCAACCTATCGCTGGAGGATATGCGCAACGCAAGCGGCGAGGATATCAACCTCGACGTGCTGCGCAAGCGCAACGCCGACGCTTTCAAGAGGGCGGGATTGTGAAAGGTGAATCATGATTGGTATGGCATTTTTAATCGCAGCGTTGGTGCTGTTTATCTTGGCGGCTGTCGGTGTTACAGCGGGTCGTCTGAATCTCATGGCGGCGGGCCTTGCGTGCTGGATGGCGTCGCTCTTGGTATCGCGCAGCATATAGGAGAGCAAGATGCAAATGATGAATCGGGCAATTGAAGACGCGGCCGACTTCAGCGAGATGTTGAAGAAGCTCGAAGAGGCGGTGCCGCAGGTGCCGGTGCGCACGAAGCGTTCGAAGCTGCAGCTGCCGGACCACCTGAATGGGACCGATGCGAAGCCACCGCAGCGCGCTGGCGAAAGCGAGAAGGACTATCGCAGGCGGCTGCTGTGCCGTTAGCGTTTGCGCGGCGGCGTGCCTAGCGCGAGTTGTCCGCTATAGGGATCGAGTTTGGTGATATCCGCGTCGATGACGCCCAGGCGGATGCCAAACTTATTGATGTCGACCTCCTCATTGCGCGCGATGGCGAGCATGAGGCGGCGGTAGTTGCGCTCGGTGACCCGGTACAGCGCGCGGCTGCAGGTGACGAATCTCATTCGTATTGCCTGAAAAACATTTTGCTGTAGTCGTCGCGGCTCTCGGCCCAGGCGTTCGACCTGCCGCCCATTTGTACCGTGCGGCTGGAGGGGCTTGCGACGTACTTGATCTCTGCGCCGACTTCGGCCATCTCGCCGCCCATTGCGTAGACCTTGTCGCCGTTTGCCATTGTGTACAGCGCGTTCTGGCGCGCGGCCACGATGCCTTTGAAGGTCTTGAGCTTAATCTTTGCCATGTTGGTGCCTTTCTGTTTGCGTTAAATCCAGCCCAGATTGTAGCACACAATTAAATTAGCCCGATCTGCTCTTGCGGATTCATTGGTTCGTCAAAGAGTGGCGGCTGGTTGTAGGCGTGCGCGATGCGCTTGCACGCGATATCGAAGTACGCAGGCTCGCGCTCGATGCCGATGAAGCCTTTGCGCATTTCGACTGCAGCAACGCCGGTGGTCCCTGATCCCATGAATGGATCAACGATCTCGAGTGCGTCGCTGACAATTGCAATGCACCATTTCATCAACGCAATCGGCTTCTGCGTCGGGTGCTGGCGACCATCTTGCAGGGCTTCTGGGCGAGATAGCCGGAAGAGGCGTGCGGCTTTCTGCTGCGACGTCCAGGCAAGCTCAAAGTCAGCGAGCGAAAACGTTTGGCACTTATCCCACACCAACCACTGCATGGATGGCGGGAGAAGATCAGCGAAGTAGTTGCCGCCCCAAATTATCTGCTGCTTGCTGACGTCGCGCAGCAAGTCAAAGACCTCGCGGCTTGGGCGATCAGTGTCCCAGTCGAACGCAGCGTAGTCCTTCCATCGATTGCGATCTAAGCCGCCGTTCCCGTCGCCTTTTCCCTTCATCAGCTTCCCGTAGTTGATGCCATAAGGTGGGTCGGTGATGACGGCATCGACTTTGCCCAGCGTCGGCAGGATGTCGCGGCAATCGCCCAGGTATAGCGTCGCGTTC
>Ga0193696_1000227_pt1 | contig 21836 bp, 26 predicted proteins | sample L3m1metaG_FD_145074 | JGI IMG/M metagenome (GOLD analysis project Ga0193696, IMG submission 145074) | Soil microbial communities from a riparian zone of the East river system, Colorado, United States - L3m1 | ecosystem: Environmental > Terrestrial > Soil > Riparian zone | place: USA: East River... | reverse complement strand
GCACCCGCTACGTGACGGCTTGACGATGCGGAAGTTCATGAGGCTGTCTGTCGTGGAACTAGGAACGATCGACCAGGAAGGTCGCGCGTCAGTCGCCCAGCTGGAAGCTCTCGCTGCCATCTGGGAGCGGATCAAGCCACCCGAACGCGACCCCTCCGAAATTGGTGAGCTACCCCCCCTGTCCAAGCAACTCACCGACAAGATGAAGGGCCGTGCCTGGACGATCTTCAGCGGCGGGCCGTTGGAAGGATCGGACCGTAGCGGCACGATGGTTCGCCTGGCGGTCGCCTGTGCTGCGGACGGGCTCAGCCGAGAGGAGACGGCAGCGGTGCTGAAGGCGGCGTGGTGGAACAAGTATCGAGACCGTGTTGATGAGGATGAGCAGATCGAGAACATTGTGAGGAACTACGGATGACCCGCTACTTCTATAACCTGGCGACGGACCAGCGCTTCTACATCGCTGGCCCCATGTCGGGCTACCCCGAGTTCAACTTCCCAGCGTTCGATGCCGCCAAAGAACAGTTGATTCTATGGGGCTACAAGGTCATCTCGCCTGCTGACCTGGACCGCGCTTCGGGTCCGTTCGAGGACTGCAAGGTAGAAGACTGTGCTCGCCGTGACCTGGAGGCGCTGCTGGAAGTGGATGCCGTCTATGCGTTGGACGGTTGGGAGAAGTCGACAGGCGCTCGGAACGAAGTGATGGTGGCGGGCTGGTTAGGGCTCCCCGTCTTCTCCCAGGAGAGGAAGGGTGAGGAGATGAGGATCACGGCAAGGTTCGCGGCGGGTGCTGAACTGTCGGGCGAGAACCGCACGTTCGAAGACGTGTTCGGTCGTGTCGACCCCGAGGAAATCTCCGACGAGGCAATCAACCGCCACGTCGCTGCCGTGCTCGATTATACACCCGAGGAAATTGCGGAGTGGAAGGACCACGGTGGCGGTTGCACTATCGAGGAGTACCACTCCGACAAGGGCGATACATCGTGGGAGAACTACAGGAAGGCCTGGGACATTCCACCTAGTGAGGTTCGTGTCACTGACCCCGTGACAGGCGGAGCCAAGGGCCAGAAGCGACAGCGCATGGACCTGCTCCCCTACGACACACTCATGTGGATCAGCGAACACTACGCGGTGGGCGCCGACAAGTATGACGACCGCAACTGGGAGAAGGGCTACGCCTGGTCGCTCAGTATGGGTGCCCTCATGCGACACCTGGCTGCTTTCTGGCAGGGCGAAGACTACGACATGGAGACGCTCTCCCATCACCTGCAAGCGGTTGTGTTCCACGCTCTCGGACTGGCGACATTCGTCAATCGGAACATCGGAACCGACGACCGTCCAGGGAATGTACCCACGGGTTAAGGGTAGGGTAGATTCAGTGAAGGTGTACGACTGGGACCAGGAGGAACACAACCTCATCTTGGTGTTCAGACGGGACTGGCGGTGGCTCTGGCTTCGAAAGAAGTACGTGCTGCGGTGCTGGCATTGTGAACTACGGATCGAGGAGCCATGACGATCTATGCGTTTGATCCAGGGCGGGTCAACAACGCACAGCTGATTCGGGACTGTCACCAACTCGGTTACCTGAACGACGACGATGTGGTGCTTGACCCGACCTACGGGAAGGGTCGGTTCTGGGGACTTTGGCGCCCCGCTCGCCTGGTGGCGAGCGACATTAAGGGCAACGGACTCGCCGTCAACTGCGTCGACTTTACGAATATGGTGGCCTACTTCGACAACAAGTTTGATGCGGTCGTGTTCGACCCGCCCTACAAGCTGGGCGGGACTTCCGCCCACCCAAGCGACGGCGACTATGGAGTCGCCGACGACTGGAACGGCACGAAAGACCGCATGTCCGACATCTACAAGGGCATCGCTGAATGTCTGCGAGTACTGAAGCCAAGCGGCATCCTCCTGATGAAGTGCCAAGACCAGGTGTGCTCGGGGGATGTTGTCTGGCAGGAGCGGGACTTCACGTCGCAGGTGATCGGCTGGCCCGATGAACCCGCAGCGAAGCTGATCGACAAGCTGTTCGTCCACGGCGCCATTGAGCAGCCGAAGGGACGCAGACAGGTTCACGCCCGCCGCAACTACAGCACGGCACTGATCTTTAGGAAGGGCAAGTGACCTGGCCAGCGCCCGATCCGTACAAGGCCAACCCGTGTCCCTTCATTCGAGCATGGATCGGACCCTGCGGTCAGACGAATCGCTACGAATGTCGACACTCACGGGTCTGGCCAATGGGCAAGCAGCTGAATCACCGCTGCGTATGCGCCCGCCCCGCCCTCGCCGAGTGTGAGAACGCAAGTTCGCTTGTGTGCGGCGCACCGATCTGTCACGTGGGTTACTGCACTTATCACGGGGGGCACTGCCGATGATCCATCACCGATTCGAATGGCATCCGAAGGTCAAGAGTCGTCCCCGCTTCGGCGGGAACGCCTACACCGACAGGGCAACGCGCGAAGCCGAGGCAGCCATCAGACGCCAATGGCCTGAAGACCTGCCGCCGCTCGAAGACTACCTATCGATGGTGACCAGGTTCACCGACAGGTTCATCGACGTGTACCTCGACGCGCATGACGCGCCGACAACGAAGGGGAAGCGGGGAGACTTGGACAACTATCAGAAGTTGGTGCAGGACGCGTTGAACGGCAAGGCGTACGTGGACGACAGGCAGATCGTTCATCTGGAAGCCAGCTGGCGATGAAGCCTGAGACGAACTTGTTCGATGTCATCATCGCTTTCATGTACGTGATGGCCGTGATGAACATCACCCATCAGATCGTGAGCATCTGGCGATGAGCTTCAAGGACCAGGCGTACGGCGTGCGCTGGCTCGTCATGGGCGACATCGCCGAAGGTGCCTTCCGCAAGGTGTACCCGAAGGCGGTGCGCACTGGCTTGGACAGGGCGCCTACGACCAGGGGCATGTCGCTCATGGAGCGGTACGAGCCTGACTTCAGAGACGAGACAGACGGTCTGTGGCGCATCGAAGTCATGGGCATCGGACGAGACCAGCGGCTGAAGCTGAAGGTGGAGAAGGCCATGGCCCTCTGCCAGTGGTCGGCCATCGAAGACGTAGCCCTGTTCGTGTGGGACTCCAGCAAGAAGCGCTACTGCAACGGCCCGCTCGATCTGTGGATCGACACCTGCTTCGAGCACGGTGTCTACGCATACTTCCCCGAAGGCAAGGCGTACATCGAACTGCACTCCTCGAAGTTTCCGTATGAGTGGCAAGCAGCGGAAGCAGCGTAAGCGCATGAGGCGTCTGGAGGAACGGGTGGCCGAGTTGGAGGCGGCACTGGCCTACCGCCAGTGGGACATGCCGCCTCAAATCTACGTGGACATGGACCCGCGGCCTGGGCTAGCCGAACAGCTGGGCACCGAGCCGCCGATCCTGCATCCATCGACTGACCCTGAGGGTTGGGGAGGCTACCTGTGATGTTGATGGTTGATCTGCCGTACGCCTGCTTCTGGCTGGAGGCTAATGGTAGCGGCGAAGTCGTCAAGGCTCCACCGATCGCCAGGTGGACGATCGGTAAGCGCATTATACATGTCTTTCGATACTACGACGGCAAGGGCGCACGACTGGAGTGGCTGTGATCGTCGGTTTCACTGGCACGCGCGAAGGTATGAGCGGCTACCAAGAAGGCAAGGTGGCCGAACTTATCAACGACCTGGGGACCACCGAGTTCCATCATGGCGACTGCGTGGGCGCCGACGCCGAAGCATACGGCATCGCCTCCGACGACTGGGGCATCCGCCTCGTCTGTCACCCGCCCCTCGACGACAAGCTGCGGGCCTGGACGTACAACGACGAGACACGGGAACCCAAGCCGTACCTCGAACGCGACAGGGACATCGTTGACGAATGCGAACTGTTGATCGCCACACCAAAGCAGAACGCAGTGCCCGAACTGTTCCGCGGTAGCGGGACTTGGTACACCATTCGCTACGCCAACGAAGTCAACAGGCACATCATCATCGTGTGGCCTCAGGGAGCCACGGAGATTTGGAATGCCCCGCCGACGTGAGTTTCCCCACGCCCACATCCCCGTTGAACACAACGGACAGTGGTTCGGTCCTCTCCCCGAGAGGCCGAACCTTGAACCCAAGACTGCCATCCAGTCACTCATGGAATCAGTGGGCAAGGGAGAGCCAGCTGAATCCCTCGAAGAACGCCAGCCTCTCATCGCAGCTATTCAACGAGCGGTCGAGAGACTGGACGAACCTGACAGATCAATGATCGAAGCCTACTTCTATGAAGGGGTGGGCCACCGCGGCGTCGAACGCCGTTCAGGTGTCTCGAAGTCGAAGTCGCAGCGCGACATGCCTGAGGTTGTCAACAGGTTGCGCGAGTTGTTGTTGGAAGAGCCGCTCGTGCGAGCAAGGCTGGGCTACATTCAGGAGTAGGGACGTGGTGGCGTGTGACCGCACGCGCCACCCCGATCAAACCATTGCGGTCAGTACACGGGAAAGAAGACATAATGTTCAAGAAGGTATTGCTGACGGCGGGCGCCCTAACATCGATGGCGTTCGGCGTCGCGGTCGGCCATGAGGCACGGTCCTCGGCTGCGGAGCTTCATCCGTCGCTGGCGCCAATCCAGATCGACACGTTCACCCAGAGCGACTGCTTCGTCAGGATCGAAGGCGACCTCGCTTCAAGCTTCTGTGCCAACGGCCCAGGAAAGCAGCGTGTCGAGGTCAACTGCACGGGCGGCGGCAAGGTCGAGGGTCCCTACGTGGTCGTGAACACGAACTCGTTTGTGGCCTGCGTCACCAACGTCGCCAGTGCTCGCACGGGCAAGGTCAGCCCATACGTGCCATGACATGACGACGGGGGAGCCTTCGGGCTCCCCCGTCCTGAAAGGTTCCAATGAACTTTGACGAAGAACTACTACTGAAGCGTGTCGGCTACGACATCGAGGCGGCCCTCCGCAAGGTGGGGATCGTCGAATATCTCGACAAGTCGGAGCGTGAACGCATCGCCCGCTGGGTGCTGAACGAGGCGCAGGCGCACTCGTGATCGACAGGTACATCGCCTTTACCCAACCCGCCCCAATGCATCCACGCCGCCCACCCGCCAACCTCCACCCTGAAACACTCCGCGCTGTCAACGCACAAACACGACACGAGCGGGAGGTCGGTGGGGTGGTCAACATCAAGAAGCCTGGGACGAACCTGGGCCTATTGATGGAGACAATGGGTTCGTGCGCCGCCGCCGTCAGGGCGGGGCGCAGCGAAGGATTGTCTGCTGATCTGACGAGACTAGCAGCCCGAGCGCTTGGCTGGGCCGAACGTCTCGATGAGGCCCAGGTCCGCGCAATGCAGCGGGCCGCAAGGAAGGCAGCGGCGGGGGACGCCGACCTCACCCCCGCCGCGCCACAACAGGAGAACAATGGAACCCCTTAATGAATGCTACGACGGTGCTGACTACGACGCGTCTGACCACGGAGAAGTCCTGGAATTGTCCGAGTTCGCCACCGACCTGACCCGCCGCATCCATGCCGAGAGGGCACGTCAGGCAGGGTTTGCTGATGGCTGAATGGGTTCTGCGCACCGCCCCCGCCTACTTCGCTAAGTGGGGCGTGCCTTTCAAGGAAGTGGACAACGCCCTCGACGGCCAGGTTAACGGAGGCGAAGGCTGGAAGACCCGCAGCCGTAGCAGCGGCGACTTCACCGATGGCAAGCCACGCGGCATCGTCATCCACCACACGGCATCACCAATCAGTCAGTCAATCGGGAGCGCCCTCCGCTACGAGATTCACACCGCCGATGCCGAGCCGATCGGCAACATGACGATCGGGCGCGACGGCATCGTCTATCTCACCTGCGCTGGCGCATCCAACACAAACGGCTCGGGTGGTCCGTGGCTCACCTCCAACGAGGTTGTCCCGATGGACACGGGCAACTCCCGCCTCATCGGCGTCGAAGCCATGAACGACGGCATCGGGGAACGGTGGACCGATGCCATGATCGACACCTATCCGAAGTGCATCGCTGCGCTGTGCGATCTCATCAACCATGAGTGCGGCTGGCCGAATCCGATGCTGTCGGCGGGCAAGGACGTGATGGCTCACTTCGAGTACGGCAACGTTCAGGTGCCCAACCGTAAGAACGATCCTTTCGGACCGTCCCCGTGGAACAACTTCGAGAACCGACGCTGGGACATGGACCTGTTCCGCGGCACCGTCTTCAACCTTCTAACCACTCCAACAGAGGAGCACGCTTTGCCTGTTTCAGAGGAACAGTACAACACCACGATCAAGTTGATCACCGACAGGCTGGCGGGCATCTCTGACCGCAACGAGGCACAGGGTACTCGCATCAGCAACCTCGATGCTCGTCTCGAATCGCACAATATGAGGATCAGCAACGTGTCTGGCAACCTCGCCAAGCTGTCGACGGCGTTCGAGTCGTTCCGCAACCGTGTCCTCGAATGGGTGGGCAAGTTCTGATGGCTCTGTTCGATGAGGCCCAGTACCTCCAAGGCGATCTGAAGACTCTGCTGGAGCGGGTCGAGGCGTTGGAGGAAGTCATGCAGAACGTCGTCACCTACGGAGTAGTCGAAGAGAACACACCCGAGGCGCCAGGACAACCTGGGCTGTTCGATGTCTCATGAGACCACGATGCTGCGTCTGTGGGAAGAAGTGCTGGCCGCTCCTTACGACCTTCTTGACGCGTGGCATCGTGCACTGCTCCTGGGGCTGCGTCTCACAGGAGTTCGGGGCTGTCTACGCACAGGCATGGAGGGAAGATGACGAACTGTCCGCATTGTAGACAGCCCGTCTACGGCATGCCCGCCCACCCCTGCTGCCAGGCGGAGATGGGTGAACAGGGACGAAGTTTCTGTGAGCCCTGCGAGGTTTCGAGGATGACCGAACACGAGCGCCGCAGCTGGGCGCGCCAACAGGCGGCAGCGTCGTGGTTCTGAAGCGGGGTGACTGGGTGCGAATCCAGCGCGACGAGACTCGCTGGCCTTCACGGAAGTCTTGGCCGCTCTTTCGTGGGCGTATCGGACGGCTGTTCAGCGAGAACGCTGACGCCCTTCCGACCCGCACTCACATCGAATGGTCCGTGATCTTCGATAGCGGTCAGGTTGCCTGGTTTGTGCCGACTGAACTGGTCGTCATTCCCCGTCCAAAGAAGGGGAAGGCCCGAGACATACGGCTACCGAGAAGACTGGAGGAATAACCCCAGCTAGTCGGCTCGCTCTGAGACCGAATCTTCGCCAGGCGCTCCTCGCAGGGCGTTTGAGTAGCTAGGGTACCAAGCAAGAAGCCCCAGGTCTGTGACCTGGGGCTTCTTCGCGTCCACGGGAAAGTAGACAGAGGCACCTTACCCGCCGCTGATGAACCTCCGCAACGCCTCCAACCTCTGCTCCTCGTCGTAGTCGGCGTACTTCACGGCGTTGCCACGGCGCTCCTGCTCCCGCGACACCTGGCCCTCCGTCAGCTGCTTCAACGGGATGCCCAGATACGAGGCGATCGACTGCAACTGCCTGTCCCCGTAGTACGGGTCCTCGGAAGGGGCCAGCCTCTGCGCCTGCGCCAGCGGCGGCAGGAACTGCCGCAGCGCGTAGGCGAGACGTTCGTCGACGACAGGGATGTCGCCCGCAGCACCAGCAGCCTCGGTCAGCCCTGGGATGTACTGCATCCAGCCAAGCTCAGGCGACTGCGACCACGTGGCCTCCTCGAAGCCGTTCTCCTCGAAGTCGCGACCCGTGAACATGTTCTTGCGGGCCAGCATCTCCAGCGGCACACGCATCAACGGGTTGATGTCCGACAGCGCCGAACCACCCGACCCTCCCGTCAGCACGTTCCCGATGTTGGCGATGTCCTCCAGGTCCTTCAGCTGGCGGGTGTGAGCGAAGTCGGGCGCCAGGTAGGTGCCATCCGTCAGCTTGAACGCATCCACGTCCTGCCACGACTTCGGCACGATGTCACCCTCGTAGTCCTCACCCATGTTACGGATGAGCGACTGGTACTGCTGGTAGAGACGTGGCTTCATCCACATCTGCTGAGTCTGGAGTGGCAGGTTGCGGGACATGAACGTCCAGAAAGGCACGAAACGCTTCAGCTGGCGGTCCATGTTCGACAGTTCCGAGTAGTCGAAGTGGACACGACCGATGCGAGCCATCGCCTCATGCACCGACCCGCCCTTCGCCAGCGTGTCGAGAGCCATGCCCATGCGGACCACGCCCTCGACCTTGGCGCCAGCCCGCCTCGACAGGCGGGTGGCAGGGTTGTCGACAGCGCGCGACCCATGCATCACCAGTTCGTCAGCCGAATACTGACCTGCACCACCACCCGAGCCGTACACGGCATCGAGCGCGTCGCTCATCAGCTTGCGCTCGTGCAGCGGCAGGTTCTCGATGTAGCCGTCGCCCTGCTTCAGGTACTTGCGCCACTCCTTGATCCCTCGCAGCTGTGCCTTCATGGACACGCCATCAGCGAAGTTCATGAACGAGGCCGACATGCCGTTACGCAGGTGGAAACCAGGGGAGAGGGTGGCGTACTGCTTGAAGAACTGCGTGTACTCGTCGGCCACGCGCCACACCCAGCGCTTGTCGATGGCCTTCTGCACATTCTTCAATGCTTCCTTCATCTCGGAGCGGACAACCAGGCCCTCCCTGCCAGCCAGCAGGTCCTCACCGATCGACTCGAACCCCTTGCGCAGTTCGAACTTGACGGCATCATCGAACTCGCCGTTCTCTGCGGCCCGCAGGAACGACTCGTAATCCACCAGGTCATCGTCAGGGGTGCGCAGCGCCACGCCACGAGGCGTCTCATCCACGGTGGCAGCCATGATGTCGACATCGGAGGCGACACCGCCGCGCTCCACCGCCTCCTCGAACAGTCGACGAACCTCGGGATCGGTGGAAGCCATCGTCGCCTTCGTCAGGTCGCCGTTGAAGATCACCCCGTTCTCGTGTGCCACGTCATCCCACAGCGGAGCGCTACGCCACGCCTTCGACGTAGCCAGGTTCTCCGTCTGACGGTTCGTCATCCCCACCATGTTCATCAGCACCCGACGCGACTCGGCGTCAGGTGCTAGCACGTTGGGGTCGTTCGGCTCGAACGCCGAGCCGCGCTCCTTCAGCAGGTTGAAGCCCTTGGCGCGGCCCACCGAACGTGACACTTCAGCGATGTACTTGTCGGTCAGCTTCACGAAGTCGTCCTCGAACACGTCGCCGTGGGCACCGAACTCCTTCCTGAAGAACTCGTTCAGCCCACGGATCGTGTCGTCCTGGACGACAGCCGTCTTCCCGTTGACCGTGATCTTCTGGCCCTTGGTGAGCAGACGATGCTTCTGGGCAGCCGAAGCGGCACCCTTGTTCGACACGATCTGATCGGCGAAGTCCGTCTTCTTCAAGAAGTTCTCGCCGTAGTCGGTGAAGCGGTGAGGCATGTAGTTGTTGTTGCCACCGAACTTGGGCAGGTGAATCCCGCCCTGATACACGGCGTCATCCCGAATCTGATCCAGCGTGTCCATGCCCCGCTGCGTCAGCGGGTTCGAGAAGTCACCCGTCTCAATGGCGTGCGTTAGATCGGCACGCTCCCCCTTGTTGTGGCCCAGTTCCTTAGCCACCCTCTCGGCGCGCTTCACCTGGATGGTACGGAAGCGGCCACCCTGCGACTTCGCCTCCAGGTGGAAGCCGTAACGGTTGGCGGCATCGATCGGGTCCAGGTCCCCACGACCAGCCAGCAGTCGCTCCATCGCCGTCTCCAACTCGGGCGACTTGCCAGGCCCACGACGCAGCAGCGCGCCGACAGGGGAGCGCTGCACTGCCTCGCGCACCTTCGACCCCGCACCACCCAACGCCTCGGCGATCTCCCCAGTTCCACCGATGCGCTTACCCATGAAACGCATCCCAGCCCTGTCCAAGCCGAGCAGAGCGCGCTCATCCTCCTTCAATGCTTGGACACCGAGGCGCCCCACACGCTCGACAGCGCCCTTGGCGAGGGCTCGCTCGGCAGCGGTCAACGTCGGGTCGACAGCCTTCTGGGCGAGTTCGCCTGCGGCAGCGAGGCGCCCGCTCGCCCCAGCGAAGCGGCCAGCGCCGAGCGTGACATAGGTGAGAGGGTCCAACGCCACGTCGCCAGCGAACCCGATGCCACGGTCCACCCACTTGTTGTCGGTCGGGTTGGGGAAGGCTTCACCGAAGCCGATGCCCTGGCGGGCGTCGTTGGTGAAGTCACCCAGGTCGAAGCCGTTCCCTTCGACCATCTCGCCAATCTGGTTGGCACCCGAGACGATCGTGGCACGCCCCGTGTCGAACACCTGGAGGGGACGCAGCAGCGCCCTCGACACAGGGTTGTTCAGTACGAACCCGAGCGGTCCGCCCTCGAACCAGCCCCCACCACTGTCCTCCTCCTCCTGGGCAGCAACCGAAGGCAGCACGAAGCCGCCGTCCGATGAGGACGACGGCTGCGGTGCAAGCCTGGACATGATGGCGTCATAGGCTGGCCCGTTAGCGATGGCAGGCGGCGGTGAACCGCTGCCGCTAGTCAGGTAGCGACGACGTTCTTCGATTGCGGCTGCTAGGCGTGGGTCCATTGTTTACGCTGCGTAAACTTTCAGAGAGGGATTCCGAGGTAGCGGGCGAGAGCGACGCGTGCGCTGACAGCATCGCTCGACGGGGTGTGACCCAGGGTGGTCGCTACCTGTGCGATACCACGGCGAAGGGATTCGTCGTGGTTCTGCGCTGCGTACTCCTGCCCCTCCTGGGCGATCTGCATGTGAGCCTCAGGTGAACCACCAGCCCACACGGGGTCGTAGCCCGTTCCCTGAGCGACCAGCTGATTCTGCTCAGGGCTCATCGACCCGCCCTGCGTGAACAGCTGCACGGCGTCGAGGAATGGATTGTCGTACTGCTGCGGAGCGACACTGCCCTGCATGTTGTCGTGCCAATCGTCGTAGCCGCTCGCCGCCCCGCCAGCGACATCGGCGATGTTGCCAGGGTCACCCATCGACTCCAGGAATCCGCCCCCGACGTTCTGCTCACTAGAGGTCCAACCCTCAGGTGCCCCAGGCGCGTCGGCCCCAAGGATTCCCAGGCTGGACAGAGCCTTCTTCACAGCATCCGACGCCGCCGTGCGCTCCGTGTCGGTCAGCGCGTTGTCCTGGTGCTGCTTCGTCTGCTTGACGAAGCGCTCCACTGACTTCAGGAAGCGCTGGCCCTTGCTCTGAATCTTGGCCTTGTTCTGCTCGTAGTCCTGCGGGAGGTACTTGTCAGGTAGCGTCCCAGGAATCCTCTCGCCCGTCGCAGGATCAGTGCTCGGACCCGTGTACTCCTCCCAAGGCATGGGGATGCCAGCCTCGGCGTACATGCGCTCGACAGGCGTCAGCTGCTGCCCGCGGTAGTCACCGCCAGCAGCACCACCGCCGTCACTCGTCCCACCCGAAGACGAGGACGAGGTGGAACTTCCACCGACGTACTCCTTGTACGCCTCATCAGCCAGACTGTTGAGCGCGTCGCGCTTCGTCTCGTCCTGGACGAGACCGATCTGGCTCTTGATCGTGGACAGGCCGATGCCGTCACGAATGCCCTGAGCGATCTTCTGCTCGTCGGCGTCCTGCGAGTTCGCCATCGCATCCAGGTACGGGGTCTCGGGACCTGTCTGCGTCGGGTCCTGAGGCAGTTCCGTGATCGCAGGATCGAACGGCTGGTTCACATCCACCGTGGGCAGCCCCATCGACTCGCCGAGGATGGGCAGCGGCACGCCGATCTGGCGCAGCATCTCGTTGGCGTGCCACATCCTTGTGGACGGCTTCGAGTACGGCATCTCCGTGGGCACGTAGGCGCCCGCGTCCTGGTTCCACTTCTTGTCCACGTACGAGTTGGGGATCATGGGCATCGAGGCGAGCGCCTCAGGCGAGATGCCGTAGCCCTGTAGCTGCGCCAGCAGCGCCTCGAACTCCTCCTGAGTCATTAGCTCAAACCTCCACTTCCAGGTCCACGCCTACGTCGGGGCGGGCGAGGGATCGGCTTACCGTCACGATCAACCTCTTCGAACTGGCCCCTATTGAACATCCACGGCGCCACTGGTCGGCCAGGGGCGCCAACGAACTGATCGAAGTTCGGCATCGTCCGACCAGCAGGCATCGGTAGAACGTTGAAGTCGTCCGTGAATCCCTGACGGCTCATCGGAGGAACCAGCCCGCGGCTTTCAACAGGAAGGCTTCCGCCGCCGACGCCAGCGGAAGCCAGCCCGCCACCGCCGACACCATTGTTGCGTGGACGGTTGTTGCCGACTGGCTGGGTGCCCACGCCAGGCCCACCAGGACGGTTCGGGTCTGGACGGTTACCTCCACCGTTCCCGCCTGGCCCCTGCGGCGTTGGTGGTGGCGGTGGCGCGATCTGGCCGAGGATTGCCGAGAGGTCAGGCATCTCGCCACCCGCCGTGCCGTACAGCTGCGCCATCTGGGCAAGCATCTGCATCCTCGCCTGGTTGTACATCGCCTGCTGCTGCATCTGCTGCTGCCACGCCTGCATCCTCAGTCCAGCCAGGAACGCGTTACGCCCCGACCGAATCTCGGACACAGCGTCCTGCCGCCCGAGCCTGCCCTCAATGTGACGGGACTTGTTCGCCTCCCTCGTGTCGGCACCCAGAATCTTCAGCACGTTCTTGAACGCTGCTGCGCTCTGCCTCCCTTCGCGGCCAGGCGCACGAGCCACGTGCGTCGTGCGGTACGGGTTCTCCTCGGTGCGGTTCAGATACCTGTCAAGCTGACCGTACGACCTGCGCGCTGCACGCACATCCTTGCGTCCAGCCTTGCGCACGGCCTTCATCATCCCAGGGTCGGGACGGATCAGCTGGGCGGTGAAGGCGTCGCTTCCCAGCAGTTCCTTGATGAAGTCGATCTGGCGCTGGGCCTGTTCCTTGGTTTCTGCGGTACTCAACCCGCCACCTCCTACTCCTCCGCCACCGCCGTAGCTGTAGCTGTAGCCTCCGCCGCCGCCGCTGCTACCGCTGTAGCTTGGGCTGTAAGACGGCACTGAACCTGGCGACGACGGCGTTGACATGACCGAAGACATGGGAGCGCTGAGAATCTCGGCGACCTGGCCCGAGTTCAGATGCGGGTCAAGCCCGATGGCATCGGCAATCTCCCTGTTGCGCTCGCGCGCCTCGTTGGCGCGTCGCACCGCCTCCTGCTCGGCAGGCGTGAACGGGTTACCAACGATGTCGGGATCGTGAGTGTAGTACGACATTGCTTGTCCTTACTGAAGGTGGGGCTGGAGTGCGGTCAACCACTGGGCCATCATTGCGCGCTCCCGAGCCCTTTGCGCCTGCAAAGCGGCGAGAGCGTTGGTCTTGTTCGACTGAATGTTCGCCTGGTTCAGATCGAACTGGTTCATCTCCTCCGACGTGTTGACACGGGAACGGCTGAGGTCCGTGCGGAAACCCCTGTTCAGACGATGGAGGGCACGGCCGTAATCGAACTGGGCACGGTTCGTGTCACGGCGGTAGTCCTGGTTGTAGTCCTGCATCCCCGACCGCTGCACGCCAGACGTGACGCCGCCACCCACCAGCCCCCGTGCGCCGTACTGAGCGGCATACGGATCGTAGCCCTGCTGATAGGAGCGGGTCCTGTCCTGCTGATAGCGACCGATGTCGGTGTTGAGAGTGTTGCGTCCCTGACGGACGTTGGTGAACAGGTCGGTGCGCTCACGGCTTCCTCGCTGCTGGGCGAGGAAGCGCGCGTAAGCGTTGGTTGCCAGTTCCTGGGCGGAGCCAGTATTAATCTGACGCCGCTGCGCCTCGTAATAAGCGTTGTCAACTGCTGCCATTATGTCCTCATGGAATTCGCTTCAGCCACCAGTTGGCGTTGTTCACATTCAGGTTCCCGCCAGTCTGCTGTCGGACGTAGAACTCCACCCATCCGCCAGCGAAGAAGTAGACGGCGCCGAACCCCCAACGCGGCACCGACGAAGCCCCTGGCGTCGGTCGGTCGATGTCGGCCTGTGGGGTGGTTCCGTCGTTCACCTGGAACCTGGTGCGGCACAGGTCATAGGCTCCCGACAGCGAGGCACGACCGTGAACCGAGTACCAGCCGTCGTGACCCTGCGGGATCGTGATACGTCCCGTCGTGCCATCCATCGACGTCGGCTTCTGCCTCGTCACCGAAGTCCACGTCATCAACGTGATCACGCCCGTCGTAAGCACCTGGGCTGAATCACGGATAGCCATGAACTCGACGGGACGGAGAGTGAGGTTGAGAGCATCGAACCCTCGGCGAAGTACGGCGTTGGGGATCGAGCCTGGCTCAGCCGCCATTTACAGTGACACCCGCATGACAACCGCCCGACCCGTGAAGTTCTGCGTCGACCCGTTATTCACCACGTTCACCGTGATCGTGTTGGTCGTCACCAACCACACCGCCGCCGTGCCTGCCATGAAGTCGGTGGCGTTGGCGTCAAAGTTGTAGATGACGCCCGCAGCGATGATCGTGAGATACGAACCCGCGGCCCATGCCGACGTACCGTCAATTTGGGCGGTGACCACATAGAGTCCGTCCTTGCTTGACGGCACCGTGAACGTGGTGGACGGGACAGTGATGAACCCGCCATCATCGCTGGTCTCCGTATCCCACGTGACGGGGGTCGACACACCAGCACCTGCGGCCACGTGGTTGGTGGCACGGGACACCCGAGCGCCCGTGCGCTTCGGAATCAGATCGAGTTCGGTCTGCACCGCCCCGTTGATGTATGTCTTGATGGCTTCGAAGTTCTCCTGGACGGGCGCGGCATCCTGCGGCGTGCCGTTGACCAGAGTGTTCGGAATAGTGAGAGCCATTACCTGAGCTTCCTTGGGCGGTACTTATTGACGATTGCGTTCAGACCCCAACGCGACCCTTCGACGGCGGACAGGCGCAGCGCTACGGCGCGCGCTAGGCCGAGCGTCGTGCCACGCTTGATCTGAGCCTCCAGGGACTCCGAAGTCGAGCCCCAGATGCCGTCGCCCCACAGCTGAGCGCCACCCCACACGTCACCGTCGTACGTGGCATCAATCTCCACGAGCGACGAACGCTTCACCTGTTCGTGGTTGAAGTCGATGAACTCATCGACGTTGACGACAAGCTCGCCTCGCAGGTTGCGGAAGATGTAGTCGGGACGACGCCACGACTTCTTCAACGAAGGCATCCCAGCGTCGAACCAGCTGGTTCGAATGTAGGACCTGAACCCCATCGGGGTTCCGCCAGCGTTGTCCATCGAGTCGTCGCGGGCGTTCAGCAGGATGGCGTGCGGCATCGTGCGACAGAACGCCAGCATGGGTGCGTCGGCCGAAGACGTGTGGTTCACGTACGGAGCAGGCGGATGCTTGTCTGCCCCCTCGAACCGTGTCCACGCACCGTTGTCCCCAATGAGCGGGTCGAACACGAACGTCGCCACGGGCTCCACTGGAGGGTCCAGCGCATCAGGGTCGTAAGGGATCGACGCCCACAGGCGACGATCCATCCAGCCCAGCCAGACGTTGCTGTATGCGGTGACAGGGACGTCGGGGAAGATGTTGCGGAGCGGATAGGACACCTGATCGACGGCACCATCCGCGTAGCGGTAGATGCCGTCGCCAGCAAAGAAGTAGACCGACGCTGTTGCGCTGGCGATGGCCGTGGGTGTCGGAACGCCGATGTCACCCGTCAGCTTCGCCAGCTGCCAGGTGGTCGCGTCCGAACCGAACAGCGCCCACACGCTGTCCGTCTTAAAGATGAGCAGGTGATCGTTGAACGCAACGAGACCCGTGATCTTCGAGCCACCCGTGTTGATCTCGATGAAGTCGTCCTGATCCCAGCTTTCAGGGAACCCGACGTGCGACCAGTGGATACGGTTCGGGTAGTTCGTCGAGTCGTAGTTCAGGTTGGCGACGATCAAGCGACCGTTATGCGAGACGACGTGCTCCGACTTGGGCATGTGCGTGCCCGTGTGAACGTTCGGGTCGTTCTGCCACTGGCCTGCGCCCGAGGCGGTGAGCAGCGTGCCCGAACCCGTACCCGTCGTGCGCAGACCCTGCTTCGTGCGGCCCTGGGCGAGATACAGGTTGTCGCCCCAAGGGGCGAACGAAGCTAGATGCGGCGAAGCAGCGAGGTCGGAGTTGGTGATCGACGTGAACGTGCCCCCAGCCGACGCCGACCACAGAGTGGTGCCGTTGGCAACCAGCACATACTGGGTGCCCGACGAGTTCTCGTGCAGGTAGGCGTTGCGAGGGTTCCACGCCGACGAGTTCACCAACATGGTCGATCCCCCCAGGAGGGCGACATCGGCGCTCGCGGTCGTGAACGAAGTATCCGACACGTCAGACCCCGCTAGGTCGGTAGACGTGTCCATCTCGAACACGACCGACACCGTGGACATCGTGTTCGAAGCCCCAATAGCGCTACGCAGTTCGCAGTGTAGGAGCCTGCCGACGAGTGGTTCGGCTCCGTTCGCCTGCGCCCCAATCGACAGATAGTTGTTGCCAGCAATGGAGGCGGCGGTGTTCGCCACCGTCTGAGCGGTACCAACCTCGGTCCACGCACCGTTGGGTCCCGTCGAAGACTGCCAAAAGCGGCACGACGACGATCCCGCACCGTTGTCCACGTCATACGAGATGCCCACCCACCAGTTCGTGTTGACGGTCGCGGGGACGGCGGCGGACGACGTGTAGATGCGGGCAGCGCCCGAACGACGGTTGGCGTACATCAGCTTGCCGTCCGTCAGGAGGTGCAGAACCCATCCGTCTGCGGTGGGTTCACCGAATCCGCCGATCGCCGACGCGTGCGCTGCCAACATGCGGGGAGCGGATGGTGTCCAGTCGGCGATGCGGACACCAACCACGACCTGACAGTCACCCGTCAGATTGAAGCCAGCCTCGTCGGCGACCAGAACCCTGTCCAGGCCTGGCCCACCGTCGAACAGGATGTACGGCTCGACTCCAGGCGTCACCACCTGATCGGTGGACCACTGATCCCAGCCCTTGCGCGTGTAGACGCCACCCCGAGGATCGATTTCCATGTTCAGGATTTCGGGAACCTCGTTGGGGAGTAGCTGGAAAGACGACTTACGGGTGTTCAGGCCACCCGTGAAGTCGTACTGCTCCAGCGCCTTGACGTCGGTGGTCACGGACCACCACCATCCACGTCGCCAGGCGTGATCAGTGCCAGGTTGCCGACGAACTGGCGGGACTGGTCACGGTGCAGACGGCCCTGACCGAGGATCAGCGTCTCGTCTGTCCAAGCACGCATCACGGCGTCGCGCGCCAGCCCTGCGCCACGCTCGAACATGCTCAGATACACGCCCGACAGCACTTCATCTTCCTGCTGTGCGTAGACGACCGACAGGGCGAAGTTGACGATCGGCCTGTGCAGCCGCTCGTCAGCGTCGACAGCGGCGGTAGCGCCTGCTGCGATCCAGTCGGTCGGGTAACGCCATCCGCGCAGCGTCATCGTGGCCGTCGCCGATGGCGGGGGCCACACGTAGATGTCGCGACCGAGCTTCGCCCAGTGACAGGGCTCGCCAGTCGTGGGAGCGAACGAATAGAAGTCCTCACCGTCACGGAACTGCACCTTGACGAGACGGTTGGTGGCGGTGCGGATCGAAGCCAGATCGGCGACCTCTGGGGGCAGCGTGAAGAGGGTGTCCGTAGCGGCCATCGGGAGCGTCCACAGAGTCTCGAAGAAAGGCCAGCGCGTCTCCAGCTGGATAACGCGGTCGTACCCCTCCTGAATGAAGGGGTCGAGAATGTCGTTCGGTAGGTCGGTGTCGTCGAGTTCGACTCGATCGCGTACCGCCTTGCGGATGTCGCCGAGGTTCACCCTGCCGCCCTCCTGGCCTTGTAGGTGTCAATCGCCATGAAGTCGTACGCCTTGCCGAGAGCGTCGTACGCCAGGTTGATTTGGCTTACGACAGACCCAGAAGCGGTGGGGAACAGATCGACGTTGCTTGCAAGCGTCACCATCTCCGCCAACTTCGTGCGCGCGGCCTCCAGCTTGTTGATGAAGTTGTCCCCCGCGTTCGCCTGTTCGGTTGGCGTTGCCATTTAGACTGCCTTGGAGCGCAGGTGACCTGCGCAGAACTCGGTGCCCTGTGCCCTGAAGCCCTCGCACGTGTCGTCCTTAGCCATGCACTTCTTCGGGTCGCGGCCCTTGTAAACGCCTGGCACTGGGCGGAGTTCGATTTCGCGGTCGCCTGCGAACTCGGCTCCGCGAAGGTTGGAGTGCTCGTAGCCTTCGCCGAGCGGCACGTGGGCGGGAGCTACCTCTCGCTGTTCCCAGGGCATATGATTTCCTTTCGAGAAGAAGAAAGGCCCGCCCGTCGTACGACGGACGGGCCTTTCAGTTAGGGGGAATGGGTCAGACAGGCTTGAATGCCCCGACACCCTGTCGTGCACGGTTCGAGCACACCAGGTTGCCGTAGACGTAGATCACCGAGTAGCGACCGTCGACCGAGTTGGCAGCACCCGAGGATGCGTGCGCCGTGGCCGTACCGTCCATGAACGGCGAGTTCGTGAACCACTTGTCCTTGTGTCCGACCAACGTGATGTACTCGGAGTTGATGGCGTAGAGGCGGTTCGCAGGAGCGGCACCACCGTTGTCAAACAGGTACGTGACACCTGTGATGGTGATGTTCTCGAATCCAGCGTTGGCAGCCTTCACGTCGCGATACTGAGTGTTCGGCGTGAACAGCGACTCAACCTTCTCCCACAGAGCCAGGTTGGACACCAGTAGGTCGGGACGGTTGGCGCCCTCGGCCACACGGTTGACGAGACCCTTGGCATCTGCCAGGGTGATAACCGTCTCGGTTCCAGGGACTCCCGTCACCTGGTTACGCCAGTAGGCGTTGGCGGCCTGGTCGATTCCACCGACCGTGCCAGCACCCGAAGGTGCATCCCAGATGTAGGACTTGATTCCAGCGAAGGCCTTACCACCCGAGCCCGTACCATCACCCCAGAAGGCGGTGTTGAAGGCGGACTTCAGCGAATCCTTGGCCTGGTCGATCTTGGCCTCCAGCAGGTTGATGACCTGCGCCTCGCCGTTGTTCTTCGCCTCCTCGATTCCGCTGATTGCGACCGAGGCACGGGCCTGCTTCCAGACGTACTCGGCAGCCGAGATTCCCGTCTGTGGTGCGATTGCGAACTGGTCCCAGTCAGCGTAGAACTCGGCCTGACCCAGAGCGTGACGAATCTCCTCGACGATCTTGTGACCGCCGCTCTCCATCCTCGTACGGCCCTTCTCCATGAGCCAGTAGCTCAGAGGGAAGTCCATGAAGACCTGGTTCGTCAGCTTCTTGCGACGCAGTTCCAGCGTCGTAGCGACGATCTGGTTATAGTTTGGGTTAGACATCGGCTAGTCGGCTCCTTACCGACTTGGGGGGGTTAGCCGAACGTCAGACGACCATGCCTTTGCTGGGCAATCTCGAACGCTTCGGCGACAGAGAGGTCCTGGTCCTCCAATGGCGCGCCTCCGCCGAGAGCCGAACGTCCACCCGACAGCTGAGAAGCCTCCGACTTGGCTGCGTTGACAGCACTGTCGGCCGATGCTCGCTGGGCCGCATCCTCACGGATTGCCGCCTGCGCTGCCCAATACTTCTCGCCCTGCAACTGTAGGAACACGCCCTCCAGATCGAGGGTTCCCTGCTGATGCGCACGGGTGGCAACCTGCTCAACGTTGAACTCGTCGCCGTACTTGGATTGCAGTTGCGAGAACGCCCGATACAGCTGACGGTCCTCCTCCATCTCGCGGAGGCTCTGGACCTGCTGTCGCAGTTCGTAGACCTCCCGCTGGACGGGATCGGTTGGTAGCTCCTCAACCTGCTCACGCTGTTGCGCCTGGGCCGCTAGCTGACGTAGTGCGAGTTCCCTGATGGTTCCCTCAGGGTCCCTCTGGAGGGCTTCCTGAAGTGCTCGCGTCTGAGCTAGTTCCTGCGTCTTCCTCGTGTAATCCGCCTGGCGCATGTAGCCGTCGACAAGCTCGGGGACGGGAACTTCAAGCTCCTCGCCCGCAACCTTGACCTTGGCCTTGCGATCAGCGAACTCTGTCGGATCGAAGTAGGTCGTTTCGGATGTTTCCGCTACACCCTCTGCTTCGCCTTGTCCGACCTCCGCCTCTACGGTGGGTTCGGTGACGATCGCCTCGGGTTCTGGCGCTGTCTCGGGGACTACAGCCCCGTCCAGCGCCTCATGAATGGTCGGCATAGAGTCCTCTCGGTTGTTCTAAGACCTTCATTAATAAGGAACCCCCCGTCCCAAGACGGGGGGTTGGCAATCCCTTACGCCGCCATTGGCGGCATACCACCTGGTGGTGGTCCTGGAGGGGGCATTCCCTCAGGCGCACCAGGCACCATCGGCTGGCCCATACCATCAGCAGGCATTTCCTCTGGTGGCGGTGGTGGCAGCGTCACCAGATGCCCTGCGTTCTTCACACCGAAGCCATACTGAATGATGTACTGAGCCATGGCGGGGGCGTTGATGACACCCAACTCAATGAATGGCGCCAGAGCGTCCACCATTTGCAGAGCCGACTGACGACGGAACGACTCGTTGTTCGGCTGTGTCAAACCAGCCTCAACCTCGTAGAGGAACTCGCCCTCGATGTCCTCGCGCTGGTAGTGGAACCACAGCTTCATGTTGTTGGCGCCCGTGACCAGAGCCACCTGGTCGCCCGTCGTGAATGCCTGGAGGACCTGGATGACACGCTCGGCCACGTTCGAAGTGGACTGCTCGATCTTCGCCAGCTTGTCGGCGGCCCGCGCGTTCTGGGCGTCCTGCAACATGGCTGCCTCGGTGGCCGTCCTGCGAATCTCGGGCATCTGTCCACGCATGTAGTCCGAGACACCCGTGATCATGTCCATGTCGTTCTCGATGATCTGAGACTGACCGTAGAACTCGGGTGGCGGGTTCGTGGTTGGCATGGACACAACCACGCCTTCCAGGTCGCCGAAGTCGCCCTCGACGGGAACCATCGAGTTGTAGGCGTCGTCCTTCAGGGCCTCAATCGAGGCCGTGTCAGGGAACGCCTCGGCGCGGTACAGCCACTTCGGGTTGAACTGCTTACGGTGCAGGACCTGAGCGGTGCGGGTCTCGTTCAGTTCGTACTGGAGGACCTCGACGGCTTCCAGTTCACCCATCGGGTAGAAGTGGTCGGGCACGTCGTAGTCCCTGAACATGATGAACGGGTTCTCGAACGGCAGCGGGATCGGCTTCGGGTTGATCAGGAAGGCGTCCTCGCCACAGTGCGAGAACGTGCAGGTCTTGCCGTTCACCAGGTCATAGAACTCGTAGATGTCGATGTACCCGCCAGGCACCGAACCCTTGTGCACGTCGTCTGAGTCGTTGTGGTTCCACTTGTCCCTGGTGGTGGCGTTGGCAACCTTGCGTCCCTCCGACGTGTAGCGCTTGTCGCGCTTCACGTCGGCCACGGGGCGACGAATCTTCTGGCAAATCCAGCGAAGCTCGGACGGGTCGTTGGCGTCGGGGTCGACGTAGACGTTCCTGAACGAGACACGCTCGACGTATGGACGGTCCACCCGCTTCGGGGTCTGTGTCTCTGCGCACGGGTAGCCCTCGGGCTCCTCCTCGTGCTCAGGCACCGTCTTCTTGTCAAGCTCCTCCTGGGTGGCTACCGCCTCGTGCGGCTCCTCGCTGTACGAGTAGCCGACCTTCACCCAGCCATGGCCGACCATGAGCATGTCGTTGACGGCGCGGCGAATCTCCTTCTGGAACTTGCCGTGGCGCCAGTGGTAGTTGACGACGTGCTCTGCGATGACAGCGCTGTCGGCGTTGTCCTCGATGCGAGAGTTGACGACGATCTTGGGGTTGTTGACAGCGATCGAAGGGGCGATGACGTTGATCGTGGCGAACG
>Ga0193696_1000226_pt1 | contig 21839 bp, 4 predicted proteins | sample L3m1metaG_FD_145074 | JGI IMG/M metagenome (GOLD analysis project Ga0193696, IMG submission 145074) | Soil microbial communities from a riparian zone of the East river system, Colorado, United States - L3m1 | ecosystem: Environmental > Terrestrial > Soil > Riparian zone | place: USA: East River... | reverse complement strand
GTGGCGCTGGAGCGCGTCGGGTTCTGCGCGGACGACGTGAAGCCGTTCGGGCCGGTCCACGAATACGTGGCGCCGGAAACGGTCGGAGTGGAAAGCGCGATCGTGCCGCCCGCGCAGTACGGGCCGCCGTTGCTGGCGGTCGGCGTGGCGGGGATCGCGTTCACGACGACGTTCGTCGTGCCGGCTGCCGAGGTGCAGCCGTTGACAGTGACAGTCACCGAGTAGATGCCGCCGTCAGCAGTCGTGGCGCTGGAGTGCGTCGGATTCTGCGCGGATGACGTGAAGCCGTTCGGGCCGGTCCACGAATACGTGGCGCCGGAAACGGTCGGAGTGGAGAGTGAGATCGTGCCGCCCGCGCAGTACGGACCGCCGTTGCTGGCGGTCGGTGTCGCCGGCGTCGCGTTGACGACGACGTTCGTCGTGCCGGCTGCCGAGGTGCAGCCGTTGACGGTGACGGTCACCGAGTAGATGCCGCCATCAGCAGTCGTGGCGCTGGAGCGCGTCGGATTCTGCGCCGATGACGTGAAGCCATTCGGGCCGGTCCACGAATACGTCGCGCCGGATACCGTCGGGGTGGAGAGCGAGATCGTCGCGCCTTCGCAATACGGGCCGCCGTTGCTGGCGGTCGGAGTTGCAGGAGTCGCGTTGACTACGACGTTGGTCGTGCCGGCGGCCGATGTGCAGCCGTTCACCGTGATCGTGACGGAGTACGTTCCGGCATCCGCAAGCGTGGCGTTCGCGCGCGTCGGATTCTGCAGTGCTGACGTGAAGCCGTTCGGACCGGTCCACGCGTACGTCGCGCCGGAGACTGTCGGGGTGAAGAGCTGAATCGTGGCGCCTTCGCAATAAGGGCCACCGTTCGTTGCCGTCGGCGTCGGCGGTATCGGATTGACCGTCACCGTCGTCGCTGTCGACGGCGCGCTCGCGCAACCGCTGGCCGTCACGACGACGGTATAGTTCCCGCTCACGGTGGCGATGTAGGTCTGATTCGTTTCGCCAACGATCGGATTGCCGTCGACATACCACTGATTCCCGCTGGCGCTGCTCGACGTGAGCGTCACGCTGCCGCCCGCGCAGAATGTCGTCGCGCCGCCCGGAGTGATCGTCGGCGTGGATGGAATCGGACTCACGGTCACGACGATCGCGTTCGAGGGATCGCTCGGGCACGACGGATAGAAGAGATTGACGAAGGTGTAGCTGCCGCTCGTCGTAGCGACATAGCTCGACGAGGTGGCGCCGCCGATCGCGACGTTATCGCGATACCACTGACCGGTAAGGCCATCGACGGTTACGTCGAGCTCGACGGAGCCGCCGGAGCAGAAGGAGGTCGGGCCGGAGGCGACGATGACCGGCGTCCCCGGCGTGAGCATCGTGACGAGCTTCGGATCGGACGTCGCACTGCAACCGCTCTCGGTGACCGTCACCGAGAAGTGCAGGTTGCCGTTCACCGAGTACGTGTTCATGAGGTTCTGATCGACGACGAGGTTCTGGCTGGTCGCACCCGGAATCAGCGTCGCCTCGGCGTACCACTGATTGCCCGTGGTGCTGCTGGACGTCAGCGTGACGGTGTCGCGGAAACAGAAGACCGGCGACCCGCTCGGACTGATCGTCGGTGTCGCCGGCGTCGGATTGACCGTCACCGTCGTCGGTGTCGACGGCGCGCTGGCACAACCGCTTTGCGTGACGACCACCGTGTAGTTGCCCGATGCGGTCGCAACGTAAGTTTGATTCGTTTCGCCGACGATCGGATTGCCGCCGACATACCACTGATTCCCGCTGGCGCTGCTCGACGTCAGCGTGACGCTGCCGCCCGAGCAGAATGTCGTCGCGCCGCTCGGGGTGATCGTGGGCGTGGCGGGTGTCGCGTTCACGACAACATTGGTCGATCCCGCGGCGGAGGTACAGCCGTTTACGGTGATGGTGACGGAGTACGTTCCGGCATCGCCGGTCGTTGCGCTCGCGCGCGTCGGGTTCTGAAGCGAAGAGGTGAAGCCGTTCGGTCCGGTCCACGCATACGTCGCGCCGGAGACGGTCGGAGTGGAGAGCTGGATCGTCGCGCCTTCGCAATACGGTCCGCCATTCGAAGCAGTCGGCGTCGCAGGAGTCGCGTTGACGACGACGTTCGTCGTGCCGGCGGCAGAGGTGCAGCCGTTCACGGTGACAGTCACGGAGTACGTGCCCGCATCAGCAGTCGTGGCGTTGGAGCGTGTCGGGTTCTGCAGCGCTGACGTGAAGCCGTTCGGGCCGGTCCACGAATACGTGGCGCCGGAGACGGTCGGAGTGGAGAGCGCGATCGTCGCGCCTTCGCAATACGGGCCGCCGTTGCTGGCGGTCGGCGTCGCCGGAGTCGCGTTGACCACGACATTGGTCGAGCCGCCGGCCGAGGTGCAACCGTTCACCGTGACGGTGACGAAGTACGTGCCCGCGTCAACGGTCGTCGCGCTGGAGCGCGTCGGGTTCTGCAGTGCTGACGTGAAGCCGTTCGGGCCGGTCCACGAATACGTGGCGCCGGAGACGGTCGGAGTGGAGAGCGCGATCGTCGCGCCTTCGCAGTACGGACCGCCGTTCGAGGCAGTCGGCGTTGCCGGGATCGGATTGACAACGACGTTCGTCGAGCCGGCGGCCGAGGTGCAGCCATTCACGGTGACGGTGACGAAGTACGTGCCGGCATCAGCCGTCGTGGCGCCGGCGCGCGTCGGGTTCTGTGCGGACGACGTGAAGCCGTTCGGACCGGTCCATGAATACGTCGCGCCGGAGACGGTCGGGGTGAAGAGCTGGATCGTGCCGCCCTCGCAATACGGGCCGCCGTTGGTGGCGGTCGGCGTCGCCGGGATCGGGTTGACCACGACATTCGTCGAGCCGGCAGCCGAGGTGCAGCCGCTCACCGTGACGGTGACGAAGTACGTGCCCGCGTCAGCGGTCGTCGCGCTGGAGCGCGTCGGGTTCTGCAGTGCGGACGTGAAGCCGTTCGGGCCGGTCCATGAATACGTCGCGCCGGAGACGGTCGGAGTGGAGAGCGCGATCGTCGCGCCTTCGCAGTACGGACCACCATTCGACGCGGTCGGCGTGGCGGGCGATGCATTGACGATGACGTTCGTCGAGCCCGCGGCCGAGGTGCAGCCGTTCACGGTGACGGTGACGAAGTACGTGCCGGCATCCGCGGTCGTCGCGCTGGAGCGCGTCGGGTTCTGCAGTGCGGACGTGAAGCCGTTCGGGCCAGTCCACGAATACGTGGCGCCGGAGACGGTCGGAGTGGAGAGCGCGATCGTCGCGCCTTCGCAGTACGGACCGCCGTTCGAGGCAGTCGGCGTCGCCGGGATCGGATTGACGACGACGTTGGTCGAGCCGGCGGCCGAGGTGCAGCCGTTCACCGTAACGGTGACGAAGTACGTGCCGGCGTCGGCGGTCGTAGCGCTGGAACGCGTCGGGTTCTGCAGTGCGGACGTGAAGCCGTTCGGGCCGGTCCATGAATACGTCGCGCCGGAGACGGTCGGTGTGGAGAGCGCGATCGTGGCGCCCTCGCAATACGGGCCGCCGTTCGAGGCGGTCGGCGTCGCAGGCGTCGCATTGACGGTGACGCTCGTCGAGCCCGCGGCCGAGGTGCAGCCGTTCACGGTGACGGTAACGAAGTACGTGCCGGCATCAGCAGTCGTCGCGCTGGAGCGCGTCGGGTTCTGTAGTGCTGAGGTGAAGCCGTTCGGACCGGTCCACGAATACGTCGCGCCGGAGACGGTGGGGGTGGAGAGCGAGATCGTCGCGCCTTCGCAGTACGGGCCGCCGTTCGAGGCGGTCGGAGTCGCGGGCGTGGCATTGACCACAACGTTCGTCGTGCCGGCGGCGGAGGTGCAGCCGTTGACCGTAATGGTCACCGAGTACGTGCCGGCATCCGCGGCCGTGACGCTTGAGCGCGTCGGGTTCTGCAGCGCGGACGTGAAGCCGTTCGGACCGGTCCACGAATACGTCGCACCGGAAACGGTCGGCGTGGAGAGCGCGATCGTGCCGCCTTCGCAATACGGGCCGCCGTTGCTGGCGGTCGGAGTCGCGGGCGTCGAGTTGACCACGACATTCGTCGAGCCGGCGGCCGAGGTGCAGCCGCTCACGGTGACGGTGGCGAAGTAGGTGCCTGCGTCAGCGGTCGTGGCGCCGGAGCGCGTCGGGTTCTGCAGTGCTGAGGTGAAGCCGTTCGGACCGGTCCACGAATACGTGGCACCGCTCACGGTCGGCGTGGAGAGCGCGATCGTCGCGCCTTCGCAGTACGGCCCGCCGTTCGAGGCGGTCGGAGTCGCGGGCGTCGGGTTCACCACGACGTTCGTGGTGCCGGCGGCCGAGGTGCAGCCGTTCACGGTGATCGTGACGGAGTAGGTGCCTGCGTCGGCAACCGTTGCGCTGGAGCGCGTCGGGTTCTGCAGTGCTGACGTGAAGCCGTTCGGGCCGGTCCACGAATACGTCGCGCCGCTCACAGTCGGAGTGGAGAGCGAGATCGTGCCGCCTTCGCAGTACGGACCGCCGTTCGATGCAGTCGGCGTGGCCGGAATCGGATTGACGACGACGTTCGTCGAGCCCGCGGCCGAGGTGCAGCCGTTGACCGTGACGGTCACGGAGTACGTGCCGGCATCAGCAACCGTTGCGCTGGAGCGCGTCGGATTCTGTAGTGCTGACGTGAAGCCGTTCGGACCGGTCCATGAATACGTGGCGCCGGAGACGGTCGGCGTGGAGAGCGCGATCGTGCCGCCTTCGCAATACGGGCCGCCGTTGCTGGCGGTCGGCGTGGCGGGCGTCGCGTTGACGACGACGTTGGTCGTGCCGGCGGCCGAGGTGCAGCCGTTGACTGTGATCGTGACGGAGTACGTGCCGGCGAATGCGGTCGTGGCGCTGGAGCGCGTCGGATTCTGCAGTGCTGACGTGAAGCCGGCCGGGCCGGTCCACGAATAGGTCGCGCCGGAGACGGTCGGAGTGGAGAGCGCGATCGTCGCGCCCTCGCAGTACGGGCCGCCGTTCGAGGCGGTCGGGGTGGCGGGCGTCGGGTTCACCACGACGTTCGTGGTGCCAGCGGCCGAGGTGCAGCCGTTGACCGTGATCGTGACCGAGTAGGTGCCGGCGTCGGCAACCGTGATGCTCGAGCGCGTCGGGTTCTGCAGTGCTGACGTGAAGCCGTTCGGACCGGTCCACGAATACGTGGCGCCGGAGACGGTCGGCGTGGAGAGCGCGATCGTGCCGCCTTCGCAGTACGGTCCGCCGTTCGATGCCGTCGGCGTCGCCGGGATCGGGTTGACCACGACACTCGTCGTGCCGGCGGCCGAGGTGCAGCCGTTGACTGTGATCGTGACGGAGTACGTGCCGGCATCAGCAACCGTTGCGCTGGAGCGCGTCGGATTCTGCAGTGCTGATGTGAAGCCGTTCGGACCGGTCCACGAATACGTGGCGCCGGAGACGGTCGGCGTGGAAAGGGAGATCGTGCCGCCGACGCAATACGGGCCGGTGTTGCTGGCGGTCGGCGTGGCAGGCGTGGCGTTGACGACGACCGACGTCGTGCCGGCGGCCGAGGTGCAGCCGTTGACTGTGATCGTGACGGAGTACGTGCCGGCGTCGGCGGTCGTGATGCTCGAGCGCGTCGGGTTCTGCAGGGCCGACGTGAAGCCGTTCGGACCGGTCCACGAATACGTGGCGCCACTGACCGTGGGGGTGGAGAGCGAGATCGTGCCGCCGGTGCAGTACGGACCGGTGTTCGACGCGGTCGGCGTCGCCGGGATCGTATTGACGACGACGCTCGTGGTTCCGGCCGCGGAGGTGCAGCCGTTGACCGTGATGGTCACGGAGTATGTGCCGGCATCCGCGGTCGTGATGCTCGAGCGCGTCGGGTTCTGCAGCGCCGAGGTGAAGCCGTTCGGGCCTGTCCACGAATACGTCGCGCCGGAAACGGTCGGCGTCGAAAGCGAGATCGTGCCGCCGACGCAATACGGACCGGTGTTCGACGCGGTCGGCGTGGCGGGAATGGCATTCACGACGACGCTCGTGGTGCCCGCTGCGGAGGTGCAGCCGGTGACCGTCACCGTCACGGAGTACGTGCCGGCATCAGCGGTCGTGATGCTCGAGCGCGTCGGATTCTGCAGTGCTGAGGTGAAGCCGTTCGGGCCGGTCCACGAATACGTGGCACCGGAGACCGTCGGAGTAGAAAGCGAGATCGTGCCGCCGACGCAATACGGGCCGGTGTTTGATGCGGTCGGCGTGGCGGGAGTCTGGTTGACGACGACGCTCGTGCTTCCGGCCGCGGACGTGCAGCCGCTGACCGTCACGGTGACGGAGTACGTCCCCGCGTCAGCGGTGGTGATGCTCGAGCGCGTCGGGTTCTGTGCGGACGACGTGAAGCCGTTCGGGCCGGTCCACGAATACGTCGCGCCGGAAACGGTCGGCGTGGAAAGCGAGATCGTGCCGCCGGTGCAATACGGTCCGGTGTTCGACGCGGTCGGCGTCGCCGGGATCGTGTTGACGACGACGCTCGTGGTTCCGGCCGCGGAGGTGCAGCCGTTGACCGTCACGGTAACGGAGTACGTTCCCGCATCGGCGGTGGTGATGCTCGAGCGCGTCGGATTCTGCAGTGCTGACGTGAAGCCGTTCGGACCGGTCCACGAATACGTGGCACCGGAGACGGTCGGAGTGGAGAGCGAGATCGTGCCGCCGACGCAGTACGGGCCGGTGTTCGAGGCGGTCGGCGTGGCGGGCGTCGGATTCACCACGACGCTCGTGGTACCGGCGGCGGAGGTGCAGCCGGCGACCGTGACGGTCACGGAGTACGTGCCGGCATCCGCGGTCGTGGCGTTGGTCCGCGTCGGGTTCTGCGCCGACGAGGTGAAGCCGTTCGGACCGGTCCAGGCGTAGGTCGCGCTGGCCACCGTCGGCGTCGACAGGGAGATGGTGTTGCCGGGGCAGTACGGGCCGGTGTTCGATGCGGTCGGCGTCGCGGGCGGCGTACATGCCGGGCAGGCGCCGGGTCCCGCGGTCAGGTCGTAGAAGCCGGTGACGAGGCCGGAGTACTGTGCGCAAGTGGTTGAGCCGGTGTTGGTATTGACGACGACGACGAAGTTCGAGCTCGCCGGAACGTTGAACGAGTACGAGCCGCTGGCCGCGCTGGTCCCGAGGCCGCTGATGCCGGTGTCGCCGAGGTAATTGGTGCAGAGGCTGCCGGGGAGGTAGGTGGTGAGGTAGGCCGCGCTCTCGATGTCGCCCGCGCTGCCGCCGCTGCCGCACGCCGCGTTGATCGTCACGGTGATGCAGGCAGGAACCGCCGCGGTGTTGCTGAAGGTGAAGGTGTCGTAGTTGCGCGTGCCGGGGGTGCCGATGCCGGCGGGGCAGGTCTTGCCGCCGCACGTGCTCGGGACGCCGTCGCGTCCGAGGCGATCGGTCTGCGCCAGGTCCGCGAGGGCGATGGAACTGGTCGGGATGGTCTGATTCGCGCCGCCGGAGCAGCTCGGGAGGCTGATGCCGATCGACTTGCTGCCGCTGGCGTAGGTGAGATTCAGGCTGAGGCTGATGGTGGTGCCGCAGACGAAGCTGTTCGACGTCTGGATCTTGAACGGAGTGGCGTTCGTGCCGCTGGCATCGATGGCGAGGTTGGAGTAGGTCGAGCTCCCCTGCGAGATCGTGACGTTGGGAGTGCTCGTGGTGAGCGTGGCGGAGATCGCCGTCTCATTCGCGCAGCCGTTGTTCTTGAGGGCGACGTTGAGGTTGACGCACTCGTTCTTGTTGATGACGCCGTTGCTGTTGCCGTTGACGGTGTCGTCGATGGTGACGCCGTTCGACTGCAGGTTCGACGAGCCCGACATGCAGAAATTCTGGGTCGTCGATCCGCCGGAGGTGGAGATGACGGAGACGCTCGCCGGCGAGGCGCTCGAGCAGTTGCGGTCGGTGTCGGCGGCAGTCGCGGTGTAGGTGCCGGCAGGAACGAGGATAGTGTAGACGCCGGACGCGTTGGTGGTGCCGGCGAAGCCGTTGCTCAGGCTCACCACGACACCGGAAAGAGGAACCGCGGTGGCACACGAGGTGATCGTCCCGGTGATCGTTCCCCAGGCGGCGGACGCGGTGCAGGAAGGGAACTTGTACGTGGCGATGCGTGTGGACCAGTTGAACGCGCCGTTCGTCTTCAGGTACTCGTTCGTGTACCAGAAGGTGCACTGGTCGATGGGATCGAGGGTCATCGCGCTGTAGTCGCCCCAGCGGTTGCCGGCGCCCGCGGTCTGCACTCCCCCGCCCGCCTGGACCGTCGCCTCCGCGCCCATCGTGTTGATGGTGTCGGTGCCGAGGCGGCCGGTGATGAAGATGCCCGGCTTGACCGTCAAGCTTGATTTGCTGTAACCGAGCGCGATGTTGTGGTCCTTGTCCATCGCGATCGAAGAAAGGAAGCGGTAGGCGGTATCGGGATCGAAGGTGCCTGACTGAAAGACCGTCGGTGCGGTCGTTGAGACGCCTGCGTTTCGAAACTCCATCCATTTGACGGCGCCGTGAGCGGGTGTGCTTGCACTACCGGAAGTCGTTCCGCTGACGACGAGAGATTCCTGCACCGGAGCGCCGCCGAAGTTCCGGTACGCCAGTCGATACATGTAGTGGAAGCTGATGTTGTCGAGGTAGTCCGCGGCGACGGCAGGCGACGGCTGAGGAACGCAGTCGCGGTTGTCCTGTGCGACGGTGTTGTTCACGCACGGGGCATTGCCGAGGCCGACGGTGGTGATCGTGCCGCTTCCAGGGAAGGTGATCGTGGGCGTCACTCCCCACGTCACGGCAACACGTGTCCAATCGGTTCTGTTGGTGAACTGGCCGTTCGGTCCCAGGACGAAAGAGGCCTCACCTGCCGGAGGGGGGGTCAGACTGTCGAGGTCGGCCGGAACGAATCCATATTGAAATGCGGATCCGTCTTTGCTCAGATCCTTCTGCACCTGCCGCGCGGGCTGACCGAGGATCATCTTGTCGCGCTCGAACACGTGCACGCGCGCCGCGACTTGTGCAGTGCCGGCGGCGTTGAAGACGTGCGTGGTCATGTAGTAGCCGTCGGGCCACACACCTGTATGCGGGTAATCGACGAAGTTGGTCGGATCGGTGACGAAGTCGTAGACGTAGTAGGAGCCGAGTGCGTCGTCGCTCACCGAGACGGCGAAGCACTGATGCGAGTAGGCCGGGCTGGCGCCGACGACGAACTGGGAGAGGACCCAGCGGCCGGCGAGGAGGTCGTAGCTGACGACCGGGTCGCCGTCGTTGTGCGTGGAGCAGGGGGCGCCGAGAGACTGGAAGAGGGTGTTGCCGGCGGCCGGTCCGTATTGCAGCGCGCCGGTGGCCTTGTCGAAGATGGCGAAGCTGGTGTTGTTCCACTGCACATACTGCGTTGCACCGACGCGGCCGTTGACGTCGGGAGGATTGCTGCTCGGGTTGTAGGCGCCGAGGCCGACGCCGACGCCGTCGAATGCGAGACTTCCAGCCGTGGGCGCCGAAAGCTCCGGTCCAAATTCGGTCTGGATCGGCCCGTTCGGTCCTCCGACTTCGGTCGGGGGAACGGGGCGGATCGGCTCGGGATGACCCTCATCGTGGCCGTCGCCGCGGTTGGGCGGCGGGAGCGGATGGATCTTGCGGAGAGGAGGAGTGCGGATGCCCTCTACCGGCCGGTGATCGACGGGGGGACCGGCGTAAACGGTCGGCGTGAATGAGCCTTCCGGCAGTGCTCTCCTGCCGGCCGCGGAGAGAGGGCCCCCGGTCAGCCTTCCCGCCTGCGGGTGCACCTGCTGCCACATCGCGCTTTCGCATGCGACCTTCGCGGGCGCCTTGCGATGCTTCTTCGCGTACGGTTTGGCCGGATCGGTTTTCGATTCACGCATCTTCCAGGTGATGGAGATGCCGCGGCACTGCGGAAGGTCGTTGGAATCGGGAGACGCGGCATACGCCGTGCCGAAAAGCGAAAAGAGTGCAACGGCCGCAAGGGCAATACGCTTCATGGAGCTTCCTCTCGTGTGGGTCAGGGGGACGGGGCCTGCGCGCATCATCCCTCGGGCTCGAACCCACGAGAATCGGTAATAGGAGGTTTTTTCCGGCGTGAAATACCGACAGAGATGTAGGTAAATTACCTACAAGGTCGGACGGACCTTGCGCGTCCCCGCCCCGTTCGAGAGAAGCGTCAGCTCAGGATCGAGCTCGATCTTCTCCCCGCGCGGGCGCTCCGCCAGCTCGATCTCCGCGACGACCGCGGAGCGGTTCGCGTCGAGCGCGAGCGGCGCATCGAAGACGGCAATGTACGAGAGGCGGTCGCCGAGACGGCGGGTGATGGCGAAGCGCATTTCGGTAGACGCGGGGTGGTGGATCGACGCAGGGCCGGCGTTGCGGAGGGCGATGGAGATGGCTTGGGGCGCGGTCGATCCGGCGGCGGCCGTGAAGATCACCGGCACCACGTCGTGGCCGTTGCGATGAACGGGCTCGCCGAATGAGAGGGCGCCGGCAATCGGGGCGTCATCCGATGCGGACGGAGGCGTGATCGCGTACGGCGTGGAGCCGCCGGCGAAGAGGTAGTTGACCAGGTAGAAGATGTCGGCCGGATCGACGACGGCGTCGCCGTTCGCGTCACCCGACAAAATGCCCGACGTGCCGACCGGAGCCGGACCTCTGGTGAAGAGGTAGCTGACGAGATAGAAGATGTCGGAGGGATCGACGACGTTGTCGCCGTTCGGGTCGGTCTGCTGCGCATACCTGAACGCGCTCGACATCGTGGCGCTCGCGGCGTTCGTGTTGGTGACGGTGACGTTGGAGTAGCCCGCGGCGTGAGCGGGAGCTTTCGCGGTGATCCTGTCGGAGGCGACGAGCACGACGTTCGTCGCGGCGGCGCCACCGATCGTCACGGTCGCTCCGGACAGGAAGCCGCCACCGTAGATCGTGACGTTCGTGCCGCCCTTGATCGAGCCGCCGTTCGGAGAGATCGCGTAGAGATACACCGACGGCGTGTATGGCGTGACTGTGACGGTGGCACTCTTCGTATCGGAACAGCTGCCGTTCGTGACCGTGCAGGTCAGGGTGAGCGTGCCGGCCGCCGCGGCGGTGAAGTAGATGTAGCTAGTGGTGGCACCGGAGGTGATCGTGCCGTTGGTGATGGTCCACTGGTAAGTCGCGCCGCTGGCGGCGGTGCTGACGTACGCGTAGCCGGTACTGCCGAGGTAGAGATTCGTCGAGGTGCTGATCGTGGCGTTGGGCTGGGTGCTGATGTTGACGGTGGTGACGGCCGACGGCGCGCTGCTGCAGCCGTTGCCGCTGGCGATGACCATGTAATCGCCGGGAATCGTCACCACCAGTGTCTGCGCGTTCGCGTCGTTGATGGCGCTGCTGTTGCGGTACCACTGGTTACCGCTCGCGCTGCTCGACGTGAGCGTCACGCTGCCGCCGCTGCAGAACGTCAGCGGGCCGCTGGCCGTAATGACCGGCGTGGGACTCGGATTGACGGTGACGGCCGTCGCCGGCGAGACGGCGCTCGCGCAGCCATTGTTGACCTGCACGGTGTAATTGCCCGAGGCGGTGGCGACGTACTGCTGGCCCGTCGCGCCGTTGATCGCATTGCCATTGAGGAACCACTGATTGCCGGTCGCGTTGTTCGAAGTCAGTGTGACGCTGCCGCCTGCGCAGAACGTCGTCGCGCCGCCGGCCGTGATCGCGGGCGTTGGCGGAAGCGTATTGACCGTGACGATCGTGGCAGTTGATGCGGCGCTGCTGCAGCCGTTTGCAGTCACTTTGACCGTGTAATTGCCCGACGCATTGGCGGTGTATTGCTGATTCGTCGCACCGTTGATCGCGTTGCCATTGAGGAACCACTGATTGCCGCTCGCGCTGCTCGACGTCAGCGTGACGCTGCCGCCGGCGCAGAACGTCGTTGCACTGCCGGCGCTGATCGTCGGCGTGGCCGGTGCGGGATTCACGGTGACCGACGTCGCAGCCGATGCCGGTCCGCTGCAGCTGTTCGTCGTCGCGATGACGGTGTAATTGCCCGTGGCCGTCGCGGCGTATTGCTGATTCGTCGCGCCGTTGATCGCGTTTCCGTTGAGGTACCACTGATTGCCGCTCGCCGCGCTGGACGTCAGCGTGACGCTGCCGCCGGCGCAGAACGTGGTCGCGCCGCCGGCGGTGATCGTCGGTTGTGCGGGGACGGCGCTGACAGTAACGCTCTTGATGGCTGATGCGGTGCTCGCGCAATTGCCCGCGGTCACAATGACGGTGTAATTGCCGGAAGTCGTTGCGTTGTAGGTCTGCGCGGTGGCGCCATTGATGGCGTTGCCGCCGACGTACCACTGATTGCCGGTTGCGCTGCTCGAGGTGAGGATCACGCTGCCGCCGATGCAGAACGACGTGGCGCCGCCGGCGGTGATGGTCGGCGTCGCGGGAGTCGGGTCGACGGCGACGGCAACACCGGATGATGCGGTGCTGCTGCATCCGCCGCTGGTCACGATGACCGTGTAATTGCCGGCGGTGGTGGCGGTGTACTGCTGGCTCGTCGCGCCGTCGATGGCATTGCCGTCGCGGTACCACTGATTGCCGGTTGCGCTGTCGGACGTGAGGACGACGTTGTTGCCGCTGCAGAAGGTCGTCGGGCCGCCCGGTGTGATGGTCGGATTTGCCGGGACTGCTGACGACGACACGGTGGTCACGGCCGACACGACGCTGTCGCAGCCGCCCGACGTCACGACGATGGTGTAATTACCCGACGCCGCGGCGACGTACTGCTGGTTCGTCTCGCCATTGAGCGGATTGCCGTCGAGGTACCACTGGTTGCCGGTCGCGCTGCTCGAGGTGAGCGTCACGCTGCCGCCGGTGCAGAACGACGTCGGGCCATTGGCGCTGATCGTCGGCGTTGGCGGCAGTGGAATGACAGTGACCGTCGTTGTATTGGACGCCGCGCTGGCGCATCCGGCGGCCGTCACAATGACGGTGTAATCGCCGCTCGATGTCGCCGCGTATTGCGGATTCGTCGCCCCGGCGATCGGATTACCGTCGCGATACCACTGATTTCCCGTTGCACTGTCGGACGTGAGCATCACGTTGCCGCCGGCACAGAAGGTCGTCGCGCCGCCCGCAGTCACGGTCGGTGTCGCGGGCACGGGACTGATCGCCACTGTAGTCGCGGCCGAAGCCGCGCTCGCACAGCCGTTGATCGTGGCGATTACGGTGTAATCGCCCGCGGCGGTGGCGGTGTATTGCGGATTCGTCGCGCCATTGAGCGCGTTGCCGTCGAGGTACCACTGATTGCCGGTCGCACTGCTCGACGTCAGCGTCACGCTGCCGCCGGGACAGAACGACGTCGAGCCGCCTGCTGTAATGACCGGCGCCGTCGGAATCGGATTGACCGTCACCGTAAGGGCGACGGAGCTGCTCGCGCATCCGTTCACCGTCGTGGTGACGGTGTAGCCGCCCGAAGTCGTGGCGTCATAGGTCTGCGCCGTTGCGCCGGCGATGAGCGTTCCGTTGCGATACCACTGATTGCCGGTCGCGCTGCTCGACGTCAGTGTCACGCTGCCGCCGGCGCAGAAGACCGTCGCACCGCCGGTGCTGATCGTCGGAACCGGAGGAAGCGGCGTGACCGTGACGGTCGTCGCGCTCGAAGCCGGACTGACGCAGCCATTGACGGTGGCGATGACGTGGTAATTGCCGGTCGCGTTCGCCGTGTATTGCGTCGCAGTCGCGCCGTTGATCGCGCTTCCATTGAAATACCACTGATTACCGGTCGCACTGCTCGAGGTCAGAACGACGCTGCCGCCCGCGCAGATCGTGGTCGAGCCGCCGGCGCTGATCGCCGGCTGCGCCGGAATCGGATTCACCGTGACCGTCGTCGCCGCCGATGCGGCGCTGGTGCAGGTCGCGGTCACTTTGACCGTGTAATTGCCCGAGGCGGTCGCGCTGTACTGCTGGCTGGTCGCGCCGTTGATCGCATTGCCGTCGAGGTACCACTGGTTGCCGGTCGCGCTGCTCGAGGTGAGCGTCACGCTGCCGCCGGCGCAGAACGTCGTCGGACCGCCGGCGGCGATCGTCGGAGTGGCGGGCAGCGGATTGACTGTGACGGTCGTCGCCGCCGAGGCCGGGCTGGTGCAGCCATCCGCGGTCGTCGTCGTGACGGTGTAATTCCCCGACGCGGTCGCGCTGTATGTATTGCCGGTCGCGCCATTGATGACATTGCCGTTGAGCGACCACTGATTGCCGCTGTTCGTGCTCGACGTCAGCGTGACGCTGCCGCCCGCGCAGAATGTGGTCGGACCGCCGGCGCTGATCGTCGGCGCCGCGAGCGAATTGCAGCACGAGCCCGGTCCCGGAGTCAGATCGACGATGCCGGAGACGAGTCCGTCGAATTGCGCGCAGGTGCCGCCCCCGTAGGCGGCCGCCACGATGACGACGAAGTTCGAGCTTGCGGGGACATTGAACGAATACGAGCCGCTCGCCGTCGACGTGCCGAGGCCGCCGATCGCGCTGTCACCGAGATAGTTCTTGCAGCGGTTCGTCGGATCGTAGCTGCCGAGATACGCCACGCTTTCGATCTCGGTCACCGATGAGCTGGTGCCGCACGCCGCATTGATCTTCACGGTGACGCAGGACGTGGCGGCGCCGGAATTCGTGAAACTAAAACTCTTGTAATTGTAGTTGTCGAAGCTGTAATCGCCGGGACAGGTCTTGCCGCCACAGGGGCTGGGAACACCATCGCGGTAGATGCGATTGGGCTCCGTCGGATCGGATGCGCTGAGAGAGCTCGACGGAATGACCTGATTGCCTGCGCAGGTCGGAAGGGCGATGGGGATCGACTTCGTCCCGCCGGTGTACGTCAGGTTGAGCGTGAGGTTGATCGTCGTGCAGGCGAAATTGGCGGCGGTCTCGAGCCGGAACGGCGTCGCGTTCGTGCCGCTCGCGTCGACGGCCAGGTTCGAATAGGTCGAGCTCCCCTGCCGCACGGTCACACCCGCGGTCGACGTGGTCAGTGTCGCGGCGATCGCCGACTCGTTCGCGCAGCCTTTGTTCTTCAGCGTGACGTTGAGCTTGAAGCACTCGTTGACGTTGATGATGCCGTTGCCGTTGCCGACGGTCGCATCGTCGACGGCGCTCGCCGTCCATTGCAGACTGGAGGCGCCGTTCATGCAGAAGTTCTGCGTCGCGGTGCCGCCGCTCGACACATTGACCGCAACCGTGGCGGGCGAGGAATTGAGGCAATTGCGCGATGAATCGGTGGCCGATGCGCTGTAAGAACCGGCCGGGACGAGAATCGAATAATGCCCGGCCGCGTCGCTCGTGGCGGCGTATCCATTGCTCAGAGCGATGATCACGCCCGCGATCGGCGCGCCGTTACTGCACGAGGTGATCGTCCCGCTGACCGTTCCCCACGCCGCGGCGGGCGTGCACGAGGGGAACTTGTATGAGGCGACGCGCGTCGCCCAGTTCCAGCTGCTGTTGGTCTTGTAATACTCGCCGGTGAACCAGAACGTGCACTGGTCGATCGGATCGAGCGTCATTGCGCTGTAATCGCCCCAGCGGCTGCCGGTGCCGTACTGCACGCCGCCGCCGGCCTGCACGGTCGTCTCCGTCCCCATGATGTTGAGGGCGTCGGTACCGAGGCGGCCGGTCATGTAGAGGCCCGGCTTGATCGACGTGCTCGATTTGCTGTAGCCGAGCGCGATGTTGTGATCTTTGTCCATCGCGATCGAGCCCATCCAGCGCCAGGAGAGGTCGGGGTCGTATGTGCTCTGTTGATGGACGGTCGGCACGCTCGTCGAGCTGCCGGCATTACGGAGCTCGTACCAGCGCAGGACGTCGTGCACATCGCCGACGGCGCTTCCGCCGGTCTGCGTGGCGACGATCGATTCCTGCACCGGCGATCCGCCGAAATTGCGGTATGCGAGCCGGTACATGAAATGGACGTCGATGTCGTCGAGATAGTCGTAAGACGACGCGGGGGGCGGTTGCGGGACGCACGACCGTCCGCCGCAATTGCCGAGCGGCAGCGGCGTGACCGGGATGCGCGTGGTCGCCGACAGCGTGATCGACGGCGTGGTTCCCCAGGTCACCGCGACGCGCGTCGAGTCGATGAAATCGTTCGAATAGGGATCGGGCCCGAGGACGAATTCGGCTTCACCCGCGGGAGGGGGCGTGAGGCTGTCGACGTCGGCGGCGAGCATGCCGTACTGCTGACGGCTGTTGACCGCCGGCAGGTTCGCGCTGAGCAGCCGGGCCGGCAGTCCCTGCAGCATCTTCTCGCGCTCGAAGGCGTAGATCCGGCCGGCGAGATAACTGTAGGTGTAGCTGCTGAAAATGTGCGCCGCCATGTAATAGCCGTCCGGCCAGACGGCCATGTGCGGGTAATCGACGAAATTCGAGGCGTCGGTGACGAAGTCGTAGAGGTAATACGCCCCCAGCGCATCGCTGGTGGCCGAGACGGCGACGCATTGATGCGAGAAATCCGGCGAGGCCTGGAGGACGAACTGCGAGAGGACCCAGCGGCCCGCGAGGATGTCGTAACTGGCGACCGGATCGCCGTCATTGTGCGACGCGCAAACGCCGCCGAGCGATTTGAAGAGCGTGTTGCCCGCGGCCGGTCCGTACAGCAGGTTGCCGCTCTTGTCCCAGACGGCGAAGCTGAGATTGTTCCATTGCACGTATTGCGTTGCGCCGATGCGCCCGTTCGTGTCTGGCGGCGCGACGCCGGGGAAATATCCCGGAATTCCGACGCCGACTCCTTCGAAGCTGACGCCGGTGGCGACGGGCGCGGAGGCCGGCGCTCCCATTTCGGGCTGCCGCGCGAGATCGGGAGCCGGGACTACGACCGCGGGCCGCGGCAACTCCCCCTCGTTGTTCTCGAGCGTCCTCGCCGGATCCTCGGAGCGCGGCGTCGGCAGCGGCTCGATGTCGCGCAACGGCGGCGTCTGGACCGGCTCCACCGGATTGGTGTCGTTCGTCGGCGTGGCATCGGCGATGACGCCCGGTACACGCCGGTCGGCGCTCCTCCGTCCGGCAACCGATTTCCCATGCGGCGCGCGAATCGCGCGCCATAGCGCGCTTTCACAAGCGACTTTCGCCGGGACCTTGCGGCGCTTCTTCGCGTACGCCTTCGCCGGATCGACTTTCGACTCGCGCGCGATCTCGCGCACCTCGCGTGTCAGTGCAATCCCACGGCATTGCGGAAGCTCCCCCGCATTGGCGGGCACAGCATTCGCGGCGGTGGCGAACCACAGGAGAGAGAGAATGGGCGTTAGGAGACGATTCACTAAGGACCTGGACGATGAATACTACGCGATATTGGCGCGGTAAGGGTGGCCTCGCTTACATCAGGATGTGTTGAAGGTCACCTGCGACGGGACGGTAACAGATCGTGCTCGATCGCGTATTGCACGACTTCCGCGTTGTTCTTCAATCCCATCTTCACCAGCAGCCGCGCGCGGTGCGTGGCGACGGTCTTGACGCTGACGTTCAGGTCGGCGGCGATCTCGCGCGGCGGTTTGCCCGCGGCGATGAGACAGAGCACCTCGAATTCGCGAGCCGAAAGATTCTGATGATGCGCGCCGCTCGCCGGTTGCATCAGATCGAACGCCAGGCTCTCCGCCAGTTCGGGCGTCAGGAAGCGCTCACCACGCGCGACCTTGCGGATCGCGGTCACCAGATGCTCGCGCGCGTTGTTCTTGCTGACATAGCCGAGCGCGCCTCCCTTCAACGCCCGCGCGGCATACGACGGCTGATGCTGCATGCTGAGGATGAGCACCGGGACGTCGCTGCCGAGGGCGCGGATCTGCGCCAGGACGTCGAGGCCGGGGCGGTCCGGGAGATTCAGATCGAGGATGATGACGTCGTAGCGCCGCGCGCGCGCCTGTTCGATTGCTTCCGTACCGGTCCGGGCTTCGCCGCCGACGACGATGTCGGGCGTCTCGGAGACGATCTGGCGGAGACCTTCCCGCACGATGTCGTGATCGTCCGCGATGAGTACCGTGATCAACCGTTGCTCCTCGGCGTCGATGAAACGGGGATGCGCACGGAGACAATGGTCCCACGTCCGCTCACTCCTTCGAAGTGCACCGTGCCACCGACGAGATCGGCGCGCTCCCGGATGCCGAGCAATCCGAGGGAGCGCGGATCGCCGACTTCGTCGATCGTCACTCCCCTGCCGTCATCGCGGATCTCCAGCAGCAGCTCGCCGGTCCGCTCGCGCAGGCGGATCTCGACGCGGCTGGCGTTCGAATGCCGCGCGACGTTGGTCAGCGCCTCCTGCACGATGCGGTAGATCGCCGTCGCGCAATGCGCTTCGATCCGGGCGTCGGGCGGCAGCGAGAGCTCGCATTCGATGCCGGTGCGGTCCTCGAACATCATCGCCTCCGATTCGAGCGCCGGGACCAGCCCGAGGTCGTCGAGGATGCTCGGGCGGAGCTCGGAGGAGATCCGCTGCACCGAGGTCACCATCGCCTCGAGCGTGCGGAGAATTCGGTTGGCGATCGGCGAGCGGCCGTACTGCTGCTCCGTCTTCGCCAGCAGGCCGATGATGTCCATCTTCAGCGCGGTGAGCGACTGCCCGAGGTCGTCGTGCAGCTCGCGCGCGATGCGGCTCCGCTCTTCTTCCTGCACCACCAGCAGGCGGTCGGAGAGCGACTTCAATTTGCGCTCGTCGTCGAGCATCCGCTTTTCCGCCGTGCCGACCATGATCCTGATCGGCCGCTCGATGCCGCGCGACAGCGTCGCGGCGATGGCGATGACGACGATCAGGATCACCACGCCCCCCTCCACGCCGCGCACGAACATCTGCCGCACCGGCTCCATCACCACGGAGCTCGGGATGCCGACATAGACGTACCAGCCGATCTCCGGAATGGAGGTGAATCCGTACTGGCGGATGACGCCGTCGATCCCCTTCGCCTGCGCCAGACCCTGCCCGCCGCGCCGGGCCAGCGCCACGATGGTGGCGTTTCCGCTGCGCCCCACCCACTGCTGCTGGCGATCGGAGCGCGCGACGATCGTTCCCCGCTCGTCGACGATCGTGGTCAGCGCGTCGGGGGCGAGCGTCTCGTCGAATGCGTCGGTGAGCTGCATCAGCGCGAGCGTTCCGCGCAGGACGCCGTCTTCGCCGTGCACCGGATGCGACACGACGGAGACCCAGCGCCCGTTCACGACTCGCATGATCGGGACGCGCGGCCGCAAGGCACCGCTGCGCAACGCATCCTCGATCCACTGCTGCACGGCGGCGGAGACCGCGAGCGCCTCCTTGCGCGGCGAGCCGCTGCAGAGGAGGCGTCCGTCGGGGAGGAAGAAGAAGAGGTTCTCGTCCTCGGGCTCGAAGTCGATGACGGCGAAGAGCGACTCGCACGCCGCGGCGTCGAAGTTGCGGAAGGCGGGGCGTTCCGAGAGGCGCTTCAACAGGCTGTTCGCGTCGGCGTTCTGCTCGCGCAGGCGGAGCGCCGTCGCGTGCGCCACGCGCAGAGCCAGCTCCCGCGCGTCTTTCCGCTCGCGCTGCACCTGCGAGCCGAAGAGCCAGATCAAAAGGAGGATGAGCGGCAACGCCACCGCGGCGACGAGGACGCCGAGCCACCATCGCAGCGAGATCGGCCGGGCGGGGAGCATGGGGAGGAGTGTACGGCACCCCCTTCTCCCCCGCGCACGGGGGAGAAGGTGCCGCAGGCGGATGAGGGTTCTCCCCCTTCGTGCGAAGAGAGACCCTCACCCGGCCTTCGGCCACCCTCTCCCGCTGCGGCGGGAGAGGGGAGTGTCACCGCACCGCGCGTCTCCGCGGACCGACCTCCGCCCCCACCACGAACAACTTCCCGTCGTTCTGAGTGTAGATGCGGCCGTCGCCGCCGATGGAGAGCGGGGTGTAGGCGGCGCCGAGGGCGAGGGTGAGGAAGATGCGCTCGCGGAGCGTGCCGCCCTGGTCGATGGCGTAGACGTTGCCGTCCTCCGCATTCGCGTAGACGACGCCGCGGCCGTCGACGGCGACCGCGTTCACGCACCATTCGAAGCCGGCGGGGTGATCGTCGAAGCACTGCAGCACGTTGTCGACGCGGGCGCAGCTCTTCGTCTCCGTGTTCCTGAACTTCCACTCCACCTGCAGCGACGGATTGAGCTGCGTGATGAAGTACTGCTCCGGATCGGACGGCGTGGTGAACGTACGGTTGCCGGGACAACTGGCGGAACCGGAACAGTACGCCGGTGCGTTGTAATGGTTCTCCTTCAACAGCAGCGAGTACGTCCCGTCATGGCGCCAGACCGCCGGCGTCAGGTCCCATCCCCAGCCGTACGACGCGACGAACGTGCCGTCGGGATTGAACGACATCAGATGGCCCTGCGAGTAGTTGTAGCGGGTGTACGAGCCGTAGACGATGCGGCCGTCGGGCGCGACCACCGGCGACGACGTGCCGTTGTCGCTCACCCTTCCCGATCCAGGCTGGTTCTCCGCCGGATCGACGCCCGTGAACGCACCGGAGCGGCATCCGCCCGGCGTGCCGTTCGGCGGGATCATCACATTGCAGCCGTCATTGAAGCGATTGCGCAACGACGCGGTCCATTTCGGCGTGAGATTCGGATTGACGGCGACGAGATAGCCGTAGCGATCGTTCATGTGCGCGCGGCTGATCGTGTAGACCGTGCCGTCCGCGGCGATCGCCGGCGCGACGTTGACACCCGGACGCTGCAGACCGCAGGTGATCGTCGGCGCGACCGCGGTGGGACTCGGCGGCCACGGAAGCTGCGAGTTGAGGAACGAGGTCGTGCATTGTCCGTTCGCCGGCGGCGCACCGCTCACGATCGACGGGAACGCGACCCGCGAGGCCGTTCCGTTCGCCGCGATCTTCACCAGCCACGCGCCGCGCGCATCGCTCGTCCAGGGCGACGAGGTGTCGAGCTGGATGGCGTTGTAATAGATGTTGCCGGCGTCGTCGACCGACGGCGGTCCCGCCATGTAGATCGAGTCGTCGACGGTCGTCCCGAACGGGTTGAAGCGTTGGATGCGCGAGCCGTCGATGCGGCTGACGCGGTCGATCGTGCCGCCTGCGCCGGGAGCCCACACCGAATCGGCCGTCAGCGCCGGGTGATAGACCGCCTCCCACGACGGCCCCGCCGCGCCGCCCGGCGTCGGCAGCGGCTTCCAGTCGCTCGCGTACGTCCAGCGCGTGGTGAAGCCGAGTCCGTTGCGCCGCATCGCGTGCACCGACCACGTCTGCGACGAGCGATGCTGGAAGTCGATGAAGCTGCCACCCTTTAGAATGACGAACAAATCGTCACCATCGACCAGCGGCACCGGGTAATGCGTAAGCAAACTGCCGCCGGCCAGCGTCTTTTCTGCGATGACAAACGGATCGATGACAACTTCGGCCTCGATGCGATCGAGTCTCTGCCCCGACGCCCCGACCGCGCTCTCATGCCGCGCATTCGCGCCCCACTGCATCCAGCCTTGCGCGGAAGCGACGGTGGCCAACAGAAGAGAAACGACCAGCAAAACCAGGACACGGGTCATCGTTCGATTGTAGATTTGTGAAACACCCAAAGGAGTGAATTGTGAGAAACGCATTTGCCATAGCTCTGCTGACCGCTCTCGTTGTTCTGCCCGCCGACGCCGCGCGCGTCACCCGCACGCGCGTCACGCGCCACGGCGTCACCCGGACCCGCGTTACGGTCCGTCCCGGCTTCCCCATCCATCGCACGCTGCCCGTCGTCGTCGTCCGTCCCGCCACGATCCGCGTCGCTCCGCGCGTCTATCTCGCGCCGGTCGTCTTCACCGCGGCGGTCGTCGCCTCGATTCCGTCGTCACCGCAGAACTGGCGCGGCACGGAGACGATCGAGCGTGAAGACGGCTGGACCGATTTCACGATGGACGTCGATCG
>Ga0193696_1000225_pt1 | contig 21971 bp, 20 predicted proteins | sample L3m1metaG_FD_145074 | JGI IMG/M metagenome (GOLD analysis project Ga0193696, IMG submission 145074) | Soil microbial communities from a riparian zone of the East river system, Colorado, United States - L3m1 | ecosystem: Environmental > Terrestrial > Soil > Riparian zone | place: USA: East River... | reverse complement strand
AGCTTCACCTCGGCGACTGGCTGGTCACCTGCCAGCACGGCGAGGTCAAGGTGATGAGCGACGCCGACATGCTGACGCTGGTGCTCGCCGCGATCAAGGCCAAGGGGATGCTGCAATGACCCTCGAGCGCGACATCGAGCGGCACCTTATCCTCAAGGTCAAGGCGGTCGGCGGCGAGGTCCGCAAGGTCAGCTGGCCGGGCCACGCCGGTGCCCCCGACCGCATCGTCCTGTTCACCGGGCGGCTCGCCGAGGCCAGCTGCTTCGTCGAACTGAAGCGCCCCGGCAAGGCGCCGACCCTCGCCCAGTTCCGCGAGCACAGGCGGCTGCGCGTCGCCGGGTTCGGGGTGGTGTGGTTCGACAGCGTCGACGCGGTCGACCGCTGGCTCCATACGCTCGTGGCGCTGCGCGACGACGAGCAGTGGCAGCCGCCCGAGGGCGAGGTCGATGCCGACGATCCGAGGGGCCGGTGATGCCGCGCGTTTACACGCCCTTTCCCTACCAGCGGGCGATGGTCGACTTCATCCTCGAGCACAAGCGCTGCGGCATCTGGGCTGGCATGGGGCTGGGCAAGACCTCGTCGGCGCTGACCGCGATCGAGGCGCTCCAGTATAGCGGGACGATCACCGGCCCCGCGCTGGTGCTGGCGCCGTTGCGCGTCGCCCGATCGACGTGGCCTGACGAGGCTGCCAAATGGCAGCACACGGCGGACATGGAGGTGGTGCCGATCATCGGCGACGCAAAGCAACGCACCGCCGCCCTCGCGCGACTGCGGCAGGGCAACGCCGCCATCGCCACGATCAACTACGAGAACATCCCGTGGCTGGTCGAGGCCGCGATCGAGGACTGGCCCTTCGCAATGGCGGTAGCCGACGAGGCGACCCGGCTCAAGTCGTTTCGGCTCGGTGGTCCGAACGGCGTGCGCGCCCGCTCGCTCGCGAGGGTCGCCCACCAGATGGAGCGCTGGATCAACCTGACCGGGACGCCGTCGCCCAACGGGCTGCAGGACCTGTGGGGGCAGCAGTGGTTCTGCGATGGCGGCGTCGCCTTGGGCCGCACCTTCACCGCCTTCCAGCAGCGCTGGTTCACCAAGGACTGGTCGGGCTTCGGGATGATCCCGCTGCCCACCGCCGAGCCGCAGATCCACGCGCGCGTGGCACCGCTCAACCTCGCCATAGACCCGGCGGATCACTTCGATCTCGACGAGCCGATCCGGGTCACCGTCGAGGTCGAGCTACCGGCCAAGGCGCGGCGGCTCTACGACGCGATGGAGCGCGAGATGTACATGGAGTTGGGCGGCGAGGAGGTCGAGGCGTTCGGCGCCGCCGCCCGCACGATCAAGTGCCTCCAGCTGTGCAACGGCGCCGCCTATCTCGGCGACGCCGACGACCCCGGCGAGCGCCGCTGGTCCGAGATCCACGGCGCCAAGCTCGAGGCGCTCGACAGCATCATCGCCGAGGCAGCAGGGGCGCCGGTGCTGGTCGCCTATCATTTCAAGTCGGACATCGCGCGGCTGCGCAAGGCCTACCCGCACGGGCGGCTGCTCGATCAGGACCCGCAGACCATCCGCGACTGGAACGAGGGGCGCATCCCCTTGATGTTCGCGCACCCGGCCAGCGCCGGGCACGGCCTCAACCTTCAGGACGGCGGCAACATCATCGCGTTCTTCGGGCTGTGGTGGAACTTGGAGGAGCACATGCAGATCATCGAGCGGATCGGCCCCGTCCGCCAGAAGCAGGCGGGCCACGACCGCCCGGTGTTCATCTACTCGATCGTCGCCAAGGACACGGTCGACGCGCTGGTGCTGGCGCGGATGACGACCAAGCGCTCGGTGCAGGACCTGCTCCTCGAGGCGGCGAAAAAAGTTTCGGTAGGGGCTTGACCCCATATAGGGTTGGCCCTAGTGGAGGGAGGCCAACAACGGAGAACTGACATGGCTAACCCCAACCGCGCCTTCGCCAACATCGCCAAGCGCGCACCCGTCGAAGAGATCAACTGCAAGAGCTTGTGGGACGCCCAGTGCGTCGCCGAGGGCAAGCGCGCCGAGGGCTTCGACGCCAAGGCCACCCAGCGCAAGTACGGCTCGCGCGCCAAGCCCAGCTACGCTTTCACCTGCTTCGTCTACGAGAAGGCCACCCGGTCATGACCCCCGCCGAGCGCACCGAGCTTCGCCTGTTCAGCCTCTACGGCGCCTACAAGAGCTACGGCTATGTCGTCACCGCCGACCCGATCCCCGGCGAGGAGGAGACCTTCATGCGCACCCTGCGCGAGGGGCTGCTCGAGATCGCCCACCACATGACCGCCAACGCGCGCAGCTACGGCACGCGCGGCAAGTCCAAGAAGGCGCTCGCCAACCTGCACCGCACTTTGCCCGAGCCCGTCTGGGGCGTGGAGGTGGCGGCGTGACCCGCCTCGTCACCTACGAGTGGGTCGTCGAGGAGATGGACGGCGAGGACATCGTCGACACCTCGGGCTACGACACCCTCGGCGAGGCACAGTGGCAGGCCGCTGTCGCACGCACCGCCGGGGTCGATCAGGTCGTGATCTGCCTGCGCCGCGATGTCGGCGAGGGTCCAGACCGCGAGCACCTCGACATCGTCGACCGCCAGTACGCCTACCCCGGCGACACCCAGTTCGAGTATGGCGCGGCGATCCCGAAGCGCTTCCTCGCCGACTTCAACAGCCTGCCCGTGGAGACCGAGGCATGATCAAGTTCATCAGCAGTAACGGCGACTGCCGTGCCACCCTCGTCAACGATCGGCTCGAGGTGCTCAAGCATCTGCGCGAGGCGCGCAAGGCTCTCGCCCAGACCGTGCCCCACGGGCGCAACTATATCGGTGACGACGCCGGGTATCATTTCGACCGCGACGTGTGGGGTGACCGCGCGATCCGGCTCGAGGAACTGATCGCGGTCATCGAGGTCGAGGCCGAGGCGATCTTCAACCTGCCGGGGAGGCCATGACATGACCAAGACCAAGACCAAGCTGACCCTCGTCGCCGGGCGACTGCCCGACGAGAGCGACCTGCTCAGCATTCCGCTTGCCCATACGAGCGAGTACGAACTGAGCGACCACGAGACCAAGGTCCTGCGCACCCGCATCTATGCGCTGAACAAGTCCAACGCGAGCTTCCGCTTCCGCACGATGCGGGAGTATCCCCTGCTGCTCGTGATGAAGATCAGGAAGTAGCATGACCACGAAGCTCATCCACGGCAGGCGGCAGGCGGTGCGGGTGAACCGCGCCGCCCGCGCCAAGACCGGCTGGTTCAACTGGTATGTCGATCGCGGTCGGCTGCCGCTCAACCCGACAGCGCGCGACCTGCGCATGATATCTTGGAGGCGACCATGACCGGAGCCGAGTTCAAAGCCGCGCGCGATGCGCTCGGCCTTACCCAGAAGGAGATGGCGAGCGAGCTTCACATGGGGCGGTGGGGCTGGCAGACGATCATCGGCTGGGAGGCCGACCGCAAGCCCGTCCCGGCGCTCACCGCGATGGTGGTCGAGCGCCTCGTCTCCGAGCGCGGCGCGCTGGCATGATGATCTGGTATGTCCTCGCCGCTGCCGCCGGTGCCGCGACCGGCTGGGCGCTCGCCGACCGCGCCGCCCGCCACAGCCTCGGCGGTGCGCCGCTGAACGAGCGGCTGCTGGTGATCGGGCTCTGCACGATCGGCGCGGTCGTCGCCTTGGCGCTGATCAGCACGGCGGTCTCGCTCTTGTGACCGAGCCGGTCGATGTCGCTGCGATCCGCGCGCTGATCATCCCCGCCACCCGTACCGTCTACCGGACGGCGGACATTCGCGGCAAGACCAACGCGCGGGTCGCGATCCTCGCGGTGCTGCCCGACGTGCTCGAGGAGATCGAGCAGCTGCGCGCCGCCGTCCGCCTGCACGCCGCCGCCACCGACATCTGGATGGAGCGCGCGGGCGATGCCGAGGCTCGCCTTGCCGAAGCCCGCGCAGCACGGGAGGACCAGCCATGACCACTGACCCGCTGCCGGTCGAGCAGGATGATCGGGATGCTGCCGAGTTCGCCGCGAAAGACATTTATTTCGCCAACAGCCATACTCTGTGCGAAGCTGATCAAGCAGAAATAGCGGGCATTCTCACCCAAGCCTTCGCCCGCCACCGTCTCGCCACCCGACCGCAGCACGACCGCGAGGCGATTGCGCGGCTAGAATGTCCGTTCTGTGCCGGGACTGATATCCGCTTCAACAACCACGGGAGAAAGGAACGCAAGTTCGGCGACACGCATACCGATGCGATGCACTACGGCGACACCATCTGGTCGACGTGCTGCTATCAATGCGGTGCGACATTCCCGAACATGTACAGCCGCGAGAAGCTGGAAGAGAAGTGGCGGCAGCGCCCAGCCACCCGCGCGCAGCCAGACCGCGAGGCGATTGCGCGGCTCGCTGAACGGTTCTGGCGGGTGCATCCGAAGGAACTACAGGACGCGGGCATAACACGGCAGCAATTCTACGAACGCGAGATGCTCGCCCTCATCGCATCCGGGTGAATACAGTCACACCCGGACACTGGGATGGCGAGGGCGTGCCCCCGCCATCCGCTTTTTACGCCCTACTTCTTGGGCTCCGCGTGGGGCGGCAGTCCCTGATCTGGCCTGTTGCCCGGTGCCTTCACGTTCGGATCGAGGTCCGGGTTGACGTTCGGGTTGAGCCCGCCGCCCGGCAGCGTGTTGTCGATCCCCGGCTGGCTGCCCGGCAGCGTGTTGTCGGGACGACCGGGCTGACCCGGAAGGGTGTTGTCGATCCCCGGCTGGTCACCCGGTAGCTCGTTGTCGATGTCGGGCTGTTCGCCCGGCAGGCCCTGATCAGGACGACCGGGCTGACCCGGCTTGCGGTCCTCGCGGCGGTCCTCGCTGCGATCGCGGCGATCTTCCCGGCGGTCTTCACCGGGCGGTTGGTTCTTCTGGTCCATGTCACTCTCCTTGTGGTGGGCTAGCCGCTGGCCTGCTGCAGCTGAGCGTCGGTGAGGCGGGTGTTCCAGTAGCGTATCCGACGCAGATGACCATTGAGATATGCCGCCACGGGTGTAACGCCCCCGAGCCGCATCTGGGTCACCGTCGGGATCGTGCCGACCGCGTCGAGCGCTGGCACCCCGCCGTTCAGGACGAGCGAGAAATCATTCGCCGCCCACGCCGCCGCGACCTTGGACACCGTCGTCGCCAGTGCGGCGTTGGCGGTGTTGTGCGCGACCTGCGCGACGCTCGCCGTCGTGACCGCGAGGCTGCCCAGCCCCGGCGTCACCCGTGCCAGCGTGATCTTGTTGTTCGCCGTGGCGTCGTCGATCGACATCAGCGGGTTGTTGACCGCGCCGAACCCGTTGAGATCATGGTCGACGACGATCGAGCCGGTCGCGGCATTGTACCAAGCCGAGAAGTTGGTGCCCGTCATGATCAGCCCGTCGGCGGTGCGCGACACCGCCGCTGCCACCGTCGGGATGTACGAGGTCGGCACCGCCGACTGCTCGACCTGCGCGCCGTACATATAGTAGGCGGCGCCGTTGACCCTGACGAGGCTGAAGTCGGCGTTGGCCGAGAAGGTCCGCACCAGCATGCCGGTGATGGCGCCCATGATCACCGTGACGACGCAGCGATACCAGCCGTTGCCCGCCGGGTAGATCCGCCCGAGCACGTTGGTGCCGGTGCCGAGCCCTTGGCTCGCGCCGACCGTGCCGTTCTGGATGTCGAACCAGATCTGGCAGCCATTGGCGAGGCTGGGGTTGGTAACCGCCATGCAGATGTAGCGGCAGTTGTTGTACTTGAAGTAGCGCGACACGCTGTAGATCATGCCCGAGGTCACGGTCAGCTGGGTGTTGACCAAGAGCGCGGTGCCCGCCGACCCCTCGGTGACCTGCGCGGCGTTGACCGTGCCGTCGGGCGATGCGGTCGCCGCCGCCGTGACGATGCTGTCGGTCGGCACCCACGGCGCTGCGGCGAAGCCGTTGCTCTGGATCTGGATGTTGGTGCCCGCGCCCTCGACATAGACGCCGAGCGGCGCCAAGGTCGCCGGGTCGTAGTCGAAGCGCGGCGTCACCGCCGTGACCAGCACCCCCGATGCGTTTACACGCGTCGCGTTGGCGCCGCCCGAGGCGGTGATCCGCGCGTCCAGTACCTCCGAGCCGGTGAAGCCGATGTCGAGCGCGGCGGCGGGGAGCGCGGGCGGCGCGACGCCGGGTTTCCAGATCGGCCACTCGCCGAACCCGGCGGCGAACGGCAGCCCGATGCGGCGCCCGAACGGGTAGCCGAAGTTCTTCACGTCCCGCTCTCGAGCACCCCGACCGCCGTGTCGGTCGGGCGCATGCCGTTCATCCGCAGGCTGACGCTGTCCCCGCTCAGCACCCCCAACGAGATCCAGCCGTCGGTCTCGCCGACCGGCACGAGGCTGGTGACACCGTTGGCGACGATGGCGAGGGTGAAGGCCGGGGAGCCGGTGGTCGAGGAGAAGCGCACGCGCAGCTTCTCGCCCGCGCCGATCACGATCGCGGCGCTGGTGCCCGAGCCGGTGAGGTTGAAGGTCTGTGCTGGCACGGTGCTACTCCTTGGTTGAACGGGGCTTGGCCTTGGCCTTCGGCGCGGCCTTGCGCTTCGGCGCGGGCTCGGGCGGTGTCGTGTCGCGCGGGTCCACCCGGTCGGCCAGCGCGGCAGCTCTCCGCTTGGCGTAGAAGGTGCCGATGTCGCGGCTCCGATCCTTGTCGTCGGGCATTGTCCGGTCCTCAATAATTGTTCGCCACCCGCTTGTTGACGCCCGAGCCGCCGTCGCTCGGGACGGTGCAGCCGCCGAGCAGGTTGTCCGATATGTTGTAGCGATCCGAGGCGCCGGGATCGACATAGGCCGAGCCCAGCTGGCGGTAGGTGGTGGTGTCAGGATCGCGCTGGAACAGGCAGTTGCGCACCATGAAGTCGGTGCCCGGCTGCAAGAAGGTCAGCCCCCAGCCGTCCGATGTGCGGCTGAAATGGTTGCGCTTTATACTGACGCCTTCGAACAGCGTGAACTTGTTGTCATTGTAGACCAGCGCGCCGGTGTTGCCGTTGTTGTAGAACTCGCCACCGAGGAACTTGGTGTGGCTGCACTGTGACATATCGACCCCGGCGACATTGAGCGCGGAGGCATAGCCGACCGCCTCGTCATGCCCGCCGCTCGAGAACCAGCAGTCGGTGAAGCTGGTGTGCGAGGACTGGCGCAGGAACAACGGCGCACCCTTCGAACTGTCGCAGAAGACCTGTGAGAACTTGTTGTACCACGGCGACTGCCCGCGCAGCACGCTGCCCGCATTGCCCGCCGTAGCGATCGAATGGCCCAGCCCGAGGGTGATATCGCCTTGGCTCGCGGTGAACCCCTCGACCCCGCCGATCAGCGAGATAGCCGCGTCGGCGCCGTTGATGCTGTCGGTCGCGTGAAACCGGAATTGTGTAAGGTTGATGTCGAGCGCGTTTTCCACAAGCAGCGCCGAGCGCTTGTAGCTGAAAGCACGGTAGCCGATAATCGAATGGTTGCCGCTCGACCCGCCCGCCGCGTTGGTGATGCGGATGCCGTTCCAGACGTCCTCGCACCAGATGTCGCGCAGGTCGCAGAAGAACGCGGTGTCGAGCAGGATGCCGTCGGCGCCCGCCACCGGCGTGCCCGCATAGCCGAGCCGCAGGTTGCTGATCTGCACCCGCTGGACGTTCGCCGCCACGAGGATCGGGACATTGAGCGCGGTGCATCGGATCAGCGTGCCCGAGGTGTTGGCTCCTTGGAGGCTGACATGATCGGGCACGACGAGCGTGCCCGAGGTCTTGTAGCTGGTCGCCGCCCCGCGCGGCTCGGGCAGGATCACCCGGTCGGCGCCGCTGTTGAGCGCCGCCTGTATCGCCGCCCGGTCGTCGGTGACGCCGTCGCCCTTGGCGCCATAGTCGATGACGTTGACCTCGTTGCGGGTCAGGTGCTGCCCGAGATTGAAAGGCTTCATCGTGGTGTCCTCTCGGGGCTCTGGCGATAATAGGCCGCGAAGACCGGGTCCTTCATATGCTCGGCAAGCTGCTCGGCGCTGACCTGACCCGAGCGGATACAGTCGAGCAACGGTGCCATCACCTCGTCGCGCTTCGCCGCGTCCGCCTTGACCTGCTCGCCGTCAGCTTCCAGCTTGTCGATGCGCGCCATCATCTCTGCCTTCTCGAGCACCATCTGCCCGATCATCTGGGCAAGATATGTCGAGGCGCTGTCGATCAGCAGCGCCATCAGTTCGCCACCCGCAACATGCGGAAGCCCGACCCGCCGCTGTCGACCGCGCCGACCTGTACCTGACGCGCCAATCCCCCGGCCACGATCTTCACCGGATTGGTGCCGTCGCTGACAAGCTCGAGCCCCGTGAACCGGGCGCCGCCGCCCATCGTGTTGGCTTGGAACACGATCCCGCCCGCGTTGAAGATCACCGCGCCGCCATTGTCGACGGTACAGATCGAGGCGACCATGCCTGCGCCTAACCCGCTGCCAGCGCCCGCGGCCCATCCGATCACATGCCCCGGCGCGTTGGCCTGCAACTGGACCGCCGCGTTGCTGTAGCTGAGATAGCCAGCGCGGAAGCCATAGCCGATCGTCTTGGCCCCCAGCGTCGCGATGCTGCCGTGGAGTAGCGCCGCACCGGCTGAGAGAGGAAAGTCGGCGTCGGTGCCAGCGCCGATCTGCACGCCGTTCTTGTAGCCCGCCGCTCCGGCGCCCTGCTTGGCGATCCAGATCGCCGCATCGTGGACCGAGCCAACCCCGATCGAGGTCGAGATGTCGACGATCTGCAGGCCGGTCTTGCGGACCACCGCCGCGCACCGGACATCGGTGTTGACCTCGGCACCCGACACCTCGGTCCCCGCAGCTGCTGCCGCTTGCGCCGCGCCCACCGCGTTGACCCCGAAGACATTGCCGTTCGACGAGGTGTTGCCGATCGCGTTGAGCCCGACGATGAACTTGCCGCCGGTGCCGTAGGCACGTGCGTCGCATTCGACATGCGCCGCCTCGAAATGCCCGAGCGCGCCTGCCTGCAACAGCGTCCTGTAGTTGAGGCCGATCTGGAACGCGGCGGCATCGCCGCCTGCCACGAACCACACCGTCGCCTCGGGCCGCACCCATTCGCCGGGGATCTCGGCAAAGGTCGCGCCGTTGATCGTGGCACCTTGCGGCAATTCCCAGCGCACCCGCTTCGCCGCGAAGCCCAAGCCGCCCACGGCCAGATCATAATCGCCCGCGCCGGGGACGACGACGACCCCGCCAGTGGGCGCGAGCGCGTTGATCGCCGTCTGGAAGGCGGCGGTATCATCGATCGCCCCGTCCGCTGTCGCGTCATAGGGCCAGTCGACGACGTTGACCGGCGAGCGGGCGACGTGCTGCGAGAGATCGAAGGGGTTCATCGCGCGTCCTCCCTGCGGGTTTCCGCCTCGACCACGGCCAGATCAAGTTCGAACCCCCGCGCCTGCGCGTAGAGGAACGCCGCCGCACGCGCGGCATCGGGTAGCTCTACCGCGTCATCCGGCGCATCGTCGTCGCGATGAACCCGACCGGTCGTCTTGCTGTAAAAATAAGTCATATCGCTACCCCGACACCGGGCCGGGACCGACCGACGTGATCACGGCGCCCGACGTCAGCTGTGAAGCCATGATGAAATCGAAGCTACCCCCAATGGTATAATTGCCCGCCGTGTTGGCATTGAAGGTGCAGCCCAGCGTCAGCAGCGCGCTGTTGCCAGCGCTTCGCAAGCCATAGCCAAGACAGCTGGAGAGCACGAAGTCGTTGAGCTTCACCAGCCCGGCCTGAATGGCGTTCTTGTTGAAGCCGTGCCCGGTGCAGTCGCGGATGAACCCGCCGTTGAAGACGAGGGTGGCGCAGCCCGTCGAGAGCGCGATGCCGTCGGCGTTAGCCGCCTTGTTGGTGAGGAAGTTTCGCCCGAACACGCGCGTGTTGACGAACAGGCTGTTGGTCACGTTCTCGCAGTAGATGCCGACATTGTTGCAAAGCCCCGCCGAGAAGGCGACCGCCTCGAACTGGTTGACGTTGTAGAGCAGCAGCCCGAAGCCGCCGCAGGTGTCGGCGCGGCAGCCGAACAGCCACACCGCCGCCGTGTTGCGGATGTTGAAGGCGTTCTGGAGGGGATTATTCTCGACGTCGTTGCGGCCAAGCACATCGCAATCGCGCATGATCAGCCCGCCTGCCGCCGGGCCGAGCCCGCCGAGATCGAACACGAAGGCGCCGACATTGGCCGATGCGCTGTTGACATAGTCGATCACCACCTCGTTCCAGAACGAGAAGGCGAACAGCCGGGTCATGCTGACGCCTTGGCCGCGATGCTGTCGCGCCTGTATCGACCTGAAGCGGGTGGTGATGTGGATGCCGTTGGCGCCGCTGCCGCTGTCGGAGATCAGCCCGAAGCTGTTCCAAGTGTTGATGTTGGTGAGCGCGATCCGCTCGAGCGTGCTCGTGCCGCAGGCCAGCACGAAGTCCCAGCCGCCGGTCTTGAGACTGTCCTCGATCCACAGGTTCTCGAACGTGACGTCGGAGCCGACGACGGTGAACAGATTATAGTTGCCCGCAGCGGCGGTGATCCGCGACTTGCCGCCGACCCCGACGATCGCGACATTGGCGGGCACCGTGACCGGGCCATGCCGGATCGCCAGCGGATAGCGCAGCACCGCCCAGCGATTATAGGCGGCGCTGATCGCGGCCTGAACCGCAGCCGTGTCATCGGTGATGCCGTCGCAGACCGCGCCGAAATCCTCGACGCTGATCCACTCGCGCATCTTGTTCTGCGAGGTGCGCTGAACCGCCCCCGCGCCCGCCTGAATGAAGGCGCTGCTTGCCGCGCTGTTGCCCGTGCTCGAGCCGAGGAAGCCCTCGATCAGGACGATGTCGCCCAGCGCGCACGGCTCGTCGAGCACGACGCTGACGCCGTCGGTCGCGGTGAACTCCTGCTCGGACAGCCTCACCCCGTTGAGGAACACGCCGACATAGCCGACCGTGTAGTTCATCACGGTCTGGAAGACCGTCTGCCCCGCCGTCGCGGTCGCCTCGAGCCGCTGGACCACGCTCTCGTAGGTCGGGGTGCCCGCCCCGAAGAAGCTCTCGAGCAGGACGACGTCGCCCGCCCGGCACGGCTTGAAGATGACGACGTTGCGGCCATCGGTCGCGGTGAACTCCTGCATCGACAGCAGCACGCCGTTGAGGTGGACGCTGACGAAGCCGACCGTGTAGGTCGAATTGGTCTGGAAGCTGGTCTGCCCGGCGACGGCGATGATCTCGCGGCGCTGCAGCACGGCGGGCACCGCCGTGACCGTACCCGGCGGGAGGATGATCGGATCGCCATTCTCGTCGAAGCCGAGGATGCCGTGGATGCGCTCGCTGGCAGGCGGCAGGTCGTCGACCGTCTCGCCGGGCGGGACCTGTATCGCCCTGTCCTCCAAGTCGCTGAAGCCGTGGTCAAGCTGCTGGATCAGCGCGGTCAGCTTGTCGAGGCCTTGGTTCATCAGGTCGGGGCGGTAGCGCCCTTGGTTGATGAAGTTGATCTCCTGCGTCGCCGGGATGTCGCTGACGATGGTGAGGTTGAGCCCGACCGCCAGCGCCGCGTCGAGCATCACCGAGCCGCCCGGCGTCGCCTCCTGATTGGCGTTGAGGGTGACGCTATAGTCGCCGACCGGCACGGTGGTCTCGGTGCCGCTGGCATCGGTGACGACGATGTCGACGTCGCTCGGCTTGAACACCTTGTAGCTGAAGGCGAACGGCCCCATCGAGGCGCCGGTCCCGGCATAGGGTCCCGACACGCGGTGAAGGGTGGAGATCGGCATGGCCTCGTTTACACCTCCCGGTCGTTGACACGCGAACCCGCTACTCTTGGTCTTGCCCTTGGCAAGCGCATAGGCACCCTCGACGGTGCGCTGGACCTGCGATGCCGGATAGTGAAACAGCGTGCCTGCCAGCTGGTTGGCCGAGCGCAGCAGCGCCGCGTCGACCTCGCCCTGCTTGACCTGCTTGGCGAACTTGGAAACCTTGCCGAGCGCCCCCATCCCGGCAGGAGCGTCGCTGCCATAGGTGATCGCGCCGCCGACGTCGCGCAGGCCGACCATCGTCGCGAACAGGTAGCCGACCCCCTCGAGCCCGAGCGCCTTGGCAAGCTCCTCGGGATCGTCGGGGATGTCGCCCTTCAATCCCGAGCGGATGATGTAGCCGAGCAGCGTGGGCAGCAGGAACAGCAGGAAGGCGTCGACCGCCAGCTTCGACTTGTTGCCGGTCAGCCGCGCCTCGCCGACGCTCTCGGCGGCGAGGTTGTAGGTCGTCGAGAAGTAGGAATAGAAGTTCGTCCACAGCTTCTGCAGCGGCCCTCCGCGCTGGATCGCGGCGAGGTCCTTGATCCCGCCGCCGCCCTGCGCGTCGATCACCGCCTGATCGGCGATCGCGACAGCGCGGTCGTGCTGCTCGCCCGCGTCGATCGACTTCTCGTACTGGCCCACCCATGTCGGGATGTCGGCGACCATCTGGGTCTTCTGGATCATCGAGAAGAAGGTGCCCTGCAGCGTCGAGATCGTCCCGCCCTGCTTGGTGATCTGGTTCTGGATCTCGCTGATCTCGCGCTGCATCGTCTGGGCGCGGGTCGCCATGAACGGCGACTGCTCGTGTATCCACTTGAGCCCGCGCTCCATGCCCTGCGCGTCGCTGCCCCAGCGGGTCATGCCGCGCGCCACCCACTTGAGCCCGATCCGCTTGACCGACTGGGTCAGGCCGAGCGGCTGGAGCAGCGCGGTCGACAGCGACCACCCCATCCCGGCGACGGTCATCCCGGTGCGCAGGTAGTTGACCCCGCGCTCCCAGCTGTTTGCCGCAGGGACCTCGCCCGCCGCCATGTCGGTGACCGCGCTGGTCAGCGCCTTGAGCACCTCGGGTCCGTAATATTGCCGGATCGCCGCATCGACCTTGGCGTGGCCGAGCAGCCGGTTGGCGTCGATCAGATATTCGTGCCACGCGAGATCGTGGATCACCTCGGTCAGATGCTGGAAGACGACGCCGAGGTCCTTGCGCACCGGGCGCTTGACCGAGGCGACGCGCTCCTTGGTGTGGCCCCGCCGGGTGGTCGCCCGCGAGTAGAGCCCGCGCATCATCTGGCTGGCGATGTCGGCGGCATTGTCGGCCTCGGCGCGGGTCGACCGGCTCGGGTCATATTTGATCGGGTAGTAGCCGCCGGTCATGTCGATCGTCACACCATCCGCCGTGGTCACGGTGAACGGCTCGGCGGCGACCTGCTCGGGGGTGAGCCCGGTGACCCTCTGCTCCTTGGACGCGATCTGCGGCCAGTAGCTGCCGACATAATCCCACACCTGCTGGACGATCCCCCAATGCTCGGCGGTCAGGGTGGCGAGCACCGCGTCCAGCTGCGCCTGCGTCCAGCCGTCACCCTCGAGGACGCGGAGGCGATTGGTCGAATTGCCCATGTTGAGCGCGATCGCGATGCGCCCCTCGAGCGACAGCGACCCGCCGATCTCGGGGATGAAGACATGCTGGTTGATCGGGGTCTTGCCGATCGTGGTGACCTTCTTGGTGATGACCGGCTTGAGGATCTCGGCGAGGCGCGCGGTGGCCTCGGCGCGCATCGTCGCCTCCTTGTCGCCCGCCGCATTGGCGGGACGGACGAGATATTCCCAGATCACCCCGCCGTCCTTGAAGCCGTCCATCTGGCGGATCAGCGAGGCGAACTTGCGGTGCATCGCGAGGAACTCGTACCAGCCCTTCGTCGCCCTCTGCCATGTCGTGCGCGGACCCTCGAGGCGGACGCCGCGCTCGCTGACCGCGTTGGCCTCGACCGTGTCGGCGATCGCGGCGACCGCGATCGCGATCTCACGGTTCTTCTTGGCGGTGAGCAGCTTCTTCTTGAGCTTGCCGAGGTGGACGATATTCTCGATCGCGTCGACCAGCCCCATCAGTTCGTCGACCGTCATCTCCTTGTAGCTGGTGCCGCGCCCGAGCGCCGCCGCCATCTCGGGGGTGATCACCGGCTCGAGCCCCATCGCGCGCTGCGCCTCGATCCATGTCGCGAGGCTGTTCGCGCTGTCGATCGAGCGCAAGGTCGTCGAGCGCCGCAGGTCGACCGCCTCGAGCAGGGTCCAGATCTGCTCGAGCGCCTTGCCGTCGATCGTCTTGGCAGCACCCGGTCGGCTCAGCCGCCGCAGGCTTGCGACCTTGCGCTCGACCTGCTCGCGGGTGCGGTGAGCGGCGCGTGCCATCTCGAGGTTGATCAGCTGGTTGCGCTTCTCGACCGCCGCCTCGACCAGCTTGTTCTCGCGGACGAGGCGCGCTGCCTCCTTCGCCGCCCGCGCTGCTGCCGCCTCGTAGGTCGAGGGCGTCAGGTTGCGCACCTTCAGCCGCCCGATCGTCTCGCGGGCGAAGTTCTTCGCCGCCGTCGCCAAGGTCTTGGGCTTGCCCGCGAGCTTCGACAGCATGTTCAACTCGGTCGCAACGAACCGGCTCCTCGCCTCGTTGTGGACGGCGGCGGCTGCCGCCTTGCGCAGCGCCTCGTCGCCGACCAGTTCGCCGTGCTGCTCGAGCATGCGCTGCTCGGTCAGCCCATCGATCTTGGCACCCATCTCCTCGGCCTCCATCACCGAGCGGATCAAATGATCCGCCGAGGTGAAGCCGAACAGTTCGGCGACCTGCTCGGGGTGGAGGCCATTGTCCCTCGAGAGCATGCCGTACTTGCCATAGCCGAGCGCCCGCTTGACCACCTCGACCGCCGCCGTGTCCTCGCCGTAGAGCGCCTCGAGTTCGGGGATCGAGATCTTGGTCGGCCCCTCGACCGGCTGGCCCTCAAGCTCGCCGCGCGTCATGTAGAGGCGCGCGGCATAGACCGGCTCGTGCGCGACCTCGTCGGCGACCTGCGCGCGGATCTCCTTGCGGTAGATCTTGGCGAGCTTCTTGAGCTTGTTGAGTTCGCGCCCGAACACATTGTCGACCCAGCGCATGTCGGTCTGCGAGCGCGCGTCGAGTTCGCGCACCGCGTCGTCGGTCGCGTCGCGGTGCTGGCGCTGGTACTCGGCCCAAGCGAGCGGGTCGATCCCGGCCTTGGCCTGCGTCTCGAACAGCGGCAGCATCGAGCGCTGCGCCTCCATCGTCGCGATCGCGTCGTCGGTCGCGAGCATCCGGTCGAACACCCCCCGGATCGTCTTGGGCGGGACGTGGCCGATCGCACGGACCCGCTTGTAGATCGAGACGAGCCAGCCCCGGAAGGTGGTGAACAGCCGCTGCGTCTCGAGCGACGGCGCCTTGCCCCGGTAGAGATAGGCCTCGAACGAGCGCGCCCACTTCTCGTGATAGGGCCGCTGCTCGTTGAGGGTGAAGCCGCGCCACTCGTCGGCTGTAACCCCGAACCATTTGAGCGCCGCCGCCCAGTCGTCCTTGATCTGCTGCGGCGCGTTGGGGTCCTCGGCCAATGTGCGCAGCACCTCGAGGAAGAAGTGCCCGCTCTCGTGGAGGAAGGTCGAGAGGTTGGTCCCGTCGAACAGGGTGATGAGGTTGGTCGACGGCTGGAACGAGCCGAGCGCGCGGGCGGGGTTCTGGAACAGGGCGAAACCCTGCTGCGCCTGCGTCTTGAGACTGGGCGGGATCGTGAAGCCGGGGCTGGTGACCTCGCGGCTCTCGATCTCGTCCATCGTCTGCGTCGCGGCATAGTGCATGTCGACCGCCGACTTGATCGTCTCCTTGTCGCTGATCAGGTAGAGCTTGTCCTGCGCCTTCTCGAGCAGCCCGGCCCACGACGAGACGTTCTCGGTCTCGGTGCCCATATAGTCCTTGATCCGCTCGACATCCTCCTCGGCCTTGAGCAGCGCCTCGGCGTAGCTCTCCTCGAACAGCGACGGGCTGAGCGATATGTCGAGCGGCAGCAGCATCCGCCGGGTGGTCTTCGCGGTCTCGGCTGCCGCCTTGTAGGCGGCGACGTCCTCGGGGCTCTGCTGCGCCGGGTCGAGCCCCTCGACCTTGAGCATCTCGACCTTGGCGCCGTGCGGCTTGAGCAGGTTGTTCGCCATGTTGACGAGGTTGCGGTCGTAGAAGCCGCGCATCCCCTGCCCGCCGATCTCGAGCCCCTCGTCGGCGAGCACGAACGGTGCGCCCTTGCGCGCGTCGTTGACCCGTGCGCGGGCCTCGAACACCTCGCCCTCGAGGTCGGTATATTCGGCGACGGTGGCACCGGCATGGTAGCCGAGGTCGGTGGCGAGGTTGACGATGCTCCTGCCACTCGCCGTGTTCTCGATGACGCTTAAGGTCTCGTCCCCCTTCGCCATCTCCTGCTTGATCCACGCCCGCTCGAGGTCGGCGCGGTAGGTGTCCTTGGCGATGATCGCCGCGTCGAGCATCTCGGTCGCCTCGCGCAGCGCGGTCTCGCGCTTGGCCGGATCGCTGGACGTCTCGGCAACCCCCTCGACGACCCGCTTGGCGACCTCGGGTCCGAACGCCTTCTCCAGCTGGTCGGCGCTCATCACGAGATCCGAGATGAACGAGACGCTGGTCGGCACCCGCTCGGCGAAGCCTTGGTCGATCACGAAGTCGGTCGCGTACTGGTTGCCGAACTGGACCCGGTAGCGCCCGTCGTCGCGCTGCTCGGCGCTGATCGAGCCGACCGCACGGCTCAGCCCGTAGCGCTTGGCCTGCTGCGCGCCGGTCGTCCACGCCACCGTCTCGATGCCGTTGTCCGCCGCCCAGCGGATCGCGCGCTTCATCGCGAGGGTCGGCCACGACGCCTTGAACGGCGCGTCGGGGATGAGGTCCTGCTCCTTCTGGCGCATCTCGCTGAGATCGTTGATGACGTCGGCGCGGTAGCCGACCGCCTCGCGATAGGCGCGGACCTCGTCGACAACCGCCGCGTAGGTCACCCCGCCCCGGTCAGCCATCAGGTTACGGTCGATACTCTCGGCCTTCTCGTTGAACACCCCCGGCATGGTCGCCGCGATGTCGTACTCGAGGTTGCGCGCATAGCGCTCGGCCTCGCCCGGCATCGCGCCGGGGGCGCCCGCGTCGAGCCACGCCTTGACCAAATCCTGTGCCTTGGCCTGCACGTTGGCCTGCACCTCGGGCCACATTGCCTCAAGCTGCTCGTAGCGCGCCTGCTCCTCGGCGGTGCGCCCGGTATTGTAGCCCTTCTTGAGCCCGCGCTGGTGCCAGTCCGACTGGATCTCCTCGATGAACATGACGTCGCGGCCATCGGGGGTCTTGCGCAGGTTGAAGCGGATATGCGCGATCACCGGCTGGTCGTTGTAATGGTTGGGGTGGTAGAAGGCGGTCTCGGGGTTGCCGCCCACCCCCTCGGGCAGGGTCAGCAGCAGTTCGCGATAGCCGGTCTGGAAGCCCTCCTCGAGGGTCCAGCCGGAGAACTTGACCGCGCCGCCAAGCTCCTCGGTGGCCTGATCGTAGAAGTCGGGGACGTCGTCACGGTGATCCTCCTCGGCTGACCGCCGAGCCTCCTCCTCCTCGGCCTCGACGTTCGCCTCATGATCGGCGTCGGCCTGCTCGCGCGCCGCCTCCTCGCTGTCGAACAGGTCGAAGCTGCCCTCGACCTTCCAGTAGGTCTGGCCCCCGTCCTCCTCGGCGGGCACCTCGACCACCCTCGGGTAGGGGACGAAGCTGTCGTCGAACTCCCAGTCCTCCATCTGCTGGGCGACCCACTCGTCCTGAAGCTCCCAGACCCGCTCGCTGATCGTGTCCTCGCGGACCCCGCCGAGCATAACCTCGTGGACCTGCACGCCGCCTTCGCGGACGAAGGCGAGAAGCTCGTCGCGCTGGACGACGGTATCGCCCATGCCCTCGAGCCACTCGAGCAGGCCCATGCTGGTGATCTCGTCGATCTTGACGCCGGGCAGCAGCGGGCGCGGCTGGACCTGCTTGGTCTCGAACATCGGCTGGCCCTGCTCGTCGAGCTTGGGGACCTGCCGCCGCTTGATCTTGGGGTTGCCCTCCTTGTCGAAGCCCGGCTCCTCGATCTCGTCGCGGATCGCGACCTTGCGGGTAGTGCCCGGTTCGAGGATCGCAGCACTCCACTGCGCGCCGGTCATCGCCTCGGCGGGGTGGCTCTCGATCGCGCGCTCGAGCGGCGAGAAGAACCCGGTCGCCTCCTGATAGAGGATGTCGGGATTGGTCGGGCTGAACGCGCCGGTGTTGGCGATCGCCGATTTGATCTGCTCGGGGTAGAACGCGACATAGCTGTCGGTCGCCTCGCCGTCGGGGCCGACCTCGCCGATATTCTTGTAGACCAGCCCGTCGTGCCCCGCCGCCTTGGCCTGCGCCACCACCTCGCGCCAGCGGTGGTCCTCGTCCTCGAGGAAGTCGCGGACCCGCATCGGGTTCTGGATGCTGAGATAGACCGGGTAGGTGACGGGGGTCTGATCAGCGGCGCGGGGTTCGCGCCCGGTGCGGAAGGCGTCGGACAGCCCGGCCTTGCCCTCTACCCGTATTGCGGCCTGCTCGGCGGTTCCGAAGTGGCTGTTGGGGTTGAACTCGCTGAAGTCGGCGAGGGAGCCGTGGTAGACGACGAGGGGCTGGCCTTGGTCGTCGGTGACCTTGGAGTTGCCGAACCACGCCTTGAACTCGGGGCTGTCGGTTTGACCCGTGGCGGCTCCTCGGGTGCCGGTTTGGGCTGCGCCGGTCGCGCCCTGCGCGAGCGTCTCGCCGCCATCCGTTGTGCCACCAGCAGGTCCTGTTCGCCCTGCGCCTCCCACGTCTGGTCCTCCGCGTCCAGCAGGTCCCAGTCGATTGTCGACAAGTCGTCGCGCAGCGTTGGCGTAATCTGGGGCTTCGTCGTCTTCATAGGGTGGGACCCCCTCGCCCTCGGGTTTCTTCGCCGCCTCGTAGAGCAGCTTCTCGGGATACCAGATCAGCGCCTGAAGGTCAGCCATCGTCAGGCTTTCCATGCCCGGCTGCTGGCGCAGCTTCTCGAGGCCGCGTGTAAACACCTTGCGCAGGAAGGCGCGCTCGTTGGCACCGGCGGGCTGCTCGACCTGACCGTCGAGATATTTGGCAAGCCCGTTGCCGAGCGTCCGCATCGTCTCGCCGCCCTCGAGCTTGTTGATCGCCGCGCGCCAGCCCTTGTCCTGCGAGCGCTTGGCGGTCTCGACCGCGAGCGCGTCGACCTCGGCGGCGGTCATCCGCGAGCCGAGCTTGACCTCGCTGCCCTCGAACATCTTGCGCAATATGTTGCGCTCGGCAGGGGTCAAGGTCGCGATGTGCGCCTTGATCTGGCCGCGCTTGGTGCCGATCATCTCCTCGTTGCGCTCGATCAGCGTGCCGCGCCAGCGGCCCACCGAGCGGACCAGCCAGCGGTCCATCGTCAGCCCGTCGAAATGCCCGTAGAGGTTCGAGAAGAAGCCGTTGCCGATCTTGGGTCCGAGGATCGCGGCGCCGCGCACGATCGTGTTCTTGCCCTCGCCCGACACCTTGAGCCCCGACATCTTCTCGATGTCGCGCACCGTGTGCTGCGAGACCATGAAGTCGCGCAGCGCCTGCCACGATCCGAAATGCTCGATCATCTCGATGTACAGGCCGAGCCCCTCGTTGATCTTCTGCGCCGCCTCGCCGATCCCGATGTCCTCGGGGAAGTTGCCGTTGCCCGCCTTCCACGCCTCGTAGGCGGTGTTCGCCAGTTCGAAGTTCTTGTTCACCTTCAGCCCGTTGGAGGTCACCGCGAGCGCCCATGTGAAGGCGAACTCGGCCTCGCTGCCGGGGACAAGCTCGGGGTGCAGCCGCTGCAGTTCGTTCTTCGCGGCGGTCACCGCCCGGTCGTACCAGCCGATCGCGTTCGAATTGTCCTGCACCGCCTCGACCGCGTCCTCGAACAGGAAGTCGGCGAGCCGGTCGATATTCTCGGGATCGAGCGTGGTCAGGTCGATCCCCGCCGCGCGCTGCGCTGCAAGGCTCATCTCCTGCAGCGCCACCTTGAGGTCGCGCCCGGTCTTGAAGCTGCCCGCCGTCGCCAGCTGCACCGCCTCGGCGAGGCTGGTTGGCATGTCGACGCCGGTCTCGACGCCGGTGCGGTCGGGCACCCGGCGCACCGCCTTGCCGTCGATCTCGGTCAGGTAGCGCGCGGCGGCGTCGGGGCTGAGCACGATCTCGCCCTCGCCGAGGTTGCCGATGATCGCCTCGCCGTTGCGGACGAGGTCGAGCAGTTCGCGCGGCGGGATGCGGAAGGTGCCGACCACCCCCGGTCGGGTGCTGCGGAACTGCTCGGTCCAGCTGGTGAGCCCCGAGGTCGGGACGCCCCGCCCGCCGCCGTGGTGGAGCGAGGTCCGCATCAGTTCGGCAAAGTCGAAGGGCCGCTCGTCGGTGACCTCGCCATATTTGGTAAGGTGCTGGTCGTCGTCGGCGACGCGGGTCAGGACGACATTGCCGTCCTCGTCCATCGTGATCGTGCCGAGGCCGGGGAAGCTGCCGCCCTGCAGGCCGAGGTGCGGCGAATTGGGGTGGCCCCCCGGCACCGCCTCGTTGGACAGCCGTCCAAGCTCGCGCACCACGTCCTCGGGGGTCATCCGCTCGGACGGCGGTATCGGCGGGCGCGGCGCGTTCTGGCCGAACCGCGCGTGCATCGGCTGCGACTGGGCATCGGCGGCGCGCTGGACGGTCAGCGGCATCCGCGCATAGAGTTCCTTGGCGGTGATCCCGGCGCGCTCGGCCATCGTCGCGTACATCGCCACGACCATGTCGGCCTTGGCCTCCTGCGCCCGCGTGGTGAACTTGCCGGTCGCCGACAGCATGCCCTGCAGATTGGCCTTGATCTCGTCGAGATCGGCGCGGGTCGCGTCGTCGGTGCGGGCACGATCGAGCGCGGCGTTGACCTCATCCCGAAAGGCAGTGCCCTCCTCCTGCATGAAGGTGTCGGCCTCGCGCATCGTCATGCCGAGCGGATCGGTCCTCAGTTCAGGGAGCAGCAGCGTCTCGGCGCCGGTGCCCGCGATCGCGGCGGTGAAGTCGCCGATCGGGATCGCGACGTCCGAGCCGGTCTGCTCGGCGACCGCGACGTGCGGCGCGATCAGCTGGGCGATCGCCGCCTGCTGCTCGGGCTCGAGGCTGGTCTGGGCGAACGCCTCGGCCAATGTGTCACGACTGACATAGACCGTCTCGACCGGCGACCCCTCGGCGGCGCTGGCGACGAACTCGGCGAAGCTCGCCGGGTTGCGGGTCTGAAGCTCGGACGCCTGCGCCAGCTTGAACAGGCTGCCGAGCATGCCTTGGGCGTCGCTGATCTGCCGCGCCTGATCGCGCTGCACCGCCCGGTCGATCGCCTTCGACGCGACATAGCTGGTCGCGGTCGAGCCGCCGACCATCACCCCGGTGGCGATCGAGGTGATGATCGCGTGCTCGACGATCTCGCCCGCATAGTCGTCGAAGCTCTTGCCCTTGTTGCGGTCGATCGACACCCACTGGTTGAAGTCCTGACCCAGAGTGGCGAACTGCTCGCCGATCTGCTCGGTCCACATCTGGTCCCAGATGACCTTGCCCCAGCCCTTCTTGCCGATCACGTCGTCGAGCAGTACCTTCTGCGGCAGGCCCTCGGTCCCATACTCGATCACCGCGTCGATCGCCGACTTGTTGAACGCGCCCGAGAAACCCATCCCCGCTTCGCGCGCCTCGCTGTAGCCGGTCAGCCCGGCGCTGAGCCCGGCGAAGGCGGCGCCTGCCTGCGGGTTGCCGGTCACGAAGCTGACCGCTGCCGCGCCGATCGTCACCGGCATGCTCTGCGCGCCCGAGTAGATGCCCTTGGCGACGATGCTCTCGCCTTGCGGCGCAGCATTCTTGGCCCAGTCCCTGACCGCCTGCCGCGCCTTGACGAGGGGCAGGTCCTTGTACGGCACGTCGGGTCCGCCGAGCGCTGACATGACCCCGCGCACCGGCACGATGAAGTCGGCGAGGTCGGTGACGAACGCGCCGCCGGTGAGCGCCACGTCGCTGCTCAGGTTGACCGCGCCGACG